>Ga0209212_1006594_pt1 | contig 13205 bp, 12 predicted proteins | sample RifGroC2_FD_183996 | JGI IMG/M metagenome (GOLD analysis project Ga0209212, IMG submission 183996) | Groundwater microbial communities from Rifle, Colorado, USA - Groundwater C2 (SPAdes) (version 2) | ecosystem: Environmental > Aquatic > Deep subsurface > Groundwater | place: Rifle, Colorado... | reverse complement strand
CCACAAAACCTCCGCGCCGCTTTTCACCAGAGCGCCGGCAAGCGTAGAGCAGCGCATCTCGCGCGCGCCTTTATTAACGAATGGCAGCGACTCCCCGTCCTGGATCAGCCAGACCTTCATATATTTATATCCCGGAGAAGCGCTCCCCATTTTTTGGAGATTTTAGCCGCGGTAAACTGGGACAGAAGCCCGGAAACCTTTTCCGGATCGACATACTGCTTGCTGGCAGGAGATAAATAGTCCGCCATAGCATTCGCCCATAATTCCCGTTCGTGGGGAAGCCACCTCCCCGCAACTCCGTCGATCTGAGGCCAGGGGGTTCCGGTAGAAGCAATTACAGGTGTATGCATGATTATCGCCTCCATCACGGTAATTCCGAAAGACTCGCTGTGACTTGGGAGCAGCAGGCACCGGGCCTGCGAAATTAATTTTATTTTCTCCGCTTCATCCACCCAGGGAAGGAAATTAACGCTGCCGGACAAGCCGCGGCTGATAATACACATATTTAAGCCTCGGAAAGTATCCTGGTGGTCGACAGGGCCAACAAGGAGCAGCTTGGCCTGCGGGCAGGTTAAGACGCACTTCGCCCAGCACTCCAATAGAAAGAGAAGTCCTTTTTCGTCAGATATTCTCCCAAGCCAAAGCGCGTAGGGGAAAGGCGCTGGAACGACCGCCGCCTGCAAATATTTATGCGCATGGTCATAATACTGCGTCGGCAGACTGTTCGGGATAATATGAAATTTGCCCGGAGCTATGCCGGCCTTTACAAGACGCTCCTTTTCCAATTCGGATGTAACGACGACAGCGGAAGCATCCCGCACAAAACGCTTGCCGATAAAGCGCCAATAAAGCGATTTTAACCGGGCATTACGCACAACAATACGGAGTTCATGGCTGGGGACCAAGTCACCGCCGGGAATAAGTATATACGGAGTTCTGTTCCTGCGCGCCAAAGCCCCCAGAACGGCCATCCCCGGGTCCAGACAGCTTTGCAGGATAAATAAATCGGCGGCGATATTTCCTCTATAATAAGACAGCGCTTGGAAAAAAGACCTTAAATATGAAACTTTCCCGCCCGCTTTTTTCACAAGATTTACTATTTGTATATCGGCGCCCGGGCAACATCGCAGCAGCATTTCCATGAGGCTGCCCTGGATCTGGCTCCCCCCCCCGGTGTTGCTGCCATAGGGATTGAAAATCAGGATTTTGGCTTTTTTTTCGTTCGGAGACATGATTAACGCGGGGATTCGCAGAAAAGGACACTCCCCTAATATTCCAGCTTCTCGCTGCTTATGTCCCTGAAATTATACAAGTCCTCATATTTGGACACATAACTTGTATCCTTCAGAAGTTTAAAGTCAGTATTAAAATACAGATTGAATATCAGTCTGAAAGAATTAACAGGACTTATTGATTTATATAAAGGATTTTTTGCCTTCCCCGGCAAATAGTAGGCATTCAGGATATTCAACCTCTCTTTAAGAAAGTCATCGGTCGGGGAAACCAAGGTCCCCGTATTATCCGGGCCGTGGTCTGCTTGTATAACGATAATAGGCTGGAGCTTGGATCTGCTCAATATCTGGTCTATAATAGGGGGGAGCGTCCTGCTGACATAGATAAGCTGGTCCAGGTACCTTCCCTTATCGTTAGTCTTGATCAGCGGGGAAAGCTTCTCGCCGTTAGGGCCGAAGACATATGGATAGTGGGGAACCGGCAGATGAACCAGCGTAAATTTGGGGCCTTCTATGTAAGGAACCCTGGGCAATTCCTCATATACATATCCGACCCGGTTCCTTATGATGTTTGGCTCGATATAATTGCCGTAAAATGACGAGAATATTGTGGTATCGATCAGCACTTTCAAATACTCGCTGAAAAAGCCGTATGAACAATAATTCATGTCCGCATATGGGTTCTTTTCTGTTACGCCGTACCCGGAGCAGAACTGGATATAGCGGTATCCGTAGGACTTTAATAGCCGCCTGACATTATTATCCTTGACTTTGTTAAGAAGGACAGCCCTGTCCTCCTTCTTCTCCCCCACCACTTCCCTTAAATAATCAAGATATTCCATGTTCAGCGAGGAAGCGAGAGAAAGGTCCGTGATCGGATAGTTGCTCCGGCTCTTGTCCGCTATATAAAACCCCCGCGATTCAAGAAATTCAGTAAAAACCGAATTATCGTAGCCATAAACTTCCCTGAGCGTGCTTGCTGAAGCATACATGTCCGGAACAATGTAATAAATATCCCGCAAACTCTCCGGAGCAGCCATTTTTTCTTCGCTGCCAGGCAGATTCCTGTCATTTCCGCGCGAAGACGTATTCAGCGGTTTGATGATATTAACTGCGCAGAGCAGGACCAGTATCGCTGCCATCATATTCAGGAATTGTGTGGTCCCGCCTGATATTTGACGCTTTTTCATAATAAGCAGCGCCGCATAAATGGCAGACGCAGAAAACACTATATAGGCGGGAAACATGTATCGCTCTCTGCCGATATGTAAACCGCCTATATGCAGCTGGATCAAAAAGGAATAAAAGATATGCCCGTAGGAAAAGAAAAACACGAGCATGATTGTGGTGACGATCCCGGCCTTCGCAGAATCCCTGACAACGCGTTTTGACAAGAACAATAATATGAGGGTCAGGGTGAGGGCTAAAAGGGCAGGGACAAGTATTACATAAAACGGAGTTCTATCTATATTGTAGGCGTATAGAGAGAGGACAGGATAGAGCGCAAACAAAAAGGGATGAACGACCGTATCTTTTTTTATCATAGTAACAGTTCGCTGGAGCTTAGAAGAAGGTGGCCAACTTATTATTTACATAAACCGATAATATATTCACCGCACGCTTTCGCCGCCCCCTGCCAATTATAAATATACTGCCCGCGGAAAAGCAGTATTTGCTGCCTGTAACGCGGATAATCCGCGACAAAATCGCTGAGTATCGGCAGAATGCCGGGAATTTCTTTTATGGTAATGGATTTACCCAACCGCTCCCTTGAGGAAATTTCGATCGGGATACAGTCCAGCTCGAGATATCTGGGATTATTTATTTTAAGCGGCGTATCGATAAAGAGTACCGGACGCTCTGTCCCAAACGCATATTCGAAGGCAATGCCGGAACGATCGGTTATCAGGATATCGGCGTTATGGATATTGGTCTCGGCCACCAAATTCGATTCGATCCTGATATTCGTATATTTCGCTAATTTCTCCGCTATTTCCTTTAATTGCTTTCCCCTTGTCCGGACATATTGCGGATGGGGCCTGATAACGACGTCATATTCCGTATCTCCCAGGACGCCCCCCAGTTCCATTATACAAAGCTCAAGGATAGAGGACTCTCCCCAGGTAGGGGCAATCAATATCTTTTTACGGCGGCTGACAGGCTCCCCCCCACTTCCTGAAGAAGCCCTATGCTTTTGATAAATAGTCTCCAGCATCGAATAGCCGCAATCAACCAATCTTTTTGGCTTCAGATTATAGATCATTTCCGATTTCTCTATCTCCGCGCGGTGATGCGGCCCGACGCAAAGGATACTGTCGTAATGATCGAATGCTCCGAAACGGTATTGCAGGTGGGTGCTGACGATCGCGTGGAACATATACACATGATGGGCTTTCCCGGAGCGTTTCAGGTAATACCGTTCTATATCGGGCATTGTCATAACAATAACCTTCGAGTCCAGCATCGGGAAGAAGGTTGCAAGAAAAAAGTTGAGGTAGAACGGCTTAATGCGGGGATTAGTATTGGCGAAAACAGGGTCGGAAATATCAGAGCTTATATAGCAGATATCCAGCTCCGAATTGGCTAATATATAGTCTATCGTTTCCTTATAATACTGGTAATAAACATCCTTCTCCGAATAAAAAACAAGTGTTCTTGGCTTTTTATTGTTCTCGCTCATCAATTCCCTGGAAATCCTGAATTCCCTGAAGAAAAGCGAAATACTCTTAAAAACCGTCCAGCCCATAGTGCGCTCCTATTCACGCCGCAACTTCTGCAATATCTCAGTTAAGGATTCCCGGTTTATCGCTCTGGGATTATTGCGCATTCTTTCCGTATTAACGTTATCCAGTATGAGGGAAATGTCTTTCTCTGTTTTAATACCGAGCGCTCCGAATCGTGTTTCCAGCCCGATCTGGTCCATAAGGACCTTTATTTTCTGTCTGGCTTCCAGGGCACTGCGGCTTTTGAGTTCCTTGCTTAATTTACCTATAGCAGCTCTGACATAAGCACTTCCCCGCGGATCACAATTATCGTTATCCTTAACGCGCGAATTGTACAGAAATATCTCCCCGAGCGTTAAGGCGGCCGCATGCCCGTGATTAATACCGAAGAAGGTGGTTAGGGCATAGGAAATAGCATGTGGGGCCGTAGTTTTTGTGATATTAATAGCCTGCCCGGCATAGTGTGCCGCCATCGCCATGGAATGTCTCGCCTTTCTGTCAGGGTTCGCAACTGCCTTTACCAGGTAATTCACTATCAACCGGATAGCTTTAATGGAATATCTCTTAGATTCGGAACAGGAGTGAATACTCCAATAGGATTCTATGGCCTGGCTTAGGGCGTCCATGCCGGTGGAAGCAGTAAGATATGGAGGCAAACTTAGTGTAAATTGAGGATCTATTATTACAATATCTGGAAGAAGGAGCGGATCTCCCAGGGAGTATTTTTTTACCCCGTCATAGAGGACCGCGAAATGGGTCGCCTCGCTGCCTGAACCGGCGGTCGTAGGGATCGCTATGAGAAGCGGCCCTTTGGTTAAGCTGTGTTTATCTCTGCGGATTATCACCGACATCCCGCACTTTTCACGGGCAAAGGCCCTGATAAGTTTAGCCATATCGAGGACACTACCCCCACCGACAGCCAGGATACAATCATACTTACCGGCAAGAAAAAGACGAATGCCTTTATCGACCTCCTCCTTTTTCAGGTTTTCCGAAAAGTCACAGAACTCGACCGACACCAGGCCTGACAGCAAATCATGCAGGATACTTTCTGCTCCGCAAAGGGAAAAAGATTTTTTCGACCTGACCAGAAATACATGGTGAATCCCGTGAGACTTCAGGACCTGTCTGAGTCTCATAATACTTTGGAAGCCGGAATAAAGAACCTGCTTACTCACTTTAGAAACTCCATAAAGTCCTGTTTATTCTGAAGCGGAGACCTTGATGGCCTTCGGAGGTCCTTACGTGAACTGGCTGAAATTCTTACCTCCAGGAAGACTGGGCCGGTGAGCAGTTTTTGACCAGCAAGCGCGGCGATCAATTCCGGGGTCGTCTTGACGGAAACCGCGCTCGAATAGCCGCAGGCGCGGGCAATAGCTATGAAATCCGTTTGATAACCTACTGTCGGCTGGGCTCCGACTGATTCGTGGGAGCCGTTGTTTAGCAGGATGTGTTTGAAATGAGGCGGCTTTCGGCAGCCGATAATGGCTAGTCCGCCCAGATGCATCAACGCGGCGCCGTCTCCATCAAGGCAATAAACTGTCCGGTTCTTCTTAGTTAAGGCTATCCCCAAAGCAATATGGGAAGCATGCCCCATAGAGCCGACCGTCAGAAAGTCCCTGTGGAACCCGGCATTTTTCTTTTCTCTGTATTCGAACAATTCCCTTGAAGCCTTCCCTGTAGTACAAACCACAATATCTTTCTCGCCAAGGGTGTTAACAATAGTCTGTATGGCTTCTTCGCGTGAGATTTGATAGGGACACGCCGCCTGTTGAGATGTCGCTTTATATTTCTCAAATACCCCCGCCGGCACTACCAGGGCGAACGGAGCTTTGTTTTTTTTCGTTGCTGCTATCCCTCGCTCAATGGAAGAAACGGCTTCAGCAGGGAGCGAAGGAAGGATAGAATAGGGAATTCCCACAGCGTTTAAAAGGTCGATAGTTACTTTTCCCTGCTTTATATGCTGGGGCTCATCCTTTTTTCCCGGTTCACCTCTCCAGCCGATAAGAAGCAGCATAGGGATAGAATACACCTCCGGATCCGCAAGGGATAGAAGCGGATTGACTGAATTCCCTAAACCGGAGTTCTGCATATAGACGAGAGCCGGGTTGCCTGACGCAAGGTAATGACCTGCCGCCAGCGCGATAGCATTCCCTTCATTGGCGGCAATTACATGATCGTCAGCGGCGGCATTATCGCTTATGAACGCGCAAAAATCCTTCAGCAAAGAATCCGGGACTCCTGTGAAGAAATCGACATCATGCCCTTTTAATGTATCGAAAACGAGTTTGGGAGCCAGCATTAAGCGGTTTCCCCGCTTATGAGGCTTAAAATGTCCTTTATCTGCATGCAATACTCCTCGCACTCAAGAGCTCTTTTATTCTGCAGGATGCTTTCCGCTGTTTTAACCATGGCCGGATAAGCGCTTCGCAGCAGTTGATTCGCATAAATAACGACATTGACTCCTAATTTATAAAGTTCATCCTCATAGATCTGATTAAAGGTCGTAGGCACAACTACAAGCGGCTTCCTTTTTTCCAGTTTCGCGTATTCGATGCAAAAGGTTTTAATCTCATCCGGAGTTTTCTTCCGGCTATGGATCATGATGCCATCCACGCCAGCGTCCAGATAGGCGGCCGCCCGAAGCAAAGCGTCCTCCATCCCCGCCTCTAAAATAAGGCTCTCGATCCTGGCGATGATCATAAAATCATCCGTAACCTGGTTTTTCTTCCCCGTTTTAATTTTATTGCAGAAGTTCTCGATCGTATCCTGCGTCTGTTCTACCTCGGTGCCGAATAAGGAATTCCGCTTTAAGCCGACCTTATCCTCAATTATAACGGCAGAAACACCAAGTCTTTCAAGAGTTTTAACGGTAAAGGCAAAATGCTCGGGAGCACCGCCGGTATCACCGTCGAAGATTATCGGTTTTGTCGTCGTTTCCAGTATTTCATTCAGGGAGAAAACCCGTGACGTCACATCCACGCATTCGATATCAGGCTTCCCCTTCGCCGTAGAATCCGTGAGACTGCTAAGCCAGATAGCGTCAAATTCCCTGACTTTACCGGAAGAGTTGACCTTGGTGTTTTCCACGATCAAACCTGTAAGGCCGTTATGCGCCTCCATTGCCGTAATAACCCCTTTAGCGTTAATAATCCTTTTCAGCTGCTTTATTCTTATTTGCGGGGTGGTTCCTAAAGTTTTAAGTTTCTCATTAAGGAGGGTTGAGGATATTCCGGGCGTGTAGTCCGGCTCTATCAGTGTCCCGCCCCATTGGGTCAAAGTGTCTATAACCTTTTGCCTTGTCGCGGCTTGCACTCCGCTTTTCCAATCACTGCCATGAACTACATAGTCCGGCCTGAACTGCAGCAGGTTTTCAGTATAATCCAGAGTATTCTGCGGGACGACATTTACGACGCCCTTTATGTTTTCGATGATAATTTTGCGCTGCTCATATGTCAGGTAAGGCACTCTTTTATAACTTGCTATGGCGGCGTCGGTCAATAATCCGACTATTACATCGCCAAGTTTTCTGCCGGCTTCAATAATATTAAGATGTCCCGGGTGGATCAGATCCGCGCTCATTCCGATATATACAGTTTTAGTCATTTGAACTCCTTTGCGAAAAGCCAGCGCGGTGATATACTTTTATAAAGAAAAAGAATCACACTCATCTGCCTGGAAAGACCTGCTTTCCAAATCTATTACTAACCATACAAACCATATTTTCTTGATTTACTATTTCTTAGTATTCTTATTTTGAAAATGAGCCGCAACAAACATTTTAATTTTTGACCAAAATGATTTAACTGTAAAAATAGTAGTAAGCAGAAAAGCTACGGCAACCTGAAAAACATAGGTGCCGGTTCCAGGGTCAAGATAGGCATGGGCATCTTTCTCGAGCAAACTACAAGCCAAGACGGTCAGCAGAACAATAAACATTGATTTAGTCAGCATTCTAATAGCCTCCGTTAAATACCTGTTACACTTACCCGAGAATCATTTCCAGTCGGCTTTCGCTTGGAAAGGCGGAAAAGGATTGTCAACACTGCCACAATCATTATCCCGCGGACACCCTCGCAAAGACGACGCGTCAAACTCATATCTGCAGCAAAGAATACTTCCGCAATAATTGGGAAACTGCATATTAATCCTGGGCCGACTGTTTTAACATTTAAGCAAGAATCGGTCCAGCGGCATAAAAAGAAACATACACACCCCCCCAGGAACACAGCGGTAAACCCGAAGTTCATAAAGAGTTCGGCAATACTACCTGCAGGATTAACACCATCATCATTAGGCATTACAAGGATAGTGACCGCTTGAATCTCATACAAATCCGGCTTACCCGCCCAAAAATAACGCGGTATGAAGGAATAAAATACCTGCAAGAATGTCTCGCCGTAAAAGTATGGGATTATATCGGGGACCCCCATCATCACAGGAGAGGCAGAGCGGGCCTCATACAACCGGAACACAGTATCATCGATCGCGGTAAAAACAAATGACACTGTTTCATCTGAGACAAGGCCAGCGGCCATTTCGCCTACTACCTCTACAGCCTGACCCGGAGATAAATACGCCTTTTCACCACCGACAAGCTGGCCAGCCCGGAACGCGGTGCTGCCAATAATAGAAATAACGAACATTATAGAAAGCACGATACCAAGCCATTGCTTTCTGCTGAATTTGTAGCCGAGTATTGCTAAAAACACACTAGAACGAAAAACGAAAATCAGTATAGCATAACGATGCAGTGTATAGATTTGCAGAATTGCATCGCAAATCCAGAAAAAGGCGCCGATCTGACGTTGTCGTTTGTTCCCAAATGCAAACAGCGCAAAGTAAAATGCAGCAAAATAATAAGTAATATTACCAAACAGATATGCGAGTTCCTGAGACCCGAACAATACAGTATCAGCACGAGTCAATCTGCTCTGATAACCGAGTGTTATCAGATAAAGCCGCCAGCCCATCCCCATCAGAACAGGCACAACACACACCCATAAAATTCGGCTATACCTAGCCACAGGAATTTCCAAAGCCTTGCGAGCTATGCTGCCAGTATTTTTTTGCCGCAAGGAATAAAACAGAAAAGGCACGCCGAAGATAATCGCGCCTATAAGAACAAGATGCAATCCCTCAAAATATGGAGGGAGGAGATATGGCCATGGCCTGAATTGCCAATATAGTGATGGAATAATATAGAGGACGAGTAACCCGATGGAAAGCAAACTTACTGGAGATGCCCATCCATATGGGCCACGGCTAGCCACAAAACTGATAAAAGACCACATTATGAAAGCAACAATACCTAAAATAATTATGTTAAATTCCATTGCTGAGTTTTCCCGTTTTGAGAGACATACCAAAATATCTTTATCTATTTATATCAGTGACTGCGACCCACCGCCGATGGAAAGCCCTGTCTTCTGGCGACCAGTGCAAAAGTATTTTTCACGCCCAGCATAGTTCCGATAATCTGAAAAAAGCGGCTTTGGGTGCTGAAGTAGGGAGTAACCTCGCAATCAAAGCACTGCTCTTTTAGGAATCGGCAAATAGCATCCTGGTCAACGCCGTTTCTGGTCACGTGATAATCGGAATTGTCGTATACGGAGTCCGCAAGATAAACCCCCCGATTGCGCCGGAAACGGCGTTTTATCCCCTCTATAACATCCCCTTTGGAAATACGCCAGGCGAAATATGCCAGATTGGTGTACATCATGGTAAATTTACCGGCCGAATCGTAGCGCAGCGGATCCTGAAAGGAAAACAGCTGGCCATGGACAGGCAGCAAGGTGGCAGCCTCGCTGATCATGCCTATATAATCCGGGACATGGTGCAGGAACGAGCTGAAAACGATAATATCGTATTTTTCGGTTTTTACGCTAAGCTTTGTATTTATGTCTTCGCAGCATACTTCCAATTTGTCGCTATATCGCTCACACTTGGTACGCAAGACATTTAGCTGACTGATCGAACTATCAACTGCCGTAACCCTTGCCCCAAGCTCAAGAAAAGGCAAAGTAGCGGTCCCCTCCCCCGCGCCCAGATCCAGGACCTTCGGCGCGGTGGAATATTTGCCGGCAAAGCCATAAACTCCGGCCAACAAATCGAGGTAAAGCCGCCTTAGGGAAGCATGATTAAGGTGTGGCGCATCGCCTATATAGTTTTTGGTAGCTTCCGCATTAAAGGAAGAAATATTCGCCAGGGCAGCGGCCCGATTTAATTTAGTATCCATTTGATTAAACTTTTATCTCCGGCATACAAATTTCAGTAAACATACCTTATTTGGTCGGCCGCCAAAGCTGCCGGCACGCAGCAAACACATCGTTCACTGTAACCGATTTTATGCACCGCATGCCCTCTTTAACACATACTTTAAGCAAGCAGCCCTCACACGACACCGAATGGCGCAGCACAAGATGCTCTGCGCTGTAGGGATACCAGCGCCCGGGCCAATCATGTGCGGCGAAGATTCCGACACAGGGGGTGGCTACGGCTGCCGCCAAGTGCATTGTGCCTGTATCATTGCCGACGTAAAGACGGCACGCTTTTAAGGCTGCTGCCGCCTGCCGTATCCCCAATTGCCCGGCCAAATTAACCCCGCGCCCCCATTTGGCCAGCAGTCTTTCGCCAAGGGGAAACTCTTCCGGGCCGCCAAAGATAACCGGATAAGCGCCGAGCTGAGAGATGATCTGCTGCCCCAACTCGGCAAAACGCTCTTCCGGCCACAATTTAGAGGGCCATTTACTTCCCGGGCCGAATCCGATCAGCGGCAATTGGCGGAATTGCTTCCCGATACGGTCGGTCATCAAGGACGCAGCCTGGGCCTGCTCTTCGTCAGTGAGGCACAGTTCCATACACCCCTTCCCTGGCAGCGGAACACGGACTCCGCCTCGAGAGAGACGATTAAGAAGATCATCCGCTTCCTGTTCTACTAAAGGCAGTGGGCGTCCCGCCACTTTTGCCGGAAGAGAGTTAAGGCCCTTATGTCCGATAAAATTCCGTATCCCGGCCATACGGAAGAACGCCAGATCCCTCCACACACGCCAGGGCTGAAGACCGCGGGGGACAAGGTAGACAAGAGTATCAAAGCGCCGAGCACGAAGATTAGAGAGAACCTTCAGCATTAACTTAGTCCGCATCCCGGTACTGCTCGTCGGGTACTCTATCCACTCGTCGATGAGCCCTTCCCGCGGCAGAGCCTGGCTGGGCAGCACATGGAGGGCCTCCGGGTGGCGGTCGACCAGCATGCTTAACCGCGCCGAGGGAAAGTGTCTGCGTAATGCCCACAAAGCCGGCAAAGCAATTATGGTATCGCCTAGCTGGCCGATGCGGTAAATAAGTATTCTTTCAGAATTTCCCATTAACAATATATCAAGAACGCCGTCACGGAGCGGACCGCCTCAATCTCCAGAAATGCCCAATGAATCTGAATTCTAATTTCTAGAGTCCAAGTTCCCCAAAAAAGGCTTTGAGCCTGGCGGTATTGCTGTAGCCTGAGCTTATACAACGGTTATACCCGGCACGCGCTATGGCCAGTCTTTCATTTGTATGAGCGAGATAATACCTGACCTTCTCCACCAACTCATCATCAGAGGAGAAAAAAACCGCCTCTTCATCCTCCTTGAATAATCTAAGATGCTCATCCGTCCGCTCAGCCAGCATAAATCCGCCGCATGCCGGAATTTCCATGGTTCTAGAGGTTTGCTGATCCCTATTTACCTTCCGGAGGAAGCACAAGTTAATATCTGTCGCACAAATTGCGCGGGGGTATTCTTCTCCCCAAAGGGGACGGTTTTCAAGAACGAGATACGACCGTGCAGGCAAATTATTGCCCCATCCATACCCCCACACACGGACCGGCAAACCGGCTTCCGCAATATGCTTTATAGACATTGCGCGTTCCCTCTCATAGCAGCCGATAAAACCTACCTTTGCCCCGTACGCCTCACGCTCCGGACCTGATATTTCAATAGGCCTATGGATGTTAGGACAATATTTATTGTCCATAAAATAGACCTTGCGGGCGCCCAGTTGTTTGAGTTCACTGACATTAGGTGTTTTAGTGGTGATATGAATATCGTATAGGGGGATAGCGTGGAGATAAAATCTTGACTGGTTATTTGGATTCATCATATCGTCAGGAGAAAAATGAACCAGCAGCGGCGATTTCGGCAGCTGCTTTGAATCTATCAAGATCCGGGGATCAAGCTGCAATCCCTTATCAACCCATAGCAGGTCAGGCGCGAATTTTGTAAGCGCCGCTTTTATATCCCTATTCATTTTCCATAGCCGGGGCCCGAACTGCAGCTTCCGGACGATGGTATGAATTCCCCTGTAATTGGACGGGAAATAATACTCGGTATCAAAAGCAAGAACCAGATGCCCTAATTCGATCAGTGCCAGATAGCGCTGGAGGCAAGTACTACCCTGATGTAATGGACCAATATATAGAATTCGCATATTACTCAAGTAGCCCTCTTAACTGCCGTAGCAATAAATACGCGCGTACAAATCCCGCTTCCCTGGTCGCCGGTTTCAATTAAACTCCAAAAAGTAATACCAAGGCGCAGCACCTTCCAGAGCAAATACCGGATAAAGCTCATAACGCCATGAGGATAGGGCCCGCACTCTCGCGATTCATAGTCAACCAGCCCGGCAAATTGGAGAAGAGACCGAAAACCCTGCGGGGACAAAGCTAACTCGTGGGTAAAGTCGCCATATCTAATCTTCATCCCGAACGGACTATCAGGATTCGGCGTCTGAAAAACTACCCGCCCGCCCGGGCGGAGGGCTTTACAAACCGCTCTCAGCATTTCAAGCAATTCGCCTTTATCTAAATGCTCAACAAAATCAAAGCCTGTGATCAAATCGTAAGTCAGCGGGGCTTGCTCCAAAAGCTCCCGGCAATTCCCAAGAATTACCTTTGCTTCCGGGCAGGCCTTTTTTGCCAGCTCGACCTGTCCTGGACTTAAGTCCGCGCCAGAAAGTTTAGTATACCCCTTATCGCTCATCATTTTCAGAAAATACCCTGCGCCGCAGCCCAGGTCCAGGATCTCCGCCCCTTTGTCTTCCGGAAGCAAGCCCTTGATATAATATTCTGCGGCCGAAGCCCAGCTCTCATAGCTATACCTGTCCGGCGCCTGTCCGGAAACAGCCGTATGCTCCAGGTATCTTGAATATATTTCTTGTTTATAATTTACCATGCAATACTGTGTTTAGATCTTCACTTGTTTTTTCTCAATAG
>Ga0209212_1006592_pt1 | contig 13207 bp, 12 predicted proteins | sample RifGroC2_FD_183996 | JGI IMG/M metagenome (GOLD analysis project Ga0209212, IMG submission 183996) | Groundwater microbial communities from Rifle, Colorado, USA - Groundwater C2 (SPAdes) (version 2) | ecosystem: Environmental > Aquatic > Deep subsurface > Groundwater | place: Rifle, Colorado... | reverse complement strand
CCGCCGATCCGTACTTGGCGATCAGATCCCTGTGCTGGGGTATGTTCTTTACGAAGATGCTGGCCACCTTGTCGGAGTAGATCTGCACCCAGTTGGCGTCCTTGGCGAGGAATCTCGCCAGGTAGGACGGGGTTTCTATGAAGATCCAGGTCGCCCGGTACTTGTCCAGGATCGCCTCCCATCCCGGCTCGAAACCGCACACCTTGCCGTATTCCTTCATTATGCCAGCGCCGTACATGTCCGACCTGCCGTCGAAGAACACCTTGTACTGCGGGTGGCTCCGATAGATAAGGTAGTCTCCGAACTCGTCGTTGTTGAACATGTTGCCGCTGATCCCTTCCCTGATCAGGAATTCGGTAGCGGCGACCGGCTTGGCCTTGGCGTCGAACGAGTGTTGCACTTTGCCCGAGTAGCCGGCGCCGGCCACGACCAGGAGTGCCAGGGCAGGCCAGAGCCAGACGCTGGCGCGGGCATCGAGCCTTGTGACGTTTTCCGAGCGCTTGCGGAAAAACTCGGCCGTCTTGCCCCCCGCCAGTTCCAGGACCGAGGCGGCGTGACGGGTGAGGATGGGCGCGGCGACCAGCGCGAAAAGCGGTATGTAGCGCGCCGAGCAAAGCGCCATGTCGGTGAAGCCCAGAATCAGAATGAGCTCGGTCGCCTCGACCCTTTCCCTGGAGAGGGCCAGGATGACGATCAGGAGCAGCAGCAGGTACTTGAAGGGCATCCAGTCGTGGAAGTTGGGGGAGAGGAACTCGGAGACGTGGTCCATCAAGTACTTGTCCGACACCAGGTTGAACGGGAACAGCAGGATATGGTAGCCGTAAGGGTTGATCAGGCAGACGGCAAGGCAGGCCATGCCGGTCCAGGCCAGTTGCTTCAGCTTTTTTGTGTGGGCTTCACGTTCGGCCGGCGGCGCCGACAGCCTGGCAGCCAGGTTGCCGGCCAGGTAGGCCGCGAGCAGCATGAATCCGCCCAGATAGCCGCCGTGCAGGTTGACCCAGAGCAGCATGACCGGCGGCAGCAGATAGAGGCGGTTTCCCCTGCCGCGCTGCCAGGATTCCAGCAGACAGTGGCTGACGATCATGAGCAGGAAGGAGAATACGTGCGGCCTTGCCAGCCAATGTATCCTGGAGGAGCTGAAAACCAGCGTGATCACCGCTGTGACGGTCAGGATCTCCGCCCCGTACCATCTCAGCATCTTGAAAAGCAGGTAGTTAGTGAGCGCCAGCAGAAGGGCGAAAAAGGCCACCACCCCCGTAAGCCCCAGCGCGTTGTGCATCAGGGCCATGATGATTTCCGCGAGCCACTCGTGTGCGGTCCAGGGGAGGGGCGGGGCATGGAAGGAGAAGATGTCCTGTTTCGGGATGGAAAAGGTGTCCAGGATGTACTGCCCGGCGCGGATGTGGTACCCCGTGTCGCCGTCTCCCAGCAGACCTCCCTTTGTCGAGAAGAACAGGTAAAAGAGAATGGCGATGAAGAAGAAGTCGGCGATGGAGGGAAGCAGGTTCAGTCCGAGGGGGCGCGCCTTTTCCATAGTTCCCGTTCCAGTGTGAGAATTACGCTCCTGAAAAAGTTGCCCTTCGGCCGACCGACGCTTCGAGTCCCCTCCCCCGGAGGGGGAGCAACTGTGTTGGAAAGTCAAGAGGGATTATGCGGGTTGCTCACACCAGAAAAGGGGACAGGCTACTTTTCAAATTTAATGGGAAAAATAAAGTAGCCTGTCCCCTTTTTATTCTGTCCCCTTTTTATTCGCTTCGAGTCCCCTCCCCCGGAGGGGGAGGGTTAGGGAGGGGGAAGGTTCGGCAGCCTGCGGCTCCCCCCTCCCGACCTCCCCCCTCCGGGGGGAGGAGACTTACTCGCTTTCATTGTGGGCAGCAGTTGGGTTAGCTCACTCGATGACAACCTGGTGACCGACGGCGCTGCCGGAGCTGAAAACGGTGCCGGCCGGCAGTTCGAGGACGCTCGAAGAGCGGAACAGCACCCGGGTCATTCTCTGTGGCTGGAGATTTTCTACGGCGTGGATGATGCGGTTCTCCTGGTCCAGGAAGACCACGTCGATGGGAAACTGCATCAGGAAGGTGTGCACCCCGCTGCAGGGGCGGATTAGCAGCCCCTCTCCCTCTGCCAGTCCCCGCCGCCCCAGAAGCCCCCTGGCCCGGGAAAGAACCGACGCCGCGACCGAGAGCCTGAGCGCCAAATCCTTCCCCGAACTCCGGTTGAAGGCCCTCATGCTACCAGGACGCGCTTTCCGGCAGGACCAGACGAATGCCCGCAGTGGCGATGAAGCTCATGGGATCGTATTCGCCCACCTTGGTGCCGGCACTTTCCACGTCGCCCTTGGCTGCGTAGAGCCCCCTGACATCGATGGTGAACGCTATGCCACGGTTCAGGAAGTAGTCCATTCCGGCGTTCACATGACCCCCCACCGTCCATTTCAGGTCATAGTTGGCGCCCGAGACGTGCTCCAGGTCTCCCTTTATGAAGTCGACGCCGGCGCCAAGAAACGGCACCAGGCGGTTCTCGGAGGCCATGCGGTACTGAAGCCCCAGCGCCACGTCGGTCATGCTGGCCTCGTACGCCTTGTTGCCGGAGATCTCCACGTCGAGCTCCGGCACATGGGTGACGTCGATTTCGGCGGCCAGGCTTCTGGAGATCCCGAAAATGATGCCGCCACCGAGAGCGAATGCGGTTTTGGAATCGGAGGTGCCGCTGATCAGGTCCTCCAGGGGAACCACGGCTCCCGCCTTGCCGGTGATGCCGAGCCGCCCTGCAAGGCTTTCGGCCATGGCGCTTGTGCCGCCTAAGGTGAGGATGAGAGTTGCCACGAGAATAGCTCTGCGCATTATGAGGCCCCCTGTATGGTAGCTGTTTTCGCCATGATAGCCGCCCGAGCTCAAACACCCCTCCCCGCGGCGCTCACGTCCAGGGGGAGAAGTGGAGGGATTGACCTATCTGGTCAAGGTTGCCGATGCACTCTGACCGGCAGCGTCCGTTACCGAAATGGTGGTCGACCCGGTCCACTGCGCGTTGTCCACCAGGTGCACTGCTACGGTCTCCCCGTCCGCCTGCAGCGTGGCGCGGGCCCGGGCGGCGTTGTTCGACGATACGCTGTAGGGCCTGGATCCTCCGACCACCCTGAAGATGAGATCTGTCGCCGAACCGAACGAGGCTTCGGCCGGGGTGATCAGCAGGGTCGGGAGCTTGGCCGATAATGAGTAGCTGTTGCCGACGTAGGCCGTGACCGGGGTGGCGTCATTGGTGACCGCTTTGAAGACTACATCGACGGTATTGATCGAACCGGGTACCGGGGTGGTCAGGTTGACAACGACGTTGAATATCCCCTGGCCCGCCGAGTCGGTGGTGACGGTCTGCTGGTCTTCCCCCGAGAGCGGCGGCACCCGGAAGTCTATGGTCACGTCGTCGGGATTGAGCGTGGTGATGCTGTACACCGACAGTTTCACCGGCACTCCTGCCCGGCTGTTGCCGTCGGCGTTGGTCAGCTTGAACGGTATCAGTTGCAGGAAGTTCCAGGACGACGCTATGGCCGGATCGATCTTCTCGCTGGCAGGGGTGAGCAGGTTGGTCTGGGTACCGGGGGCGGTCCCCGCGGCGCTGGTGAACAGGATCCTGCCGGCTTGGGTGGTCCCCGGTCCGTTACCGGTGCCGGGCTGGCCGCCCGCCAAGGGATCACCGGCGTTGCCGCTGTTGGAGCTTCCGCAGCCGGCTAGCGCCAGCAGGGCGACGGACAACAGGACCAGAACCGCTATCTTGTGGTAACGCATGGCGCCTCCTTGCTTGTTATCTCCACCGGATCTTCGGGAGTTCTCTCGGGTTATCCCTGCCGATGTTCCAGTCTCTGAAACACCGGCAAGGATGCTGGTCTCACTTCTTCCCCTGCCGCACATAGCTAAGTGCCAGTTGGACGGCAATGATCAGCAGGATGAACGTGTTGAAATCTGGTTGCATGGGATCACCTCCTTCTCGATGACGGTATTGGGCTCCCTGCTGCGTCTTGGCTGGAGCGGTTCACTTGAAGATCTTGCCGATCTGGATGATGGCGGGTCCCAGGATGACCACCAAAAGCGCCGGAAAGATGAAAAGTATCAGCGGGAAGACCATCTTGATGGTGGTCTTGGCCGCGGCCTCTTCGGCGATCTGGCGCCGTTTTATCCTGAGCCCGTCGGAGTAGGTGCGTAGCGCCTGGCTCAGGCTGGTGCCGAACCTCTCGGTCTGGGCCAGCATGGTGACGAAGGCCCTGATGTCGTCCACCATGGTGCGCTCTGCCATGTCCTTGAGTGCCTCCATGCGCGGCTTGCCCGCCCTGGTCTCCATGGTGGCGATCTTGATCTCCCGGGCCAGCGGGTCCTTTTCGAACTGCGGGGTCTCCGTGGTCCTGATCAGGGCGGCATCCATGCTCAGGCCGGCTTCCACGCAGACCGTCATCAGGTCCAGGAGGTCCGGCAGGGTGTGGAAGATCTCAAGCTGGCGCCTCTTCTTCCTGTCGTAGAGCCAGTAGCTCGGGAGGAGGTAGCCGATGGCGGCGCCGGCGGTCACCACCAAGAGCGAGAGAGAGGAGAAGGTGATGTGCCGGGGGGCCGCGTAAATAAGGAGGTACAGCAGGGGGAGGGCGCAGGCCAAAAGCACCTTGGCGCCGAAAAACAGGTAGACGCTGTCCCGGCTGTAGCCCGCCGCCACCAGGAGCCTGGTGTACTTGGATTGCTCCTTGGCCGGCAGCTGTATCGACTCGCCCAGGCGGCTCAGTTTGTAGGACCAAAGGCCCGACTCGGGGTGCGCGGCCTGCTTCTTGGCCGGGAAAAGCCCTTCCAGCCTTCCGGTCAGCACGCTCTTCCTGAGCAGCAGATGGTACAAAAACGCCGCGGAAAGGAGCATGACCGAGGTGAAAACGATGGTTGTGATGAGATAGATCATGGCTGTCGCCTATATCTTGATGTTGATGATGTTCCTGATCACCAGCAGCCCCAGCAACTGCATGACCGCGGCAAAGGCAAGGACGTAGAGCCCCATCGGCTCCTTGATCAGGGCCGCTTCGTAGTCCGGATGGACGATGTTGAACCCCACGAAGGCGACGATGGGGAGCGCCCCCAGGACGTAACCCGACATGCGCCCCTGGGCGGTGTAGACCCGGACCTGTCTCCGGATCCTGAGCCTTTCCCTTATGGTGGTCGCCAGCTTCTCCAGCACCTCCGACAGGTTGCCGCCGGTTTCGGCGTTGATAGAGACCGCGGTGGTGAAGAAGCGCAGATCCAGGCTGTCGATCCTGTCGTTCAGGTTGCTCAGGCCGTCGGTGATGCGCAGCCCCAGCTGCTGCTGGTCGTAGGCCGTCTTGAACAGCTCCCCCACCGGGGCCGGGACCTCCTGCCCCACCAGCTGCACCGCGGTGGTGAAGGAGTGGCCGGCCCGAAGCGAGCGGGCGATCATGGTCAGGGCGTCGGGGAAGAGTTCGGTGAACTTGTCCACCCTCTGTCTGGCCTTCAGCGCCAGGTAGAGCCTGGCTCCCAGGAGGCAGGCCGCCCCGGCCCCCCCGGCGAAGAGGAGCGAGCCGGTGCGCAGCCCGACCATGGCGGCGCAGGCGATGCTGGCGCCGGCCAGGATCATGACGAAAAGCGAGACGTTCACGGTCAGGCCGGCGCGGTCCAGCTTGCGGTCCAGGTCGCGGGTCAGCGGCAGGCGGGCCAGGAACTGGTCGGCCGGGGGGATCTCCTTGACGATCTCGGAGCGCAGCTCGTCCGGGAGCTCCTTGGCGCCGGAGCGTGCCATGCGCTGCAGCCGCCTTTTTAGCTCGCTTTTGGGCGAGGTCTGCCGCTCCACCACCCCCAGGTAGACGGCGACGAACAGGCAAAGGGCGGTGAGGAATATGAGCGCCACGATGTAGAGAAGCACCGTTACCTCCTAGTTCTCGAAGATCCCCGGGGGGAGCTCGAAACCGTACAGCTTGAAGCGCTGGGCGAACTTGGGCCGGACGCCGGTGGCCCGGAACTCGCCGATTAACCTCCCCTCCCGGTCGATCCCCTTCTGCTCGAACACCATCACGTCGTGCATCACGATGGTGTTCCCTTCCATGCCGGTTATCTCGGAGAGCTTGACCACCTTCCTGGTGCCGTCGGAGAAGCGCACCAGGTGCACCACCAGGTTGAGCGCCGAGGCGAGCTGCTCTTTGACGGCCCGCTCGGGCAGGTCCATCCCCGCCATGAGCACCATGGTCTCCATGCGGGACAGGGCGTCCCTGGTGGTGTTGGCGTGCACCGTGGAGAGCGAGCCGTCGTGCCCGGTGTTCATGGCCTGCAACAGGTCGAGCGCCTCGCCGCCGCGCACCTCGCCGATGATGATCCGGTCCGGCCGCATCCTGAGCGCGTTTTTCAAAAGGTCGCGCTGGGTCACCTCGCCCCGCCCCTCGATGTTTGGGGGGCGGGTCTCCAGCCGGACCACATGCTCCTGCTTCAGGTGCAGCTCGGCCGAGTCCTCGATGCTCACCACCCGCTCGTTGTGGGGGATGTAGGCGGAGAGCACGTTCAAAAGGGTGGTCTTGCCGGTGCCGGTCCCCCCCGAGATCAGGATGTTCAGCCTGGTCTGCACCGCGCCCTCCAGAAGCTGGGCCATCCTCTGGTCCAGGGCGCCGTTTTTGAGCAGGTCGGCCATGGCCAGGGGTTCCAGGCCGAAGCGGCGGATCGAGAGCGCCGGGCCGTCCAGGGCCAGCGGCGGTATGATCACGTTCACCCTGGAGCCGTCCGGCAGCCTGGCGTCCACGTAGGGGGAGGACTCGTCGATCCTGCGACCCACCTTGGAGACGATTCTTTCAATGATCTGCATCAGGTGGGCGTTGTCCCTGAAACTGACGTCGGTCTTCACCAGCTTGCCGCTCTTCTCGATGTAGACCTTGGAGCTGCTGTTCACCAGGATGTCGGAGATCTGGTAGTCGGACAGAAGCGGCTCCAGTGGGCCCAGCCCGAAGGTCTCGTGCTGGATCTCCACGATGAGCCGGTCCCTCTCCATCTGGTTCAGCGGTATCCCCTCGCTGATGATGAGGCTCTCTATGACCGCGCCGATTTCCCGCTGCAGCTCGCTGTTGCCCATCAGGTCCATCTTGGCCAGGTCGATCCGGTCGATCAGGCGCCGGTGGATGCGGATCTTCATGTCCTGGAAGTATTCGCTGTCCGTGGCCGTTGCCGCCGCCTGGACGTTGGGTTTGAACGGATCGCTCAGTATCATGCCGCTCTCCTTTGAAGTTCCGGCCCGCCAGTCGGCACCGACTACTGTTTCAACTGCTCGGCAAGTCCCAGTATCGCCTTGGCCACCGCCGACCGGGGCGAGAGCTTCACCACCGGCATCCCCTTGTTGATCGAGTCCACCACGGCGGCGTAGTCGTTGGGGATGGCCTGGTACACCGTCCGCCCCAGTACCTTTTCGGCGTCCTTGACCTGGATGTCGGCCCTGGGGGTGTGCCTGTTGATCACCAGCTTGACCCGGTCGCTCCCCAGCCCCTTGGCCGCCATGGCGCAGAGGTAGCGCTTGGTGTTCTTCAGGGCGGGAAGGCTCAAGGTGGTGGTGAAGAGGATTTGGTTGGCGCTGTTCAGGATCGCCAGGTTGCAGCCGGCCAGCTGCCCCACGCAGTCCACGATCACGTAGCTGAAGATGCCGCGCAGCTGTTCCAGGATGCGCTGCACCTGGTCCGGGGTGATGGAGACCGCCTCGTCCACCTCGAGCGGCTCGGTCAAGACGAAGGGGCCTGAGGGGTGGCGGGTCATGACGCTCATCATGAAGTTGGCGTCCAGCCTTTCCACGTTGCTGGTGACGCTGCTTAAGGTGTAGGCCGGGTTGACGTTCAGGAAGGTGGCGACGTCCCCCGCCTCCAGGTTCAGGTCCACCAGGGCGACCTTGGTCCCCTCCTCGGCCAGGGCGGCGGCCAGGTTCACCGCCACCGTGGTGGTCCCCATGCCGCCGATCGGGTTGTAGACCGCGATGATCCTGCCGCTCGGCGTCTCGTGGGCCGGGGAACTGAACAGGAAGCGGCTCACCTTCTGCAGGGACTGCTTGAGTTCCTCCTGGGCTATCGGGCGCAGCAGGTACTCGACCGCGCCGGCGCGCATCAGGGCCAGGATCCATTCGGAATCCCTCCTGGAGGAGCAGGCGATGACCGACACCCGCGGATAGAGCAGGGTGATGCACTGGACGTCCTTGACCCCCTTCTGCAGGTCGTCGACCCCGAGGAACACCACGTTGGGGGCGTTTCTCTGGATCGCCGAGGCCCCCTCGGTGAAGTTGTCCACCGAGCCCGCCACCGTTATCGAATCGGAGTAGGGGCGCAGCTTGGCCAGGATGCTGTCCCTGGACATCTGATCCGGATCGATGATCACTACGGAAAATTGTGAAGACATGGCTTGCCAAGCCCCCCGGATTCTGGTTGGCCTCCGGCGCCCGGCAGGGCTTTCCCCCCGCCAGGCGCCGGCCGGCTCTTGGTCGTCGTTGCCGTTAAACCCCGCACGCAAGCTGCCCCGTCACCCCCCCAGGGGGAGCCACTTGAACTCCTTCTCCTGCTCCGGGGTGAGCTCCTGATCGGTCGGCAGCACCGGGGTGGCGCCGGGGGCCGAGGCCTTGCCCAGCTTGGGGGTGATGAAGAAGACCAGCTCCTTTTCGGTCAGGTCGTTCTGGGTGGAGCGGAACAGGGCGCCCAGGATCGGGATGTCCCCCAATAGCGGGATCTTGGACATGGTCTTTATATGCTCCTCCTGGAGCAGCCCGGCCAGCACCAGGCTTTCGCCGTCCCTAAGCTCCACGGTGGTCCGCACCTCCCTGGTGTCGATGATGGGATAGCCGTTCACCGCCAGGGTGCCGGCGATGCTGCTCACCTCGGCGGGGTCGATCTTCAGCTTGATCTGTCCGTTGGCCATGACGTCGGGCCTGAAATAGAGCTTGATCCCGACGTTCAGCCACTCGATCGAGGTGGTGGAGGAGCCACCCTGGCTGACCAGCACCGTGTAGGGAATCCTGCTCCCCGCCAGAAAATTCCCTTGCTCCCCGCTTTTCACCGTCAGGTTGGGCTCGGCCAGGATCTTGGCCAGCCCCTTGGAGCTCAGGGCCTGGAGCACGGCGCCGATGCCGGCGGGGAAGTAGGAGACCCCGACCTGGAAGGTATCCAGCGGGTCGAAGCCCTGCAGCCCGGAGGGTCCCCGGCCGTTGATGCCGGGGGTGCCGATGGTGTCCTCGGTGCTGGGAGCCCCCACCAGGTTGGTGAATCCCTCTGCGCTGGAGCCGGTCACCAGGGCGCTGATCCCCAGCCTCTTCAGGGAGGTCTTGTCCACCTGGGCCACCTTCACCTGGAGCAGCACCTGCTGGGGCGAGTCGACCGTGATGTCGTTCACCACCTTGGCGGCGTAGGCCTTGGCGATCTCCTCGGCCCTCTTGCCGGTCTGCTCGTTGGCCACAGTGCCGGTGAGAAGCACCGTGTCCTTCAGGTAGTGCACCTCAATCGCGTCCTTGGGGGCGTACTCCTTGAGCTGGGCCTCGATGAGGGCCGGGTCCCCCACCACCTGGACGTCGAAGAAGGTCGGCTTGTCGCCCCCCTCTTCCCAGACCACCAGGTTGGTGACGCCGATCTTCTTGCCGTTGATCAGGAGCTGCTTGCGCTGCAGGGGGTCCGGCACGGCTATGATCTCGGGGTCGGTGATGGTGACCAGGCGGGCCGGATTGTTCAGGGTCAAAAGCACGCTCTTGTTGGCGACCACCGTCATGGGGACGGCCAGGGCGACGCCGGCGGACAGAACAAGGAGAAGGACAATCTGAAAAGACAGCAGCGCTATCCTGAAATCTTTAAATTTCATTGGCTACCTCGGTCCATGAAGTTATTTGCCAGCCGCTCACTCGGCGTATTCCTTGGTCGACTTCTCGGTCCCTCTGATGATGGTCAGGGTGTGGGTCGGAGCGGGCGCAGCCTTCACCACGAGCACCTGCCTGGGCGCGCTTTGGGCCAGGCGTGCCGGTCTGGCCGCGGCAGGGGAGGGGGGGGCGGCTGGCGCCGGGCGCTCCACCCCCCCCAGCACCTTGCCTATGGTCGCCCCCCTGGAATTGACCTGGGCACTGTCGGTTATGTTGCGCAGCAGCAGCTGCAGCGACCCCTTGCTGGCGGCGAGCACCAGTTTCTCGGAGTCGGACGGGATGAGATCCAGGGTCACCGTGGGGACCACGACCGGCTTCCCTTCCTTTTGGTCCGTCACCTGCCCGGTGGCCAGGATCGGGACGTTCTCCAGGATGATCTTGCTGATGCTTTCCTTCTCGTCGCCCGGCACCGGTATGGTGACGATCACGTCGACCCGGTCGTTGGGGGTGAGGAATCCGGCCACCCCAGCCACCTCGTTCACCGCCACCGTGACGGCCCGGTGCCCTTCCGGCACCACGTAGGTCATGAAACCGGAACCGGGGGCGCCCGATTTCGGCTTGAGCTTCTGCTCGGTCACCGCGTCGCCCCGGGCGATGGGGCGCACCGCGACGCGGCTTATTACCGACTCGGGAAGCTGGGCGCTCCCCGGCGGGATGCTGTCCTTGGGCCAGGAGGCGACCCTGAGCTGCGGCTCGCTGATCACCGTGCCGATCGGGATGTCGGTGGCGGCGACCACTATCTTCTCGGGCCGGACCGCGTTGACCGTGCTGAGCTCCTTCTGCAGGTAGCCGTAGGTTAGCCAGGCCGCGACCCCCGCGAACAGGAGCGCGAATGTCGAGACCACAATTACTGCTTTCGGGCGCGTCATAGTCCGTCCCTCCTGGTTTGTCGATGGTTTATGCTGTCGACGTTCCTCCCCCGGCTTGGCCCAGCCCGCTCTCCCGGTGCAGGGGAGGGCGTTTGGCTGAAGGGGAGGTCAGCGCCTGTTATGGTTATTCCCCCGCGCCGGGTCCCAAGGCCAGGAGAGGTTTTTTTCAAGTGAAGTTGTGGCTGAACTGCCGCGGGGAGCAGGTGCTGCTAAGGTTTTGATTTACGTGAGACTGGCGACTGCACCTGCTGCTCCCTCCCATTACCCTTTTCATCCCTCCATAGCTTCATAGAGAATTGTTGCAGCATCTGCAGGGAAGCGGCACGCCTCCCTGCAGATGCTTCGCCGTTGCACGGTCGCCGGAATCGCTACGGGTTGTTGGCAGGGGGCGTAATTGCGGCGTTAACCCTTTGGAAGGTGGTGCTGGCATTGGTTCCGATACCTCTTACAGCGGTGATTACCACTACGGCGATCAGTACTAGAATCAACGCATACTCTACCAGCCCCTGACCCCTTTCGTCCCTTAGTGTCTGAACCGACTTGCCGCACAGATTCTTGAGGTGATCTAACATGGTTAACGTCTCCTTTTAGGTTGAATTTTGCAGCTCAGGGAAGATTTTCACCTTCTCCTCTTTAGTTGTACCGCTAAAGGTTGCCTGCCACGGAGTTGTTGTTCATTTGCCTGCTTCGGTTACCGCACTGTTTACCGGCTCGTAAAGATGCGTGTTCACCGTTTGTCCGAGCCCCTGCACAATGACAAAGAGTACGATGGTAACCAGCAGCAGTATCAGTGAGTATTCCACAAGCCCTTGACCCGAGGGGCTTTTGAGCGGGAGGGATAATTTCCAGCGGGATGGGTTGTTGTGTGTCATTGCAGCCCCGGTAATAAGTGGCGATGTGGTGCCTTTGCGCCTCTATCTCCCTGTTTCTGGAGGCATCCTGATATCCTTAAAATATTTTAACCAAATACTACGACGGTCGTGCAAAACTTCAAGCGGATTTTTTTTGCGGTTGGCAGATTTAAACTTAAAATTAACTAAGTATAATGTCTGGTGCAGCTCTCAGAGACAGAGCGCTCTTGCTGTCAGGAGGCGGGATCGACGGCCGGTTTTTTTTTCATTGTCCCCGGGCTAAGCACCAAATGCATCTGGTGACTGTGGCGGAACTGGCCTGACCGACAAGCGCTCCTCTGAAGCGAACAACCGGCACCTGCCAGATACAAGTGCAACTTTTGAACATATCCCTTATGACTAGGAAAGGGAGGAGCGCCATGCGTTGCTTCACGTCACCACACCCGCCTCATACTCTCGATGCTTCCGGTTTGTCACAGGCGCTGGTTGAGGACCTAGTTTTAAAGCATCTGCTGGTCCTGGGAGAGTTCAGGATGGCCGACGTAGCCCAGCGGGTAAAGCTGCCGGTATCGGTCGTGGAGGAAGTGCTGGAGGAACTACGCCGGGAGAACCTGATCGAGGTGAAGGGTTCGCCCAACTTCGCCAAGACCTCCTACGTGCACCGGCTGACCGAGGCCGGGCACAGGAAGGGGCAGGAGGCGCTGAGGCTTTGCCGCTACGTCGGTTCGGCTCCGGTTTCCCTGGAGGACTACAGCGACATGGTGCAGAAGCAGACCCTGAAGGGATTCATCGGCAGCGACGGCAGCTTGAGGAGCGCCCTGTCCGAGCTGGTCCTGGACGAGTCGATCGTGAGGCGCATCGGCCCCGCCATGAGCTCGGGGCAGGCCCTGTTCCTCTACGGACCTGCGGGCAACGGCAAGACCTCGATAGCGGAGGCCATCGGCCGGGCCCTGCCGGAGCAGATCTACGTCCCCTATGCGGTCGCGGTGGGGGGCGAGATCATCAGCGTCTACGATCCGGTGTGCCATGAGGCGGTCGAGGAACCGGAGGAGACCCAGGAGAGCGATGCCAGGTGGATCCTGATCAAGCGTCCGGTGGTCACTGCCGGCGGCGAGCTGTCGCTGGACATGCTCGATCTGACCTTCAGCCATAGCACCCGGTACTACGAGGCCTCGCTGCAGATGAAGGCCAACAACGGCCTCTTCGTGCTGGACGATTTCGGCAGGCAGCAGACCGACCCCATTCACATCCTGAACCGCTGGATCGTCCCCCTGGAGCGCCATGTGGACCATATGACCCTGGACAGCGGCATGAGGTTCGTGATCCCGTTCGACGTGCTGGTCGTTTTCTCCACCGACTTGCACCCCAAGGAGCTGGTGCACGAGGCGTTTCTAAGAAGGCTGCGTTACAAGATCAAGATCGACCGCCCCACCCGGCAGGAGTACCTGGCCATCTTCAAGAGGGTCTGCAACTCCCACGGCGTAGAGTTCTGTCCCGAGAGCTACGCCTACCTGGAGGAGCAGTGGTACGGCGCCCACGGCATCGCGCGCAGCGCCTCCTGATCCGCGTCCAGCCGCGCCATGAGCGCAGCCACGG
>Ga0209212_1006588_pt1 | contig 13209 bp, 8 predicted proteins | sample RifGroC2_FD_183996 | JGI IMG/M metagenome (GOLD analysis project Ga0209212, IMG submission 183996) | Groundwater microbial communities from Rifle, Colorado, USA - Groundwater C2 (SPAdes) (version 2) | ecosystem: Environmental > Aquatic > Deep subsurface > Groundwater | place: Rifle, Colorado... | reverse complement strand
CATACCAAGGAACTGCAATATCATGGTCCGGGAGGGAGAACAGGTTTACGCAGGGGAATCTGTCATTGCTAAAATTGAAAAATAGACTAAATTTTTAAGAACATTAGAATTCTTGTTGACATCGGACATTCTGCACATGTCCATTTGTTTAAAAACATGGCCCGGGAAATGATCAATAAGGGCCATGAGTTTTTTTTTACTGTAAGGGAAGGGGAACATCAGGCTCAGCTTCTCGAAGAAAATGGATTCAGATATGCAATAATAGGGAATAAACAAAGAGGAAAGATCAGAAAGCTAATGGGGATTTTTATCTTTTCTTACAGGATATTCAGAATAGCCCGGCGCTTTAAGCCTGATCTGTTCTTAAGTCATGGTTCAATGTATGCCGGATATGCAGCATTGCTTTCCGGAAAGAAACACATAGCTCTTGAAGATACCGGGAATATGGAACAATTGCTTTTTAGCAAGCCTGTAAGTGATGTTATAATATCTCCGCATGCTTTACAGGTTGATCTTGGAAGAAAACATATTCGTTATGATGGATTTCATGAACTGGCATACCTTCATCCCAAAAGATTCAAGCCTGATATTTCAGTTCTGGACGAATTGAAAGTAAAAAATGGGGAAGTATTTGTGATTTTAAGGTTTGTATCATGGAACGCAACTCACGATTTCGGACAATCCGGATTATTATTAAGTCAGAAAATTGCTCTTATCAGGGAGATATCAAAATACGCAAGCGTTTTTATATCAAGCGAAAAACCTTTGCCTCCGGAGCTTGAAGAGTATGCACTCAGAATTGCTCCCCATCGTCTGCATCATGCCTTATACTATTCTGCAATGTACATAGGCGAAGGTGCAACCACTGCATCAGAATGTGCCATGCTCGGAACCCCGGCATTGTATGTCAATACTATTTCAGCAGGAACTCTGGAACAACAGGAACAATATGGTTTAGTTTTTTGTTTTCGCAATTTTGAAGGGCTGATTGAAAAAGCTGTTACCATTCTGAAAACCCCGTTTATGAAAGAAGAAATCCTCAAAAGGCGTAATAAAATGCTTGATGAAAATATAGATGTAACCTCTCTCTTAATCTGGTTTGTTGAAAATTACCCTGAAAGCAAGGCAGTAATGATTGCTGATCCGCAGTTTCAACTTTCTTTCAAATAATAATTCCGATAGAAGTATTTACACAAAGAAGAATGAATATATTATTTGACCTGATAGCTACCCAGCCTGAAAAAAACCTTAAGTACCATGGAGGAAGCGAATATGCAAAGGCTGTATTCCGGGCTATATTACCTTTAACGTCCGGGAATCTTTTTTGTATTTATGATTCTTTAAGAAATTTAGATATTGAAATCAGGTCGTGCTGTGAAGAAAGAAAGGTGTCTCTTATCGACATTAATAATTATGAAAGCCTTGAACCTGTAATAAAAAAATATGGGATAGGAAAATTTTATTCAGCATTGCCATTTGAAATAGCTATTCAGAAAAGAATACCCTTTCCCAAGAGTGTTGAATCAGTTATTACAATTCATGGGCTAAGAAGCATAGAGCTTCCTTATGACACACTCGAAATGAAATACGGTAAAGGGCTAAAACGAAGATTAAAATATTTATACAAACGCTTCCTGACTTCTAAATATGAATCGGTTCTTTTTGATGCAATAAGAGGCTATTTAACGAATTATAGTAATCCAATTTTAATAACTGTTTCAGAATATTCAAAATGGTCACTAAAGAGTTTTTTCCCTGAAATACCTGAAAGCAAAATACACGTTCTCTATAGCCCTATAACCGACTATTTTACAAAAGAGAATGGAAACTCATTTCTTTTAACAAACAACCTGAAAACAAAAAAATATTTTCTGATGCTTTCGGCAGGAATCTGGCAGAAGAACAGTTACCGGATGTTATCTGCTTTCAAAAGCCTCATTGAAAAAGATCTGATGGAAGATTATGTTTTTGTAGTTGTCGGAGCAACCAGTCGTATAAAATCACAATTCAATAATAGCAAATTCATTTATATGGATTATCTGGAACGTGATGAGCTTGAATCACTGTTTAAGGACGCACATGCTCTTGTTTATCCTTCACTGAATGAAGGATTTGGCTATCCGCCCCTTGAGGCATTTAAATACGGAACCGGGGTAATAGCTTCGGCAATCGGACCTGTCATTGAGGTATGCGGAAATGCAGCTTTGTACTTTAATCCATATTCATTGACAGAGATGAAAATGAGGTTAATTCAGTCAATTAATGACCCTTCCTTCATTAATGGTATTCAACCAAGAATTGATCAGTATGAGAAAATAAGGAAAAAGCAGATGAATGACCTTGACCAATTGGTCAAACTGATCAGCAGTTGATTTTAATGTTTTCGGAACTCCGTTTGTGCACATGAATATTACGTAACAGGGATGCATAATTTTAATAATTTCTTACTGATTTCAGAATCATTAGTATCCGGGAATAACCTGATAAAGATTGATGAAGGATTGGCATCAAATTACTTACCGGTCTTTTATAATGATCATTTCTGTTACTACCATGGAATAATTCATAATTCAGATGAACTATTCATCCTGGCAGGATCAAAACCAGATACGATTGAAGCAGTATTAATTGTACTATTTATAAGAGATCCGGAGAAATTCCCTTCACTCTTAAAAGGATATTTCTCGCTTGTAATCGGCAACAAAGAAATCCTCTATCTTTTAAGAGATGGTAATGGCTACGAGAATCTGTATTTATATGACAACCAGATTGATATTGACAAAATTATAATCAGTAATTCGATAAAGGAAATAGCAGTCTATTACAAACTTGAGGTAAATACCGGTATTCTCCCGGAGTATTTCTTAAAAACCGATATTAATTCAGGGGCTACTTTTTTTAAAAATATAAGGACACTCTCTTTTTTCGAATTTGTGAGAATAGACAGGCAAACTCAGACAAATACAAAGGATTTTTTTGACAATTTTTTTTCGAAGAGCACAAGTGACAGAGACATCAATGTAAATATTGCAATAGAAGAATGTAATGATCTGATTGGCAGCATTATTAATGAGAAATATGACCAGCTTTGCAATCAATTTACTCTGGTTAATGCCTTGAGCGGGGGCACAGATTCATCATTTATTCAATATTTCCTTAAAAAGAGAAACTCAGATATTGCATACACGGCAAATTTCATTAAAGCCGGTCTGGACCACACTTATGCGTCTGATGTTGCAAGAATATTGACATTAAACCAGAGAACAGTACACAGCGATACCGGCGATCTTATCGATAGTATGCCATTGGGTATCTTTCTTTCAGAGAAACCCTTTCTTTTTGCCGGAGAATCCCTGCTATTTAATATGTATCGGGTAATCGGAAAGGAGCAGAAAGTTGCTGTGGCCTGTTTTGATGGGACAGGGGCCGAAGGGATCTTTGGTGCATCAAGGATATTGTACGAACTCAGGATAATTCGTAAATACAGATTCTTTTCCGGACTTATACTACCTCTCTTTAAACTTCGGTCAGAGAAGCTTTATATGCGCTACAAAGAATTCCACAAATATGTTAATACCGGTACTATCCCGGACAATTTTATTCTTCGTTATTTTACCGATGAAAAAATAAGAGATACTATAAAGGGTGCGTTTAATCTGAATGATCTTAATCACATTGATGATTATGAAGTATCAATGATGAAAAAGTACAATACAATTTTATTTGAAGCAGTCTACCGGTTTCTGGCTTTTGAACTTGAGTATAAAAGGGTAAATAATACCCGCCTTCAGCTTGCGAAAAATTATAATATATCACTTGTTTTTCCATTCACTGAAACCAGCTTATTCAAATACCTGATCAGGATTGATACTGAATTAAAACTCTGGAATGCCAAAACCAAATATCTTTTCAGGAAAGCCATGGCAAGGCATTTTCCAAAGAGTATTGTCTACAGGAAAAAGATAAAGAAGAATGTTTCAGTATCTGATGAAATACTTGAGAATGAAAAGGTAAAGAAAATAATCGAAGAGATAAAAATCAGGCGATACTCATATTTCAATTTCAATTATGATGAAATATTTGGCTCTTCCAAATATGCTGCTGTTGCATATAAACTGATTAATTTTCATATATGGCATAAACTGTTTATTGACAGGGAGAGGCTGAGTGAATTGGAAGAGAAGTAAATAGAATTTAGTGCGCAGTGAGTAGTGAGTAGTGAACAGTGATAGTGAGGAAAGGGTATATTTAAGAGTTTTTGTTATTAACAAAAATTAGTTATCTTTACAAACGAAAGCTTGTTTTATCATGATATCAAAACTAATAATTGAACAGGTAATTGATTCACAAAAGGAGCGACTTGGCCAGATTGATACAGGATTACTGCGGGAATTTCCGGCTTTTGCTGCACTTGCCAGACATGCCTATATAATTTCAGGGATAAGACGATGTGGTAAAAGCACATTGTTACAGCAGATAAACAAAACATTTACGCAACAGACACTTTATATAAATTTTGAAGATCCACGGTTGAGCGGTTTCGATCTAACTGATTTTAATCGTCTGCATGAGATAGTCACTGCAAAAGGTATAAATATCTTGTTTTTTGATGAGATTCAGAATATTGAAAAATGGGAAAGCTTTGTACGTTTCAGACTGGACGAGGGATACAGAGTTTTTATTACAGGATCAAATGCGTCAATGCTTAGCAGGGAACTTGGAACCAAACTTACCGGCAGGCATATTTCAAAAGAGCTTTTCCCCTTTTCGTATAATGAATTTCTGGAATTTACCGGTGAAAGTGCAAACGCTGCCTCATCAGACAAATACAGAAATGAGGGGGGCTTTCCTGAAAGGCTTAAGACAGGAATGCCGGAAATAATGATGAATGTTTTTAATGATATTGTGTTCAGGGATATTGCCCTGAGGTATAATATTAAAAATACAACTTCATTGCAGCAATTAGCTGTATGGTTAATATCAAATACCGGGAAACCTGTTAGTGGAAATAGCTTAAGAAAACTCTTTTCAATTGGTTCATCATCCAGCATTATGGAATACCTGTCACATTTAAGCGATGCTTATCTCTTCTTTTTTATACCCAGATTCAGCTATTCGCATAAGGTGCAAATTGTGAATCCCAAAAAAGTTTATGCTATTGACAATGGTCTGATTGAAGCCAATTCAGTTTCATTTACAAATGATAATGGACGCATGCTTGAGAACATGGTATTTATGCACTTGCGCAGGCAAACAAAAGAGATCTTCTACTTTAAGGAAAACAAGGAATGTGATTTTGTCGTTTTTAAAAGTGGCAAGTTTGCAGGGTTATTTCAGGTCTGTTGGCAGTTAGACCAGGATAATCTTGACAGAGAATTAAGCGGAATGATTGAGGCACTGGATTATTTCAATAAAAATGATGGAGTAATTATTACTCACGATCAGGAAGAAGCATTCATAAAAAATGGGAAAAAGATAAGAGCAATACCGTTTTACAGTTGGGCGGGGAGGATTGAGGAGTGAATAGAAAAAAACATTTAATCGTGTGGCAGAATGTGAAGAATGTGGGGAAGTAATTTTTGGTTAAAAATTGGAATGACTGGGATACGGAGAGACGGAGCGACGGAGCGACTAAGCGACTAAGAGACTAAGAGACGGAGAGACAATGAATTTAGTGCTAACCAATAAAACTTGCTGCAATTATGAAAATCAGAACACACAAGGAACTGGAGGTCTTCAAGATAGCATTTGAAACTGCCATGGAGATATTTAAATTAACAAAAAGGTTCCCTAAGGAGGAAACTTACTCATTGACCGATCAGATCAGGAGATCTTCAAGGTCAGTTTGTGCAAACATTTCTGAGTCATTCCGTAAAAGGAGGTATCCAAAATCATTTGTTTCCAAATTATCAGACTCGGAAAGTGAAGCTGCTGAGACACAAACATGGCTTGATTTCTCTCTAAACTGCTCCTATATTACTGAAAAAGAGCATCATGTGCTTTACGAGTCATATGATAAAATAATAGGGAAACTGGTCAACATGTCACTTCATCCTGAAAACTGGACCTGGTGAAAAATGGCTTAGAGACAGAGTGACGAAGTGATTAAGAGACAAAATTCCTCTGGCATTTTATTTCTAATGCCCTTCGTCTCTAATTCCCTAATTCCCTCAGTCCCTCAGTCCCTCAGTCCCTGGGAAATGGCAGAATTTGAAAAATGGGGTGAAGTATTTCATTGTAAGGCAGAAGGCGGTAGGCAGTAGGCGGTAGGAAGGGAGAGGAGTTGAAAATAAAAAGAGGGGTCAGGATTGACCCTTTTTCGTTTGTATATTTGGCCAAAGCATCATATTTTAGATGGATTTTGGCTGTTTATAATAGTTATGGAAAAACACACAGGAAGAAAAGATGAAAAGGAAAGGCTTCTTTAACTCCTGTAAATACTTTGTCTGTCTGCCTATTTTTATTACTTTTGTATCATGACCAGAAAAGATATCATAATTCAGATAAACAGTTCATTGCAACATTTAAATGTGAGCAAGGTCATTTTGTTTGGATCTTTCTCGAAAGGAACTCAATCAGAGAATAGCGACATTGATCTACTGGTTGTTACGAACGACAATTTTATTTTTGAATCCTTTGCTCAAAAAATGGAAATCAAACTTAAAATTGCAAATGCTCTTAACCCGTTGAGGAAATTTGCTGATATCGACCTTATAGTACATACAAAACCTATGTTCGAAAAGTTTATTATGTTGAACAGCGGATTTAAAAAAGAAATACTTAGTTCAGGAACTGTTATTTATGAAGGAAACAACTAAAGATTGGCTTACTTTTGCTGAGGATGATCTTATTGCTGCAAAAACTCTTTCAAATGATGACAGACTAACCAGTTTGGTTTCATTTCATTGTCAGCAGTGTTTGGAAAAATGTTTCAAAGCAGTTATTGAAGAACAAGATAAATCATTTGTCAAATCGCATGATCTTTTAAGGCTTCAGTTATTTGCAGAGATACAACTATCTGATTTGGAAACCAAGCTTCTTAGCATGATCAATGAGGTGTATATTGATGGAAGGTATCCGGGCGATCTGGGACTTCTTCCTTATGGTAAACCTACAATTCCTCAGGCACATGAATTTATTCAACTCTGTGATTCAATCTTCAACAGAATTCGGGAAACCCTTCAACCCTGACAATTATTCCTACTGCCTGCAGCCTATTGCCTACTGCCTTTTTCTTAAATTTACATTGGAATGAATTTGTACCAACTAATCTCACTGCACCATGAGTCATTTTGAAGAACTTAAAGTCTGGCAAAGGGCCCTTGACCTTGCCGTAAAAGTCTATGAAATAACAAAAAAGGATCCTTTCAATAAGGATTTTGGATTAAGGGACCAAATGCGCAGAGCATCTGTGAGTATTTCAAGCAACATCAGTGAAGGAGATCAGCTTGATTCAAACAAATCAGCTGTAAAGCATTTCAGGATTTCAAAAGGATCAACAGCAGAATTATATACCCAGACGATAATCTCAAACAGAATCGGCTATATGGACAAAACAGAATTTACCCTGATTACCAAAGAATGTCAGGAAATTCTGGCAATGCTAACTAATCTTATAAAGCATAGATATTCAGCCATATAGCCTGGACCTGATTCCCTGCTGCCTGCTGCCTATTGCCCATAGCCTTTATGGGGCGAATCTTCATTTCCATAAAACAACCAAACCTTCAGTCATTTCCTAAAGAATCTTGAGCGGAAATCATGCAACCTTTTTTATTATCTTGTAGTCTTATTTTAGCTTCGTCCACTATAGTTTTTTTTGATACACACCGGATTAACTGAAGATATAAAATAAAAAAGCGAAGATGGACCTTGCCGACATTGATAAATGCAACCAATACAACCTGACATGACAACGTCAATTGTCTCTGAAATTAAAAATACTCTGCATATGAAAGCAAGAAAATTATTCTCCTTGCTGACAATCTTTATTTTGTCAACGATCAGCCTCTATTCGCAATCGTATCTTATTGCCGTGGATGCACCAACCAACAAGTATCCTATAACATTTACTGATGTGGCTCAACAAAGACTTGTTCTTACATTTATCAAAAACGTAACTCCCGGAGCGAATATAAGCCAGTTAGGATGGTCTGTCACAGGAACTGCTGCAACGATAACCCAGATTGATGCTGCCGGAGTAAATGTCCTGATAACGTTGAATACATCCATAACATTTGCAGAAAGGACACTGGTAAAAGTTTCATATAATGCTGCAGTAGGGAGTTTTTTAATGCAGGACCTTACAGAGCCTGATTTTGCAGATGTCAGTGCTGTAAATAACTCATACCCTACACAGGCAGATTTCACAAACGGACTTTATGGTGAAAATCCCCCGGTAGATATCTGTGCTGCTGTTCTAAATGTAGAAGTTACGTCAAACATTATTATTGCATCAAGATATAGAAACAGTATGCATTTCAGAATTCCCAGAATGAATACATTGTGGATGTACCCTGCTCCTACTCCAAAAACTGATCCGGATTATATTGAGACAGGAGGTGTTGGTACAGGAATTTTTAGTAAGACCAATACTTATGCAGCATATCCTGATAACACAATAAATTGTACATGGGTAATATCAATTTTCCCATATGTTCCTCCACAATCACCTGCTCCGGGTCTTTCAGTTACTGACCGGCAGATATTTATAGAAATCCCCAATTATAAAAAAGACAATGGAACTCCGGTACCAGGGACAGGGGATCTTGGGTTGAATCCGCCAGTCGACGATCCTAGTACACTTTTTTGTGTTGGAGAAGATATTACTGCTTTTATTTTTACAGATGCCACAACCTTTGATTGCCAGCTGGCGGTAGAGCCGGATTTTCCAAATACACGTGACCGTTATGCGCAGTTTGTTTATGGAACTCAGATCGGAGCTGGAATTCCAAATGTCTTCATTGATGTATTCGGTACTCCTGTTCAGATTACAGATGCAGCCGGGAATCCAATGCCAAATTCCTGGACCGTAGATCCCTCTACAGGAGGGGCCGTTCCGGCATATTCAACACCAAGCGGATTCTTCGAAGGGCCGGTTGTTCAATATTTATGGGATGCAGGATCGAAAACAAGGATAACACCCTTAATTCAAACTTATCCTATTAATCATACAGGAGATTTTATAAACGATACAAACGGAGATATTTTTGATGTTACTCTCCGGAACTGGGGCCCGTGTAACCCTTACGATGCACTGAATCCTTTAACCTATCTGGATGCAGTTACTGAGATTTCACGCCTGAGACTTATTCTTTCACCACCAGCGCCTACAATCGGGCCAACCAGTTTTTGTTTTGGAAGTGTTCCATTAACCCTCGATGCAACCGGAACTACCGGTACTTTAAAATGGTGGACAGATGCAGGACTCACAACACCAGTTGGAGGGGCTGCAGATCCTTATACTCATGGAAAATCAGCAGTTGGTTCTTATCCATTCTGGGTTAATGAAACTCTGGGAACAGGATGTGCAGGTCCGGCTTTACCGGTAACTCTGATAATTAATCCATTGCCGACGATCACAACCACAGGAACAATAAATTCATTATGTTTCAGTGCAGGTGTACAGAATGCCACTCTTGTGTATACTGCAACGACATTCTCTCCTACATCATATAGTATAGACTGGAATGCAGCTGCCAATGCCGCAGGTCTTGCAGACCAGGGTTCTACGGCGTTTGCATTTTTAGGCGGCGGCGGTAATTTAAATACAATAGTCATAACAGCAGGTACCCCGGGAGGAACTTATTCAGGTACCATGACCATCACTAATGGTAATGGATGTACAGCTACACAGGCTGTGACCATAACAGTTAATCCGTTGCCGACCATTACCTTAGGGGCCAATCCGGCAGTGTGCCGCGGGATAACTATAGCAAATCTTACTTACAGTGCAACAACAGGAACACCGAATCAATACAGCGTCAATTATGATGCTGCAGCAGAGGCACAGGGTTTTGTAGATGTTACCAATGCAGCCTTACCAGCCAGCCCGATCGTCCTTACAGTACCTGGAGCAGCTGCAGTAGCGACCTATAATGCAACACTTACAGTGAGGAACAGTGCAACAGGCTGTGTCAGCACAGGATATGCTATAACGGTAACAGTTAATCTTATACCGACAATTACACTTGGCGCTAATCCATCGGTATGCCGTGGAGTGACCAGCGCAAACCTGACTTACAGTGCAACAACAGGAACACCGAATCAATACAGCGTCGATTATAATGCTGCAGCCGAGGCGCAGGGCTTTGTAGATGTTACCAATGCAGCATTACCAGCCAGCCCGATCGTCCTTACAGTACCAGGAGCAGCAGCAGCAGCGACCTATAATGCAACACTTACAGTGAGGAACAGTGCAACAGGATGCGTAAGCACAGGATCAGCTATTACGGTTCAAGTTATTGCCTTACCGACAATCACGTTAGGGGCTAATCCGGCAGTATGCCGTGGGATAACTACAGCAAACCTGACTTACAGTGCAACCACAGGATCGCCTGATCAGTACAGCATCAATTATAATGCAGCAGCAGAGGCGCAGGGTTTTGTTGATGTTACCAATGCAGCATTGCCAGCCAGTCCAATAGTACTTACAGTACCAGGAGCAGCAGCGGCAGCGACCTATAATGCAACACTGACAGTGAGGAACAGTGCAACAGGATGTGTAAGCACAGGATCTGCCATTACAGTAACAGTTAATCTTATACCAACAATCACATTAGGAGCAAATCCTGCAGTTTGCCGTGGAGTAACCACTGCGAACCTGACTTACAGTGCCACCACAGGAACACCGAATCAATACAGCATCGATTATAATGCAGCAGCTGAGGCACAGGGCTTTGTAGATGTTACCAATGCAGCCTTGCCAGCCAGTCCTATAGTACTTACAGTACCGGGAGCAGCAGCAGTAGCGACCTATAATGCAACACTTACAGTTAGAAACAGTGCGACAGGATGTGTCAGCACAGGATCTGCTATTACAGTAACAGTTAATGTTATACCAACAATTACGTTAGGGGCTAATCCGGCAGTATGCCGTGGAGTAACCACTGCGACCCTGACTTACAGTGCCACCACAGGAACACCGAATCAATACAGCGTCGATTATAATGCTGCAGCCGAGGCGCAGGGCTTTGTAGATGTTACCAACGCTGCTTTGCCTGCCAGTCCTATAGTACTTACAGTACCGGGAGCAGCAGCAGCAGCGATCTATAATGCAACACTGACAGTGAGGAACAGTGCAACAGGATGCGTCAGCACAGGATCAGCTATTACGGTTCAAGTTATTGCCTTACCAACAATCACGTTAGGGGCTAATCCGGCAGTATGCCGGGGCGTAACAAGTGCCAGCCTGACCTACAGTGCCACCACTGGAACCCCGGATCAGTACAGCGTGGATTATAATGCAGCAGCAGAGGCGCAGGGTTTTGTTGATGTTACCAATGCAGCATTGCCAGCCAGTCCAATAGTACTGACAGTACCTGGAGCAGCAGCGGCAGCGACCTATAATGCAACACTTACAGTGAGGAACAGTGGTACAGGCTGTGTCAGCACAGGATCTGCTATTACAGTTACAGTTAATCTTATACCTACAATTACCTTAGGAGCCAATCCTGCGGTATGTCGCGGAGTAATAAGTGCCAACCTGACCTATAGTGCAACCACAGGAACACCAAATCAATACAGCGTCGATTATAATGCTGCCGCAGAAGCACAGGGTTTTGTTGATGTTGTTAATGCGGCTTTACCTGCCAGTCCGATCACACTGACAGTACCTGGAGCAGCAGCAGCAGCGACCTATAATGCAACACTTACGGTAAGGAACAGTGCAACAGGATGTGTCAGCACGGGATCAGCTATTACAGTGACGGTTAATCTTATACCGACAATTACACTTGGCGCTAATCCATCGGTATGCCGTGGAGTGACCAGCGCAAACCTGACCTACAGTGCCACCACTGGAACCCCGGATCAATACAGCGTCGATTATAATGCAGCAGCGGAGGCACAGGGTTTTGTTGATGTTGTCAATGCGGCTTTACCTGCCAGTCCGATCACACTGACAGTACTTGGAGCAGCAGCAGCAGCAACCTATAATGCAACACTTACAGTGCGGAACAGCGCTACAGGATGCGTCAGTACGGGATCAGCCATAACGGTAACGGTTATTGCATTACCTACGATAACTCTCGGAGCAAATCCATCAGTCTGTTCAGGGACGACAAGTGCAAACCTGACTTACAGCGCCACCACTGGAACACCGGATCAATACAGCATCGATTATAATGCTGCAGCCGAGGCGCAGGGCTTTGTTGATGTTACCAATGCAGCATTGCCAGCCAGTCCGATCATACTGACTGTACCTGGAGGAGCAGTAGATGCAACTTACAATGGGACTCTGACAGTAAGGAATAGCGGGACGGGATGTGTAAGTACTGCCAGTGCTATTAGTGTAATTATTAATCCAAGCGCACCAGCAGTCCCTACAATCTCAGGTGTAACTCCTGTTTGTCAGGGACAGACAGGAGTTGTATATACGGTAGGCGTTAACGATCCGGCTGTAACAAACTATAGCTGGAATTTTGCTCCTGCTCTTGATGTATCTTTCCCGGGTTCTACAAACCTTTTCAACATAACTGTTGATTTTTCAGCTGTTTCAGCCAGCGGGAACGTAACTGTTACAGCCATTAATGGATGCGGCGATTTAGGGCCATCTGCACCTTTTGCAATAACGGTGAATACCAGACCAACAATCACCCTGGGAGCAAACCCGGCTGTATGCCGTGGAGTGACCAGTGCAAGCCTGACCTACAGTGCCACCACTGGAACACCAAACCAGTACAGCATTGATTATAATGCTGCAGCTGAGGCTCAGGGATTTGTGGATGTTACTAACGCGGCATTGCCAGCCAGTCCGATCACATTGACAGTACCTGGAGCAGCAGCAGCAGCGACCTATAATGCAACACTTACAGTGCGGAACAGTGCAACAGGCTGTGTCAGCACGGGATCTGCTATTACAGTCACAGTTAATCTTATACCTACAATTACTTTAGGAGCCAATCCATCGGTATGCCGCGGAGTGACCAGTGCAAGTCTTACTTACAGCGCCACCACCGGAACCCCTGATCAGTACAGCATAGATTATAA
>Ga0209212_1006584_pt1 | contig 13217 bp, 14 predicted proteins | sample RifGroC2_FD_183996 | JGI IMG/M metagenome (GOLD analysis project Ga0209212, IMG submission 183996) | Groundwater microbial communities from Rifle, Colorado, USA - Groundwater C2 (SPAdes) (version 2) | ecosystem: Environmental > Aquatic > Deep subsurface > Groundwater | place: Rifle, Colorado... | reverse complement strand
GAAGCGGTAACCGTTCTACGGCTCCTTAATATACTCGGCTATGTGGCACGACCGTTACGTGACCCTTTCATAGAAAGGTTTTTAGGCAATACTGCATTTACACCCGAACTTATTGGCCTTGCACACGTCCATAAACAAACCCTTGTAATGCGTGTTAATAATGCACTTGAAGGAGCAAAATAATCGTGCGCTCATGCTATACTCATCACATGGTGGACAAAGACAGTAGCGTAGAAAAAATGAAAAAGAAGCTCTATGTTCGAAACGTAGAGCCAGTTCTACACGAGCGTCGTGCACTTCATGAGGATGCTCCACACAAAGTTGCGTATTCGTGGGATGAAAACGGGAGCGCGCAGGAAGAGGAAGAGACGTATGAAATGTCGCAAGACCCGCAGGAAATTCTGGAAGAGCTTCACCGAGGACACATACCAGGGCAAGTTATACCAAAGCCGTCAATACTCGATGATAAACGTTTTTCTGCTGATGCGGCGGTGGTCGAAGATAAAGAGGAAGATCGTTTCGTGTCACGTATTATTAAAGCCGTACTTATTGCCTCATTCTTGTTCTTTATTTTTGCAGTTGGGCTTGCGGGCTTCTACTTGATTGGAGGTAAAAATCAAGTGTCGTGTAAAAATGTAGACATTGCGGTTACTGGTCCTCATTCTATACCAAGTGGCAAAAAGCTTGTTCTTGATGTCTCTGTTACCAATAACAATCCCGTCCCAATGAAAAACGCTTCTTTGGAAGTTGTATTCCCCGACGGAGCACGTGATGCACAACTATCTTCAAGTGGACTTCCTTCGTCGAAAGAACAAGTAGGAACTATTGAGGTGGGGGAGCATGTGCGTACATCAACGACAGCACTTTTGTTTGGACAAGAACAAACTGAGCAGGAGATAAAAACTATCATCTCCTACGAGATAGAAGACAGTAGTGCATCTTTTACTTGTGAACAACCCTACACTATTCTTATCTCTACATCACCAGTCAGTTTGACGGTAGAAGGGCTAGAAGAAATTTCTTCAGGACAGGAGTTAGAACTTGAAGTGTCGGTCACCTCAAACTCAGAGGAAACAGTTCCTGATCTTAGAATCGTTGCTGAGTATCCATATGGTTTTGAATTCATTTCATCAGTACCTGAACCGACTGAGGACGACAGAGTATGGGAGGTGGGAGATTTGATTGCCGGTAAAGTACGGACGGTAAAGATACGTGGAATTGTGCGAGGACAGGGTGTTGAGGCGAGAACTATTACGTTCTCTGTGGGTGAAAAAGATACAGTTGACGCAAAAGGCTTAGCTACCATACTTCAAAAAAACGAGCACCCCCTCCTTGTTACGAGGCCGTTTATGGAACTCTCACTTGAGCTTGATGACAGCGCAAATTCAGAAGTCACAAGTACGTTAGGGGAACAAATTCGAGGCAATCTCAAATGGAAAAATGCGCTAGGAGACGCTCTTCATGATGTTGAAATCGAGGCTCACTTTACTGGTGTCATGCTTAATCTTGCATCAGTTACTGCAGGAACAGGCTTTTTCCGTTCCATTGATAGAGTACTTATCTGGACCCCGCAGACTGCTGATTTTTTAAGAAACCTAGAGGCAGGACAGGAAGGAGAATTGCCGTTTAAATTTAGCACAAAACCGTTTGAGAAAGGAACAAGAGCCAGTAATCCTTCGATGAGTATTGAGTTTGTCGTGCGAGCACGAAGAATATCCGACAATATACCTGTACAACAGAACTTACAGGAGCAGTCAAAAAGGACAATACTTTTTAATACCGACTTAGATTATGAAGCCTACGCTCTGTATGGCGTAGGTTCATTTACAAATACTGGACCACACCCGCCAGAAGTAAATGAGCGGACGACGTACACGATTGTGTGGGATGTTACCAATTCCACAAACAACGCGGATTCAGTTATCTTGAAGGGTGAACTCCCTGTATATATGGAATGGTTGGGGCAGGTTGCGCCTCAGAACGAGTCCGTTGTCTTTAACCCGGTGACTCGTGAAGTGATTTGGTCGCTTGGGGCTGTCGCTCGGGACACGGGGTATCAGGAAGCACTACGCAAGATTAGTTTTCAAGTGGGTGTAACCCCAAGCATCAGTCAATTAGGTGAGGAATTGATACTTGTCGAAAAAATAGTACTGCAAGGTACAGATACCTTCACGAAAAATGTTCTTACGCAAAAAATCCGAGTGGTAAACTCAAAACTGGCAAAAGATCCATATTTTAGTAAAGTATGGGGTGTCGTTAAATAATAATCACTATATATGAAAAAAGTACCAACCATAGATGAAATCGTGGCAATCGCAAAAAGACGAGGATTTGTATATCCCAATTCAGAAATATATGGTGGTTTTATAGGACTCTATGACTACGGTCCATATGGAGCAGAGCTTGCGAAAAACATTAGGTCCGCGTGGTGGCGCTCTATGGTACAGCTTGAGGACAATATTGTTGGACTGGATTCGAGCATATTTACCCGCCCAGAGGTGTGGGTGGCTTCGGGGCATGTTGGTGGTTTTTCTGATCCTCTTGTCGAATGCCGTGAATGCAATACCCGTTCACGAGCAGACCATCTCATAGAGGAGGCAGGTGGTTTTGCAGATGAAAAAATGACCTCAGAGGAAATCAATAAGGTTTTTGATTCGTTACGTGAGAAGATGGCATGTCCAAAATGCGGAAAGAAAAATTTTTCAGAGGTAAAAGGTTTCAACCTGCTCGTCAAGGCAAATCTCGGCAACTTTACTGAAGACTGGAGTAAAGAGCCGGTGTACTTACGAGGCGAGACGTGTCAGGGGATATATCTCAACTTTAAGAACGTGTTGGACACGACACGAGTGAAGGTGCCTTTCGGTATAGCGCAGATAGGCAAAGCGTTTAGAAACGAAATCGCCCCACGCCAATACATTTTTAGAAAGCGAGAGTTTGAACAAATGGAAATGCAGATGTTTGTTGAACCTGAGAGGGAAATGGAAGTATACGAGGTGTGGCGTGAGAAGCGCATGAAGTACTACATTGAGAATCTTGGTTTTAACAAAGAAAACATACAGTGGCATCAGCATGAGAACTTGGTCTTCTATGCAAAAGCGGCTTGGGACATTGAATACCGATTTCCTTTTGGATTCAAGGAGCTTGAAGGAGTGCATGCACGTGGTGACTATGACTTAACCCAACATGAGAAGCACTCAGGGGTGAGCTTAAAGTATCGCGATCCAACAAGTGGGGTTGAGTATGTGCCACATATCGTGGAAACATCGGTCGGTGTGGATAGAACGTTCCTTGCTGTCTTAACAGAATTTTATGATACTGACGAACTGGGTGGTGATACGCGGACGGTGTTGCGGTTCCCGTACCACTTGGCACCTATTAAGGTAGCGGTTTTTCCTCTTCTCAAGAATAAACCTGAATTGGTTGCAAAGGCTCGGGAAGTATTTGATTCCCTTAAAATAGAAATGCATTGTGAGTTTGATGACAATGGAAATATCGGCAAGCGGTATCGACGACAAGATGAAATAGGAACGCCGTACTGCGTCACCGTTGACTTTGAAACGCTTGAAGATGCTGCAGTTACCGTGAGGGAACGAGACAGTGGTGAACAAAAACGTGTTCCTATCACTGAACTTCTCAAAACCGTTAGTTAGGACTTACACAAACGGTGCATTTCATCGTTGCCCTGCACAAAATGTCTCTCGTAGTATTGTTCATACAACTCGTTCCATTTTGTTGGGGCGCCTCGAACTGCATCCGTTTGTGTAAATCCTAATCCTTTTAACCTCATTTTTGTATTGCCACGCCCTGTACTATTTGCTAAATACTTACAATACGTTACTATTTTGAGTAATGACTACTCAAAAGCCTATCATGACGATTTCAATAACCCCTGGGACGGTGGTTATGGTGTTGTTTATAATTTTGGGTTTTTGGCTAGCGTTTATCCTTAGAGATCTCCTGTTGGTTATTCTTACCGCGGTAGTATTTGCAAGTGCGATAGAGCCCATCACCATGTGGTTTGTTCGGCGAAGTTTTCCTCGAGTACTTGCGGTGGTTATTATATATCTACTTGTGGTGGTGAGTACGGTTTTGTTCTTTTATTTCTTTCTTCCTCCACTCCTTACTGAAGCTACGGACTTTTTCCGATCACTGCCGGTATATCTAGAAACACTGAACCTTGCTCCAGTTGAGAATATAGTGGGAGACAACGGTGGTACAGTCTCAATAACCGAACAACTACTTCAACTACAGGATGTGGTAAAAACATCTTCAAGTGGAGTATTGAATGTTGCAAATAGAATCTTTGGTGGGCTCGTGTCTTTTATACTTATCATGGTTCTTTCGTTTTACTTTGCGGTACAGGATAGGGGACTTGATGATTTTTTGCGTTTAGTGACACCACCTCACCAACATGCATATATACTCGACCTTTGGAAACGAGCACAGATAAAAATAGGTCGTTGGCTTCAAGGACAGCTTTTACTTTCGCTCATTGTGGGGGTTCTGGTGTATTTTGGTTTACTTATCCTTGGAGTACCGTATGCTCTCCTCTTGGCTATCGTTGCGTCAATACTCGAACTTATCCCCGTTTTTGGTTCCATTTTAGCAGCAATTCCCGCAGTGATGCTCGCGTTTATTGATTCAGGCACGGCAATGGCTCTCTTTGTTATTGTGCTTTATGTGATAGTTAACCAGCTTCAAGGAAACGTTATCTACCCGATGGTGGTGCAAAAAATATTGGGGGTACCTCCACTTGTCGTAATCCTGGCCATTATTGCAGGATCGCAACTTGCAGGATTTCTCGGCATTCTTATCGCAGTTCCTGTGGCAGCTGCGATACAGGAGTGGGTAAGAGATATTCAGCGGGGAAAGGAGCAGCTTGAGTATCCGGATGAGACTGGTGTAGTCTCCTAGGCTAAAAAGTTGTAATTATCGCATGAAGAAAAAAATATTTGTATCTACATCCATTCCGTATGTCAATGCGCGTCCGCATATCGGTCATGCCTTGGAATTTGTGCAGACTGATACATATGCACGGTATCGAAGACTCATAGGCGACGATGTTTTTTTTACAACAGGCACAGACGACAATGCGCTTAAGAATGTGCTCAAGGCCGAGGAGGCAAACGAGGATGTGCAACCATTTGTACGCCGACACGCGGCGTATTTCAAAGAAACCTGTGATCGTTTGAACATTTCATACGATTGTTTTATTGAGACCTCAAATAGCGACACACATACGCAAGGAGCACAGAAGCTGTGGGATGCGGCGAATAAAAAAGGCGACATCTATAAAAAAGAATATGAAGGGCTGTATTGTGTCGGGTGTGAAGAGTTCAAGACAGAAAAAGATATTAATGAACAGGGCGAGTGTCCCGAGCATCCGGGTAAAAAACTAGAACAGATCAAAGAATCGAATTATTTTTTCAAGCTAAGCAATTATCAAAAATCACTTACTGAGCTTATAGAGTCCGGCACGTTGCACATTATCCCAGAGACACGTAAGAATGAGATTCTTTCTTTCATTAAATCTGGACTTGAAGATTTTAGCGTATCGCGTTCAGTCGAACGGGCGCATGGGTGGGGGGTACCTGTCCCGGGAGACGATTCGCAAGTTATGTATGTGTGGTTTGATGCGCTGTCAAATTATATTAATACGCTGGACTACGCACATGAGAGTAAGGCGTTTCAAAGTTTCTGGCTTGATGCTACCGAGCGAATTCATTGTATTGGAAAAGGAATAAACAGATTTCATACGGTATATTGGCCGGCTATGTTGCTATCTGGCGGAATACCGCTTCCACATACTGTTTTTGTACACGGTTACTTTACGGTTGATGGGCAAAAGATGAGTAAGTCGATAGGTAATGTTATTGATCCGATACATCTCATAGAGAAATACGGCACTGATGCGGTACGGTACTATTTCTTACGCCATCAACACCCCTATGAAGACGGTGATTTTACAATGGATAAATTCCATACCGCGTACACCGCTAACCTGGTGAATGGTTTGGGTAACCTTGTCTCACGTGTGATGAAAATGGCAGAAACTCATCTTGAGAAGCCTGTTGAAATAAACAACGTTGAAACTCAACCAGACACTGATATCAAAGCATATCTAGATGCTTTTGCATTTAATCAAGCTATGGATAGGATATGGGAACGGATAGGTCACAACGACGCCTTAATTGCACTTGAAAAGCCATTTTTGAAAATTAAATCTGAAGATAAAGAGATAATAGAATCTGCTCGAACATTGCTAAAAAAATTGGTGCGAGAATTATATGCTATTGCCATTGAGTTGGAACCATGTATGCCCCATACAGCACAGGTAATTAAAGAAACTGTCCTTGCCAACAAAAAACCGGAAACCATGTTTCCGAGAGTAGAGTTGTAGTCTTTCAACTGGGAAGCACAACCTTACGGTTAACCGTAAGATAAGGCAATGGATTATTCTTGCATAACAGTGTGAGAGGTACTAGGATACGTAGAATTATGCAGTATATAGATACACATACGCACGTAAACTTAGCGGCGTTCAAGGATGACTATGATGATGTCACTCGAAAGACGTTGGCGGAAGATGTCTGGATGATAAACGTTGGTACTGAGTACATTACGAGTGTGTTTGCGGTAGAGTTACTCAAACACTATGAAAAGGGTGTGTATGCGACTGTGGGCTTGCATCCACACCACACGAGCAAGAGCTTTATTGATCCAAACGAACTTTCTGTAGATGAGAATACCTCAGCAGAAAGTGGTGAGGTGTTTGATGCAAAGAAGTATAAGGAATTAGCACTACATCCCAAAGTGGTTGCGATAGGAGAGTGTGGTCTCGATTATTTCCATGACATTGAGGATGATGCGTGGAAAAAACAAATTGAGGCTTTTGAAGCACAAATAGCATTTGCAAACGAGGTAAGGAAGCCTCTTATGCTCCATCTCCGAAATGGTTCGCGAGGGAGTGCGTACCGCGACGCGTACGCAATACTCAAGCGTGATGCCAAGGTGCTTGGGAACGCACATTTCTTTGCAGGGTCAGTGGAAGATGCCAAGCTTTTTTGGGACATGGGGTACTCGACTTCGTTTACTGGGGTAATTACCTTTACACACCAGTATGACGACATTGTAGCGCAGGTACCGAAAGGACTTATTCATGCGGAGACGGACGCACCGTACGTTGCACCAGTACCGTTTCGGGGTAAGCGCAACGAACCAATACATGTTCGGGAAGTGGTGAAGAGAATTGCGGAGTTACGCGGAGTAGAGGTAGGGCAACTACAACAGGTGCTCATACAAAACGTAGCAAAAATGTACGGTATTGCGTAAGCCTTCTTCAAGCCTTTTTTATATAAGCCCTGCGTCATTGCGAGCGAAGTGTGGCAATCCACCTTTCGTAACTTGTTTGTGAACTAAGAACAAGGAACTTGGAACCTTATAACTCGCTACTCAGAACTCGCTACTCGTATACTCGCCACTTATATAAATATGTGGTACAGTAACCCAACTTCACAGTTCTGTGGAGTATATTATTATATAATTAATTTTTCATGGCAGAAAAAACAACACATGAAGACAAGGAAAAGGCTCTGACGCTCTACGAGCTTGGCTACCACCTTGTTCCATCGCTTGGGGAAGATGACCTCGCGCTTCGTGTTACAGACCTCCAAAAGGCGATTACCGCTTTGAATGGGGCTATACTCTCTGAGGGTCAACCTCAGATATTTACGCTTGAATACACAATGCGTAAAATGCGAGGCGGTCGTTGGGATTCATACGACTCAAGTTTCTTTGGATGGATACGCTTTGAGGCCCCATCTGAAGCAATGAGTGCGCTCAAGGATATTCTTGAGCACAATGAGTACCTCGTACGATACCTCCTTATCAAGCCTGACCCAATCGTACTTGCTCCAGAGCCAGTTCGAGCACCACGAAAGGAAACAACTGAAGTTGAAGTTGAGCCGAAGGCACTCGTTCACAAGCAAGATGAGGAAGAGAAGGGAGAAGTGTCCGAGGAAGAGCTCGACAAACAGATTGAACAGCTGATACACTAAACATATAGCCTTATCTCTTACAAAACATTGTTATGTATATCAACGAAGTAAAACTATATGGAAGATTGGGACGCGATCCCGAGTTAAAATCTTTACCAAATGGAACACCTGTCGTGACCTTTACCATGGCAACCACGAGAAACTGGAAAGATGAAAGTGGGCAGAAAAAAGAACAAACAGAGTGGCATAATCTCGTATGTTTTGGAAAACGTGCAGATGTCATCGCTAAGTATGTTAAAAAGGGTGACAGTTTTTACGTAACAGGACGATTACAGACAAGATCGTGGGAGGATAAAGAAACACAGAAAAAAATGTATCGAACTGAAATTTTTGTTGTCGATTTTCAGTTTGGCGATCGTAAAGCAGGTTCTGATTCGTATCAAGGCCAAGGAGGGGGAAGTACCGCACCTCGTCGGGCAGAAGAGTCAAAGAACGATGTGATCGACTATCCAGATGAAGAAATTAACCCAGATGATATTCCGTTCTAATATTGTTAAACGATAATTCAGTAAAAAATATGATTGAAAAGAAAAAACCAGAAGGAGTGCTTCCAGATGTACGATATTTTGACTATAAGGATGTAGAGACACTTAAACGTTTTCTGAATCCTCATGGTCGTATCCAGTCTCGCAATCACACCAATCTTCCTGCTCGACAACAGCGTCTACTCGCACGTGCGGTGAAGAACGCGCGCTTTATGGGATTCCTCCCATTCGTGATTCGATAAAAGCACAGTATGTGGTAAAAACACCAAACAAGACGTTTGGTGTTTTTGTGTGTGCACGTGTTCAATATGAATGGTATAAAGATATGAGACAGTCAGAGTAAACATCTAAAAATGAGGAGTGGTGACTATGGAAAAAACGTTACAAGCGACTATTTCAATGATTGATGTACAAACAGACAGAGTACGACTCTATCCTCAAAAAGATGGGCAACAGCGTACCGATTATTATGTGATTGCTTCACTCGAAGAAGCACAAGGTTTGGAAGTCGGTGACGTGATGGAATACAAACCGGAGGGTTTCAACTTTGGATGGTTTGTTGCTAAAAAGTAGGTGTTTACACCACACCTTGCAAATAAAGCCGTTCAGGGAATCTGAACGGCTTTATTAAAACTTTCAACTCTCGTTGCGGAGCAAAGATCTGATACTGGCTTTTTAACTCGCAAACTCGCTTTACTCATAACTCGCTTACGCCTTCTCTGATCTTGATACATACTCTCCGGTTTCTGTATTTATTTCAATAATGTCACCCTCATTGATAAATAGAGGGCAGGTAACCGTAGCACCCGTTTCAAGTTTTACGGTCTTTGTCGCGCCTGTTGCTGTATTACCCTTTACTGCTGGGGCTGCTTCCGTAACACGAGCTTGTATCTTGATGGGGATTTCGATACCAATCACTTCTTCGTCAAAGACTACGGCTTCATACTCTCCCTTTTGCTTTAGAAACTTAACCCCATCTCCGATAAGCTCGGCCGAAAGGGGGAAGCGCTTACTCGGGTCTGTCGCTTTGTGGAACATGTAGTCTCCCTTGGTTTCAAATATGTACACCACTGTTTGCTTTTCTAGGTCTGCTTCTTCAGCCTGCTCGCTTTGATGAAATGAGTACTCAATAACTTTGCCCGTTTTTAATCCCTTAAGTTTGGTGGCGTTCACCGGTTTCCTTTGTTGTTTGCGGAAGACATGATGCGTGAGCACTTTGCAAGGTTCGTCATTAAAAACAATAGTCTTACCCGTGATTATTTCATTGTAGTTCAACATATTCTCGCATTCTAGCTAATTGTATTAGTTCTGTCTACTGGGAGAGCCCGTCTTGCGAAATTAAATACTAGTATTTCCACTAGTAGGAATACTAGTATTTATTTTTTTACTCGTAACTCGTCTTTCTGCCTGCATGCACAGGATGGCGTCATTGCGAGCGAAGCGTGGCAATCCATAGCGTCTTTTCTTTACTCGCTACTCAGAACTCGGTAACTCGCTACTCACTTCCTTGTAACTTTTTCGCACTTTCTGCAGTTGCAGTATATGTAGGGAAAGGTACCATATACCTATAGGACTTACACAAACGGCGTATTTCTTCGTTGCCCTGCACAAAATGAATCTCGTAGTATTGTTCATACAACTCGTTCCATTTTGCTAGGGCGCCTCGAACTCCATCCGTTTGCGTAAGCCCTCAACAACAAAGACCCTGGTATGGGATATTTTACAGCACAGAAAAACATTACTTCCAGAGAGGCGCACATACAGCCGGGAGTGTTTGGTGTACTCGAGGATAGCACAGACGAGGAGTTACTTGCGCGCTCGGTCAATAATCCTGAATTATTTGTACATATTGTGCGTAGGTATGAGGAAGCCTTTAAGCGCAAGGTACGTAAGATTTTGCGTTCTGAGGAAGATGTGGAAGATGTGGTACAAGACGCTTTCACCAAGATGTACCTGCATGCAGAGCGATTTAAGAAAGTGGAGGGTGCTTCGTTCAAGAGTTGGGGTTATACCATTGTGATGAACACTGCATTTACGGTATATCGTAAAAAACAAAAAGAAACAGCACGAAATGTTGCTATTTCACCAGAAATGTACGAGAGTTTACCAGACACGGTGCACGAAGAGAGTTTTGGACTTGAGCTGTCAGATGTAGTCATTTCTGTGTTTGCAAAAATGCCTGAACAGCTTTCCCGCGTGCTCTCACGTCACTTTATACAGCAAGTGCCACAGCAGACTATTGCAGATGAAGAGGGAGTATCTGTTGGGGCTATCAAGACGAGAGTACACCGAGCCAAGGCTCAGTTTAGAGAATTACAAGAACAATTTGCACCTCATATATGAAAAACATTGAAACAGTAGTTATGGCACGTGTTCGGAGGATACACTTCCTACGCCGATTTTCGCACCCCACCATGTTGAAAGTCTACAGTGGGATTCTTCTTCTAGGGACGCTTGGGTCAATGGTATCTATAGCCAATGTTCTCGCAAACATGCCTTCGATCACTTCACCTGCACAGGTAGTATCCTTCACACGGAATGCAATAGTACATACAGAAATGTTTGTACAGTTCGTGGTAGTAGGTATAGGGGTAGTATGCGCACTCCTCGTGAAAGACATCTTACAAAACGTCAAACAAAAGAGTGTTTTTATGCAGGCGTAGAACAATAGTTACGAGTTCTGAGTAACGAGTAAAGCGAGTTACGTGTGACGAGTCAAAGAACAGAAAAAGACCCCCAATCTTTTTGACATATCGTTTGTTTGTGACAAAAGTTCTTCTGTTTGTTTTTCTGAACAATACTCTAGTTCCTCCGCAAGATACACCATCGAACGTACCTCTTTACATGAAGCTTTGGCAATATATAAATAACGTTTTCTTTGTTACCTTTTCTGTCAAAACCTTCAGCGCAATTATTCATAATAGAAACAGAGGCTCTTTTCTTCAAACCGCTGTATGGTTACCACTGTGTTTTTTCAACTCGTAACTATTTTCGTAACTCGCTACTCGCTTTACTCGTTACTCAGAACTCTTATCTACTCGATAACTCGTTACTATTTTCCCTCCAACGCCTTGCGTATTTCTTTAAGCAGGGCAGTGGCTACGGGCTTGTTTGTTTGGAGAAAAGTGCGCGAAGCATCGTAGCCTCTGCCAAGTTTCTCCTCACCATAGGAGTATGAAGCACCGGACTTTGACACGAGTCCATACTTTTCACCAAGCGCGAGTAGCTCGCCCTCACGACTAATACCTTCGTTGTACATCAGGTCAAATTCAGTCACACGGAAGGGAGGTGCTACTTTGTTTTTAACAATCTTTACTCGATGTCTACCGCCGACAACATCCGTACCTTTCTTTATTTGTGCTATTCGACGTATGTCGATACGCACTGATGTGTAGAATTTAAGTGCTTTACCACCAGGAGTCGTTTCTGGATTACCAAACATGACACCTATCTGCATACGTATTTGGTTAATAAAGATAACAATGGTCTTACTCTTCGCCACGATGGCAGTGAGTTTTCGCAGAGCTTGGCTCATGAGGCGAGCTTGTTTTCCGATGTGCATCTGACCCATTTCACCTTCTATTTCATCTTTAGGTGTAAGTGCTGCCACAGAGTCGATGACGATTATGTCTATTTTGCCCGATCGCACGAGTGATTCGACTATTTCGAGCGCTTGCTCACCGGTATCGGGCTGGCTTACGAGGAGCTGGTCTATTTTCACGCCTATGTGTGAAGCGTATTCAGGGTCAAGTGCATGCTCAGCGTCTATAAAAGCACACACACCTCCTTTCTTCTGCGCCTCCGCTACGGCATGGAGCGAAAGCGTTGTTTTTCCAGAAGATTCTGGTCCAAATATTTCAAGAATGCGTCCACGAGGATAGCCTCCTATGCCGAGCGCCCAGTCTACGCCGAGAGAGCCAGAGGGTATGGAGTCTACGTTTACTTTAGGTTTAGAGCCAAGAGTCATGATAGCTTCTTCACCAAACTTTGTCTTAATCGCGCGTAGAGCCTCGTCAACGTCTGTATGTATATTTTCTTGCTGAGTTGCAGTACTCTCACTATCAGATACCGTCCTTCTCTTCTCAACGGTTTTTTCTGCTGTTTTTTTCTTGGCCATGGGTATGTGATTAGTTACTAAATGATAATGTAGTGAATAACTAGAGCAGACTGGCGCTAGCAGGCTCTTGTTGGGTACCTACAGTAGTGACTTGTTCTGTAGAACTGGTCTCTGCACTCGTTGCCTCGTCCCCAGCACTTTCTTCAAGTGCAGGCTCTTCTGCTACACCTACTGGGGAAGGTTGAGGTTGCGGAGCGCCGATAAACTCAATGCGTTGTTCTTGACGGCGACCGAACCGGTTTTTTGCTTCTACGAGGATTACCCCGTATCCCTCGGGCGTTACCAATGTTTCGTCAAAGGTTCCAGAGGTGTCCATAGTAATGGGCTGTCCGTTCACACTCACGTGGGTCACGTTTTCGGTTTTACCATTGATAGCCATAAGTACCGTAGAAATAGTCTCCCCGTGGCGAGGGGAGGTTACCATGAGGGTGGGTCCATGGATGAGTGTCCGAGCTTGGAATACTCCATATGTGACAGTGATGAGACAGAGAGTAAAGGCAAAATAAGCACCGTTTTTATTAGACATAGCGTTGTTCTTCATTAGTTTCCTCTGAATCA
>Ga0209212_1006580_pt1 | contig 13222 bp, 11 predicted proteins | sample RifGroC2_FD_183996 | JGI IMG/M metagenome (GOLD analysis project Ga0209212, IMG submission 183996) | Groundwater microbial communities from Rifle, Colorado, USA - Groundwater C2 (SPAdes) (version 2) | ecosystem: Environmental > Aquatic > Deep subsurface > Groundwater | place: Rifle, Colorado... | reverse complement strand
ATGGTTTTCGACGCTTCAGAACAGCAGAACTCGCTTTGTATCATGTACTTGGGGAACTACCCCTGCCTCCGATTACCCACAGATTCTACTGAGGAGGCATAAAAACTAATATGGCAAGGATAAAATCTGTTAATGGCAGCTTTCATTATTCGGTGTTTTTGCTTGTTTTTTTTATTGCTGCCTATACAGGTTTTTTCTCCTATTTATCGGTTTTAAAGTATAAAGCGTTTTTTTCCCTCGCGGGAGATGATCTGGCTATAAGTAATAATATTCTTTGGCATAGCGCGAAAGGTAATTTCTTTTACCAGAGCATAGGAGAGCACCTTTTAGATTTTCACGCGGGTTTTTTTTATTTTTTCCTTTCCGCAGCGTATAGGCTCTATCCGCACATCCCTACCCTTTTTGTATTCGAACATTTCGCATTGGCATTGGGAAGCATCCCTCTGTACTATATTGGGAAGAAATTATTTAATTCAAGGAGCATTGCTTTCGTATCTGCTATAGCGTATCTTTTTTCTAATCATCTACATCAACTCAGTTTTGCGGATCAGAATCCTATGGTAGCATTTTCAGCAACATTCTTCCTATCCGCCTTTTATTTCTTTTACAAGAGAAATTTAACTGGGTTTGTTATCTTTGCTTTATTAACGATGGCATGCCGTGAGGATGCCGCTTTCACAATTGCCGCCTTTAGTCTATATGCTTTTTTAAAAAAAACAGATTTAAGCTGGAAACTCGTCCCTGTATTGCTTGGGGGAGGGTATTTTCTGGTGTTTTGGTTTTTCATAGGCCATCTTTTAAATTATAGCCCGCATAGCAATCCTTATATATGGAACTTTTTTAGTGAAAATCAGAATAACTACAGCTTTAGTCAGTTGTTATTTAATAATTTTGTGAATTTCGTCCAACGCGTTTTTCGCAATTATCCTCTTAGCGCTATAATAAACTTTTTTGCTTATCCATGGTATTGTGTGTTTTTCTTATTTTCACCTCTTTTTCTTGTGTTAGGTTTACCAACTTTGCTCGCGATTCAACTTTCCGCGGAAAAGTATTTTGTCAGCATTGAATCCGTCCACCACTTTGCCTTAGGGGTGCCGATATTCTTTTTGGCTAGTTTGTTCGGGATTCACAACATCATTGTTGTATTGCAGAAAAATATAATTATCCGCAGACATTCAGTTAAAAACAAGATATTATGGTTGATGGTTGTCATATTTTTTATACTCCAGGTATTAACTAATTTTGGCAGGAATATCCTTTTGCCTTATGGAGGATTGTACCGTGAGGATTTAACTATAGCCGACTATCGTTTTGTTTCAGCGAAGAATATGTATGACCCCGTATTTTACCGGCAAGATGAGCAAGATGGGAGGGCGTGGGACATTATCAAAATGATACCAGAGCAGGTATCGGTTTCCACGACGAAAACCTATCTGGCTGCGTTATCCTCAAGGGCAAAAATTTTTTATTTTGGCACAAAAAGAGAGATTAATGACAGTGAAGGGCATGATTTTGATGCAGACTATATTTTCTTGAATAAAAAGAACGATTACGCTGGTTTTGGCGGCGTGGAGGTGAGTCATGTATTAATTATTGAAAAAATTACTTTATTGCTTTCTCATGGATATAAAGTGGCAGGAGAGAATGAAGATTTTATTTTATTGAGAAGTGGTAAGATGTGATGTGTTATAGGCAGAGATATTTATATTAATAAAAACAACCATAGTAAATGTCTAAAACTGATTGTTATGCGATAATTATTATTTTTATCGCGTTCCTAATAAGATTGTTGTATGTCATTAATACACCGTTAACAGGCGATGAGAAAGAGTTTATGGCTGTGGCTGATACTATTTCTTTTAATATCAACCAAATGAATTTACCGGTTGAGCATGATTTGATAAACCATCCATTATTAAGCGTCTACCTCTTGAAACTGGGGGCGGCTATTTTCCCCGAATCAAAATTGGGAACTAGAATTGTCTCATTAGCATCTTCCTTAGGTACTTTTATTATACTGTATATTTTTTGCCGGCTGACTTTAGGAGAAAAACATGCAATAGTCGCACTGCTATTGCTCGGATTGAATAGATTTCATATCGGTGTCTCAGGCAACGGAGCAGACAATGCGTTGTTATTATTTTTATCTGCTTTTAGTATTTTTCTGTTTTGGAAGGCGCTGACCAAGCAGAAACCGTTTTATTTTATTGCCTCCGGAGTTGCCTTGGGGTTAGCGTATTTAACTAATGAATCAGCGGTTGTCCTTTTGGGCTGCTTCATGATTTATTTTCTCTGTGATAATGCATATGGTTGGAAAAAATTGGTCCAAAACAAAAATGTGCATTTGTTATTGTTGTCTTTTTTTTGCGTTATCCTTATAGATGTTGCTTGGATTTTAAAGCATGGGCCGTCACAGAGGCTGTTTTGCGGCAGACTTTTTTCGAATATAGGGATAGGTGTTTCGGGAGTGGGATTTTTTGTGACTGATGTGCTTAGGTATATAAAAAACATTGATTACCATTCATTGGTGAGTTGGGAATATCCGGCGATGACATGGTATGAAGGGTTGCTTCTTTTCTTATGCTCTATGGAAATCGTGGTTAGAAAAAAGCTGAAGACGAGCGCGTTAAAAATTATGGGCATAGCATTTTTATTATTGCTGTTTGCGGTGAGCATATTTAAAAGTGCAGAGTCTAGATGGGCGGAAATCAGCCTTATCCCTGCGATATATTTAAGTAGTAGCACTATCGTTGAAGGTATGAATAAATATATCTTAATAAGGCCTGCTTTTTACGTCTTTGTTTTTTTTTCCCTCTTATCTGCATGTATGTTTTCTTTCAACGCAAGATACATAATGCCTCCTAACCGTTTTGCAAATATGGTAGATTACGACATGGATTTGATGAAGTGGTATTATAATCAAGGGCAGATAGATAAAGCTGTGGAAGAGGCCCATAATGCTTTAGTGGTTTGCCCTAATGAAGCAAGGATTCATAATTTGCTTGGAATTTTCTATACGGCTAAAGGCGAAATGTCTGTCGCTGAGAGTGAATTTATTAGAGCCGTAGCCTTAAAGCCAGATTTTCTGTATGCAAAAGTGAATTTAAAGTTGCTGCAGAGTGGCTGTGCGCGTTGTATCGATGATTTTTTTAAAACGTACAGCGACAATTAAGTGTGTAGAATGTCATAATAGCGATAAGGGAGGATGTTCATGTATTTCATTGCGCGTAATAATGTAAAATTATCAATGGCGACTATAGCAAGAACCTTCTTTGACAGAGGGTTAAAGAAGGAAATCCGCGGCAACTATATCCAGGAATTTCAGAGAAGATTCACGGAGTATACAGGCGCGAAGTACGCGGTAGGTGTTTCATCAGCTAGAATCGGATTGTATGTGGTATTAAAGTTATTGCGTTTACATGACGGGGATGAGGTTATCATGAGCGCGTATAATTTTTCTCCTGTTCCTCTTTTAGTTAAATTGTTAAAGTGTAATCCTGTTTTTGTGGATATAAAAAAAGGGACCCCTAATATTGATGTGGAGAAGATAGAGAGCGCTATAGGGCCAAAGACGAAAATTATACTTATATCCCATATGTGCGGATACCTGGTAGATATGGAAAAAATTATGAAACTTGCGCATGGGCACAAATTGAGCGTTATTGAAGATTGTGCCCATGCCCTAGGCGCTACATATAAAGGCAAGATGGCAGGTTCGTTTGGAGATTTTGGAATTTACAGCTTTGGTTACGGAAAAATGATGCCATGCTTTGGTGGAGGGATGGTAACGCTAAGAGATGAGCGTTATTACGCGCAGTTACTTCAGTTGATACATTCTGCGTGCGGGTTTTCTCTCAAAAAATGCATGACTACATTATTTTTCTATTTTTTCTCACATAAGTATATATTTCCTTGGACTGTATATCCTTTTATGAGACTCAACCCGGGTTTTGGTGATAGAGCTATCCAGGAAAAGGATTCATATTCGCTCGAGCCTTATTTAAAAAATAAATACGGGATATCTGCGTTTCAGGCAAAGGCCGGTATATTGCAGTTGAAAAATATAGCTGTGACACTTCAGAGTGTTAGGAGAAATTCAGAAGTTCTAAATGCGCGCTTTGAGAGCCTTTCGGATGTAAACATCACCATTGAGGAGAAAGAAGGCCGGGCGGCGTATCTTTATTATCGTTTAATGGTAAAAAATCGCGAATACTACAGAAAGATTCTTCTTAGGGAGGGCATTGACATGAAGATTGATTCAATGTGTACGCCTTCAGACTTACATCTTTTTCTAAGACAAGACGGTGGTTTTCAGAATAGCGAAGATTTTAAGAATAATAATATTGAGATACCAAACGGACCTTCCCTTAGTTTGAAGCATATGGAATATATCGTATCTAGAATAAGCAGGATATCTGTAATGAATAACAAAAAGATATAATGCCGTCTTTGTTTATCAAAAGCACTGTTGCCATCCGATGAATATCAATATTATTTTATTTATGAATGCAATAATGGCTTTTCTTTATCTTTTAGATGCGGCAGTGCTACCGTCTTTATTTTTTGGATTTTTAGCGGGAATATTGATTTTTATAATTCCCGGTTTTCCCTATATATATTATGCTCAAAAAAGAAAATCTCTGCTGGAGCAAACATTTTATTGTTTGGTTATTTCCACTATAATTCTAATATTTGGTATTATTATCCATGTTTTGCTCAAGGCCAGGATAGGGCTTAAAAGCTATATTTGCTATTTATTCATTATAATAAATCTTAGCTTCGTAATTTCTCGCATCTTTAATAGAAAAGGCAACGATAATTCTGTCACCGTAAGTTTATTTAAAGGAAATAAATTACTTAAGTTCTCCGTTATTGTTTTACTATTATTTTCAGCATATACATTATTATTCTATTTATCAATATATATTATACCACCACTACAAGATAATACTGTTACTACCCAATCCACAGCGTATGGATTAAGCGTCTATTTTATGCCAAAAACGTTTACAGACAGATACATCTGTTATGAATTCGCGCATCCGCCGTTGATGAATTTTTATACGGCAGCTTCTTTTTTTCTTTCCGGATATCTTGAAAGGGTTAAATATTATTATGATTATGCAAATAAATTTGAAGAGTTAATGAACAAAAAATTCCGTGAAGGTGAATTCATGGATTTATCTATATCCAATTTTGGCAATGTAAGCGTCAAAATAAAAGAAATTGTAAAGGATAAAATTATTTTTGATACGCCCATCCCTAAGTTAAGACCGAATCAGAGATTATTGCCCATTGAAATCAGAGACAATATTAATTTCATAAGCGATAACGAGATAATTGAAGATTATATACCCATTTCTGAAATGAATATTATGACTGATAACTTGAAGTGTACTGTAATTAAGGAAGGCCAATATTGGAGCATGGCAAGGGAGGTGTATCATTTATTTTATGATAATCCCTATCTTTATCCTTCACGTTTACCTAATATTTGCTTTACCCTATTGAGCTGTTTCGTTATGTATCACCTTGTATATTTTATTGTTCACTCAAGAATGCTTGCTATTCTAGGAACAATTGCATATTTTACTATACCTGAAATGTTGATAATGTGCGTTGGAGGCTCAAATACTTCTATAACGATTTGCGCTCTTTTATTTATAATTTATTTTTATCAAAGAAAGCAGCGCAAGGCATTATTTAGCGCTGGTTTTCTTGCTGGATTGATAGAGCAGAAAATATCGGTTATTTTGATACCGATATGTATTTCCGAGTTGTTATGTAATAAGAAATCTTTTCATAAGAATAATTTGTTTTCATTTGTGTTGACTGGCTTCATTGGCGGGATCGGGTTATATTGGCTTTATGGAATTTCTATTAGCAGGTCTGCCTTTCTGCAGGATCACTTTTATTATCATTTTGTTAACAGGATATTCCATGTTAATGATTTAGGCTATGGAGGGTATCCGGATATCTTTGAATTATGGAATGCATTCATAGAGAAGACAAACCCATTTTTTGTGCTGCCTGCATTGATCAGCCTATTTTTCATTCTTAAAACAAAAAATAAAACTTCCTTTGTTGTGTATCCATTGTGGTTTATATGTGGAGCGGTAGCTTTTTCTGTAGTAGATTGGAAAAGCTCGAAACATCTCTTATTGATTACTCCAGCTTTATTATTGTCCATTTTTGTATTTATTTCCGAGAGGAAAAGTTTTAGTATTCTCTGGGTAATTCCGGTTATCGCCGGGATTATTATTAATATTATAAAATTGCTGTATTTTATTCAGACAAAGAATATGCATATCATCGCTAATCGGTGGTAGGGGTGTGTAGCTTTTAGAGATGAAGAAAAAACTTATTATAAGTATATTTTTTTTGTTGGCTGTAATTTTTTTCTCGTATCGCGATTGTTTTTTTAGCGTTGATGGTCCTGCTCAGTATGACTCAGATTACCAAACACAGATTTTGCCACATGTAGAATTTATGAAAAATAATATTTTGCAGGGGAATTCTTTTTTGTGGAATCCGCTTATTTTATGCGGCATTCCACATATGGCTAACCCTCAAATGAGTTTTTTTTATCCACTGAAGATAATATTTACTGTCTTACTTCCTCCAGATATATCTTGCCGTGTATTGAGCTTATTTCATATATTTCTAGCGAGCATGGGAATATTGATATACCTTTATATTATTACATCGAAATTGCAGGCTGCGCTCGTTGGTTCAGTGGTTTTTATTCTTTCAGGTCCTGCGATGGAAATGGTCGTCGATGGTGATTTGGATGCTCTATCTACAATATCGTGGTTGCCCTTCCTCTTGCTTTTTACAGAGAAATACATTCAAAATAAGAAAAGCGTGTATTTATTCCTTATATCAATAGCATGTAGCATGTCAGTATTCGCAGGTGAATTGCAGGTATTTTCCTATATATTGATCTTTTATCTAGCCTATATTTATTTTTCTGTGTCGAAATTAAAGGATAGTGAAAAGTTACCAACAACAAAAAGTTTATTAATAAGCATTTTGTTGGGTGTATTCCTTAGCAGTGTACAGTTATTGCCTGTAATTGAATTAAACGCATTAAGTACGCGCTACCGCAGCTATGCCATATCTATTTCAGATTCGCTTCCCCTTAAGAGATCAGTAGATCTTTTTTTTCCATATTTAGTTTTCTTGAAAGAAAATTTCGTGGATACTGCTTTTGTTTTAAATTTTGGTATTCTGGCTTTTATTTCTTCCATTTTCGCGTTTACAAAAGATAGAAGAGTATCTTCTATCTTTATATTAATGGCAGTATTTCTTGTATTATCAGCATTTGGATCTCCTGCGCACTTACTCTATTACCATTTTTTCCCCTTAGGAAAATATGTGCAGGCTGGCGAAGAGCTTATTAGGTTGTTTGGAGTAATGTTGTCTGTGTTGGCGGGCGTGGGTTGGGGGGCGTTACAATCAAGTATGGGTAAGATTGTGGGACTAAAATATATTTTGTGTGCGGTTTTGATTATGGAAAGCGGCGTATTGAATCAAATTTATCAGAAACATGTGCCGCGATACAATGATAGAAGTTATTTGAAAGAAGAAGAACGGTTGATAGATATAATAAAGCGCGATTATAAACAAGAAAGAGTTGTAAGATTTAAGTTGGATGAGTACATACTAAGCCCTAACGTATTGATGCAGTATAATATTAGCGATATGGCGGGTTTTTATAGTTTTGTGCTAAAAAAATATGCCGAAGTATTAACAGCTATGGACAAAACATTAGTTTCTGGACCCGGCGGCAAAAGCATTACAATTCAAGTGACTAATATTAATAACGACAGCGCGTTATTTTCACCTTTATTAAATATGCTTAATATTAAATATATCTTTACTTCTCAAGATATTAATTCTAAGAATTTTAAATTGCTATATAATGATACAGTTAAGCTATATAAAAACCTTAATTGTTTGCCTCGTGCTTTTTTGGTGGATAATTGGCGTGTTTCTCACAATGAAGCAGATATCCTTAAGAATATACTAAGACAGGATTTTAATCCTCTCCAAGAGGTGTATTTAAATGAAGAGCCCGTATGGAATACGCGAAATACAGATATTGTAAATTCACATGCGCATTCGAAAGTGGAAATAATAGATTATAAGCCTGATAAGATAGTTATTGAAGCGCAGACGAGCGAAAGAAAAATATTATTTGTATCCGATACTTTTTACCCAGGATGGAAAGTTCGCATAGACGGCAAAGCCTCAAAAATATATCGCGCTAATTACGCTTTTCGGGCTGTTACTATTGATGAGGGCAGACATATTGTTACTTTTTATTATACTCCGCTCACTTTTAAGATTGGTGCCTTAATCTCCGTATTTTCGTTGCTTGTAATTGGACTTCGTTATAAATATTTTTAATAACCATGGTATAGGCTTTATTATGAAGAATTAACCAGCGGTTTTCAATTAAGCCATCCAGTTGTATAAAAACGGGAGGGTATATGAAATATCCAGTATTAGTTTTATCTATTATTTTTTTTTCAAAGATGACGGTCGCGGCGTACGATATAAAAGAATATTTTCCCTTAGAAGGTAGTTGGACGTATAGAGTAATCAAAGATAACGAAAGCGTCGAAGAGAAGGTTGAGTCGCATACTAATGAGGTAATCGAGGACACCAAGACGCTAAAGTTTATATATTCTGAAAATAATTATAAATATTGGTTTATTGATGCCGAAGGCGTTAAACAAGCAAAAGAGCTCGACGAGGATGGATTTGTGGTTTATAAGCCCCCAAGATTAGTTTTCCCGGCAATAGAAACAGGTACAACAAAAAATTTTTTAACGAGTTATGATTCTTATAAGAACGATAACTCGCTGATTGAGAAAAGCTTTGTGATAAAATGTAATATTCGGCTGGATTCCAGTGAGGATGTTGAAACGCCGGCAGGTAAATTCCCTAATTGCCTTAAATTTGTTTCAAATTCTAGAGTTGAAAAAAAAAATGGGTATGAGTATGACTATTGTTCCGCGTGGTTAGCTCTAAACACAGGAATAGTAAAAGAAGTTTGTGTTTCTTCTGATGACTTTGAGGATGAGGGGGTGGAAATTTCTACTGAGACGCGTGTTTTGATTTCCGCGACAATTGAGGGGAAGAAGATAGGTGGCAGGTGATTATTTATCCTCAAAAATGCGTGAAAATTGCCTATTTTCCGTTTTTAAATTTGGATTTTCCGACGAAAAAGATGTATAATATGGTGTATAAAATTTCTGCGACAGAAAGCGTCCAAAATGGACGGTTTGCGTCCCATGCCAAAAGGTTGTCGAAATATCCAAGTTCTCTTCGGAGGAAGCCACTTGACTCATTACGGTGGAATGCTCCTGATTCATCGTTTTTGCAAGAAGATCGACCTCAAGAGACGAATCCAGAGAAGTTTGGAGCGGCATTATCCTCACGACCAATCCCAATACCATTCTTCCGAACTTATCCTGGCCTTGCTGTATGCTATCATCATGGGATTGAAACGCATCAACAAGACCGAAATCCTGCAATACAACGGCTTCTTCCTGGAGATTCTGGGATTGAGCCGTTTCCCGGACCAAACGACTTTGAGGAGATTCCTGAAACGGCTGAATCCCCAGGCGATTCGTCAATTGGCCAGACTCCACGACAGCCTCCGGGCGCATCTCTGGGGATTGCCCCGCAAACGCCACAGTCTGGTCTTCGATTTGGACTCCGTGGCGGTAACTATATACGGAAGACAGCAAGGGGGCCGGGTCGGCTACAATCCCAAGAAGCCGGGAAGGCGTTCTTATCATCCTTTGTTCTGTTTCGAAGCTCATCGTCAGGAATTCTGGCACGGAACTCTGCGACCGGGCAACGCTGCCTCTTCCACCGGAGCAGTAGCCTTCCTGAAGGTTTGCCTGGAAAAAGCCCCGCAAGACATCGCCAAAAGCCGGATTCGTTTCAGGATGGATTCGGGGTTCTACAGCCAGAGGATAATCCGGTTCCTCGACGATATGGGGTGCGGATATGTCATCGTAGCCAAGGAATATCCCACTATCAAAGCCAGAGCGCGGAGATGCCGGTTCCAAAAACTGAGCAATGGCTGGGAGACTGGGGAATTCAGCGAAAATATCCATCAAAAATGGGAAAGCCCACACAGGTTTATCGTAATCCGGCGCCCTATCCCGGAAGATCCCCAGGAATCCAAACAACTGACTTTGTTCAAAGATACCAAATATGTTTATCATATTTTCGTGACCAATCTCAAGATGTCGGCCTGGAGAGTGTATCTGTTTTACAATCCCAGAGCCACTATAGAAAAGAACAATCGCGAATTCATTTACGATTATCCGCTGGGCAAAATTCCCAGCAACTCCTGGAAAGCCAATGTGGCGTTCTTCCAATTGCTTCTGTTTTCCGCCAATATAGTTCACTGGTTCAAAAGGCTGTGTCTGCCCAAAGAGTACTTGATGTCCACTCTGGATACAATTCGCACGGACTTCTTGGTTTTGCCGGCCAAACTGACAAAACATGGCAGTCAGAATGTCTTGCTGCTTCCCAAAGATTACCATTACCGCAAAGAGTTCCAAGAGGCTCTGCACAGGATTCAAAAACTGCGTCTGCCCTGGAATTTTCGTTTTTGCAAGTAACTTCTCAGCTGGCATCGTCGGTAACAGCGTTAAAAACAGGGTTTTCACGCATTTTTGAGGATGAATAATATAGAAAAATTTGATATGGTGGTTGGTGTTAGGACAATACGGCGTGATCCTATGCATAGGCTTATTCTGGGATGGTTGCACAATTGGGCAATTTGTTTATTGTATAATATAAAATTTCGGGATATAACTTGTGGTTTTAAGCTAATTAAGAAATCAGTATTAGATGCAATAGAATTAAAAAGTAAGAGTGGTTTTATTAATGCAGAACTAATGATAAAAACAATAAAAATAGGTTACAAAATTAAAGAGGTTCCTGTAAAGCATTTCCCTAGAATTCGAGGTAAACAGAGTGGGGCAAGACTAAAGACATTTATAGATAAAATATATGAGATGTTTAAGCTGTGGAGGGAGGAGAGTGTATGAGATATTTATTATTAATTTTCTATGTTATCTTTTTTCCAAAGATAGCGATTGCAGCATATGATATGAAAGAATATTTTCCTTTAGAAGGCAGTTGGACGTATATGCTAATTGAAGATAACAAAAGTAGTGAAGAGAAAGTTGAGTCGTATGCTAAGGAAGTAATTGGGGATATTGAAACGAAAAAGTTTATATATTCCGAAGATCGTTATGAATGTTGGTTTATAGATACTGATGGTGTGAAACAAATGAAAGAATTTGATAAAGATGAATACTTGATTTATAAGCCCCCAAGATTAGTTTTTCCGGCAATAGAGGTTGGCATAGCAAAAGAATTTTTAACGAATTATGATTCCCATAGGAGTGATGGTTCTAAAACGGGAATAAGTGCTATGGTAAAAGATAATATTCGGTTAGATTCCGTAGAAGATGTGAAAACGCCCGCAGGGAAATTCCTCAATTGCCTTAAATTCGTCTTAAGTTCTAGAGTCGAAGGAAGCGATGGGTATGAGCAGGACGATTGTGTCGTGTGGTTAGCGCCTAATACAGGAATAGTTAAAAACACTTGCATTCATACTGATGGCGCTGACGATGGAGGGGGAGAAATTTCTACCGAGACGCGTGTCTTGATTTCAGCGACAATTGAGGGGAAGAAGATAGGTGGCAGGTGATTATAGAGAAACTTATTTTAAGACCGACTAAATTGTTAACATAGCCAAAGATGCGAAGATTATAATACTTCCCTAAATTCAGACCACTGGTTAAGGTATAAAAATGGGGTATAATGAACCCCTCAACCAGGAGGCTGGAATGAAGAAGCGAATTCAGTATCCGAAAGAGTTCAAGGCGCGCGTAGCATTGGAGGCGCTCAAGGAAGTTAAGACGATTGCCGAATTGAGCTCTGAGCATGAAGTCCACAGCGCCATGATCAGTAAATGGAAAAAGCAGCTCCATGACAATATCGCGGACATTTTTATTCGTAAAAATGATCAGGATCCGGATGCCAAGCAACAGATAGAGAACTTGTATAAAGAGATCGGGCGCATCCAGGTGGAGAACACCTGGCTAAAAAAAAAGCTCGGACTATAAGTCTCGAACAAAAGGTATTGTTCATTGATAAAGGGGATCAGGCGCTGAGCGTTCGACAGCAATGTGAATTGCTGGGGTTCAATCGGTCGAACTTATATTATCGGCACAGGGAGAAAGATCTTGTAGCAGAACATCGGCTACGGACGGCCATCGATAAGCAGTTCATGGATGACCCGTGCGGCGTCATTAAAATGATGCACTACGTACGCCGTTTGGGCCATACTGCCGGAGAGAAGCTCATCCGCCGGTTAATGCGGTCGATGAACCTGCTGGCGATTTATCCAAAGCCGCGGCTGAGCCAGAAGCACCCGGAGCATCGGATTTACCCGTATCTGCTCAGAGGCGTCGAGATTATCCGGGCCAATCAGGTTTGGGCGACTGACATCACGTATATCCAGCTGGCCCGCGGATTCTGTTATCTGGTGGCTATCATGGACTGGTTCAGCCGTTATGTCCTGGCCTGGCGGCTCAGCAACACATTGGATGCGTCTTTTTGCGTGGAATGCCTTGAGGAAGCCTTGCGTTACGGGAGACCGGATATCTTTAACAATGATCAGGGCATACAGTTCACGTCGATCAATTTTACGCAGAAGTTATTGGACGCAAAAATTCGGATCAGCATGGATGGGCGAGGCAGGGTCTTTGACAATATTTTTATCGAGCGTCTTTGGCGTACGGTAAAATACGGGAATATTTACGTTCAGGAATATCCGACAATGATCGATGCTCACCACGGTCTCGGGAAATATTTTAATGTGTACAATACCGAAAGACTCCATCAGTCGCTGGAGTATCAAACGCCATGGGAGGTGTACTCGGGAATAAAATTTTATCCGCCAACTCGAGAAAGTTCTTTGATTTTGCCAGCATGATTTTCCGGCGTCTCTCAGGCTGGCTTACATTGAGATCGTCGCGTAGAGAGACGTTTAGAGGGCATATTTTTTAAGAAATTTCGGAATTTCTATGAAAAGAAACAAATAGGCGAGGCAGGGATTCTTAAAAATTTCTCTACCTTAAACTCACTTAACTTTGGTCTGGACAAGGGAAGTATTTCA
>Ga0209212_1006579_pt1 | contig 13224 bp, 16 predicted proteins | sample RifGroC2_FD_183996 | JGI IMG/M metagenome (GOLD analysis project Ga0209212, IMG submission 183996) | Groundwater microbial communities from Rifle, Colorado, USA - Groundwater C2 (SPAdes) (version 2) | ecosystem: Environmental > Aquatic > Deep subsurface > Groundwater | place: Rifle, Colorado... | reverse complement strand
ACATGGCCGTCCTGGGATCGGGAGGCAGGGGGAGTCCGGGAAGATGAAGCTCCCCGGCTGAGACCAGAGCAGTAACGCCGCCGTGCATGTAATGCGTAATCCATGAGAGGGAGTTCTGTGCCGGGGTAAAATCGCCAAAGGTGGGGTGAGAATGGGAATCGATCAGGCCTGGGATGGCGGTGATGCCGCGCGCGTCGATCACGATGTCCGCCCGGTGGTTGAGCCCGTTGCCGATCACCCGGACGATTCCGTCCTCGACATAGATGGAGTCGGCATTACGCAGCGGCTTTTTCAAATCGCCGGTGACTAATGCGCCGATGTTCTTGACAAGGACCGAAGGCATGCAGGGACTATAGCAAAGCGAACCTATCTCAACAACTTCTCGCGGATACGCGGCAAGGCCTGCTCGGCGGCCTGGATGCCCAGGGTGAGCAGCTCCTTTTTTTTCTTAAGTCGATGGGGTCTATGCGCGAGGCCGCAGGCCAGATCACTACATCGGCAGCGACCGCCGCAGCTTTTCATAGACCGCCAACTGTTTTGTCCTGACTTTGAAACTGGCCCGTTTTTGCTTCCCACCTTAGCTTACTCCCCTCAGTTTTCCACCATGCATCGATCTTTTGCAACGCAGCTTCGTTTTGCGCTACCGATTTTTCCGGCTGGTAGCCGAATTTATGCTCGGATTGTCTCTCCAGCAGCGTGTTTGCCTGCTGACCGGCAAGAACGGATTCCTCGTTCTTCAAAATTTTGATCAAGGTGGAAAAACCCTCGCGATCCCCCAGCGCCAGTTGGGCCTTGGCGATAGAGAGTTTAAGGAAGTCGTCGTAATCGCCCTGGGCAGCAAGCCTTAGCGTGGGAACAGCACGTGCGTCCTTTTGTTTTATCAGCGCTTCAACCGTTGCTTCCACCACCTGCTCCGATCGGGTCCGGGACAAAAGGTCCGTCAAGGCCGGAACAATTCTGGGATCATGTATTTCGGCCAGGCGGCCAATAGTGTCCAGCTGGTGCGCCTCTTCTCCGCTCTTGATCTCGTTTAGCAGGAGATCCATCGGCGCTAATTTCGCGGCGACCGGCGGGGAATCCGGCTTCTTAAAATAGGAAAGGCCTGAAAAGAATAGAAGTGAAAACAACATCATCGCCGTGACGTTCGCAACCGCTCGACTTTTCGCCGGCGCATGTTGGATGTAATAGACGACGGCAGAAAGGATCAACAAAAGACCAAGCGCGACCACCACTGCCGGTCCCGTGGGATAATCTGAATAGAAAGACCAGATGATTCCGAGCAGACTGGCTAAGATCGCTATCAGCCAGCCCAAGAGCAGCCTGCCGGTGACGGTATCGCTAAACATCTGGGCGATGACTGCCGGCACCACCAGGTACGAGAATACCAGGAGCACACCCACGATGGCGACTGATTTAACGATGACGACGCCGAAGGACATGTAAAAGAGAATGTCCCAAAGTCGGATGTTGATGCCCATGGATTCCACCGCCTCCGGATAGAGGGAAATGGCCAAGAACTTCTTCCGAAAAACCACGTGAAAGATCCCCATGCAGCCGTAGAGGATGGCCATGTTGATCACTGCGGGATGCGAAACCAACAACACGTCTCCCACCAACATGTGCTTGAGCTCTTCTCCGCCGGTAGCCGATTTGGAAAGGATCAAGATGGCTGCGGCTGACGCAACGGCGTAGATAATCCCAATGAAGGCCTCCTGGGGAACCCGCTCCCGGCGCATCCGCGCAATGGCGAACGCTCCGGCCCCCATGAAGGTAAACGCCAGCGAGAAGAGGGCCACAGCTAAAGAATCGGAGTTGGGATCGTAACCCAAGGTTACGGCGTAGGTGGCCCCCAGCGCGGCGATCTGCGCCAATGCCAAGTCCACAAAAATCACTTTTCGGGCGATCACATGAATCCCTAAATAAATAAGCATGCTTGAGAGAACAAGACAGGCGAGAAATGGAACCAACATCCATTTCAATTCGAAAATGACGGACATGTTTTTCTCCTGTTGGTCGGCGACTCGACCTTCATTTCTTCAGTGGTGCTGTCATTTTGTTTATGAGGTGATCGATTAGATCGAAGTAGGTTTTGATCCCAGGCTCGCCTTCTACCTGGTTGGGGAGCAGAATAACCTTTGCCCCTGTTTGCTCTGAAATGCGATTGGGGAGCGCGGGATCGTAAAAATTGTCCACGAGGATCAGCGGAATTCTCTCGGCTAATATTCTTTCCGTTACCTGCTTAACATGCTGCGGTCCGGGCGGAATTCCCGGCCTCTCCTCAATAGTGCCCAACAACTGAATCCCGAACACTCGGGCAAAGTACACCCAAACCTTATGGAATTCGAACACCTTTACGCCCCTGAGAGGCTCGGCGGCTTTCAACCAACCGCCGGCTCTGGCGGCCAGCGGCTGGCCGCTGATCTTGTTCTCCTCTAAAAAACTGTGCAACTGGCCGCTCCAGGCAAGACGCGTCAGTTTTTGAATTCCGACGAGCTTCAAGAGGTCAGGACCAAAGAGCGCATTGTCGGTACGCTTAAAAAAGTCGGCCTTGCGCGACTCATAGTAAGCCGCTCCGCCGGGATCTACCGACTTTAGCGCTTCGGCAATGTTTCCGGCTTGTACTTTTGCCAGCAGCGGGTCCAGCCACACGTGGGGATTGCCTTGGGGGTGGATGTCCCCGAACTCGCGCGAGACGACCGTGGGAATTTCCAGCGGGGAGATGCCGTTGCTTGCAGTGATCCGGCCTGAAGTGCCGCGGAAGATTTTCGGATTTCCCGAGCCGTTTGCGACCTGATCCGCCCACAGCTCCAGCGCAGAACCGTTTTCGATAAACAGCTGAGCGCCGCGCGTCTTCTGCATCAGGACCGGGGTAGGTGTCACAAAGTGGGGGTCCTGATCTCCTCTACCGAGGGCAATGACATCGACCCTGTTTCCACCCACCTCCTCGGTGAGCGCCTTCAATGTTGGGAGCGTGCTGACCACGCGCACCTTCTTCTCTTGCGCCGTCGCCGGGGAAAGCGTCATGAAAAACCCGATAAGCACAACAAAAAGCGTTTTCAAAGGTTTCATTTTTGCCTCCGTGTAGACATTCCTATTCTCGGTCGTCTTTTACTTGTTTACCCAAAAAGGCTCGGGCGGGTGAGAGCCAAACACCCAGTTCAGTTCAAAGAAAACGGAGTTGCGGTTGTTCTCAGTGAACAAGTCGCTCCAGCGGTGCTCGTAATTTAAGCGAGCACGGAGGAACTCGGTGAAATAGTAGGAGACATAAGGAGTAAGGCTCCGCCGCACCAGCCCGGGATCAAAGAGGGTTCTGGTTTGATCCCAGCGGAGACCCGCGTATGTTCTTTGGTTGAGCTGCCATTGGCCAAAGAGGGAAAAGCCGAAAGGCTTACCGCTGCCGGGCTGCAACTCTCTGAGAGTGATGGCCCGGTCGACGTCTACCGGCTCCGATGCCCTGGAATAGGCGCGCCGGGCAAACATCATCTCGCCCCCTAAAAGGAACGACCTGTACTCGCCGAGGCGGAAAGGCTTCCAACGGTACATGAAATCCACGCCGTGAAAATCCGTCGACCTCACGTCGTTGCCGGCCGGGCGAAAGTAGCTCGACCATCCCAGTTCCAGGTCGTGACCGTTCTCAGACGTGCGGAACCACCGCAGATGTCCAAGGTAGGACATCCTCGAGCGGCCATCCGGGGATATGGCCACATCGTCGCCATTCAAGATCTCCAACGTGGCGTCCAGGCTGGAGTTCGCATCCCATGGGGTTGGAATAAAAAAATTACCCGATAGCCCGTTTTGGATAAAGCCTTCCTCGCCCATAAATTCCGCGGTAGGCAGGGATCGGAAGGTTGTCGGGAGATCGTGCGTATGGATGACATTGAATTTTCCGAATAGCGGACGAAACCGGCCTACCTTCAACTTTAACCCAAGCGGCGGTTCATCAAGAAACGGGAATTTCTTGATGGTGACATAGCCTTCTTCGACAGAGGCGGAAAACTGGCCGGGAGTCTCCGATTCCAGACTGGCGATTAAAACGCCGTCCGCGTAAGGATCGATCGGAGCCCGCATATCGACCTCGACCTCGCGAAGATTGAACTTGTTGCTGATCCGGTCCCCGTCTTCATTAACGACTCTCTTGTTATCGCCGCGGCCGACAAAATTTCCGAACACGGTAATGGCTGGATTTAAAGCGCCGAGAATGGACTGAACAGGCTGTTGCGCGGGTGGCGTCGGAGGTTCGGCTTGGGCCGATTTCTCCCGCTCCAGCTGCTCAATCCGCTCGACCATCTTCTGCATTTGCTGCTGCATGTTCGCAAGCTGCCTTTTCAAGGCGTCGATGGCGGAATCCTGAGCCCGTCCAACTCCAGGCGAAAAGACCATGACACACAAGACCAGGCACGCAGAGATAAGCCGCAATTTCTTTCTCAACGCATCCATAAATCTACCTCCCCAAAAACAAGAATCTCTCCCTCCGCTCGGCGGGAGGGAAAACGAAAACTTTGTTTAGATGAAAAAAGAGAGCTAGAGAGGCTAATGAGCAGGAGGCGCCCGGATGGCGTGAGAATCAACCGCGGAATAGTCAAAAACTCGGGGTTCGTAACTGACGAAGAGATAGGTTTGAAAAATCGGCACCCAATCTGCCGTGACCGGCGCCAAGCCGACTTGGGTTCGAGCCCCGTGGAAGCAGCTGCACTCTTTAGTAAGCTGCGCCGTCACAGTGAAAGCGTGTGAGTGTAAGGGAATGAAAAAAACAGCGAGAAAGAGAACTGCTCCGATCAGGCGATGCGAATTGAGAGATCTTTTCATAGAGGCCAACGACAATCGATTTTATTATCCGAGTAGCGCTGCCTTGTCAAGATAAGCCGGATTCAGGGTTTAGACGAGGAGCTTTAAAGCGTTCACCAAAGCAACTTGTGTTCTACGGAGAGATAGAGAAAAACGCCGTAATCATTCGTCGGCCGGGTGACGCCGATCGGAGCCGCCAGGCCGAGGACGACCTGCAGATCATCCCCATCTATGGCTGCCACACGCATTCCTGGAGAGATCGCCGAGATGAAGTCGCGCTTCTTTTTTCCCTGATCGTTGATGCTTGCCTCGAAATTGCCGACCCATTCCATCATGAGGTGCACCCGGGAAGAGAGAGCGAAGATACCACTCGCTCCAAGGTTATAGGACACCAGCGATCGTTTAGGCGAAAGACCCTCGTCTAATCGAGCGCGCGCTTGGGGAATATACGTGAGACCGGCATTGGCATGGAACGCGAGCCGCGGCCCTACTTTTTTGCTGACGGGGAGGTTCCACTGGTAGCCGACAGCGCCACTGCCCGTTCCTTCGTCCCGGCTGCCGGTGGGAAGGATCAGACTGAACCTGGGAGCGAAAGCGGGAAGGCGCTCGCTTTCGTCAAGCGCTTGAAGGCGGTAGTTTAGCAGAATGTCACCGACGCCACTCTGACTTTCTCCCCCCGCGCGTATGTGATAGGAGGGGATGGTGTATGAAAACTGGTGCAGCTCAGAAAAAATCGGCCACTCTTGGGTGAAGCTAAAGGTCCAACCGCGTTCCCTCGGCTTCTTGTCCCGCTCCGCACCATACTGAGCGGTGAAAATGTGCTGGATCACGCCAGGCTCTTGATTATAAGCCTCTTCGATCAGGAAGCTGTTATCGGCGATGCCATCAATCGGCCGCTTCTCCTTTACCTCGGCAGGGTGGGCGAAAGAAAACCAGAGAAGGACACTGAGCAGCGCGATGAGGTGGGTGAATGGATCTTTCTTAACCATGGGCGAGAAACCTTTCCCTCCGGACCCTATTTTTCGGGCAAGGTCTGAGAATAGGCCAAAATATCCAAGACTTGCTTGATGTCCCAGCCGAGAACCAATGCCCCGGGCATAGGAGGGTTGCTGCCGGGTTGTCCCATCCGAATTTTGTGAGTAAATTCCTGAGGATTCTCCTTGGCTATTGTGCCGACGTATTCCGGCTCTTTATCACTCCCAAAGTTAAGCTTTTTTCCGTCCGGACCATGGCACGCCCCGCACATGGCGTACTGTGCCTTGCCACGTTCAACGTCCCCTCCGATGGGCTTTTTTGACTTGTAGTCCACATATTGCTTCACATCCACCAACCCACCTTTGAGAAAATTCGCCAGGTCGGCAACATTTTCGGGACGAAGAACGGAGGAGAAATTGTGCTGCGGGTTGGCCGATCCCCGAAGGATAGCAGCCAATTCATCTACGCTCTTCTTTTGGGCTGCATTCCATACCCCGGCGAATCCTGTTTTGTGAGAGCCGCTCCCATAAGCGCCATCTTTGCCCGTGTAGTCCCAGCCGTGGCATTCTTTGCAACGCCAGCTAACAGAGCCCTTGCGTTTGTTGGTTGTCTGTGATGCCCACAGAGGCTGGTTATCCTTGGGTTCGCTCGCTCCTGGAACCACTTTCCACCAGGTATCGTACAACAGCCCACCACGGGCGATGCCTTCAGCTTTAACCCCGGGAGTTGCGGCCAGCGCAACCGTCTGCCCCTTATCTCTCGGCCCCGAACCCACCACGAGCCAACCGGTTAGAGAAAACAAAAAAGTCGCAAGGATAGCCCTTTTCATATTTTTTTCACTCCCTTAGATGATAGACACTATGATAAATTTCGATGCGGTTATCACGACACGACACTAGCTAAAGGGAGAGGATCCTGCAAGAGAAAAGTGGACAAGGCTAAATGAAGAGCTTGAAAGCTGCAAGTAAAAGTACCGCCCCAAGAATCCTTTGCAGCGTTATCGGTAATATCCGGAAAGCGCCTATATAGGAACCTATCCCCCCTCCGGCAAGAACCGCGATGGCCAGAACTCCGAGAAGAGTCCATTCGGCTGTTCCCTTAACGACGTGGGCGGTGAGCCCGCTAAGAGAGTTCAGCAAAATAAATGCTGCGGAAAGCGCCGCGGTCTTCTTGGCATCCGCCCAACCCATAAAAAGCAACAGCGGGCTCAAGAAGATGCCGCCGCCGATGCCGATAAGACCGGCTAGAAACCCCAACGCGAATCCCACAGGCAAACCGGCGCCAAACAGCAGCCTGCGTGAGAGCGCTTGCTTCGCCGCAATCGGTTTGGTGAATATCACCAACCGTACTCCGGCGACGAGCAGAGTAAGGCCCAGAATCAGCGAGAAGATTTCCTCCGAGACGCGCATAGAGCCCCCGACATAGGCGGCCGGGATGGAGGTGAGGATAAACGGTAGAAGCAACCGTGCGTCAAAATGGCCGGCGCGGTAATAGTTAATCGTTCCCAGCAGCGTAACCAAAATATTCAAAGCCAGGACCGTGGGGGCAATCGCTTCGCGGGGGTAGCCCGCCAGCACGAGTATCGCCAGATAGGCAGAGGCGCCGCCGTGCCCTACGGAGGAGTAGAGAAACGCCGCCAGGAAAAATAAAGGGACTAAGATAATAGTTTCAGATAGCATGGATTTTTCTTCTTGCCTGATAACATGTATATAGGAGAAGTGCTACCGCAACAGGTGTTTGCTCCACTGGAATTTTTCTGCTTCTACATCACTCTTTGTCCCTCCAGCGCCTTCGCCGGGCGCCCTGGTGCGCAATATGAAGAGCGCTTATGGTAAAAGGATGAAACGACCGACCTCGAGGTTGGCAACTTGTCGGAGGAATAGGGAGGCTGCATGAGCGATTCTCACCCACACCACCATCATGGGGAACCGGTGACAGACCGGTCTGCGTTAGCGTTGGCCTTGATCAGCACGGCCCACGGGGTTAACCACATTCAGAGCGCCTTTATGCCCATGATTTATCCGTTGGTCCTGCGCGAGTTTGGCGCCAGCTACAGTGAGCTGGGAGTCATGTTGGGCGTGGCTGGCGCTCTCGGAGGGGGGCTGCAACTGGCTGCCGGCGCCCTCGGGACGGTAGTGCGCCGCCAAATGCTGCTCGGCGTGGGTAACGCCATCGTCGGTGTTTTTACTCTGCTGCTGGCCGGGGCGCAAAACTTTTTCCAGTTTTTTCTCTGGACTGTCGGGGGGCGGGTTGGAGGGGCGGCCCAGCACCCTGTGGGAAGCTCCCTCCTCGCCCACCACTTTGAGCACAAGCAACTGGGGTTGGCCTTGTCCACCCATTTCTCGGCCGGCAACATCGGGACCGCGCTGACTCCGCTGGTGGCTGCCATGCTTATTGGTCTTTGGGGTTGGCGCATCACAACTTTTCTCTTTGCCATTCCCTGCGTCCTGGTGGGGATCGCCCTTTGTGTCTGGCTGAAGGACCCCAGAGAGACGAGCCCGCAGAGAGTGCAGGCTTATCCAGCCTCTCTCTGGCGCGACAGCCGAAGCGCCATTGCAGACCGCCGTTCCCGGTGGATCTTGCTCGCTACGGTAGTTGCTGCCGGAGGCTCTGGTCACGGTGTCCTCATGGTTTACCTACCCCTCTATCTCAGCCATACATTGGGACTGGAGTCACCTGCGGTTGGCTTCATCTTTTCCCTGCTCATGGTGGGGAGTATTTTGGGGCCGCTGCTGGGCGGGCGGCTGGTGGACCGTTTCAACCGCCAGTGGGTCGTTCTCGGGGCTTATTCGCTGGCTGCCCTTTTCACCCTCGGCTTCCCGTGGGTGGCAGCCCAATCTTTTCTGCTGCCCGTAAGCGCTCTCCTTCTCGGTACGGCAGCCTTCACGGTGTCACCGATTCTTCAAACAATTGTTGCTCAGGCGACCGAGGATCGTGTGCGCGACATCGCTTTTGCTCTTTTCTACACAACCACATTTATGGCCGGGGCCATCTGGTCGCCGGCGATCGGCTACTTCGCTGACAGATTCGGCCTGGGGGTAGCCTTCGCCGCGATGGCAAGCTCCTTCGTCATGGCCGCCCTTTGCCTCCTTCCGTCCCGATTAGACGAGGTTCCGGCCGAGTCCTTGGCCCGACCCACGCCGATCGACACAAATCATCCGGAGCACCGTTGATAGAACCCTAGGCGGTAGAATTCTAGCGGCCTGGAAAGATAGCAATGCTAGCTGGAAATGCGACACCTTGACCTGGAGGATACATAACGCCAGAAACAATAAAGAGCTTTAGCCCGTGTTGGATCTAATACGACATTCTCATCAAAGATAGACCGGTGACGGCAAGGTCCTGAAGGTGGAGATTGCCAAAAGCGCCGGCATGGGATTTGATGAGGAGGCGGTGAGGGCAGTCAAACAGTTTTGCTTTGAGCCGGCAAGAAAGGACGGAGTAAATGTCACATCGGAGTTCACATACATCTATCGCTTCCGGCTGGAAAAGTAACTTTGGACTCTTGCGAACTGTATTCTGGATGATACCTCGCAGCTCAGTTGATATGGCCGGCCGACGAAAGGTCTCAAGCAGAGCCTTGGTGATTTTGAACAAATAGCAAGCAACTAGAAAACAAGTGTGAGGAGATCGCAAATGTCAAAGAAATCGCATTCTTTGGGCCACCACGATTGGCATTCTCAAGACTACGTTTTGCAATGGGCGGAACATCAGGGCGAAGAAGAGGGGGATCGCAGGGCGTCGTTCCAGTTGATAGCGGAAACAATCCCATATGACAAGCAGGCTCCAATCAGGATTTTGGATTTGGGAGCAGGGTATGGGGCATTAACCCAGATTCTCCTAAATCATTTTTCTAAGGCCACTGCCGTATGCCAGGATGGATCGGAAGAGATGGCCAAGCTCGGCGGTAAGCGTATGGATGATCTCAAAGGGCGCTTTAGCTATATCCTTTGTGATTTTAGCAAGCAGGGCTGGAGCCGGATGGTGCAAGGATCCTTCGAAGCCGTTGTATCTTCAATAGCGATCCATAATGTACGCTCACCCCAAATCATTCAGGGGATCTACAAGGAGATTTTTCCACTGGTGAAGACCGGAGGCTGCTTCCTTAACTTCGACAGGATGACCCCGCCGTTGGAGGAGCAGATGCGCTGGTTAAGGGAAGTCGGATTTGAGGATGTGAATTGTTTCTGGGAAAATAACCGGCGGGCACTCTTCGGCGGGTTTAAAAGGGAGTAAAACTTTAGTGAACCGTGTAGTAATATTGGCCGTCGCGTTGCCTTGGCTCATCGCCAATACCGGCTGTCAAAGCAAGGAAAAACAACCACCGGTCGAGACCATGAAAGACCTCAAATATACCCGCTTGACCCGGCTCTTGGGCTTAGATAAAAGGGTACTTCCTTAGGCAAATGAAGAATACGAAAAGAAACCTCGGAGCAGGCCGCCTTCTCTATCTAGCCGTTTCGGTGCTATTTCTTTTTTTCCTCGTCTATTCGACGCCCCACCGCGTCCATCACTCTTTCTCTCAGCCCCTATCAGGTCCCTGCCCGGTTTTCTCTATCGCCAAAGGTTGCCATCTACAGCCGGTTTCTGAAATCCAACTTCCCGTCATCGAAGTCACAATCGAAGGGACCACCTTGTCCCCAGAAGTCTGGGTTCCTTATCTAACTTCCATTCCATTCCCGATAAGGGCTCCTCCCGGAGCGTAAGTTCTGTCTATCCGTAGTTCAATCTGACAAATAAAGCACTCTCCCTGGTAGAGCGGTCGCTCCTTTTTCTGAGTCAAGCCAGGCTCAGACTCTAGGGAAGCGGAATACATGTAAGAACCATTTTTGGAGGAGAAAAAATGAAGAGTTTTATTCGCTTAGGCATATTAGTTTTTCTTGCCATCGCCCTGCTCTACCCTCAAAAGGCAATCGGCCATGATGGCTGGATCGAGCTATCCCCTGCCATCGTCGAAAAAGGACAACCGGTTATCATCGCGCTTATGCTGGGAAACCACTCCAACGGGCACAAGAGCTACCGGCTTGCCGGGAAGTGGGAGCCCAAATACACGAGCCTTGTGGTCATCGATCCTCAAGGGAAAGAGACCGATCTGACTACCCGGCTCGTCGACATGGGCGAAGATGAAGAAAAGATCGGGCCCAAGGGGCCGAAGGGCTTCCATGTGGCTCTTTTCACCGCCAAAGAGCAAGGGAGCTATCTCGTCATAGCAAGGCAGGAACGGCTCCTTCAGTTCGGAAACGGACCAAAGTTCCGCAACGTACAGATCGCCAGGGCTGTTTTCACGGCCCTGCCGGTGCCCACTATTGCGGAAGCCAAGAAGACTACCGGATTTGATCGAAAGGCTAGCAAGGAAAATTTTCTCGAAATTGTCCCGGTCACGAACCCCGCGGGAGTAATCGAGGGAAGCCCAATAACTCTAGAGGTCCGCTATAAGGGAAAGCCTGCGCCCGGCAGAGTAGTCTCGATCATACGGAGAATCGATGGGCCGGTCTCGGCGAAGGATTTCACAAGCGATGGCCAAGGCCGTGTCTCCTTCAGCGTTGGACCTGCTGATTCTTATCTTGCCCGAGTCAACTTCGACGAGGAAAGCGAGCGGGCTGAAGGGCAATACGATAAGAGCAGCTATGAGGCGACGTATGTGTTCCAAGTTTTCAATCGGCCTTAGGCTCTTAGTTCTGGGCCTCTTGTTTGGCACGCCCATGGAGGCCGCATGGGCGCACGCCTTTCCCGCGTCGTCAGTGCCGGGAGACGGGGCAACCGTACGAGAATCGCCGCGCGAGGTTCGCATCCAATTTACCGAAGGAGTCGAAATCGAATTTAGCCAAATCGAGGTAAAAAGCCCCGCTGGAGAGGTGATGAACCAGGGGAAGCCGCGAAGACTCGCTGCCGATACGCTTGCGGTAGACTTGAAGCTGCTTCGTCCTGGAATCTACACGATTGAATGGCAGGTCCTCTCTGTTGATACGCACGTCACAGAAGGAGTGCTGCGCTTTACCGTTAGTCCTGGAGGAAAGTGAGGGCTGGATGATCACGCTCGAAGCCGTCGTATCCGGGCTCGGCTATGGCGTTCTCGCGCTCCTCTTGGGCGCCCTCATGACAGGCAGTTTCGTGCTGCCCCACGGTGAGCCGGCAGAGCTACGGCGGCGCATCCTCCTTATATCATCGCTGCTGCTCCTCGCTTTTCTTGTGGTTGCCGTTCTTTCCCTCGTTGTCCAGGGGGCGAAGCTGAACGGGGGAAGCATCCCCTCCGTGGATATCCTGAGCCGCTATCTCTTGCGCACCCAGAGCGGCAATATCTGGCTTGCCCGCGAGGCGTATGCGGCCCTGCTTGTCTTTGTAAACCTCTGGTTACTTCGAAGCGAAAAGGGAGCGCCACGGGAGCGCCTACTGTTTTTTCTCTCGCTGCCGTTGGTTGCGAGTCGGAGCCTTACCAGTCACGCAATCGCAGTGAAAGAAAATACCATGCTCGTGGTCTCGGCTGATGCGCTCCATCTCATCGCAACGGCTCTGTGGGCGGGTGGGTTGCCGGTCCTTTTCGGAATCCTTTTTCAAGGTATCAAACGACTGAACTTTCCTTTAACTTGGGCTGCCGAGGCTGTGAGCCGTTTCTCGCGTTTGGCCTTCATGAGCGTCGGCGTTCTCCTCCTCACAGGGACTTATCAGAGCTGGATTCATGTCCAAAACCTTAGCGTCCTCTTCGGAAGCCCGTATGGCAGGGTTCTACTGTTGAAGTTGCTCTTTGTCCTCAGCATGCTTGGGATTGGCGCAGTCAATTTCCTGTCGACCAGGCCGGTGCTCCTCACGGCCGCGCAATCGAACGGAGAAAATTTGCCAGTGAAAAAGAGGCTTTTAAAGAGAATTGGAATGGAAAGCCTCCTCGGTCTCATGGTCCTTTCCGTAACGGGCTTCCTTACGGTGCTTCCCCCCGGGGTTCATAGCTTACATCCGGCTTCTAAGGCGCCTGGAATCTCAGGGAGTCAAATACAAGTAGGCGAGAAACCTCAACCTGCGGGCGGGATAAAGGTAACCCTTCTCAAACTGTGGGATGCTATCATTCGATTGCACTCCGGGCTCCAACCTGCAGAGGGGGCCAAGGTGACGATTCTTTCTCCACAAGAAGGGCAGCTCTTTTCCAGCGACGAGATACTGCTCAAGTACCAGTTCGTGAAGGGCAAGCGAGGCAACCATCTGCACGCCTATGTGGTTGGAGAGCTTGTGGGAATGTTTAGTGCTCCGGAGAGCGGAACCCTAACAGGAATCAGGCCCGGGCGACACACCGTGGAACTCAGGGTCGTGGCCGAAGACCATGTAACGGAGCTAGATGCTATTGATAGCGTCCATTTTGTGGTTAAATAAAGATCAGGGGGACAGATATGAATAACGATTCTGCTGAAGAACCCCCATTTTTTTCAGACGACATTGCGTGCAGCTTCAAAAAAATATTCCCAAGAGGGGAATTGC
>Ga0209212_1006577_pt1 | contig 13227 bp, 12 predicted proteins | sample RifGroC2_FD_183996 | JGI IMG/M metagenome (GOLD analysis project Ga0209212, IMG submission 183996) | Groundwater microbial communities from Rifle, Colorado, USA - Groundwater C2 (SPAdes) (version 2) | ecosystem: Environmental > Aquatic > Deep subsurface > Groundwater | place: Rifle, Colorado... | reverse complement strand
CGCCACCTCATCTACAAATTTGACCGCTCCAACAGCAACCTTGAGTACACTATCGGCGCCTACATACCTTTCGGCGGTGTGACGCAAGCGGCAAAGCCAGTTGAGCCGCCGCCGGAGCCTGCACCTGCTCCCGTAGCAGAGCCGGTTGCGGCACCGGCCCCTGTTGCTCCGGCTGACAGCGATAAAGACGGGGTGGTTGACCCCCTTGACAAGTGCCCCGGAACACCGGCTGGCGTAAAGGTCGATTCGGATGGCTGTCCCATTGACTCCGACAAAGATGGCGTACCGGATTATCTGGACAAGTGCCCCGGCACACCAGTCGGTGTAAAGGTCGATTCAGACGGTTGCCCGATTGACTCCGACAAAGATGGTGTTCCGGACTATCTGGACAAGTGCCCCGGCACACCAGTCGGTGTAAAGGTTGATGCTGAGGGCTGCCCCCCACAGAAAGCAGCGGCTGGCGAGAGATTCTGCAGCAAGCCGGCCGTGCTGGAGATCCATTTCGACTTCGACAAATCTGATATCAAGCCCATGTACCATGACGAACTGAAGACCGTTGGCGACTTCCTCATGTATTTCCCCAATGCCAAGGGCGAAATTTCCGGGCATACCGACAGTATCGGAAGCAAGACTTATAACCAGAAACTTTCCGAGCGGCGCGCCGTAAGCGTTGAGAAATATATCAGCTCCACTTTCGGGATCAACCCCGGCCGCATAACCACCAAAGGGTACGGCGAGACCAAGCCGATCGCCAGCAACAAGACCAAGGCCGACAGAGCCAAAAACCGCCGCATCGAGGCAAACTTTACCTGCGAGTAGTATGAATGCGCAGGAAATAATGCCTGCATAAGGCATCTATAAGCAAAACGCCCTTCCTGATCATTCCGGAAGGGCGTTTTGCGTTACCTTGCACCAGACAGGTGCGATTCAAGACTCAAGGACCGGCAGGACACTGCCTCCTTCCGGCATTACCAGCATTTTCCAATCAGCAGGCAACAGGCCTTCTGCTGTTGCAAGAGCAGCATCAAGCGAATGCTCCGGAATCATCCCCATCTCCTTTACCTGGTGTTCGCTGAAACGCGACACCAGGATAATCTTGAAACGCTGGGCCTTCATCAATGTGGAATAGGCGGTCTGGCCATTAATCTCGTAATTGGCGCGAAGCGAGGTCTCGAAATCGTCCAGCTGTTTGAAGCGGAACCAGTCAAAGAATGTATCATTGCCGAAACCATCCCGGCACTCGGCCAGCAGGATCATGACACCGCCGTCTTTGAGCGCCTGGGAGGCGTACTCCATGGATTTGTGGGCCTGGATGAGATTGATGTCCTTGGGAAAACCGCCACAGGAGACAATCACCAGGTCGGCCTTGTTCTGCAGTGGAAACGAGAACCGCTCCCGGTAAAAGCGGCACCCCTCTTCGTGCGCCGTGCGCCAGTGGCCGACAAAGGCCGCTATGATCCGTTTCTCCAGCGAGAGCACAGTATTGAGGATAAATGCCGGTTCCGCCATGGCGCACGCCTCCAGCATGGCCTGATGCACCGGATTGCCCTCCAGGTTTCCCGTTGTTGCCAAGGGATTTTTCCCACTGCCCGCCTGCGGGTTGAGCAGGGCAAAATGGCTGGCCATGCAGGCCTGACGGCCGGCGATCCCCGGCAGCAGCGATTTGCGGCCGCCGCCAAAACCGGCAAAGTAATGGAAACCGATCACGCCGGTCAGGATCAAGCGGTCAGCCTCGACTGCACGGCGATTGACACTGACCTCGATGCCGTTGGACGTCTTGCCCAGCACCACCAGCTCCGCCGGATTGTCGCAGTCATGATCAATGACGCGCACCCTGCCGTGCAGCGGCCCAAGAATCTTCTGGTGCTCATGATCGGTCTGTTTGCGATGGATCCCCAAGGCGATCAGTATTTCAATATCCCGGTCCGGTATCCCCTGGCGGTTAAGACGATCCACCAGCATGGGTAGATATATCTCACTGCCGGTATAACGGGTGATGTCGGAGGTCACGATAACCACCTTATCTCCAGCGGAAAAGGTGGAAATTGTAGGCTGGCAGTCGTCAAGCGCAAGCGCTGCGATCTGCTCGGGGGATTGGGAGGATTGGGCTATGTCCGGTTCGATAACACCTGCCAGACGATCCTCAGACGGTACGAGAGGAAATGATATTGATCCGTACTTAAGATTCACGACCCTTGCCTGCCCGTCAGAATACAATTGTTCCGGCATACGATCACACCCCATAAACAAACAGGGATACATGGTTTGGGTGGGATTTCTACATCCTGCCGATCCTGTGCATCCCTGTTAAAGATTACTATCCACGAGGCCTCAGTGGTGAACGCTAAACAACGTCGGACTAGATCCAGGCATCTCCGCCGTCATACTGGAATTCCCCGCTCTTTGCCTTAGGCGATGCCTTGAATTTAGCCTCGCTGGCCAGCCTTCTCATTTTCTCGGCAGCGCTTTCTCCGAGTTCGGACAGCTTTTCGCGGACTTCCCGCCCCGGTTTGGGTGCAAACAGCAAAGCGGCGGCGACACCGATAACAGCTCCGGAAACGAAGGCGATGACTGCTGCTGCGGCATTATCATTATTGGTGGACATGGCGAACTCCTTTGTCATGGGATTCTTGTGATTCAAATGCTCTTTATTTCTAGCACAGTGACGACGTTGAGTAAAAGATTTTATTTTAATACGACGGCAATTTGGGATCTAATTCGTAGTTAAAACTGCTTACTGCAGTCTGTAACTACTCCACCGTCACGGAATGGTTTTGTTATGCAGTTTATCGTATTGTAACCATCTGTTAAACAGTCTTTTTTTTAGAGTTGGCGTTAGAGTAACTAGCTGTTTTAGTATTATTTTTTGACGTACTCAATACAATTTCACGCACACCTTCATGCAAATTATAACCAATCTGTTTGTTGCTTTTATCTATCCACTCAAAAGCACAAGGAAAATTTAAGGGGCGAAAACGCGCAATGACACCCGACAAGATTGAATCTATAAAACAGCGAGTTGCGGGCAATGAGAGAAAGTCTGTCATCGCCCGTGACCTCGGCATTAGCAGAGAAACACTTTATCAGTATTTAAAATCACCTTAGCTTCAACTACAATATAAGAGTCCGTTTCTTAGTGAACAGTTTAAAACTATCAAAATCTAAATCATCACCTTTTTTTTTACACTCTTTCACAATTTCAAAGTTTTTATTTAAAACATCTTCTAACTTAATCTGTTCGTATCTATTTTTACCTCTTCCGCCATTAAACCTAATAATATCGTAATTTATTGTCAGCTTTTCGTTGACATTGTCTCGTTTAAAATTAATATCATTTTTATCGTATTTCATTCCATCAATAATAAATGATGGCAATTGAGTTTGTTGGTTGTCAAAGTCGGTAACATTTATCAATATTTTTTTAGGATCAAAGTCATTTTTCTGTAGCACTATTTCGCTAGTCCATTTTTGGCTGTTCATTTTAGTACAAGCAATCAAGTATAATCCGCCAATATCCATAGCTTTTTCGGCAATTACCACTTTGTACTTAGCTTTGCCAGCATTTATCAACGTTTTAATATCGTAAGTCTTTATGTCATCAATTGCTCTGCTTTCTGCCTTCCCGTCAATCATGTTATAAGCAGTAGCTACAAAATTAAAATCATACCCACAAAAACCGTCTGTAATCAATATGTCAGCATTTTTTACAATACTGTTCAACAATTCATTATCAGTTTCCATATTAAAATCTTTATTCAATCCCGTCCGTATCTTCCGAACAGCCTTCTCGTTCAAGCTGGCTATAGTTGCTTCATGCACGTTCCCGTATATTTCTAAATGTAAAGTTTTAATGCCCATGTTAATCTCCTTAATTATTAGTATCTTAATGTTGTAACAGTATTTAACTCGTCATTTACCACTTTCAAATATGAATAAAGTCAGAACACATATTGGTGTCAAAGCTTTTGAATACATAATTAGCCAAATCTCTTATGTCGTATATTTCTTGAAAGTCAAAATGCTTAACACTACCCATACTTTTCCGATAACTGTAAAACTGAAGTTTGTCAGTGTTTCTATTATGTTTCAGATGTTCATACAGTTTTAAACTACGTTGTGAGCCAACTCTCTTTATTAGTTGTAAGAGTTTTTCCTCTAATGTTTTTTTGTTACTGTCATGCAACTTGGCATCGTCTTTTATAAGTAAATGTATATGTGGTTCATTTTTACCTCTTAACCCTTGTTCTTCATCTACATACAAACTATCTAACTTACTTACTGGATTTTTTCTGCCACAATAATATTTGTTTAACTCGCTCAAAATAAAGCTAACTTGTTGACAGCAATCATCTTTTGTAAAGCACCGATTAAATGTTAACGTGATGAAATATTTAAAATCCATTTCCGTTACAAAATTTACATAGCCGTCTTTGTTCTTAATTCCGCTGTTCATTATATTCTCCTTGAAATTAGTTAGTTATTATTGATGTGATTTTGGATATAAGTCCATTTAAGACATTCTAGTTATGACTAGCACGTTATAATTACAGCGATTGTACTAGTGTTCCGATTTAATAAATGCGGACGTTATAACTAGTAACAACAGCACAAATATTCTACGTTAAGCGTTTAACGTAAATTTATGTAGTGAGTAAAAATGCTCGATTAGATGTGGTAGGAGGATTTACGAGGTTAATACTATTTGTGCTTACTATGTGTTTGCTTAATTATAAATTGATGGCTCGTTCATATTTATGTATGCAACATTAATTGTGAACAAAAAACATTACATACTGAAATAATTAATTTATAGCATCAATTTATATTTACATTTTAACACAGAATGAATTTATCGACAATTTATACAAGAACAAAACCTACTGTTTAAGTACGTTGATGCAGATGTTCATAAATTTATCGTAGCGTCAAACGCTCTCTTATCTAAGTATACAACCATCGAAAAACAAAGAAGCAAATTTGCGGAAAATACAGTCAAATATTATATGTATTTTTAAATGTCGAAAAAGTTTACAGAAATTATGAAATAATCGGTATTCAGTCTAATATGTTGTCGGATTAATTTACACGATCTGTTTGAGATACATTAATTAATACGCAACTCAGGGCATACGTTAATGAAATTTAAATGGCAGGATTATTGCTTGATTTAAGAAATTCAATTTATTTGGAGGGGCTTATGTTGTCAGTTTTGAAAATCGGTGGGAAAAGTGGCGTAACATTCGTGCTTTCGTTGTTAGCTACATTGCAATTTTCATCTTTGACGTCTTATGCAACTTTCTATAATTTTGAATCTACAACTGTACCGTCCGAATTTATAGTGACTTCGAGTCCGATCGATTCCTCAAATGTCGGTACAACAACATTAAGAAGTCATGATGGAAATAGTTCACTCGGTATTGGTGTCAATACTCTTGGAAACAATTGGGCGACTGTTGAGCTAAATCTGACGGAATCACTGAGTTCTGGAGAAATATCTTGGTGGCAATACGATGAATATGCAATGTGGAGCCCGTATTATATGTTTGTAAACATAAACAGCCAGGACAATTATAATATTCTTGGACTAACACTACATGATTTAGGCTGGAACTACGTAGGCTCAAGCGCATCTACTACAAATAATTTCAATGCAGGCGATATTTATTTTCATGGTCCCACAAGAGTAGCAAATACTTGGTCAAAATACGAAGTTCGTTTTAATAATGACATTGAGAATATATATGTAAATGATATTTTTGTAGGTTCATATGCGATGGGAGGACATGAAGTATCTTCAATATCATTTACAATAGCTAACAATTATGGGGGTCCTAATCAATATCAGATAGATAGCTTAAGCATAATTGATACATCAGCCGCAGCAGTCCCCGAACCGTCAACTCTGCTGTTATTAGCTGGCGGACTTGCTGGGCTTGGTATTTGGAGACTAAAAACAAAAGCTGCATAAAATTACATGTCATAAACATAAAGAGAGGCTAACACGGTACCGTGTTAGCCTCTCTTCTTTTGTATAAACAGCTCATATTGCGAATTGAGAAACTAAATCATATTACAATATATCTGATACTGAAATTTTCTATTGTTATAATAGCTGGTTGATTTATGCGTGAATCACGTATTTTCCATTTTTTTAAGATAGAAAACACGTGATTCGCTTTTAGTATTTTGCCTCGTGTACTAATTTGTCCATGCTCATTTAATTTGTTTGCAATTTCTTTGAAAGTCAGATTTTTATCGCGTAATTTTTTTACTTTACCATAAAGTTCGGTTTGATAATCAGAGTAAATATAGGGTGTTAAGGCACCAGTTAAAATCTTAACATCGTAACAAATATAAGGCATTACCTCATCATCGTTACTATATAACAAAACTACTCCACTGTTACACTCTTGGCCAGATTCCTGGGCTGATCCACGTCGGTGCCCTTCAGAACGGCAATATGGTACGCCAATAGCTGCAGCGGCACCGAAAGGAGGAGCGGATCAAGATCCTCATCCAGGTTGGGAATCTCTATGACATCCTCGGCCCGCCCCCTGACCTCCTCGTCACCGGCAGTACAGATGGCAATGACCCGGCCACTGCGGGCGATGACCTCCTCCATGTTGGAAAGGGTCTTGTCAAAGGCGCTGTTGCGGGGCACCAGCATGACCACCGGCACGTTCTCATCGATCAGGGCAATCGGGCCATGCTTCATTTCGCCCGCAGGATAACCCTCGGCGTGGATATAGGAGATTTCCTTCAGCTTGAGCGCCCCTTCCAGGGCAATGGGGAAGTTCTTGCCGCGCCCCAGGTAAAGGAAATCACGGGCGTTCATGTATTTCCGGGCAATCTTCTCGGTCACATCATTCAGCTTGAGGACCTCCTCCAACAGGGCCGGCGCCTTTTTGAGAGCACTGATCATGCGTTGTCCCGAACCAGCATCAAGAGTACAGGTGGCGCGGCCGAGACGGATGGTAAACAGGTACAGGGCGGTAAGCTGGGTGACAAAGGCCTTGGTGGAGGCCACGCCGATCTCCGGGCCGGCATGGGTGTAGATCACATTGCCGGATTCGCGGGCAATGGAGGAGTCCACCACATTGCAGATGGCCATGTTCATGGCGCCGCGCGCCCTGGCCTCCCGCAGGGCTGCCAGGGTATCGGCGGTCTCGCCGGACTGGGAGATGACCAGCACCAGAGTGGTGTCGTCAATGACAGGGTTGCGGTAGCGGAATTCAGAGGCGATATCCACCTCCACCGGGATGCGGCAATAACCCTCGATATAGAACTTACCAACCAGGGCCGCGTGCCAGGAGGTACCGCAGGCCACAATGATCATCCGCTTCACGGATGCCAATTGCCGGTCACTGAAGGAAAGGTCCTCCAGGTAAACATCCCCCTCCGCCTCCAGCAGTCGGCCTGCAATGGTATCGCGCACGGCACGGGGCTGTTCATGGATCTCCTTGAGCATGAAGTGCCGGTAGCCCCCTTTTTCGGCCATCATGGGCGACCAGTCGATATGGCGCGGCTTTTTATCCAGCAGTTCGCCACTGATGGTGGAAAATGCCGCGGCAGCGGTACTGAAGACAACCATCTCACCATCTTCCATGAAAACCATCTCGCGGGTATGGGCCAGGATCGCAGGTATATCCGATGCCACAAAGAACTCACCCTCCCCCAGCCCGACCACCATGGGTGAACCGAGTTTTGCGGCAATGAGCGTGTCCGGGATGTCAACATTAAGAATGCAGACGGCATAAGCGCCACGCAGCTTGGCCAGAGCCGTCCGCACCGCCTTTACATAGTCAGGTTCGTTCTTGAGCTCCTCCTCGACCATGTGGGCGATAACCTCGGTATCGGTCTCGCTTTTGAAAATGTGGCCGGACTGCTTGAGCTGTTCCTTGAGCTGAAGGTAATTTTCGATGATCCCGTTATGTACCACGATTACCGGCCCGGCCTTGTGGGGATGGGCATTGATCTCCGAAGGCCGGCCATGGGTGGCCCAGCGGGTATGGCCGATACCTATGGAACCGATCAGCGGCTGCTCCCGCAACAGCCTCTCCAGGTTGACCAGCTTCCCTTCGCTGCGGCGAATGCCGTAGTCTCCCATCGACAGCGTGGCAATTCCTGCCGAGTCATAGCCGCGATACTCCAGCTTTTTCAAGCCCTCCAGGATAACAGGCGTAGCTTCCTGCCCGCCAATATAGCCTACAATTCCACACATATGATTTTCCTCCGGAATAGGTATCAAGTACCTTGTATCTCTTATATTTCATGCTCTTTCGTAAATAACCACTATATATCTCCCTTTAGTCTTTAGGCCCCAGAGGCTCCTTATCCAAGAGGAGACACAAGGCCTCCCCCCATACCTAAGGGGGGACTGGGGGGTTAGATTTTAACGTTACTCACAGTTCAGGTTCGGGACCTGGACAACCAGCAGGAACAAACCGAGCCGCGTCAGCATATCCGAGAATTTCTGGTAATCAACCGGTTTGGTGACATAACAGCTGCACCCCAGAGCGTAACAGTTGCGAATCTCACGGGGATCATCTGTGGTGGTCAGCATGATCACCGGCATGCTTTTCAATTCCGGGTCCTCCTTGATCTGTTTCAGCACCTCGACTCCGTCAACCTTCGGCATACGGATATCCAGAAGCAGCATGTATGCCCTGGCTTGCCAAAGAAAAAATCCAGGGATTCCTGGCCGTTAGCAAAGCGGATGATCGGGTTATGAAGCCCGGATTCCCGCAGATTGTCGCAGATCAACTCAGCGTGGCCATCATCATCCTCTGCAATGAGGATTGTGACCTCTTTTTTCAAGCCATTTTCCATGTAATTCCCTCCTGCGAACTTTTGCATGTTCAAAAACAAATCTATATCCGTTGCTGAAATATCAGACCGTCATATCATGCGGCTTGGGAAGCACCACGTAGAAGCGGCATCCGATGTCCGGCTCTGATTCCACCCAGATAGAGCCTCCCAGGCGGTCAACTATGCGTCGCGCCAGGGTCAACCCCAGCCCTTCCCCTTCGCTGTCATAAGGGTTCAGCCGCTGAAAAATCTCCCATATCTTGTCCTGATGGTCTTGGGGTATCCCCATGCCATTATCCTCGACACAATAGCGAATCCCTTCGTCAAACTCTTCACTGAAGATCCGGACCAGCAGCGGTCGCTCCGGCGAACGGTATTTAACGGCATTATCCAGCAGATTGCTGAAAACCTGAATTACCTGCTCCCTGTCGGCAAGACAAGTCCCCAACGCCCCCAGTTCCACCCGCGCCCCGGCAGCTTCAATCTGGTAGGTCATGGATGCAACTATTTTCTTCAGAATAACCTGCATGTCAAGGGAATCAAAACAGAGCGCCGCCCGACCCAACCGGGAAAGCCGCAATAAAGCACTCAAAAGTCCATCCATCTTTTCGATGCTGCCGGTAATAAAGCCGAGTGATTTCGGGACACTCTCCCTGATGATCGGCTCTACAAGGGTCCTTGTGGCAGCATCCAGGTCAAGCGTGGAAAGAATCCTGTCCAGATCGGCACAACTCTTCACCAGTTTGCGGCTGAAACCCTGAACATTCACCAGCGGCGAACGAAGATCGTGGGAAGCAACATAAACGATCCCCTCCAGCTCCTTGTTCTTCTGTTTCAACTCCACCATCAGGTGATTACGTTCAGTCTCGGCCTGCTTGCGCTCACTGATATCGACAACGGTTCCAACCAACCCTCCCAGATTTCCATGAGAGTCGTCATAGGTCGCCTTGTAAAAGACAACCGCATGGTTCAAACCATCGGCGTAGTATAACTGTGCCTCATAGACCTGGACCCCGCGCCGCTCAAAAAGCTCCTGATCAGACTTATGATGCATATCGGCAATCTGGCGGGGGAATATGTCGTGCACTGCTTTACCGACCAATTCGTTGCGCGATACGCCAAAACTCTCCTCGAAGGCCCGATTGCAACCCTGGTAACGGCCCGAGCTATCCTTATAATAGATGGGATTGGGTATGGCGTTGATCAGCATCTGCAAAAAGCTCACCTGGTTGACCAGTTCATCCATGAGCTGATCGCGCTGAACCTCGATCATTTTGCGCTCGGCAATCTCCTTCTGCAACTCCTCATTGGCCCTGGTAAGCTCCTTTGTCCGATCATCAACTCGCAACTCCAGGGTCTCGTTGGCATAAGTGATCTCCTGGAATTTTTTGCTGAGAGCCGAGGCCATGACCCGGAAGTTACCAATAAGCAGATCGATCTCGGTCACCATGCTTTCAGGCCAGATGCTGATCTTCTCGCGCAGCAGTCGCTGGGGCAGGTCGGTGGTAACCTGGGACAACCGGCGCAAAGGTGCGCTCAAGCGTTGGGCTGTGTACAGCGAGGTCACCAAGGCAAGAATATTCAGGAAGAGAGCGACCAGCAGCGATTTGATATGGTCAGTAAGCAGCTGTTGCTGATAAGGCGCAAAAGGGGTCTCTACAACAACACTCCAGGAAGTTGCATTTACCATGGGGGCAGAAAGGATGTATTTCGATTTCTGGGCGCGTTGCCAGAGCGGCATTGCCGAGGTGGGGTTCGGCAGACATTGATAAATACTGTTGTGGGTAACCCTGTTCATGACGCCGTTTTTACAGGCATCAAAGGCATCCAGCGGGGAAATTGCACTATTGGTGCTGGTGATGACCTTGCCTGTGCCGTCCACAAGGGTTATCTGGTGATGTGGCCTCACCCGCGCATCCCGCAGGAGAGCCTTCAAGATATCTGCCCTGATCCCGTTCTGCTTTTGCAGCAGAAGCTTGGTCTCATACAGGGCAATCCGCGAACTGTTCTCAAGGTTGTCGTACATTTCGTTGAGATAACGCTGTTCAGCACCCTTGCCTTGCAGGATCAAGACAACAATGGCCGGAATGACAACAATTGCCATCAGAAGATTGAATATAAGCTGGTGAATGGGGATGGAACGGATTTTTACCGGCACTTCGGCAGCAGCCAGACTCGGGACATAAGCAAGCAAAAGGCTGGCTATTACGGCATTGCAGACACCGATTACCCAGTACATCAGCATGGCAGCGATGGTACCCAGAAACGATGCGTTCATAACGTACTGGAAGAAGCACCAGATAATCGGCACGCCTATTAACGGCCAATACAGGGAGTCGTACAGTATGATATTGCGGGAGCGCCCTTTTGCCAGCAGCCACCCGATAAACAGCGGTTCTCCGCAGAGCCAGATCATGGCATATGGATGACCGAACAGGGCAATGGTCCAGGATGAAGCCGCCACTCCGGCCACAAATCCCCAGCGAACCCCGAACAGCCGCACCACCAGCAGCACCGGTATGCTGCCGAAAAGGTAATTGAAACCTGTGAAGAGACGCAGGGCAAAATAGTTGCCGGCAAAACCAGCAGCCATCAAACCGATCAGCAGCAGTATATTTTTACGGCTGTATGTCAGACGCTGCCGCTGCTCATTCATGCTTTTCTCCAGGAAGCCCAACAACCCTTTTCATGGAATCACAAATATCATTCTTTGATTATTACTACATCAGGCTGTTTTATGACAAAACAGCTGTGCACTCCTTAGACAACGCATTTCTATAGCATATTTTCAGGAGTATGATAAGGCGATTCAATGACCTGAGGAAAAAAGAACTTGCGAGTTTGGCGGCAAAAACTGCCGCTGTCTTTCAAAATCATTTTTTCTGCAATCCGCCATAGCCGGCAAATCAGCAATATCACGACAGCAATCCTTGGCTGCCATCAGGTTCGCACTCAGATAATCAACCCTTTAAGCTTGGCTTTGTGGTAATGTATGTTCCGAAGAATCCATAATTCCAGGCACAAGGATGAATACAATATATGACGATAAGATGGTATCCGGGACACATGGGCAAGGCCCAGGAGAAGATTGCCGAATCGATTCGCAAGATCGATGTAATAATTGAAGTCCTCGACGCACGCCTTCCCTCCTCCAGCTCAAACCACCAACTGGAGGAAATGCGCCGCAACAAACCCTGCATCAAGATTCTGAACAAGAACGACCTTGCGGACCCGGTTGTCACCAAGGCATGGGTTCGTAATTTCGAAACCGAATCCGGGGTTCGCGCCCTGCCGATGTCGGCCAAGCAGCACTCCGAGGTAAAACAGTTGATCAAACTCTGCCAGATTCTGGCGCCGAACCGCGGCAGACCCGGCTTCCCGGTGCGCGTCATGGTATTCGGCATTCCAAACGTCGGCAAATCGACCCTGATCAATACCCTGGCCGGAAAGCAGATGGCCAAGGTCGGCGACAAGCCGGCCATCACGACCTGCGCTCAACAGATCGACCTGCGCAACGGCATCATCCTTTCGGACACACCAGGATTGCTCTGGCCCGACATGAGCGACCAGGTTGCAGCATATCGACTGGCAACCAGCGGCGCCATCGGTGCCAGCGCCCTTGACTATACCAGCGTTGGGCTCTTTGCTGCCGAGTACATGATGCAACGCTATCCGGAGCTGCTCATGCTGCGTTATAAATTCGCAGAACTGCCTGACAGCCCTACCGCGCTTATCGAGGCGATTGGCCGCTGTCTCGGCTGCCTGATTGCCGGCGGAGTGGTTGATCACCACCGGGCCGCTGAGGCGTTTCTACGGGAGCTCCGAGCAGGGAGAATCGGGCGGATCAGCTTCGAAGAACCGGGAGAAGATCTGATTGAGCAGGAAAGTCCAAGCGACGCGGGACCGTAATCTTCCGTATGCAGGCAGGATAAAAAATACGGAGAAGGATTTACGCCCTTTCTCCGCAACGATTTAATACATTTAATTGCAAGCAATGCTGTTATGCTTCTGTCAGTCCATGCGTTAATGAAATGCCACTCTGCCAACAACCCGCAGAGTGGCATTTCTAATTTCCCAGCCTGTTTTTCCGCAAATGTCTCGAAAAATATTTACTCACTTACTAATGATCGATGGCTTTGGCCATGCCAAGACCGGTATTCTGGCGGACATAGACCTCGTCGAACATCTCTTCCGAGCGCTTGTTGGGGAACATCAGGCAGCCCAGGATTGCGGCGATGAAGCCGAGCGGGATGGAGATGATACCGGGGTTTTTCAGTTTAAAGAGCGGTTTTTCAAGCCCCATCATGGAGGTGCCGTCTTTAAGTGAGTCTACCTTGGCTTTGGCAAGTGCTTTTGCGTCCTTTTCACCAAGTGCAGTTCCCGGAGGCAGTTCAGCCTGCTTCTTCTCCATTGCAACAA
>Ga0209212_1006574_pt1 | contig 13233 bp, 9 predicted proteins | sample RifGroC2_FD_183996 | JGI IMG/M metagenome (GOLD analysis project Ga0209212, IMG submission 183996) | Groundwater microbial communities from Rifle, Colorado, USA - Groundwater C2 (SPAdes) (version 2) | ecosystem: Environmental > Aquatic > Deep subsurface > Groundwater | place: Rifle, Colorado... | reverse complement strand
TGCTCACACCTTTTAAAATATTCCGGTGAATTTTAGGGATTTTACTAAACCTGTTTATGAAAGACTTTTGCCCAAAGGCCTTTAACCACGCCGCTTTTCTCCGGTAAAGAAATAAATACAAGAGAAAGATTAAGCCAGAAATGGCGTAAACTACGATTTTATATTCTTCGTAATTGAAAAATAACATGGTAATTAGATTTACGGCTTACGATTTAAGATTACAATTTATATTGTTTTAAAGTTTTAATGGCTGCTGTAAAAATTGCTACAAGCTCATTTATTTCTTTCAATCAATTTGGTAATAGTTCACCCACCCCTAAATCCCCTCCCAAGAGGGGACTTTTTGTATTCCCCTCTTGGGAGGGGCCAGGGGTGGGTTCCTCTACTGAATTCAAAGTGAGGGGATGAACTGTTACTCAATTTGAAAACTCTCACCGCAAAGTTTCTGGTTCTATTCTGAAGTTGTATCTTATCCATTAATGTAATATTTGTAGTAAATAAACAATCGTAAACCGTGAATCCAAAATCGTAAATTTATGGTGATATATAATTAGTATATGGCGAGGTATTACCAGCGTATTTTTTGCTCTCCGCTATACCTGTACTTCGTGCCCCACGGAATAAGTTTCAAGGCCTCAATCCTGTCTTCCCGCTCTTGCTGTTCCGGGCTAAACATGGTATTAAACTGCTGTTCACCTAATCTCATCCTTTCTAAATTTTTCTTGGCCTGGAAATCGTTTGCATCAATCTTCAGTACCTCTGCATATTGCATAGCTGCGGTAGAAAAATCCATGTCGGTTGCAATGAGGTTCGCATTGTTATAAATCGCTCGTGCCTTCAATACAGGATCATTTGTTTCCATAGCCTTTCGGTACTCAGCGCTCGCCTTTTTCCTGTTTTCCATCAGGGTATACAATACCCCTTTATTATAAGCAATTACGGGGTCTTCCTTCTCCACCTTGCTTAAAATTCTGAACATTAAGGAATTCTCTAATTGTTGTATGGCACTCAGGGCATCCTGGTATCTTCCCATTTTAATCTTTCCCTCCAGTCGTGCCATGGTATTGTATTTTTTATAGTACCCGTAGCCATAAAACATCAAGCAGCAAGCAAGAATCAGAAGAAATAACTTGGTAAGATTTTTTAATGACATAATTTCCTCCTGTAAAAACTTAACTTTTTGAAGAAAAGAAGACTAAAACGCTAAACAGCCGCACTCCGATAGTTTCGTCTTTGATCGAGTCAATCCCCCTTAACAAAGGGGGATATAGGGGGTTGTATTTTTTCTCACCGTATTCTTTCTATTAGAGTATTTTACAACCCAAAGAAACAACGACATTCTATAAGAATTTAATTTTTAAATCAAGATTCCGCAACTGAAATTATAAATTCATCTATCCAGCGCCTCTCTTACCTTTTTCAAAAGTTCTGTGGGTAAGATAGGTTTCGAAACAAAATGTAATCCCAATCTTGAAATATCTTCCTGGATAATGTCTTTACTGTAGCCGCTCATAAAAAGGGCTTTTATGTCTGGCCGAATTTCATTTATTGCATCATACGCCTCTTTTCCACTTTTATTCGGCATGATTACATCAAATAAAAGGAGGCGTATCTTATCCATATTCTCCTTAAATTTATCAACCGCATCTACTCCATCCGCGGCTTCGATTACCTTATAGCCATGATCTTCAAGCACTATTTTCATAAGATTCCTAACTTCCTCCTCATCTTCTGCTATCAATACCGTTTCTGTACCGCCTTTTTGGATGACGTGTATATCAGGCTTTTTTCTTTTAACCTCTGATTCAATGAGTGGTAAATATATCCTGAATGTTGTGCCTTTGCCCGGTACGCTGTAAACATTTATGTAACCATTGTGCTGCATAATGATCCCATACACAATCGCAAGCCCAAGACCCGTGCCCTTCCCTACCCCCTTGGTCGTAAAGAACGGTTCAAATATCCTCTCTTTCGTTATTGCATCCATGCCTTTGCCTGTATCAGAAATCTGTATCAGCACATACCTCCCAATTTTACCATAACCATGAGCCTTTATATATTCATCGCCCATTTCGGCAATATCAGTGCGTATGCTCAAAATACCCCATGCAGGCATGGCATCTCTTGCATTTGTGGCAAGGTTCGTCAACACCTGTTCCATCTGTCCGGTGTCCGCCATTACCATACAACTCTTATCGGCAAGCGCGGTCGTAAGTTTAATGTCTTCCCGCATAACTCTCATCAGGAGGCCTTCGACCTCCTTTATTATCTCGTTTACAGATACGGGTTGTGGATTGCTTTGCTGTTTTCTGCTGAATGCCAGGAGTCCCTGGGTTAAGTTCGCTGCCCTTTCTGCCGACTTTAGTATCTTCTGGATAAAATCCCTTGCTGATCCATCCTCTTTCACCTCTATCTGCAACAAGTTCCCGTACCCGATGATTGCCGTAAGGATGTTGTTGAAGTCATGGGCAATGCCGCCTGCAAGCGTGCCAACCGATTCCAGCTTCTGCGCATGGTAAAGCTGTTCCCTGAGTTTTGCCCTCTCCTCCTCCGCGCGCCTGTGTTCTGTGATATCTCTTGCTGTCCCTGCGACTCCGATGACATCTCCTTTTTCATTCATCAGTGGAATATTTTTGTATTCGCATAAAACGCCGGTATCCTTGAACCATAGCTCATATTGGAGGTATTCTCCTTTCAGTGTCCTCGTGTATACGTCCATTGCTTTTTTTAGATTTTCCTCATCAAATAGAGAAGCGAATGGCTTTCCCATGACTTCTTCGGCTTTGTATCCTGTCAATCTCTCGCAAGCCTTGTTCACAAACAAAATGTTCCCTTTCGTATCGCAAATATAGGCAAGGTCGGATATTTCTGAAAACAATATCCCATATTTTTCCAGTTTCTCATCTGCGCGTTTGTGTTCTGTGATGTCCGTTGAGACGCCACAAACGGCATACACGCAGCCGTTGTTGTCAAAGAGTGGAAATTTAACCGAGATATAGGTATGCAGCCCGTCATCGTGAGACGCTACTTCTTCAAATTCCAGTGGAGTCCTTGTTTCAATGACCTTCCGGTCATTTGCTACAAATGCATCCGCCATCTCCTTTGGCCATAAATCATAATCAGTCTTGCCCCGTAATTCTTCACTTTTTACATGGAACAGATTTTCATACTGTTTATTAATAAAGAGGTATTTGTTTCGTATATCCTTAACATAGACGACATTTGGAGTATTATCGAGTATAGCTCGCAGCTTCTCTTCGCTTTCACGCAGCGATTCTTCTGCTTTCTTACGTTTGATAACTTCTCCAAGCTGCACTACCACGGAGGAAACAAAGCTGACCAGTTGCTCATCCTTTTCGAGCGCCTCAAGCATGTAAAATACGAGAACGGCAACCATTTCCTTTTCGGAAAAGACGGGAAATCCTATGGCTGCCTTTAGTCCAACCTCCCTGGCAATTGGCGCACGCGGGAAATTCGGGTCGACGGTAACATCCCGTACCCATACGGGCTGTTTCAGAGACCAGACGCGTCCGGGAAGACCTACACCGGGAGGAAAGGTAAACGTTCCACTCAATTCGCTGAATCTTTTCAGACTCTCGACTTTGCTGTAGAAGGCATGATCGCGTACCAAACATTTTCCCTCTTGATCAGGCACCCACGCCTCCCCATAAATCCAACCCGTTGCGCTGCACACCTTCTCCAGGGTAACGACCAGTGCGTCATGCAAATCTTTTGACTCACTGATTGACAGGGTCAGTGTTTTCAAGAGGACTACTTCCTCTTCCGCGCGCCTGCGCTCAGTTATGTCCTGAACCGTTCCCACCATTCGAACGACCTTGCCCAAATTATCAGATATGACCGCAGCCCTTTCATGAACAATGCGTACAGTTGCATCCTTAAGCAGAATACGGTGGTCAATATCAAGGGGCTTTTTATTGTTGAGTGCGTCATCAATGGATTTCCTTACAAACCCCCTGTCGTTAGGGTAGACGTGATTGAGGAACGTTTCAAACGGGGAGACAAAATTTTCCTGCGTCAAACCAAAGATGCGATACGCCTCGTAAGACCATGACACTTCGTCTTTGATGACATCCCATTCCCAATTCCCTATACGGGCGATTCGCTGCGACTCGGCAAGACGGGTATTGCTCTTCTCAAGCTCCATTGTCCTGCCTTTTATGTGCCTGGTCATGTAATTAAACGATTCACAAAGCACGCCGATTTCATCATGCGTCTGAACCGGGACACTAACATCGAAATTACCGCTGGCAATGTTCTTTGCGGCATCGGATATTTTCTGGAGGGGTTTTACCATTCTTTTCATGAAACCAATGAAGAGCAAGACCATCATTACAATAACAACTGCCGCAGTTATTAAAGCGCTATTGAGTATACGTTTTACAGGAGAAAGCACTTCATCTTTGTCAATTTCTACGAGGAGCACCCATTTCATTGAGGGGATATACATGGATGCGCCAGCAACCTCAACGCCTCTGTAATCTCTATAGAATCCGGTTATCTCTTTATTTGACGTTAATCCTTCGTTAATGGGCAGCGTATCGACTACCTGTTTCCATACGGCATCCTTCACGAATATGGATTTCGTAATCATCCGTTTGTCTCTATTGACCAGATATATCTCAAGCGTCTTCCATGTCCCTTTCCCTTTAGCCCAGGAGATTGCTCCTAAGTCATGCGAATATTTTCCGGTTACAATATTATCCAGCTCTGCAATTGGGATATAGTTGACGATAACACCTATAAGCCTGCCTGTATCTTTATTTAAGATGGGAACTGAGATTGCAATTTCAGTTAACTTACAATGTCCGAAACATTTTTCAACAATAGTAACAGTCTCTTTCCCCTTTACAAAAATAGTCTCAGAGGAAAAGTCCCTTTCAATTTCAGCGTTGTTCGTGGAGGCAACAATCCGTCCCTCCAGAGAAAGGATATTGATGATATTAATTGTCTTGTCCAGGACGAGCTTGTTTTTTACGAGATGTTCATTCAATTCACCGATAGCGGATGTATTTCCATGTAGTATTTCTTGCAGCTTGGTTCTGATAAAACCGTCACTGGAAAAATCCTGGGTGCGCCGTTTTGCCATCTCCAGAAACTGATAGACCTGTCCTTCGTATGCCTCGGCAATAATGGTTAAGGTGTCAAGGGCGCGATTCTTCAAAAATACGCTGTTCTGCCGGTAAACCAGAACGAAGGTGATAAGGATAGGAACAAGGGTAGCGATAATTCCTATTATTGCCTTTTCTTTCAGTGATAATTTCAATTTTTTCATTCGACGGTACCAATGATTGACACAATACCAAAGCGCGGAAAAGCCGCAACCAAAGTTGTACAGATACGACAAGTGGCGTTTTTTCTCGTCACTCGTCATTCGGCACACGTCACTTCCCCGTTTACACGAGGACATGATTTCTAAAAACTTACAAAAACTTGATGTATAGGAATTTCAGAGTTTGTATCATAGCAACCAGACAACCCCCTGAATCCCCATTTATTAAGGGGGACTTAGGTGAATTATTATCTCTCATTTGAGTCCCTCTGCTCGTTGTATATCTCTTCAAAACCGGGGGCAATCTCAACGAATGTCTTTAACACCTTCGGGCAGAAGTGCTCAGGCTTGGTTCTCCCATCCCCCTTCGTTATTATTTCAAAAACCTCCTGATGGGTAAAAGGTGGTTTGTATGGCCTTCGACTCCTCAGAGCATCATACTGGTCACACAGAATCACAATCCTCGCTGCTAACGGTATCTCTTCCCCCTTCAACCCCCGCGGATATCCCGTCCCGTCCCACCGCTCGTGATGATTCAACGCAATCGAGGCAGATACCTGTATGTTGTAGTGCGACGAACCGGACAGTATCTTCTCCCCTATGGTTGTATGTGTCTTCATAATTTCAAATTCCTGGGGTGTAAGGCGGTCTGCCTTTAACAGGATGGAATCCGGTATCCCGATCTTTCCCACATCGTGCATGGGGCTTGCAAAGGTTATCGTCTCCACAAAATCCACCAGCATACCCATCGCCTGCGCAATTTTTTGTGCGTACAGGCTCATTCGTAATGTGTGGGCTCCCGTCTCTACGTCCTTGAATTCAACCGCCGATGCCAGACGCTGCATAATCTCCTTGCTCATATATTTGACTTTCATCAATGTCTCAGCCAGTTCCTGCGTCCTTTTCCTTACCGTCTCTTCGAGCACAAATTTGTAATTCTTTTCCATCTGCCTGAGCCTGTTATGTTCTGCTGCCCTTTCCATGCACTGGTTCAGATATTGCGAATTAAAAGGTTTGATAATGAAATCAAAGGCGCCGTTTTTTATTGCATCAATTGCCATATTCAGTTCCGCATACGCAGTCATCAGGATTACAGGCACTTCCGTATTAAATTTGCGGATTTCCTCAAGGAGTTTAATCCCTGACATTTCGGGCATCTTAATGTCCGTTAACACAATATCGACCTTATGGGATTGTAATTTATTCAAGGCTTCCCTGGGATATCCGCAGGCGCTAACGTCATAACCAAAGCTGCCAAGCAGCAGCGCTACCGCTTCAAGGACAAACGGCTCGTCATCGACAACAAGAATATGATTCTTCGCATTCTGATTCATTCTTTACGCTCCATTTGTTTTATATAATTTTGATAATTCTCTTCCGCTTCATTTGATTTATTTCAAGTAGTTCTTATTTATCTATGGAAAATCAGTTTTTTACCCACCCCTCAATCCCCTCCCAAGAGGGGACTTTATAATCCCCCCCAGGGGGGTACTTTTGTAATTCCCCTCTTGGGAGGGGTCAGGGGTGGGTTGAGAAGAATTCGTTGCATGTTCCCGAATCCAGCCATCAATGACGCTCAAAACACCCTGTATATTTTTCTTAACATCAAAATCGTAAAATCTCAAAAACCACACTCCCAAAGACTCTAATTTTGCCTGTCTTCTCCGGTCTTCCTTGGATTTTTCATTATGTGTACACCCGTCTATCTCAATTGCCAACATTAACTCATTGCAGAAAAAATCAACGATATAATTATCGATAGGTTTCTGCCGGTCAAAATCATACCCCAACATCTTTTTGCTTTTTATATATTTCCAGAGTAACACCTCTGACAGGGTACTATTTTTTCTCAAATGACTTGCGATTTCTTTTAATCTCGGATTATAAGGAATAATTCTTTTCTGCTTCATTTGAGTTATTTCAAGTAGTTCAGTATCTATAGGAAACCAGTTTTTTACCCACCCCTCAATCCCCTCCTCAAATTCCCCTCTTGGGAGGGGATTTAAGGGGTGGGTGATAAACCTGTTTGAAATTCCTCCATTAACTACGGTATTTCCACCCGGTTTCTGCCGCTCCTCTTTGCCTTGTAAAGGGCGCTGTCTGCGGCAGTCACGATAGCTTCATACTCAGCGCCGTGTTCCGGGAAATTTGCAACCCCGATGCTTATGGTCATCTTCAGCGACTTCCCTGTTACGACAGAATCAAAATTGATTGATTCCACATGCTCACGAATCCTGTTTGCCTTCTCAAGGGCGGAGGCCATGTTTGTTGCAGGTAATATAATGGCAAACTCCTCGCCGCCGTATCTGGTTAAGATGTCAGACTTCCTTAAGGTGTTCGAGATATTCTTTGTCACCTGTTGAAGAACAAGGTCGCCTGCAATATGTCCGTAAGTGTCATTAATACTCTTGAAGTGATCTATATCTGCAATGAGAATGCTGAGTGGTTCATTGTATCTCTTTGTCAGGGCTGTAAACTTCTCCAGCATATCGTCAAAATATCTCCTGTTGTATACCCCGGTAAGCGCATCTGTTATGGCCGCATGTTTCGTGATGTTGGTGAGTCTTACTCTGTGTATGGCGTTTGCCATCAGGCCTATGTATGCAGATATAAGCCTATGAGTCTCAGCGTTGCCCCAATAACCTTTTTCTTTCTTTATCATCTGAACGACCCCGACGGTCTCCCCGCCTGCTATAAGAGGAATACACATGTATCCACCCGTTTCAATTTTATGGAGCAAGCACTCGCAGGATGCGTCCGTGCCGATATCTCTCACCAGGAAGGATTGTCCTGTCCTTATTACCCGGCATAATGACGGGTTTAGAAAAAGCTCCTTCCTTGCAAATTTATCTAAAGGTACCGGGGGATTCGCAATGGATATATCGAGTATGTTCTTCTCTTTATTCATCATTACTATGGACAGCACGTCCGGCATGAACTGATTTTTCAGGATCAGGTTCGCATGTTTGATTATCTCCTCTTCCTGCACTTCATTACTCATGAGGTTGGAAAAATCGATCAGGTGCGTCAAGTCATTGATTTTTTTATTTCTTTCCTCCTCTATCCGTTTGTGTTCGGCAATCTCTACCAACAGTTCTTCGCCGGTCTTTGTTAGTTCTTTTGTGCGTTCGGTTACGCGTTGTTCCAGAGATTCATTGGTCAATCTCAGTTCTTTCTCCAGCCGCTTGTGAGCGGTGATATCTCTGGCCACACCCATAACTCCGATGATATCGCCTTTTTCATTTCTCCAGGGAGTATTTTATACCCACATATTATGCCGGTATCTTTAAAATACAACTCGTATTCAGGGCTTTCTCCTTTCAGTGTCCGAGTGTAGACATCCATTGACTTTTTCAGATTTTCTTCATCGAAGAGAGATGCAAATGATTTTCCGATGAATTCTTCTGTCTTGTGGCCTGATAACTTTTCAAAAATCTCATTCACAAATACGATGTTTCCATTCGTATCGCAAACATACGCCAGATCACTTATTTCGGAAAACAGTATTTCAAACGTTTTTAATTTCTCATCCCGTTTCTTGTGTTCAGTAACATCCTCTACAATGCCAATAAAATTAGTAACGGCATCAATGTGGTTTCTGATGGGAAATATGGACGCAGCCCCCCAATACAGCTCGCCGTTTTTTTTCCTATTAAGAGATTCTCCCTGCCATACCTTGCCTAACATAATCGTTTTCCATAGCTGTTTGTATACCTCAGGCGAAGTTGTTCCCGATTTTAAGATGCGGGGATTCTGCCCGATAACCTCTTCGGGGGTATAGCCGGTCTGCCTGATGAAAGCAGGATTGACATACTCGATATTGCCCTCCGTATTGGTAATTATCACCATAATCGGGCTTTGCTCAACGGCCATGGACAAATTGCGGACTTGTTCTTCTGCCTGTTTCTCTGCATGAACAAGCCAATTTGCTTGCCGATAGAGGACATCATATTGAGCAAATCGTCATCAGGTTGTTTCACATCGTGGCTAAAAAACTCGATGATTCCGAGTACCTTATTTCCCGCCTGGATGGGGAAACCAAATGCGCCATGCAGCCCTTCTTTTTGCGCAACTACGTGGCGGGGAAAGTTTGTGTCCGGGACGACATCAACAACCCATACAGGGTTTGCAGTCGTCCAGACACGGCCTGGTAGTCCAATACCGGGCGAAAGGCTGATCTGCCTGGATAACGCTTCAAATTCAGGGACGTTGCGCTTCGGGGTATGCCACATATCCACACACCGCAATGCGTTTGCTTTCAGATCGTAATCCCACATGCCGCCAACCTCCCATTCCAGACATTCACAGAGGGTTCTGAGGATTTTCGTCGAGGCGTCCTTCAGCGTGGTAGACTGCGCCAGTGCGGTAATCACGGCGTTCTGAGTGTCCAGCCGCCGTTTTGTTTGCATGTGCTGGGTAATGTCATCCGAGAGTTTGATGAAACGATATATGCTACCATCGTCGTTTTTTACCGATGAAATGGATACGGACTCCCAATAGAACTTGCCGTTCTTTTTCTTGTTAACGAATTCGCCGTGCCACGTGCCTCCAGACGTAATGGTTTTCCACAATTGTTTATATCTCTCCGGCGACGTCTTTCCTGACTGTAAGATGCGCGGGTTCTGCCCGATGACCTCTTCGGGTGCATAGCCGGTTTGCTTAACGAATGCTGGATTGACATATTCGATACTACCCTTTGCGTCTGTAATGATAACCATGCTTGCGCATTCTTTTATCGTGTGAAAAAACTCTTGCAACCGTTTTGTTGTCTGTTCGTTCTTTTTAATTTCCTCTGCAAGTTCGTCTGCCATAATATTGAAACTGCATGCAAGTGCGCCAAATTCATCGTTGCGCCTCGTATTGACCCTGTAGTTAAGATCACCCTTTCCAATGACCTCGCTTGCATATTGTAACTCGTGGATAGGTTTTACCAATGATACGGCATAAATAATCCCTGCGCCGATTACAACGGCCCCACAAATACCTCCTGTTATAAGGGCAACAATGGTGAGTGTTTTTAAAGGTTCAAAGATCTCTGCCTTGTCCACCTCCACCAGGAGAGTCCAGCCATATTCAGGGATATAAGCCGAAGCCCCGACAACAGGTATGCCCCTGTAATCAGGATAGATACCCACCATTTCCTTTCCCTCTTTGGCGATTTTCCGTATTGGCTCTGTATCGACTGCCAGCCTGAGAGGTGCATTGCCGATAAACCGCGACTCTGTGAGTATGAGCCTGTCGTTATTTACCAGATATGTCTCTCCTGTATTGCCTAATCCAATGCGGTCGGTAACAATCTCCCCCAGAATAGCTGTGTCATAGAAGTTTATAAGAACACCCAACGGCACGTTACCATGAGAAGAGATGATTGGTGACGCGATCAATAAGCAGTTTGTATCAAGAAAAGGATAATATCGAATCAGACCAGAACATGTATTTCCAAAATCCTTATTTATCATTTGCATACACATATCCTTGTCTGAAAAAGTATTACCTATTAACCTCTCATTGGTGGATGAAATAACTTTGCCAGATTTATCTGCAAGGGCTATGGCCAACAAATGGCGATACAGCAGAAGCTTATTTTTAGAAAGATATTTGTTTAAATGAGTTGCAACAACATGCCTATGAATTCCTCCATGAATAATTTTCTCTATGTTATGTCTTATGTACCAGTCTGCGCTGAAATCCGCCGTACGTGCTTTTACTATCTCCATTAGATCTCGGACGTGGAGTCGCTTTGATTCCGCAATTGCCGTAAGTTCATTCAGCTGATGATGCATTAATTTACTTCTGGCATGGAGGATGTATATCGTTGTAATTATTGCAATGGGAATGAGCGAGATACAGAATGAAAATATTAGCAGGTTACTTTTTATTGATAATTTCTTAATTCCTTTTTTCATAAAGATACTTCCTTGTATCAACAAATAATCCCTCGTTTGGCTTTGTCATGAGTCTTTGGCTTTTTTAGCTCACGGTTTGCAAGAGGCAAACAATTTGAAATCCCTTGTACATTAAAGTTGTGTGTTTATTTACCCACCCCTCAATCCCCTCCCAGGAGGGGAATATGGGGGTCGCTTCCAGGAGGGGACTATGGGGTGGGTTCCCTCGCTGGATGGGACTGCTCAGATTCCCCTCCTCGGAGGGGTCAGGGGTGGGTTCTCTCCCAGGAGATTTTTATACTTTCCTCTCGAGAGGACTCCTCAAATTCCCCACTTGATAGAGGGGACTTCTCCAATTCCCCTCTTGAGAGGGGCTGGGGGTGTGTTTATTCATTGCTGAACGAAAAAAGATTGAATTCCCTATACATTAAATTAGGCCCTCGGCAACTACATCATAAATCTGAGACCCATTTGACGGCCTGCAGGCATCTCTTCATTTACCCATCTTATCTCAGCCAAAACCGGGACGGTGATCGGGGTTTTGGATTTGGATTTGTACACGGGTACTCTAATGCAAACGACGGTGCCGGTTTCTAATGCCTGACCATCAATCTGAATTCTCACGCCACTCTCACTTATATCAAGAATCGTGCCCTTTACGTCAACCACGCTGGGAGGTGAAACAAAATTCCCCATCGCTACATAGCTCGTTGTGCATGTATAAGGAATACGAGAACTTATTCTTTTTTCTTTTTTCAATTTTTTCATATTTTTAGTGTAACCTCCATTAGTTACTATGTAAATACCCTAAAAAGAGGCGATTCTAAAGAGTACACCCTTTGGGGTGTATGATGTGATCTTAACAGAAAGGTCAAGTTAAAAATTCCCCTCTTGGGAGGGGATTTAGGGGTGGGTAAATGGGTAGTCAGTAATTCGTGAAATATTCACTGAGATTCCACGCACAAGGAACCCACCCCTTACCCCTCCCAAGAGGGGAATCAAAAGGTTTGAAATTCCTTAACATAATTTATCTTGCCTGACTTGGTTTTCCCGTAAGAAGTGTGGAAATGATCGCTGTCCTGGAGTTGACGCCAAGCTTTCTCATCAAAAGCTTCAGGTACCCCTTGACCGTATTGAGGCTTAGACCAAGGGCGCTGGCAATTTCTTTATTGCTGCGGTTTGTAAGAAGCAATTGGACAATCTCTTGCTCACGTTTATTAAGACTCCACTGGCGAAAAATCCTGGGGAGATTCACATTATCAGGACATACCCTTTCTAATGTAAACAGATATTGTTTCTCATGTTTCTGTATAAGAGACGGGCTGCCCGATAGCACTGTTGCCCGCACCGCATATTGCCTTCGATAACTCCGCAGCAGGTCAATAAAACCGCCCCCATGGTTTTCGTCTTGGGAAGCTGCCTTTTGTTCAGCAAATTTTTTATCATACAATCCTTTCCATTTCGAACAGAAGGCGGAAATATCAGGGAAAGAGCCTTTCCCCTTTTTCTCAGGAATATCTGACATAGAAAAGGATAGGATACGCCATGCTTCTTCGTTATAAAAAACGGAATCCTTTGCCGTTTTTTTTCCCCGGGCGATAGACAATAAACGCAGCGGGAGATAATGGATTTGCAACTTGATTCCTGTTGCTTGTGTCCATGATATAACCTTCTTGTTTACAGTTGACGACAAAAATATATAAACAAAATCCTCCTTTGTTAAAGTGCGTATTGAGGAGGATTACGCATGGTGTTTTAGTTGCGGCTTCGTTGTGCTATGGAATTCGCATCCAGACGTTTTCGATAAAAATAGAAACCAGGAGAAAGAAAATACTTGCAATTGTGGGATAGACAAAAAGATCCTTTTTCCTTGAAACGGTTTCTATAACGATCTTATCTTTTTCGATAGAGTCGATCTCGTCGTAAAATCCGGCGACTTCTTCAAAATTCTCTGCATGGAAATATTTTCCCCCCGTTGACTCAACGGCCTCTTTTAATTCCTCGATATGCTGGGCGGCGACTTCTGGATCTACGCCGGTAACGTCAGACGCCTTGACC
>Ga0209212_1006573_pt1 | contig 13238 bp, 10 predicted proteins | sample RifGroC2_FD_183996 | JGI IMG/M metagenome (GOLD analysis project Ga0209212, IMG submission 183996) | Groundwater microbial communities from Rifle, Colorado, USA - Groundwater C2 (SPAdes) (version 2) | ecosystem: Environmental > Aquatic > Deep subsurface > Groundwater | place: Rifle, Colorado... | reverse complement strand
TCGTAGCCGACGAGAAAGGTTTTCAGCTCCAACGAACGCAGGGAGTCGTATAACCGTTTCTGTCCTTTGGTCCAGACGAGGATTGTGATGAAGGGGATGGCGGCCAGGATAAACGACCAATACGCCCCGCTGGGAATCTTGCTCAGGGTCGATATGAAATAGGCAAATGCGATGCCGCTGACCGCAATGGCTATGGGAAGCTTCCATTTCATCTTTTTGATGTGGGCAAATACCAGAGTCATCATCAGGCCAGTGATCGTCATCGATCCGGTCACCGCCATGCCGTAGGCCGCTGCCAGGTTCTCCGATTTCTCAAAGCCGAGCATCATGAAGACGACCGCGCACAACAGCCCCCAGTTGACAACGGGGATGTAAATCTGGGCCTTCATCTGACTGGAAGTATAGGATACTTTCAGCAGAGGCATGATCCGTGTCGTAATCCCCTGGTAGACAATGGAAAAGGCCCCGCTGATGATGGCCTGCGAGGCGATGATCGTGGCCAGGACAGTGAGAATGAGAAAGGGGATGTAGAAATAGGGCGCCTGATACCGTATCATCCCGAACAGGAGGGATTTGGTTTCGGGATGCTGAAGGGCGAAGACGCCCTGTCCCATGTAATTCAGAAGGACGGCGGCAAACACGAAGTACCACGCATGGAGGATCGGTTTCTTGCCGAGGTGCCCCATGTCGGCGTAAAGCGCCTCCCCGCCCGTGGCGCAGAGAATGACCTCGGAGAGGACAAAAAAACCGGCGATTCCGTTTTCCCTAAGAAATTTGAAGGCATAGTAAGGGTTGACGGACTTGAGGATCTCCGGCATGGTTGCAACGGATACGAGACCCGAGACCGCCAGGGAAAGGAACCAGACCAGCATCACCGGACCGAAGGCACCGGCGACCTTGTCCGTGCCCCTGGATTGAAAGGCGAAAAGCCCCACGGCAATCATGGCCGCAATCAGGATCAGGGTCTCCGACTGAAGATGTTCCAGGCCCGGAATGAGCAGCATTCCCTCCACAGCGGACAGGAGGGAGATGGCAGGCGTGATGACGCCGTCGCCCAGCAGCAGAGAAACTCCGACGAATGTGAGAAAGCCGGCGAACGTGAGCTGACGGCCGGGTTTAATCGTTTTGCGCAGGATCTCCCGCAGCATGATCTCCCCCCCTTGTCCCTTGTAAGCCAGGCTCATGGCAAGCCAGCCATATTCCACAGTGACAAGGACGAGCATTGTCCATGCAACGAGAGAAAGAATACCGAGAACGCTCTGCTCCGTTCTTGGCGTGAGTGTGAAAACGACGGTCAGCGTATAGATGGGGCTCGTGCCGATGTCGCCGAACACGATTCCCATCGAGCGGATGACGCCGACCCAGAAAGATTCATGTTTGTGATGTTTCAAGATGTTCCTTTCGACGATAATGTCTGTCCAGTATCATCGAACAATGCGGCAGTCAAGCTCCGCTGAGACGGCCCTGTAAAGACAAAATCGAGTTCTATGCGCTGTTACGCCGCCCGCAAGGCCTCGACGATCTTCATCCGGGAGGCGCGGAACGCGGGCAGAACGCCGCCGATGAGGCCCATGACGAGCGAAAAGGCCATGGCCTGCAGGACGATGCTCCCGGTGAGCGTGAATTTGAACGCCAATTCCGAAAAAGTCTGAAAATTGACAGTGGAAACGGTGATGAACTGCATGAAAGAAGCGAAGAACAATCCCATGGCGCCGCCGATGAAGCCCAGAATCAGCGACTCGGCGAGAAATGCGGCCAGGATGCTCCGCCGGCGGAAACCCAAAGCCCGCATCGTTCCGATCTCGCCGATCCGGTTGGCCACCGCGGAATACATGGTGATCATGGCCCCGATGATCGCGCCGATGGAAAAGATGACGGTCAGCGACAGCCCGAGTATCCGCAGGAACTTCGCCATCATCTCCGATTGATCGAGATAGTATCGCGTTTCCCGTTTGGCCTCCAACGTGAGCCGCGGGTCCGTCTCGATCGCCGTTTTGGCCGTGGGGAATGCATCCGGGTGCTGCAATCTGAAAATGAGCGACGAATACACGGGCCGTCGGAAGGCCTGCATCACCTGGTCCACGTCCCCCCATATCTCGGAACTGAATCCCGTATTCCCCGCATCGAAAATGCCCACAACGGTCCAGTTCCGCATTCCCCAGTTCAGGGTCCCCTGAAGCCCGACCCCTTTGAACCCTTTGGCGATGCTGTTTCCGACGATCACCTCCGATGAGCCCATCCTGAACATGCGGCCCGAGACGAGCTTCACCTGCGGCCGCAAAGGGAGGGAGGTCTCCTGAACGCCGCGGACCACGACGTTGGAGTGGCTCGATGTCTTTTCTTCGCCCCGCTTTTGAAGCGAGATCAGGACCACAACCTCCTTGGCCAGGAGGCTCCGGCCCTCCGAACCGATCGCCGCCTGGGGAAGCATCTCTACGATAGATGCCTGTTTGCGCTCGATGCCGCTCATCACCTCCGAAGTCGAACCCTTGCGGACGACGACCACATTGTCGTGCGAACCTGTCTCTACAAGCGTCTTTTGAAGACCCTCTGCCATCATCAAAACGGCGGCAAAAACGAACACGACGAGCGCCATTCCGGAAACCGTCAGGCTTGTCGTCAATCGGCGTTTCCAGAGGTTCCGCATGCCGTAGGAGAGAGGAACGGCCATTATCCGATCCTCCTTAAGCCATCGGCGATGCCGACGCGGATCGCATGCCGGGTCGGAATGAGCGCGGCGCAAACGGCGATCAGCAGGGCGGCAAGGAGGTCGAGCCAGAGCGTCTCATCGGAAACGAGAAAGATGGGGAAGTAGGTCGAGAGCGAATGGCCGAAGGCGGCGGCCGCGGGAAAAGTCAGGACCATTCCCACGATGCAGCCCGTCAGCGCGATGACGAGCGATTCGCCGAAGATCATGAAGGCGATCGCACCGCCGCCGAATCCCATGGTTTTCATGATGGCATAATCGCCGATCCGCTCCCGGGTGGTCATGGCCATGGTGTTGGCGACGACCGCCATGATGATCAGAATGACGACGAAGGAAACCATCTGAATGGCCGTGACGATGGCCCCACTCATGGCGATGAACCCCTGGTTGAAGGCCTTTTCGGTCTCGGTGAGCGTTTCGGCGAGTGAATTCTTGAAGGTTCGGTCCACGGCCAGCGCTACGTCCGGCGACAGGTCCGGTCTGGCGACGGCGATCATGTAGAATCCCACCTGGTCGGCCCGCCGGGGCGACACCTTTTTCATGGTTTCGTTGAGATAATCCCAGTGGAAGAGGAACTGGGTTTCATCGATCGTTTCATCCCTGCCCCGGTAGACGCCCCGAAGGACAAAATCCCAGTTCCCCGGGAAGATGGTCCCCTTGAGTGTGACCGTATCGCCGATCTTCCAGCCGTACCTCGTCGCCAGCTTCCTGCCGGCGACAAAGCCCTTCCGATCGGCAAGGAAGGCCTTCGTTTCCTGGGGTGTAAGAACGAATTCCGGATAGATCGCCATATAGGTCTTCGGTTCCACGCAGAAATTCGGAAAGAAATTCTTCTCGTCGATGTAGATGCCGCCGAACCAGTTGCCGTAAGAGACGTGCTTCACCCCTTCGATCTGCCGGATCTTTTCGTTGTAGGCTATGGGGAGCGGGAAAATAATCGAGATCGCGTTTCTTGTGATGAGCCGGGAGGCGGATGCGGCCTCGACGCCGGAGTACCAGGCGCTGATCACCGTCCGCAGAAGACCGAAGGCGAGAATAGCCACGGTGATGCCCAGGATGGTCAGGCCGCTGCGCAGCTTGTTGTGGAAGGCGTTTCTAAAGAGGATCTTGAGAAGCATCATGGTTCATGAAGCCCTTGTCCAAATGCCTTATAACCTTTGCCCGCTCCGCCGCCCGGGGATCATGGGTGACCATGATGATGGTCTTGCCCATATCGTCGTTCAGACTTTGCATCATCGCGAGGATCTCCCCGGCCGACGCCCTGTCCAGATCCCCAGTCGGTTCGTCGGCGACGAGGATCGTGGGATCGGTGACGATGGCGCGGGCGATGGCGACCCGCTGCTGCTCGCCGCCGGACATCTCCTTGGGATAATGATCCATCCGGTGGTCCAGATTCACCATGCGCAGAGCCGTTTCGGCATGCTCTCGCCTTTCCCGCCTGGAGAGCGCGGTCAGGTGGAGCGGCAGCTCCACGTTTTCGACCGCCCGAAGGACGGGGATCAGGTTGTAGAACTGAAAGATGAAGCCGACGTTGTTGGCGCGCCAGTGGGCGAGCTCGGTCTCTGAAAGGGTCGTGATGTCGACATCGCCCACACGGATCATTCCGCTGTCCGCCTTATCGATGCCGGCAAGGAGGTTCAAGAGGGTCGTTTTCCCGGATCCGGAGGGTCCCATAAGCGCCAGAAACTCCCCGTCGGCGATGTCGAAGGTGATATCGTGCAGGACCGGGACGACAAGGTTTTCCCGGTGATAGGACTTGAAGATATTCCTGATTTCTACGATGGGTCGTTTCGGTTCTGCCAAATCAACTCCCTCCGCGCTCAAGACAATTTGATTTGGCTCCCAAGTTACCACAACAAACGTTCTCTTCAAGAAACTTAAGGAAGTCATTTGATTTAACAAGGATCCCTTCAAATACAATAGCCAGGGATGTATTGTGAATACTAAACGCCTGGGCAATTTTCAGATAATTACTGCCTTTCCGATGCGCTGTACCTGCCGATCGAAGGTTTTGAAGGTTTCGTAAAAACTCTATGTGATCTTTATACCTTTCAACATTGTGAAGCTCCAGCACTCGTTCCAAACGGGAAATACTACCTTTGACTTCGTCAACCTCCTCTTTTGGTATGAGTCGGTTCAATTCCTTTTCATTTAGTGAATCCACCAAAATTTTTAGTTAGCGCCAGAATCAGGTCATCAAAATCCTTCTGCTCGTCAGTTGAGGGAATACGTATAGACTGTAGGTGATGTTCATCTTCCTTCGCCAAAGGAAGCAGTAGTGACCATCCCAAAAATTCCTGACATACATGCTGTAGTTTTGAGTAATAAGCGCTGAAATTGTGTTCAGGACGAACCGAATCGTTGAACTCGGCCAGAATTTGACGTTTGAAATATGTTTCACTCACATTCCCGACAGGCAAAATATTGTGGCTGCGCCAGTGCAGTTGTTCATTATAAGGTAAATCTCGGCCAAGATCACCCAGCCAGACGCAAACTTTATCGGAATGATGGTTATCCATCTGTAGTCCCCAAAGGGAACCACAGCGAAGATATGAATCTTCTACGGAATATTTACTGGCCTGCTGATAATATTTGTCCAATACCGCTTTACGAAAATGAACTGCTGTTAAATAATTCGGAGCTTCAGGGTTAGCACCAAAGAAGTTGGCCAATCGATCTGGATCAGATGAGTTTGTTACTTGTTCACCATCTTCATTCACACCAATAATAAAATCGACACATTTACGATCTTCCTCCTTCGCAAAACCCCACATACCACTCTTTTCTTTTGAAAGCGGCTCAATAAGACGCTTGCCCACCAACCGGCTGAATGAGTTATAATTACAGATACCGTCGCCACTGCCATAATGAAGCCCCCAGCAGCACAATTCCTTCCGATGATCACCACCTCCAGATGCAAGCCCCAATGCTTCCAACGTACACTGAGAATGCTCCCGATGATCGAATTGAATTGAAAGGTGCATCTCTTTTATTGCGAGAAACTGTCGGATTTCTCTTAACCGGATTTGAATCCGTGTGGGCTCAACAATTGCAACAATTTGCTCATTTCCATCATCATCAATCTTGATGAATTTGTCTTCCTTACAGTCATGATAAAGTCGATGGAACAAACGAAACTCCTCACTCAGTTCCTTATAGTCAGGCCGCATACCATAAAAATTTCTGTCAATGATCAATGGTTCAATACCACTATCATCACCAAATCGATAATAAGCGGTGATCTCTTCTTCGTTTTCATAGTATTTACATGCTCCTGGATAGCCATTTCCATGGGAGAAACCCCAAGACATCTTGGATAAGCAATGCTCAACTTGCGATGAGGGGATCAGAGCACAATATATCCAATGATTATGAATCGATGAACTCTCTGACCAATACACCGTAATCATTTCCGTCATTGGGATATTGCTACATAAACGTTCCAGTGTGTCCATCTGAGCAAGTCGTTGAATTTCATTTTTTATTATTTCTTCTTGGCTCATATTTCTGAAGTTCCTTTACTTCACTGTATTACCATCATTTTGATTGCTAAAAGCACAAAACCCCGCTCCTTTTCCCCGAACCTTTCCCCGAACTTTAGGAGGCGTTGCTATTCATTCCATCCTTCCGTAATCTGGATTATCTTCGGCGACGCCCATGCTTTTTTTTTGCTTTCCACGCAGCAGTTCGATATGAATCGTGGCGCCGAGGGCTTCGGCAACCCTTCTGAGCATGCTTAGGGAATGGCCTTCGTAGGATGTCGATTCCAGTCGGCTGATCTGCTGTTGGGTCGTGCCCACCCGTTTGGCAAGCTCCTTCTGCGAAAGGCCGGATTCCTTTCTCAAGGCGGCCAGTTCCAACGCGACATCCCATGCTTCCCCGGCTTTTTTGAAGCGTTCGGCAAAAACCACATCCTTGAGCTGTTCCTCAAGATATTGATCGAAATTTGTTTTTCTTTTCATTGCGGATGCCTCACCAACCAATCCCGTCTCCTCTCCAGTGCTGTTTTCCGGTCCCTGTCTGGTATCTCTCTGCCTTTGTTGCGGATGGCGTGAACAGCGACCATGCGTTGCCTCTTCATGAAAAAATATAGGACCCGTGTATTGAGCTTTCCCACATGTCGCAATTCAAACAGATCATCTCCGACAGGCTTGGACAACGGAGGCCGGTGATACTGCCGATCCTGTAGTTTTTTCAGACCTGCCAGGATGGCGGCAAAATCGCCGGGGTCCGATTTCTTGAGATCGTCTAAAAAGTCACGGATCGGACACTGTCCTGTTGCTGTTTCATAAAACTCTACAGAGAATCGCATAGCCTGTCAACACCAATATTAGTGTAACACGTGACGGAGGAGTTCATTGATCGTCGATGTCATATTGTATTGCTATTGTGCCGTCGAGAGCCCTTTGCCTTGAAGGGAACGCCCACCGTTCGGCGATTTTGATCCGCGATCCATCCTTCGCACCTGAGCAAATGTCCCTACTGTCCCCATTATGTTCCCTTCATGTCTGGTTTATATTGGGTTTCTCAATGAGCCTTGCGAGCCTTTTCCAGTTCGGCCGGTTCATGAGCCCTTGAGACATTTGCCGGTGTCTTGTCATGGTCATGAATGGTCGCCTCCGGATTCAAGGATGGAACGCCCCTTCTGGGTTAGGCGGTAACGTTGTTTGCTGCTTCGCGGCTTTTCCGGGATGGTCATCTCAAGAATTCCTTCTTGGATAAAACGATCGAGGAGTGACTCCCGGAAGTGCTTCCGATCGCGAAGTCCGGCAGCTTTCTGAAGTTCGTCACGGGTAGCGCCGTTCTTAGCCCTCGCCAACATCGCCACAACTTGGGGGGTACTTGGGGGGTACTTGGGGGGCACTTGTGCGGTGCTTGGTTCTGGCCGGGTTTCTGCCTGAGCGCGCACCTCCGGATTTGGATAGAAGATCGCGGTAAAAAAGCCGTTCTCTTCGAAGATCGGTTCAGGGCAGCGTTGATCGTGAGCCTCTTCGCGCATGCGCTTGATGCCCGTACCGGCCTTCTCGATAAACGTGATGCGATGGAGAAGGTCGGCAATGAGGGCGTTGCGACGGATGCTCTTCCTGCCGAGGTCGGAAAGCTTCATCCCCTTGGGCAGACCGCCGGGGCTGGATATCTCGATCCGGTCGGTATAGATCTCCACGAAGATGTTGGCCCCCTCCATGAACCAGTCGCGATGCATGACGGCGTTGGTTATGGCCTCGCGCAGGGCCTTCATCGGGTATTCCGGGATGTCCTCCCGGCGCAGTCCCTCTATGCGCCAGGCCGTCCGGGTGTTCCGCTCGATGAATCGCATGGCATCCTCGATATCGGCGACGATTCCTCCATCGAAGTCCTTGCGATCCAGGACGTGAACCTTATCGGCGCCCTTGGCCAACAGACAGGTAATGTAGGCCTGGTTGAAGAAGCGACGGACGTTCCGGGCAAAAAAGAGGACGCCGGCATTGCGGAAGACGAGACGCCCGCCGGCATGTTCGGCCGCCTCGATGTTGACCAGCACGTCCTCGGTGCGCGGTCGTCCGGTAATGCCGCTCAGCCGGAACCAGGCGTCATACTTTACTCGGTCGAAATCTTGGGGATAGCGAAACTTCGGGCAGAGGGAAAGATCGAAACGGATACCTCCTTCGTTGCGGAAGAAATCTCGAATCTCGTCGCGGCTGAGCTTCTGAGTGACTGCCCCTTGTCGCCAGAAGAAACCGTCGCTGCATTGCACGGGCTTGGCGTTGCTCTCCCGGACCGTAACGACTGTCACTTCGCCTACCCGCTGCACCAGCACCTTCACGGGCGGGTCGCAGTTGCGGGCGATGTCCTGAATGCGTGCCCGCTGCTCGTTGGAGTCAGGGAAGCCTTTTACCGTGCCGTCGTCCCGCACCCCGAGGAGAATCTTCCCGCCCGCGGTGTTCGCCATGGCCACCAGTTCACGGGTGAAGGAGGAGGAAAGGTTTTCCTTGTATTCCAGCATCGTGCCTTCGCCCTCCTGGAGCAGGATATCAAGATCCAAGCGCTTCATGTTGAACCTTTTCCCAACCTTTGACATTCGGCAGTGGGGTTGTATTCCCGATCTCCCCCACTCGAGAAAGCGATATAATTAATGGGTGAGGACGTCATCGGTATGACGGATAACATCCGCAATCCAGGCGTTCACACTCTTTCCCGACGCCTTGGCCAAAGTTGCCGCTTTGTCGTACAACTCCTGGGAAAGGCGAAGGTTTAATCTACCGGATGTTTTCCGGTGGGGGGAAACCCCTTCCTCGGCGCACATATCAAGAAAGACCTTCAAGGACGTTTCCCCTTCCCTGCGCAATCCATCGATATCGGTTGAGTAAAAATCGGCGCCGCCGTTCAACCCCACAAACTCACCCCGGAACATATTGATCTCGGGGTCGAAGGCGATAACAGCCTTTACGCCGTTGATCTCCATAACGTTCTTCATGGCTTCACTCCATTCTTTTCCAACCATTTGCGAATACTCGCTACTGCTCCTTTGTCGGAATCGGGCGACGGGTGGGGACGATGAAACACCCGTCGTTCCCCAAACAACCGGACGCCGACACGCGATCCTTCCCGTTCCGTCACCTCCGCACCCAACTCGCGGAATAGCGCTTCAATATCGCGCCATTTCACTTTTGTGCTGGGGGGGTGTGCAAAGATCAGTTTAAGAGTTTTACGGTGCTTTCGCGTCATAGCTGAATGGTGCCAAATTATGGCGTCATTGTCAAGGGAGAAGATTTGACACCTTCACGTCGGATTTTCCGTAAACGGGGAGGGGTTCGGAAGTGAACGCTCACCGTTCGGCGACTTTGATTCGCGATCCGTCCTTCAACCCCTTCGGGGGCTTGATGACGACCCGGTCGCCGGCTTTGAGTCCCGACAGGATTTCCATCATATCGCCGAGCTTTGAACCGGTCCGGACGGGGGTCTCCTTGACCCGGGTTCCTTCCAGGAGAAATGCGAATGTCGCGTCGCCCTTTGCGATCAGGGCCGACTGGCTGGCGGCGAGGCGCGGCTTCAGCTCGGAGGGAGCGAGTCTCCGCGAGAGAAAGGAAACCTTCGCGCTCATGTCGGGCAGCATCCGGGGGTCCTTGTTCAGGAAGCGAACCTTCACCAGGACAGTGGCCTTGCTACGGTCGATGGTCGGTACAACGGTATAGACCTCACCCTGGAATCTCTGGTTTGGAAGGGCGTCCAGCTGGATGTCGCAGGGCTGTCCTACCCGGATGTGGGTGATGCTGGTCTCCGAGACATCCACCTCCACTTGCAGTGAGCCCATGTCGGCAATGGTGACGACGGCGGCCTTCGCATTGGCAGCGGCCCCGATGGGGGTGACGATGTCGCCGATATCCGCGTTCTTGGTCAGGACGACGGCATCGAAGGGCGCCCGAATCAAGGTGTATTCGATACTGACATCGGCGTTCTGCAGTGCGGCTGTTGCCGATTGAACCGCCGCTTCCGATGCTTTCACCCCTTCGGCAGATCGCCGATAGCGCGTTTCCACCGCTTCGTAATCGGATCTGGCCACGTAACCCTTGGCGACCAATTGCTTATAGCGCTCGTACTCCTTCAGGGCGTTGTCTCGCTCCGCCTTGACCTGTTCGAGGGTGGCGCGGGCGGTGTTCAGATTGGCCACGGCCTGGTTTCTGAATGCGGAGACGTCGGCATTCTCCATGCGGGCAATCACCTGTCCCTCTTTGACCTTGCTGCCTTCCTCCACCATCAGCGCCTCCAGGCGGCCCGTCACCTTGGAGGCCACCGCGGCTTTCCGCTGGGCGACGATGTAACCGCTTGCATTCAACAGGGAAAGCGATTGGGAGGGGTACACCTGGGAAACGGTGGTCACGTCGACGGAAACGGCCGGGACAATGATGCCGCCGAAGTAAAGGCCGCCGGCGGTCAAAAAAAGCAGGATCACAACCGCGATGACAAAGATTCTTTTTCTGCGTCGATTGGGTCGAACGATCTTTTCCGACTTTTCTATCTTCAGCTTTGCCATGTCCTGCGCAGGCATGAGGCGCTCTCCAAAACATAAAACCGGTTATTCCACGGTCCCTACCGTTTGCGGTTTACCCGCCTATTTATATCAGAACGGCGCTCGCTTTGCCATAAGTGGATTTATCTTCCCGCCGCGCCCTTGAAACGTAAAATATCGAACCCGCGGATGCGGTCGATCAGGTAGATGAATCCCCTTTCATCCACGAAAAGATCGTTGCTCTGCGCATATCGCTCACCAGAGGCCGGTCGGGGGATGTAATGTCCCACCTCCCGGGGATGGTAAGGATCCGAGAGGTCGATCACCCTCAGGCCGCCCGAAAACCAGGCGGCGTAGACCAGGTTGTCGGGACCGACATGTTCGTGGGGCTGATGCGCTCCGAAGCGGCCGCCGGTCTTGCCGGAGGGGTCTTTCGGCACGTGAAACGTCGCCGCGGGGAGGGGTCGCCTCTCGTCGGTGATGTCATAGACCCGCATGAAGGCGGGTGGATCCCCGCCGCCCATCTCCTCGTCGAAGACGATCAGCCACTTCTTTCCCAGGATTTCATGCCCGACGGGCAGCGCCGTGTGTGTGGGGGCGCTGCCTCCCTCATGATCGTTGACGTGGCTTACAAGCCGGGGCTGCGCCGGATCGGAGATGTCCAGGATCGCGAAACCGTGGGTCCAGAGCGAGACATAGAGCCGATTGCCCAGCCGCAGCGGATGATGCGTCCTGACGGCGGCGCCGGACACGGCGGGCCTCTCGCCGGCCGCCCGAGACTCTCCGGGACCTTCCCATCGACCGACCTCCCGTGGACGGGTGGGGTCGCCGATGTCGATGATCAGGGTGATGTCGGTCTGGAATCCTTCGGCGCCGCCGCCGGCATAGACCAGTTTTCTGGCGCAGTCCAGTTGAAAACGGTGCACCCCCGAACCGCCCGTGCGGTAGAAGGCTGTCGCCCTCGGGCGGAGCGGATCAGAAATATCGAAGAGGGCCAGTCCCGCCGTTCCATCCCCTCCCCCCCCGAAACTCTCGACGTTGATTGCCAGGGTGCTGCCGCAGATCCGCGCCTTGTGGGAGTGCGTTCCGGGGCGCACTTCGATCCGGGAGAGGATGCGGGGACGGGTCGGATCCGCCACATCGAGCAGGGTTGTGGCCCATGGCGGTCCCATGTGGCCCACGGCGGCGAGGGCTCCCTTCACATGCACCATCCCTCCGCCTTCGAGATCGAGGCGCCCCACGCGTGTCACATTCTGCGCGGATATGAATCCCGGCGATGCGGTCGCGGGGCCCGACCAAAGCAGGAGCATCAGCAGTCCCAGAGACAATCCTCTTCGTGCGCACCGAAGCGCCAGCTCACAATCGCGATAAGCGTGCACGTGCATGACGGATCTCCCATACTATAAAGTTCACCTATCTCGCTGTGGATTGAATCCGTTCAGAAATTGAAGAGACGGACCAAACATGGTTACCGATGGGAGAATGGCGATTGAGCCATGAGGTCGGCTAACCAGGAGGCAACCTGTTCCTGGATCGCCTGCTCCCGTCCGTTATAGAAGTGATCACAATGGGGGATGATCTCGACGCGGACCGGGCCGCCCGCACGCTTCGCAAACGCTTCGGCCGGGTAGCTGTCGCGCGGCTCCCGGTCGCCGCGGATAAAGAGGGTCGGGCAGGTCACCCGCGGCGCGAGTTCGAGCAGATCGGGCGTTTTCTCCAGACGGTCGATGAAACTCTCCGCGGTGATCACATACCACCAGCCGGGCATCAGGAGAAGCTCCTTCCCCCGCCCGGCGGCAACGAGCGCGCGGGCCTGCGCGGTGATCTCCTCCAGTCGGTCGCCGGCCATCATTCCCGCCCTGCTCGATCGCTGCACCATCTGCCCGCCGCCGCCGTGCGCCGACAGCAGGACGAGCGCGGGGGTGTCCCGGTGATCGACGACATGCCGCACGGCGAGCATGCCGCCGTTGCTGTGTCCGATCACGACAGGGTGCGGAAATCCTCGTTGCGCGAGCCATTGCGCCGCGAGTCGGTTGTCTTCGATGCCCTCCCGGGCTGTCTGGAACGCACCGCCCAGCGGAACTCGGCTGTCGCCGGTGCCCAGGATGTCGTGTCCCCGGCGGTTGAACGCAAGGCAGGCGAAGCCGAGCTTTATGAGGACCGGGGGCAAGAAACGCATCGCTCCGGTGTAGAAGTTCATCGTATTGCCGTGGAAAAGCAACGCGCCTCCCGCGGTAGCGCCGCCTTCGGGCTCGTAGTACGCGCCATCGAGGGGCTTGGTGTCGGTCGGGATCGAAACGAGCTCGGTCAGCAGCCTCATGTTGTGCCTCCAAGACAAAGAGATGAATTTGCGAAAGACTACCTTTCAGCGTTTATACCAGTACGGAGGGGTCCGCGTAAAGAGCCTTTTCGGACGACTGTCTGGACGGTCGATCTCAGCGATATATCCACCGGCACTTTCGGGTACGGGGGATTTTCATTGGTCATTGCTTTTTGCCCTGGAAAATGGGAAATAGAATCTGTTACGGACGCCGCGCTTCACAT
>Ga0209212_1006570_pt1 | contig 13246 bp, 11 predicted proteins | sample RifGroC2_FD_183996 | JGI IMG/M metagenome (GOLD analysis project Ga0209212, IMG submission 183996) | Groundwater microbial communities from Rifle, Colorado, USA - Groundwater C2 (SPAdes) (version 2) | ecosystem: Environmental > Aquatic > Deep subsurface > Groundwater | place: Rifle, Colorado... | reverse complement strand
GTTTAAGGGAGGATTAGGTGTGATAGATTTTCTGGGGGATTGGAAAAGGACCGATTATTGCGGCCTGCTGACCAGCGCCGATATTGGAAAAGAAGTGACATTGATGGGTTGGGCTCTTCGGAGACGCGACCATGGCGGCCTGATCTTCATTGACTTGCGGGACAGGGCCGGGGTGGCACAGGTTGTATTCGATCCGGAAAAAAGCGCTGCCGCTCATGGCAAGGCCGAAGCCATACGAAACGAGTACGTGCTTGCGGTTCGCGGTACCGTCATTCCACGACCGGAGGGAACGGTCAATCCGAAAATGGACACCGGAGAAGTAGAGGTTCTTGTAACGGAGGCAAAACTGCTGAACCGTTCAAAGGCGCTTCCGTTCACTCTTGATGATTATGTGGATGTTGCGGAAAACCTTCGCCTCAAATACCGGTATCTGGACCTGCGCCGGCCGGTGCTGCAGTCCAACATCATTCTTCGCTCCAAGGTCTCCCAGGTGACCCGACACTATTTGACGGAGAACGGTTTTCTTGAAATAGAAACCCCTTTCCTCACTAAATCCACCCCCGAGGGAGCCCGTGACTTCCTTGTCCCTTCCCGGATCAACCAGGGATCCTTCTATGCTCTCCCGCAGTCTCCGCAACTCTTCAAGCAGATTCTCATGATTGCAGGGTACGACAGGTATTTCCAGGTCGTCCGCTGCTTCAGGGATGAAGACCTGCGTGCGGACCGCCAGCCCGAATTCACGCAGATCGACTGCGAGATGTCCTTTATCGATCGTGAAGATATCATTCGAGTCATGGAAGGTCTCATAGCCAAGATTTTCGAGGAAGCCAAGGGGATTACCATTGAACTGCCTATAGAAAGGATGACCTACGCCGAGGCGATCCGCAGATTCGGCGTCGACAACCCCGATCTTCGTTTCGGACTTGAACTGGTGGAGCTCACCGACTTGGTCAAAAATTCAGGCTTCAAGGTTTTTGCCGACGTGGCTGCTTCAGGTGGCATCATCAAAGGCCTCAATGCCAAGGGCTGTGCCCGCTTTTCGCGGAAGGAGATCGATGATCTGACGGAGTTTACGAAGATCTATGGCGCCAAGGGGCTTGCGTACGTGAAGATTGAGCAGGGTCAGTGGCACTCGCCGATCGCCAAGTTCTTCACACCCGAAGAGATTGCCGCCATGAACGGGGCATTCGGGGCGGAAGAGGGGGATCTTCTGTTGTTCGTGGCGGATAAGCCAAAGGTTGTCAATGATTCTCTCGGCAAGCTTCGCAATCATCTGGCCAACCTCCTGGAACTGGTAAGCAAAGACAATTACCGCTTCGTCTGGATCACCGACTTTCCCCTTCTTGAATGGGACGATGAAGAGAAAAGATGGGCTGCGGTTCATCATCCTTTTACCGCGCCGATGGATGAGGACCTCCCTTTCATCGAGACAAATCCCGGGGTTTGCCGCGCCAAAGCATACGATCTGGTTCTCAACGGAAATGAAATCGGCGGCGGCAGTATCAGGATTCACCAGGAAAAGATTCAGTCTCTTATGTTCAAGATGCTCGGCCTCTCTGAAGAGGATGCACGGAGCAAGTTCGGGTTCCTGCTTGATGCCCTTGAGTTTGGGACACCCCCTCATGGTGGCATTGCATTCGGTATGGATCGGCTTGTCATGTTGCTTACCGGCAGTGACTCTATCCGCGATGTCATCGCCTTTCCAAAAACACAGAAGGGTGCATGCCTCATGTCGGAGGCGCCGTCTCGCGTCGATGACAAACAATTGCGGGAACTGGGCCTGAAACTGTCGGTAAAGTAGTTTCGAACGAGCAGCCGGATGTCTATCAGAACCATACTATGTGCATCTTTATTCGCTCTGACTGTGTCCGGCTGCGCACCTTCGGTTTCCGTCTGGAGACACGAGGCGACGCTTATCATTGACCGTATGCGTATGCAGGGTGCCGAGCGCCTTCTTCCTGAAGAATTTCGAAGTGTCGCAGAGGCACGAGATAGAGGGGAAGATTGGTTTCTAAAAAAAGACTTAGCGAAAGCCGACGATTACTTTCTTCTGGCGCTTACAAAAGGAAAACTTGTTGAGGATGAACTGGCGGAACTTACGAAGCGCCAGGAAGAGGAGCAGCGCCGGGAACTGATTCGCAAACGGGAAATGCTCCTGCAGCAGGAACTGCAGGAGGAGCTTCAGAGAAGGCTGGAGAAGGAAAAGGTGCTGCAGGCGGAAGCAGAGGCGCGGGCCCAGCTGGAAGCAAAGAAAAAAATTGAAAAACAGAGGCCTGTCAGGGAACGGCCTCTGCCCTCGTATCATACTGCAAAGCGTGGTGAGACTCTTCCCCTCATCGCTGCGCAGGCAGAAGTATATAATGATCCTGCCTTATGGCCCCTTCTGTATCGCGCCAACCGCGACCAGATCAAGGACCCTCGGCACATCTGGCCAGGCCAGGTCCTGCGGATTCCGCGCAGTACCTCTCGGGAAGATCTGGCCGAAGCGCGGCGATACTCCCAAGACCATCCTATCTACTGAAAAATAGGAAATGTTTTTGAAAAAAAATATTTACAATACCCTGTCTCACCTCTCCCCACGTTAAGTTTTTTATCCTTAGTAAATGCTAAAAAAAGTTGGACATTTTGCTTGACACTAATTTGTGTTTTGTATACTGTATACAAACTTTATTAGTCACAGGTCTTTAGGTCTCTTTGCTCTTGATTTTGCCAACACCCCGCCTCCATATGCGTTCACCACGGGCAGGAATTTTTAAGTTCTGCACTGAATATTAAATGTAGTCGAAAGGAGAGAAAATGGCGTCAAAGATTATTTGGTCCAAGATTGATGAAGCACCTGCACTGGCAACCTACTCTTTGCTCCCTATCGTCAATGCCTTCACAAAGGCTGCCGGCGTTGAGGTCGAGACAAGGGATATCTCTGTTGCCGGAAGAATAATCGCTAATTTTCCTGAATACCTGACCGAAAGCCAGAGAATGCCGGATTATCTGGCTGAATTGGGTGAACTTACACAAAAACCGGAAGCCAACATCATTAAGCTGCCGAACGTCAGTGCTTCCATCCCGCAATTGAAAGCAGCCATCAAGGAATTGCAAGAGCAGGGCTACAAACTCCCCGATTATCCTGAGGAGCCGCAAACCGACGAAGAAAAAGCGCTTCACGCAAAATATGCAAAATGTCTGGGAAGTGCCGTTAACCCTGTTTTGAGGGAAGGCAATTCCGACAGAAGGTCTGCAGCTGCCGTCAAGCAGTATGCAAGAAAGCACCCGGTTAAAATGGGTGCCTGGACCCCTGATTCAAAAACTCATGTATCGCATATGGACTGTTGCGATTTTTATCACAATGAAAAATCCGTTACCATGAAGAAAGCTGGCAATGTCAGGTTCGAGTTAGTCGGTAAAGATGGAAGGGTCACGGTTCTGAAAGAAAAGCTGTCTCTTCAGGCAGGTGAAATTTTTGACGGCACATTTATGAGCTGCAAAGCCCTGCGTAAATTCATAGAAGAGCAGATAGAAGATGCCAAGAAAATGGGCGTGTTGTTCTCGGTGCATCTCAAGGCAACCATGATGAAAATATCTGATCCCATCATGTTCGGTCATTTTGTATCGGTCTTCTTTAAAGACGTTTTTGAAAAACATGCCGCTACCTTTAAAGAATTGGGTGTGAATCCAGATCTTGGCCTGGGTGATCTTTATTTAAAATTGAAGAGATTGCCGGAAGCCAAACAGGCCGAGATAGAAGCCGATATTCAGGCAGTGTATGCAAAAAGACCTCCCCTTGCCATGGTCGACTCAGACAAAGGGATCACCAATCTGCATGCCAGTAACGACATCATCATCGATGCATCCATGCCGGTCGTTATTCGTGACTCTGGTGGGATGTGGGGTCCTGACGGAAAGCTTCATGATGTGAAATGCGTCATTCCCGATACATGCTATTCGGAATGGTATCAGGTCTGTGTCGACTTCATCAAAAAGAATGGCCAGTTCGATCCTACGACCATGGGCTGTGTATCCAACGTGGGTCTTATGGCTCAAAAGGCAGAGGAATACGGCTCACATGACAAGACTTTCAAAGTACCCGCTGACGGAACGATGCGGGTTGTCGATGAGTCGGGACAGGTTCTGATTCAGCACGAAGTAGAAGAGGGTGACATCTGGCGCGGGTGCCAAGCCAAGGATTTGCCGATCCGCGATTGGGTCAAGCTGGCAGTAAACAGGGCAAAGGCAACTGGATCACCGGCCATTTTCTGGCTTGACAAAAACAGGGCTCACGACGCCCAGATGATCGAAAAAGTAAATCTTTATCTGAAGGACTATGATACGAAGGGTCTCGATCTGCGCATTATGCCTCCGGTTGAAGCCATGCAATTCACCCTTCAGAGGGCAAAAGATGGTCAAGACACGATCACTGTAACAGGGAATGCCTTAAGGGATTATCTGACCGACCTATTCCCGATTCTTGAGCTTGGTACCAGTGCGAAAATGCTGTCAATTGTCCCCCTGTTGGCTGGGGGCGGGCTTTTCGAAACGGGAGCCGGTGGCTCTGCACCCAAGCATGTTCAACAGTTCGTAAAGGAAGGGTATCTGAGGTGGGATTCTCTTGGCGAGTTCCTGGCGCTGGCGGAGTCGTTGCGGCACCTGGCTACCTCCTTCAATAATGATAAAGCCAAGCTTCTGGCGGATACTCTTGATCAGGCTAACGCCAAATTCCTGGATAACAACAAAAATCCCGCACGCAAAGTAGGTCAGATAGACAATAGGGGCAGCCATTTCTACCTTGCCATGTACTGGGCTGAAGCTTTAGCTGAACAGACGGTCGACAAAGACCTGCAGGCGCGTTTTGCAAAAGTAGCCAAACAGCTTCAGGAAAATGAAGCAAAGATCAATGAAGAACTGATCGGCGCGCAAGGAAAACCCCAGGATATCGGTGGTTATTACCAGCCGGATCCTGCCAAGACAGAAAAGGCTATGCGTCCCAGCCAAACCTTAAATGCAATAGTTGATGCTATCGCATAGTGGTGTAGGAAATGGTGTAGGTAAATAATTAATCTACTGAAGGAGGAAAGTCATGGCAGCTAGAAAGAAGATTGCATTAATCGGTGGTGGTCAGATCGGTGGCGTTCTTGCTCAGCTTTGCGCTCTTCGTGAACTGGGTGATGTAGTGATGTTCGACATCGTCGAAGGCCTGCCCCAGGGGAAGATGCTTGATATCGCCGAAGTCGGTCCGGTGGATGGTTTTGATATCAATCTGAAAGGGACCAATGATTACAAGGACATCGAGGGCGCAGATGTTGTTATCGTAACTGCAGGCCTCCCGCGCAAACCGGGCATGAGCCGTGACGACCTGATCGCTACGAACTCCAAGATCATGGAGAGCGTCGCCGCAGGCATCAAGCAGTATGCCCCCAACTCCTTCGTCATCGTTATTTCCAACCCTCTTGACGCAATGGTTACTCTCTGTCAGAAGCTCACCGGCTTCCCGTACAACAGGGTTATCGGTCAGGCAGGCGTTCTCGACTCCTCCAGGTTTGCTGCTTTCATCGCCTGGGAACTCGGCGTGTCCGTCAAAGACGTTACCGCAGTGACTCTGGGCGGCCACGGGGATGACATGGTACCGCTCGTTCGCTACACCAGCGTGTGTGGTATCCCCGTCATGGAACTCCTCGAAACCAAGTACAAAGATAAGGCTAAAGCCAAGGAAGTCATGGACGCCATGGTCAAGCGTACCCGCGGCGCAGGCGGAGAGGTTGTTGCCCTGCTCAAAACCGGTTCTGCATTTTATTCCCCGGCATCCAGCGCCATCGCAATGACCGAGTCGATCCTCAGGGATCAGAAACGCGTTCTTCCGACCTGTGCCTTCCTTCAGGGCGAGTTCGGCGTAAGCGGCTTCTATGTCGGCGTTCCCTGCGTTCTCGGCGCTGGTGGGGTTGAGAAGATCATCGAGTTTAAACTCGACGCAGAAGAGCAGGCAATGATGGACAAATCTGTTGCAGCTGTAAAAGAACTTGTGGGCAGCATGAAGTAGACTGCTCTTCATAGAAGGCTATTCTGAGTAATGGCAAAAGAAGGGCATCCGCCCTTCTTTTGCCATTATTAGACCTTTCTTTGGAAATAAAACATAATAAAATAATTGCCCAACGCTCAACTTGAAATACCCTGCAATAAATGTTAGTGTAACCAGGTTTTTTTAGCCTACACGGCTTTACTCACACTAAAGGAGCGCAATTAGATGGAAAAGAAGCTTCCGAAAATCGAGATCATCGAGAAGTATTGTAAGGGGTGCCATATTTGCGTGGAATTCTGCCCCACCAAGGTCCTGGAAATGCAGGGTTTTGTTGCTGCCGTCAAAAACCTGGAGGCCTGCATCAAATGCATGCAGTGCGAACTCAGATGCCCTGACTTTGCAATAAAGGTCATTACTGAATAATTCAACGGGAGGAAATGAACAGATGTCTAAAAAAGTAGCGTTTCTTCAGGGTAATGAGGCTGCATCGTATGGTGCACTTTATGCCGGCTGTAACTTCTTTGCAGGCTACCCGATTACCCCTTCGACTGAGGTTGCCGAGGTCATGTCCGTCGAATTGCCCAAGATCGGCGGTAAATTTATCCAGATGGAAGACGAGATTGCTGCCTCTGCCGCCATGATGGGCGCAGCGCTAGCCGGCTTCAAGACGCTGGACTCGACATCAGGCCCAGGCCTTTCACTTAAGCAGGAATTAATCGGCATGGCCTGTATCTCTGAAATACCGTGCGTTATTTACAATGTCATGCGCGGTGGCCCTTCTACCGGTATGCCAACCGGTCCCAGCCAGTCTGATGTCATGTGTGCCAAATGGGGTACGCATGGTGATCACCCTGCCATCTGCCTGGTGCCATCCACCGTGCAGGAAACGTACGAAGAGATGATACGCGCTTTTAATCTCTCCGAAAAATATCGTACTCCTGTTCTTGTTATGCCTGACGAGATTGTCGCTCATATGCGCGAGCGTGTAGTGTTCCCGGAACCGGGTGAAATTGCGATTGAACCTCGCAGAACTCCTACTGTTCCTCCAGAACAATACAAACCATATGACACAAGTTTTGGCGACGTGCCTCCCTTGGCAGCTTTCGGTACTGGCTACAAATTTCACGTTACCAGTCTCAACAAGGGGCAGGACGGTTTCCCGACAACCAAGGCCGAGTGGGTACAGGCCGAGGAAGAGCGTCAGGTCCGCAAAGTTGAAGCCAATGCAGATGACATTATCGAGTTTGAAGAATTTCAGCTGGATGATGCTGAAGTGGTGATTGTTGCTTACGGATCTACCTCCCGATCTGCCCGTTATGCCGTCAACGAGGCTCGTAAACAAGGGATCAAGGCCGGCATGTTCCGTCTTAAAACCTTCTGGCCATTTCCGTACAAACAGCTTACCGCCTTAACGGGCAGGATTAAGGGATTCATTACCCCGGAAATGAACTTGGGAATGTGTCATGGTGAAGTAGAACGGGCTGCGCAGGGCAAGGTACCGGTTATGGGCATCTTCAGGGTTGACGGTGAACCGATCAATCCTGATCAGATCCTCGACAAGATCAAGGAGGTTAAATAACCATGGCTTTTGATTATGAAAAATATATACGTCCCGGCAAGCTCCCTCATATCTGGTGCCCGGGATGCGGGCATGGCATTGTTATGAAGGGGCTTATCCGGGCAATGGATTCTCTCAAATTGGATATGGCACAGACTGCCATCGTCTCCGGTATCGGTTGTGCTTCCCGTCTGCCCGGCTATATGGATTGCTGTACCCTGCATACCGCCCATGGTCGCGCTGCCGCCTTTGCAACCGGTGTCAAACTGGCCAAGCCGGAAATGAACGTGATTCTTGTTGGTGGCGACGGCGATGGCACAGCCATTGGCGGCAACCATTTCATACATGCCTGCCGTCGCAACATCGACATGACCTACATCATCTTGAACAACAAGATTTATGGTATGACAGGTGGCCAGTTCTCCCCCACGACACCGACAGGCGCCAAGGCATCAACTACTCCCTACGGTAATCCGGATCCCTGTTTTGATATTGCCAAACTTGCGATCGGCGCCGGCGCTACGTTTGTAGCCCGTGGTACCTCCTTCCACGCCAACCAGATCGACAAACTTATTGCAGAAGCCATTCAGCACAAAGGTTTCTCGGTTGTCGAGATTATGGATGATTGCCCGACCACGTACGGTCGCCGCAATAAATTCAAGTCTGTTATCGAGATGATGAACCACCTGAAGGAGATTGCCGTGCCGGTTAAGGCTGCTGAAAAGATGACCGCCGAACAATTGCAAGGGAAGGTTCTGACTGGTGTCCTTTACAAAGATGAAACCAAGACCGAGTACACTGCCGAGTACGCCAAGGTTATCGAGCGCGCCAAGGCTGCCAAGTAATTATTACAGGAAAAGGAGAGATATAGATGTCCAGATATGAACTCAGATTTTCCGGTGCTGGCGGGCAAGGGCTAATCACCGCAGGCATCATCATGGCCAAGGCTGCCTCTATTTATGAAGGAAAAGAGGCGGTACAGTCGCAGAGCTATGGACCTGAGGCCCGCGGCGGTGCCTCCAAATCGGAGGTCATTATTTCCGACGGATCTATCGACTATCCCAAGGTCACCCAGTGTGATGCGCTTCTGGCCATGACCCAGGAAGCATGCAACAAGTACTCCCACGATCTCAAAGAAGGGGGCGTGCTGCTGGTTGACTCCGATCTGGTCAAGACCCTGCCCAAGGGCAATTTCAAGACTGTGTCCTTTCCGATCATCAACACCGCCAAAAACGATGTGGGCCGCGAGATCGTTGCCAACATCGTTGCTCTGGGCGCCATGGTGGCTCTGACCGGCCAGGTTACCCGCGAGAATGCTGAAAAGGCGGTTCTTTCGAGTGTTCCCGAGGCTTTTATCGAATTGAACAAGAAGGCTTTCAGTATGGGTTTTGAAAAGGCGTTGGCAGCTCGCGTCTAGTCTTAACAAGCAGGTTACAAATGAGAAAGGCCCGGTGGAGACACCGGGCCTTTTTTCATGTGCGCCCGGCAGGGCGTGTGGCGCGCAAGCGCCATCAAACCTCGACAGCTGGTTTCGTCGGAAACTGCGGTACATACAATGGCGGCAGTGGGAGCGTCCTTACACGAGCCAAGAAACTGATGCAACGCGGATATCAGAGGTGAGGGCATGGAGAAGTGCACTAAATAAACGAGGTCCTTTTATTGATACTACTTCTCGAAACTGGGACTCATATCACTACAGAACCAGTTTCACCGCTTTCAGCAGTCACGTGAGCCGCCGTGTACGGAACCCATACGCACGGTGGTGTGGGAGGACGGCGGAAGTAATTCCGCTCCTACCCGATGCGTTTCAGGTGCCTTTGAATCCTGGTAAGGATGCGGTCACGTGCTGAGTTAATTTCTCGACAAGATCAGCTACCGCCTGTACCACAGGGGGGCTCAGTTCAGTCCGAATCTCATGGGGCGGATCTATCGTGATTCCCCAGAGTTCCCAGGTAGGAAAAGGCTGTATGCATTCTAATCGCTCCAATGAAACCATGACCGCACCGATATCTGTCTGGTGAAACGACGGTGCATAGGCTCGTGGTATCCAGCACGAACGGAGGATGTGCCCCGGTTCATCGCCAGCTACTGCATCGATGAATATAAAGTGGTGTGCTCGGTGCAGATGGTCCGAAATTTCATAAAGATCTCCGGCCAATGTCAGGAACACAAGCGAGGTGTTGTTGCAAAGGGCCAGTTTCAGTTGCTCTAAAGCAGTTATTCCTGCAGCATCGTCCCCAGCCAGGCTGTTTCCGATCCCTACCAGTGCTATATTTTGTGGGCTCGTTTCCTGGATCACCGCAGTACCTTCACATCATAGCTACACTGCTCGCCGCGTTCCGCCTTTTCCATCTTCAGTTGTGTTCTGCTCATTCTGCCAAGATACCCTGTCAGATAATGTAAGAAAAGAATGCACAACTCACCTCCCAGCGGCTTCGATTCATTCGTGCACAGAGTGCGGACGAAGCATTGGTTTACTCGTACTGTGATGCTGTCATCTGAAACAGAGGTACACTCAATGTCCCACGCTGGAGAGAATTCTCGTTTTGCCAGGAGGAGGGCCTCAGCGAGGCTGGCGGCGGGTTGATAACGAGGGAGTTGGCTTGCCAAGGAGCGTCCGGCCATTAATCCTACCGAGGGGAGGCCTGCACCGACAACATCTTTTAGGACAGCGCCTACAGATAGCAGCCTGACCGAAATATCCCCCATAGCCGCAGCAAGCCCTGCTTCATCCCGTATGACCCCGTACCGCACCGGTTTCTCAGCTAGCAGTTTTTTGGCGATTCCCACTGCGTAGTCGTCATGATAGAAGCACTCCGACAGGATTATCTCTTCGTGAGCAATGGCTGAGGCAGGGCAGATTTCAGTGCAGCTCATGCAGCCGAAGCATTCTTTTGGTTTGGCCAGTTCGGGAATATCAGATTTCTCGTTATATGTGAAGACCCTGGTGGGGCAGACATCCACGCACAGACTGCACCCAACGCATGCTTTTTCATCAATGGATATCTGGATCATGGCTGGACCTCTTGATGTTGTGTACTTCATCGCCGTCATGGCGGATCGAAATCTCCAGGGGCATGCGCCCGTATACATGGGTCGCACACGAGAGGCAGGGATCGAAGCATCGCATCGCAAACTCCATCCCATTGGTAAGCAGGTTGTCGTCCTTTCTCGGAAGCAGGCTACGAGCCAGACTTGTAATGGAAAGGTCGATGGCGTCATAGTTGTTCTGGGTGGCGACAATAAGGTTTGCTTGAGTTATTTTACCGCTGCCGTCGGTCGTGTAGTCATGGATCAGAATTCCGCGGGGCGCTTCGACTGCTCCGATAAAGCGTCCTTCCCGGGGTGTCGCCTTAATTGAAATAGGACCACCCTTCAGGTCACTGCTGATTATTTCGGTGACTCGTTCGGCGCAATGGATCATCTCCACCAGGCGCGCTTCAACGTAATCGAGCGCAGTTGGCTCTGAACCAATATCGCGGCGGAATTCTTCAAGGGCGGTGTAGGCGAGTGGCGTGGTGATCATACCGTTAACCATCAGCCGCGCGAGCGGACCGACAAAGTAGCTTCTTTCCGGTTCCCCCCGGAGGCGAACCGATTTCATATACGAGCCGGGCATTACATGCTCAACCAGATATTTGTCGTACTCCGCCACCTGGAAGCGTTGGTTCTGTCCTCGGCCATCGACTACCAGAATGTCTCCGGAGAGGAAATGGTGGCTCCCTTCATCGGAAAGAGCCACGGCAGTCAGATTAAGCGGCATGGCGTTTCGTATTTCGCCAAAGGAAGACAGGCGGGACTTGAGCTTCGTGGCCAGGTCGAGGACAAGTGCCAGGGCTTCCTTGCCCCATTCGGCAATGGTCTTGAGTTCATCTCCAGTGGGTCGTGAGGTTACTCCTCCGGCAACAACCGTTACGGGATGTACTCCTCGCCCTCCGACAATTTCGACTATGCGTTGGCCGATACTACGCAGGCGTAATGCTTTTTTTGCAGTATCCGGGTCCAGCTTGATCAGCTCGAAAATATTGCGTGTTGCAGGCGTCGCATCAATGCCGAGCAGCAGATCCGGGCCGGCAAGGACAAAACAGCTGAGGGCATGTGAATGAAGCATGTGGCCTGCATAAAGGAGTTCTCTCAGTAGCCGTGCTTCATCCGGCGGTTGAATGCCGAGTCCTGCCTCTATGGCTGTCACCGCTGCCAAATGGTGAGCAGCTGGGCAGACGCCGCACAGGCGGGCGGTTATCTGTGGCATTTTAAGCAGTTCCATTCCTTCCAGAAGCTTTTCGAATCCGCGGAGTTCCAGAACATGCAGATGGCCTTTGGCGACATCTCCATTGTCATCAACGTCCAGGACTATCTTTGCATGCCCCTCAATGCGGGTTACAGGATTTACTACTATCTGTTGCGGCATATCCGGGTCCTCCTATCAATTCTCGGCATCATTGGTCCATTCGCGCATTTCTACGGTGGGTTTTTTGTAGATAACGGGCGAGGCAAGCGCATAGGCATAAAAAGTTTTGGCGTTTTGTTCCATATATGCCGTAACCGTTGCAGGGTCGATCCCGCAAAGCATATTCATTCTTTTCGCCAGTAGGGTTCTTATGTCCATATGAGGTTCCGTAATGACATCGACGGATGGGCCTGCGCAGCCGCTGCAGGCAATTCCTTTCTGAGGGCAGGGGGAAAGGCATCTGTTCAAGGTAACCGACCCAAGGCAGATGACTCCCTGGGTGAGGAAACATATATCCGGATCATCGGCCGACACAGCGCCTTGTTGCAGGGCAACCCCCTCCCGTTTGCGCATCTTTCGCGTGCAGTCGGCACAAACGGTTTTTCCGGTGAGTTTCTGCGCCTTCGGGTCGAGCAGCATTCTGATGGCAGATGCTATAAAGTAGGGGTGAGGGGGGCATCCGGGCAGATAGACGTCGACAGGAACCACTTCGTCAATGGGGATGACACTGGCTTCAAGGGGGACTGCCGTATCATCCGGATACTCGGCACCCGAGTTTGTAGGGCCTTGCCGGTAAACCCGGTCCATGACGCACTCGGGCCGGTGGAGCCAGCCTATTCCTGATGGACCTCCATACACTGCGCAGGTACCAAATGCGATGAGCACCTTCACCTTTTCCCGAAGCTTTTTCAGGGAGGCCCTGTCGTGTTCGCTTCTGACGGCTCCCTCGACAATACCCACATCCGCCTCAGGGTATCCCTTTTCATCTTTGAGAACCGGAATCCTGACGAATTCAGCGGCCTCAATGAGGGCTAGAAGTTTTTCATGGAGATCTACGACTGCCACATGACACCCTGCGCATCCCGATAGCCATTCCGTAGCAATCCTTATTTTCATTTGGCGACCTCCCATATCAGTTCCTTCAAGCATGCGTTCGGACCTGCATGGAGAATTTCCAGCTTTACCTTGGTATTGGGCATTACTTTTTCCATAGCTCCGGCGAAAACACCGTGGGACATGTAGCACAACAGCATTTTCTGCTCGTGTGCATAGCGAAAAAGGGCATTACGTACCATGCAGGTGCGGAATACAAGCCGCATCCGCTTCTCGCCATCCTGATCCTCCACCAGTTCGTTCCGTTCGCCTATGAATGGCTCGAAGTCCCAAACGATTCCTTTTTTTGCAAGTGCAATCCGCATTATTTCTATGGCTTTCACCGGGTCGTCGGTGC
>Ga0209212_1006567_pt1 | contig 13249 bp, 12 predicted proteins | sample RifGroC2_FD_183996 | JGI IMG/M metagenome (GOLD analysis project Ga0209212, IMG submission 183996) | Groundwater microbial communities from Rifle, Colorado, USA - Groundwater C2 (SPAdes) (version 2) | ecosystem: Environmental > Aquatic > Deep subsurface > Groundwater | place: Rifle, Colorado... | reverse complement strand
CCCTGCACGATGCCGGCCTGCATCCCGGCGACGATCTCCGGCTGCCCGCCCATTTGCAGAATCTTTATATCCTTGTCCGGCTCCATGCCCCATTTTTTTACCAGGTAGCGAATCGAAAAATCGGTCGAGGAACCGTAGCGCGTGATGCCGATCGCTTTGCCTTTAAGGTCCTCCGGTTTCTTGATGGAAGGGTGGACGACGACGTAAAAGGACGGCACGTTGACCAGTCCGCCGATAATGGCGATGTCGCCGCCGGCGATAACGGCATCGACGATGACTCCGCCCGCCGCAGCCACCGGGAATTCCCCGGCGATGACGGCTTGGGCCACCTTGGTGCCGCTGGCAACGTAGACCGGATCGACAAAAAGACCGTGCTTTTCAAAATAGCCGCCTTCTTTGGCCACATAGAAGGACGATTGCGTGGCGCTGATTGCGCTGTAGGCGACAGGGATTCGCTTGGTTTGCGCTTGCAGGGGAGAGACCGCGAGGAACGTGAGAGTAAGAAGAGAGATTAAAGAAAAGAGTTTTTTCATATCTACCTCCTGATGTCGAAGAGCGTCCTGTCTCGATCCTGGAACACCCTCCGCATGGCATTTATACCATAAAACCATGAGTTGAGGAAATGTTTATCCGACATGTTTATCTGCGGCAATAGGTATGACTTGAAGTCTCCAAAAAGCTGTGCAATACACAAGGCGGGAGGCATAATGACTATGCAGATGGAAACAGGAAATCTACGGCCGGCCGGGCATCTCCTTCACGCGGGGTCGGTGGCGATCGTGGGTGCTTCGCCCAAGGGGCGCTGGCCTACGCTTATCTTTCGCAATCTCAAGAAGGGCGGGTACAAGGGCAAAATCTATCTGATTAACCCAAACTACACCGAGCTTTGGGAAGAGCGTTGTCATCCAAACCTTGCCGCTTTGCCGGAAGCCCCTGAGCAACTTCTTCTCTTGATCCCGACAAAAGCAGTGCTTCAAACATTGGAGGAGGGATCCAGGCTCGGCTCTAAGGCCGCAACCATCTACAGCGCAGGATTTGGCGAAGGCGACGACACTCAAGGGAGAGAACGCGGGCAGGCCCTGAAGGAGCTTTGTAACCGCACAGGTATGGTCTGTTGCGGTCCAAACTGCATGGGCTCCTTTTCCGTGACAGAGGGGCTGTGGAGTTTTCCCACGGCTATTCCACTTCTCCGTTCCGGACCTGTGGGACTGATCTTCCAGAGTGGAGGATCGCTGGGAAACTGGGTCAAGGGCGCGAGCGAGCGGGGGATCGGTTTCAGCTACGCAGTATCAAGCGGCAACGAGATCAGTCTCGATCTGGTCGACTATCTCTCTTTTTTGGTTAAGGATCCCGAGACCAAGGTTATCCTCCTCATGATTGAGGGGATACGCCGCCCCAAGGAATTCATGGCCGTGGCCGCCGAAGCGTTGGCCAAGAACAAGCCAATCCTGGTGATCAAACTTGGGCGCTCGGAACGGGGGAAACGCCAGGCGATATCGCACACCGGCGCGCTTGCCGGATCTGACGAGGTCTTCGATGCAGTCTGTCACCGTCTTGGGCTGATCCGCTGCCCGACACTCGAGGATCTCACGGAAACCTCGCTGGCCTTCATGCCGGGAAGGTATCCGCGGGGGCGTCGTGTCGCCATCGTGGTTAATTCGGGAGGGATGAAGGGTCTACTGCTGGATCATCTCGAAGAGATCGGGGTGGATCTCGCTCAATTGAGCGACGCGACTCAAAAAGCCATAAGGCCGCTTATCCCTGCGGAGCTTGCGGTGGAAAATCCGCTGGAGTGCGGCGTTGCCGGATTTGGCGACGAGAAGGGGTTCGTTGAAATTGTCCGCCTCCATGCTCAAGACGAAGGAGTGGATCTCTTGGGTATTCATGGCGAGCTGCCGCGTTATCCGGAGAAGAGAGAGGCTACCCTCTTCACGACTCTGGCGGCCACTACGGAAAAGCCCGTCATTGCCTTCGCCCGTTCCACTTACAGCCTGACGGACGAAAGCCGGACCTTTCAGGACCAGGCGGGAATACCCTTTTTACAGGGGATCAAAGCCACGCTCAGGGCGCTCAAGGGATTGGGATTATACGGCGAGCGGAGCCGGTCACCGATTCCGGCGATACCTGCCGCTTCAGGCAAAGCGGAAGATCTCGAAGGAGACAAGCTTAACGGTTTGCTCCGGAGTCGTGGAATCGACCTGCCGCGTCAGGTCATGGCCGCAACCGCTGCCGAGGCGGGGCAAAAAGCCAGAGGGATAGGTTTCCCTGTGGCATTGAAGCTCGTGGCGGCGGAGATCGTCCACAAGACAGAATCCGGCGCGGTGGTCCTGGGACTCAAGAGCGCGGAAGAGGTCGAGGCCCAAGGGAAACAGCTCCTTTCCAAGGCGCCCGGCAAGGCTCAGTTGTTGATCCAGGAGATGGTCCAGGGAACCGAAGTCCTTCTCGGCGCCAGAACCGATCCGCAATTCGGCCCCTTCCTCATGGTCGGGTTGGGAGGAATCTTTGTCGAGGTATTGAAGGATGTCTCCCTGAGGCTTTTGCCTGTGGACGAAAAAGAAGCTTTAGCGATGTTGAAAGAATTGAAAGGATACCGGATTCTAGAGGGAGTACGGGGCCAGCCGCCACGGGATATCAAAGCGCTGGCGCGGGCCATGACCGGTCTATCCGACCTGTTTGCTTCTTACCGCCCGTTCCTATCAGATTTGGAGATCAATCCGCTGATGGTGCGGCGCGAAGGCGAGGGCGTAGCGGCGGTTGACGTGCGGGTGATCAAAAGATGATATGGGATGGCCCCCATCTTCCGCCGCTTTATTAAAGGAAAGAAAATAAGTCAATACGAATGCCTGGCCCCAAAGGCCGTGGCCGGTGAAGATCAACGGGATTGCGTTTGTTGAAGCGCAGCGTTCCGGCTAATGACAGAAGGCGGTCATGAAATGCCTTGAGTGCTTCAAAAATAATCATAAGTCGTTAACGCTCCGGTTCAGCGGCGGGTCGCGCAGCGGATCGTCCGCTGCAACCGGTTGTTAGACCATTTCATCTTCCCGACTTTCTTCGATTGTCGTCTTTACACAGCATTTGGCAGTTGGCCGCGTTGGTCTTCCCGCCCTCGTGCCAGGGCTTGATGTGGTCGGCTTCCATTTCGTCCAATTGAAACTTCGTCTTGCACTTCACGCAGACTCCCTTCTGCCTCTCGTACGCTTCCCGCTTCATGTTGTCGGAGAACGCGCGGATGTTCAGGTGTCTTTCATCCTCATCGAGCACATACGGGTAGATTCCAGATTTCCTCTCCACATCGTCGTCCTGCATCAACTTTGCGACCCGCTTCTCCGGCTTGTCCGTATCAAACTCTTTGTCCTTGAACTGATTGTAGAGAGTTCCCCAATCCACCCCCTTCATCTCTCGCCGATACTCCGGAAACGTCGCTTTCACCCAGCCGATGACCTTCTGAAAGTATTGCCACAGCGGCGTCGCGTTCTTGTCGTGCTGATGCTTCGACATGTACTGTTCGATCTCACCATCCGAGCGCCACGCGATCGCCGTTTCCAGGTATTCCTGCCGGATCGGGCTGCCCCGCATGTAGTCGCTCGCCAGCCCATAGGCCGGGCAACCCGTCTTGCTGAAGTATCGCTTGGCGTCCGCAGTCCACGGCCCGGCATACACGGCGTTACGCAATTCCTGATCGGTGTGTTCCTCGCCAGCGATGTTGATGGTTCTGAACCAATCCAGCTTTTCGCTGTCAGTGCCGGAGCAGAAATACACCATCAGCTTGTAACCGAGAATCTGCTTCTGCTGGTCGTCCTTGAGATTGTGAAAGGCCAGCCCTTTGATGGAAAAATCGCCGTTGACGTACTGGCAGATGGAAAGCGTGCGCTGCTGGCCGTCGATGACTTCGTAATTGCCGTTTTCGCGCACCGCCCAATACATCACGTTCAGCGGAAAGTCCTTCCGGACGCTATCGATCACCGCATCGCGCTGCTTGTCTTTGTAGATGAATTCCCGCTGATACGGCGGACGAATGTCGAGCTCGCCGCCGTACGCGACGACGCCCTGCTCGGCGTTGTCCGCGAAGCCGTCGGTTAGCTTTTTGACGGTGATTTCTTTGAGGTCGATTTTCATGTCTTTCTTCTGATCAGAAGGCGCGCGTACGTCGGTTTGTATGTGCGACCGATCCGGATCACGCCGCGCCGGTTCAGGTCGCCCGGATTCTTCACGTCCTCAAGGGTGTAATTCTTGGTTTTCAAACCGGAATTGTTGTCTCGGTCCGTTATGCCGAGAATCTCGAATTGGTCAGGGTTGTATTTGTCCAGAAAGGTGACGGGCACCCCCATCGCGCCATCGTAGTCGATGGGAATATCTGCGGTCTTGCTCACCTCAATTGCATCGTAGTTGTCGTAACTCGGGTATTTGGCGGGGCTGTATTCGTTGAAGAGAACCATCTCCTCATGGCGCTCGCCGTAGTCCAGGTTCGTCAACCACCGCACGCCCTTTACCCTAATGAACTTCCTGCCCGCCGAGTCCACCCTAAATCCGGCGGCGTTAAGCGGGTAATGATCCGGTACGCCAAACTCTCTGTCGCCGCTGTGTATGCTGGCGCCGAGCCAGATGCGGTTTTCCTTGATCAGCTTAAAGACATCCTTGTAGGAAATGGCGTTGATGTTGCCGATGATCAAGAACTTCTTCTTGTATTTCACCAACTGCTCAACGTACTCCCGAAACAACGAAAACGGCGGATTGGTGACGACGATATCCGCTTGCTTGAGCAGCTTGATGCATTCCTCGCTGCGAAAATCGCCGTCGCCTTTTAGCTTGTGGATGCCGATTTCGTCCGGGTCGGGGACGCGGTTCCCGCTCTTGTCGCCGTCGTATTCGAGGTAGATTCCCCTCTCCGCCGTGTGCTTGCTGAACAGATCGGCGTCGCAATTCTTGTAGCAGGTGGTGATCAGCTTTTTCAGTTTCAGCTTCTCGAAGTTGTGCGAGAAGTAGTGAAAGAAATTGCTGACCTTGGGATCGTCGCAGTTGCACAGGACGCTCTTGTTCTTGAAATGTTTCGTGTAATGCCGCAGCTCCTTCTCGATGTCCGAAAGCTGGGTGTAAAACTCGTCCTGCTTGGTCGCCTTCGCGGCGTGCAGGCTTCGATTCAACGGCTTGCTCGGCATTCTTCGCGGTTCCCTTCGCTCTAGAGGATCTTGGTCTAACTATGAATATCTTGTTCCGTGTAGTACCGCCTTACTTCCGTATAGCACGCTTTCGATACATGCCCATGTGACGATTTCTATAATGGTTCCGCTGAATTGTAAAGAATCGCCCACTTGTGGATAAAGACAAAGGCTGAAAGCTACTTCCGCATATTCCGCCTCACGGTACGGATAAGGGGTCAAGTCCGCTCATAGCTCTTTAGCAACAACCGCTCGATCTGCTGCGCTCTGCTCTGCGCTCAAATGAATTTGCTTTTGCGGTGTAGCCATCGGGAACTTACAAGGGTGAGGATGCCTGGCTTGAGTTATTGATTCTTTGGCTCACTCTGCAAAACCCTCATCCGGAATGGGATAAAGCGGCGGATGGTATCGAAGTGGGCATCTGCAGTTACAAATAACGCTCCCGTATGTCGTGACGTTAAGGCGAGGAGGAGATCGTTTTGCAAACGGGCAAGCCCGATTTCTTCGTGGGTGGGGAAGATCCGGGGTAGCAGCCTGCCGGTGTCGTACCAGCACTGCCGCCATGATGACGGCTCGAGTGGAGCTAGCTGAGCGATCAACTTCTCGACGCTTCGGCCGCCTTGACCTGACACACCCCGCAGCAGCTCACTTGCAACGACAGGAGAAAGGCGAACCGGGAGGTTGCCTATTTCTTGAAGGATGTTATCCAGAGCGAGCCTACCGAGAAGCAAATCAATGTGGATGTTGGAGTCAAAGAAGGCGATCATGGATCTCAGATAACCTGGTGGTGCCTTCTGTTTCTCGAAGGACTCGATGAGACTTGAGGCGCTCCTCTTCCTCTGCCAGCAAGCTATTGATTAGATCGGACTGGGATTTGACCTTGCGTGCACGCATTAAACGCCGCAGGCGGGACTCTGGAATACGCACGGTCACTGCTTTGCGCCCTGCCATATATGCCTCCAGATGACAACTTAACTTATTTGTCACACATATCACGGCACCCAGGCCCTTGCAACACAGACTCTGAGCCACCCTTTGCCGGAACCCCGTAACGTCTCAAGGTGGAAAGGGATCCGCTCATAGCTCTTTAGCAACAACCGCTCGATCTGCTGCGCTCTGGTCTGCACTCATCAGTCCCACACCGTCTCTACCCATCCGCCGTCCTGTATTTGTTCATCTGTTGTAATGAGAGGAAAGCCCAGGTGGCGGGCGGTGGCGACAATAGCCCTATCCGCTGGATCACGGATGGAAGACAAGCCCGCCGCCTCTAGGGAAATCTCCAAAGTATAAGGCTGAATTTGGAAGTTTGGCGCTCTATCAATCTCTTGCGCCCAGCGGTGGAAAGGCAGCTTGAACCTTATGATCTGTCTTTCGCTGAGCCGCATCGCCTCCTCCAAAACCGGTACCGGAATGACAATCACATTCTTTCCTTCGTGGGCAGCCTGAAAGATTCTCCTGGCCTTTCGACCCAGACGATTCAGCCTGCCCGTGACCACAAAGATCAGAGGGTGCGTATCCGTGACGTAGATCACTTGAGCTGTTCAATTAACCGTTGAAACGAGGCTTCCCTTTCTTGTTTTAGCTCCTCTAGCGCCCGGTCCAAATCACCGGTAAGCTCCGCTGTCCCTGCTAGCTTCAAGGGCTTACCCTTTAAGATCCGCCGGTAAAAACCCAGCTCCTCGCCAACCCTGTCATGCCAGTTAGCATCCACCAGCACGGCCTTGACCTTCGATCTCTGGGTTATGGCAACGGGGCCTTTCCCCTTGTGAACCTCGTCCACTAAAGCGCTCAGCTTAGCTCTAGCCTCGCTTAAAGAAAGCTGTTTCATCGACTTCGTTCCCCTCTATTTATCCTGTACAGCCAATTGTACAACAAACAACAAGGGAGTCAATCCCTTTTCTCTTCCAATTGCCGATGATGGGAATCTGCTTTTGCGGTGTAGCCATCGGGAGCTCACAAACCGCCTCTGGGCATAGAAATCTAAATCGCAGGGGCTACTTTGGTAAAAGCCTCAGGCCGCCGTGCCGAACGAAATGGCGGAAATCGGCGTCGCGGCTAACCAAAGGAACTCCGTGATCGATGCAGACCTGAGCGATGAGGGAATCGGCCAGTGGCGCCTTTTGACCTCGGCGGATGAGTTTCGAGCGGAGGTATCCGGCCCTTTCCCAAAAACCATCGAGGAGGGAAAGAAGAGGCAATTCTTTCAGGACGCCGGCGACATCCGGGGAAAGTGTGGGATCGCTCAGGAGTTCGGACAAGACGACAGGCGGGAGAACCGCCTGTTTGTGTTCCAGAGCCGTCTCTACCGCATCTACGTCCAAGCCCTTTCCTCCGGACAAATATTCGATTAAAGAGCTGGTATCGACCGCGATCATGTACGGTCTTTCCGAAGGGCCTTCAAGTCAAGCGAGAATCTAACTTTACCCTTGAGCTGGCGAAGTTTACCGTAAGCTCTGCCGGCGGCTACTAACTGGAGACCTTGCCTTATAGTCGGGGTAATGCCCAAACCGGTGGCCTTCTGGGCTTTTTTGAGAAGGGTTTCGGGGATCTGAACCGTGATCTTCTTCGCCGTTTCCATAGCACGAATTTACCGGTTGCAATACCATAAGTCAATACGGCATTATTTCTGTCCAAGGCGCTTCATAAAACCTTCTTCCTCGATCGCCTTGACGAAACTCGCGTCGATAAAGGAGGCCGGGTCTGCTTTTAGAACCTCGGGGCGCGTCCGGCCCATTTCCGCAGTCAGAGTTTTCATTCCCTCCAGCGTTGGGTAGGGCAGGTCCGGGACCGCCGACCTAAGAAAGATTGTTCTTAATGCAACGTATCAGCATCTGGTCTCCTTGAAATGGGGCATGACTTCTTTCGCCCAGCCCTCCATGACTTCGTCGTAGATGGCGTTAGGCGGAGTCAGCATAACGCGGTTCACCCCTGCCTGCTCTAACTCCTTAACGCGCGCAACACATTCCCCGGGCGTGCCGGCAATCGAGAAACGGTGAACGAGATAATCAGTAACGAGGCTAGGGTCCACTCTCTCCTCGATGGGTTTACTTATATCAAACGCCTCCATGAACCTCTTTACGCCGGGTAGCTCCTCCGGCGGGACAGTCTCCAGCGTAAAACGGAAATTATGGTGGGCTCGGTTGGCGAGTCGCCGCCGTACGAGGTCGCGCGCTCGCCGGCCGTCTTTGTCGACGCAAATCATCCCGGCTGCCATGACATCAATGCTCGACGCTGCCCGTCCGGCTTCTTGGGCTCCCTGTTGAATGTGTCCCCGCGCCCACTGGAGAACACGCAGGTCGAAGCCATTTCCCAAGATGACGCCGTCCGCCACTTTTCCTGCAACTCGAAGAGTTCGCGGCCCTTCGGCCGATACATAAATGGGCACCGGCAGGACTCCGATGCGGAGTTTCACATCGCCTCGAGGCGCCGCGATCGCCTTTCCCTGCACGAGGTTGCGGATCGTTCTAAGACCCTCTTCAAATCTGCTTACCGGCGTGGCTCTTCGTCCCAGGCTGTAAACCGGCCCGTCGCCCGTGCCCAACCCAAGGACTGCCCTTCCCCGGGAAATCTCATTGAGGGAGGCGGCAGAGCAAGCCAACACGGTAGGGTCACGGTAGACCATATTGGTGACGGCATTCCCCAAGCGGATGCGTTCGGTCTGAAGGGCGCAGACGGCCAGGATCTGAAAGGGGTCCGGGCAGTTCATCTGGCTATCGGCAAGAAAGATTCCTTCGTAGCCAAGCTCTTCCCCCCGTCGGGCCCTATCGAGGCCCTGAGAAAAATCTCTTGGAGAGGTGTGGAGACTGAAACGGATAGCCATTTGTTCAGGTGCCTTTCAATTGGGATTTTGATTGAGAAGAATATTGCCTAATCTCTTCCAAGTCAACGTTATTTTTTAACCAGGCTATGGGCTTGACAAGGAGGATTGGGATGCCTAGCTTAGCCCCCAGGGATTCTCATGCGGAGGATAAACGGCGGAGCGCTTTAAATGTTAAACGGGAGGCAGACAATGAAACGTTTCCAATCTTTCTTTAATTCCTTAGTGACGATCATCGCCCTCGCAGGATGCGCGAGCTTAGCTGCAGCGGCTCCCATTGATGAACTGGTGGCTGCTGCAAGGAAGGAGGGGGTTATTGAGTTTCTTGCCCCATCCACATTCGGCCCGCAGGGGGCGCAGTCGTTAGCGGAGGCCTTTAACAGGAAGTACAACCTCAATATCAGGCTGAATTATAGCCCGTCCTCTAACATGGTTGGCGATGTGACGAAGGTGTTGACCCATGCAGCCGCCGGGGCGCCGCCCGAGTGGGATCTGATGGTGGTTACCGACGCCCACCATGCCTCGCTGTGGGTAAGAAAACTCCACCAGCCCTTCGACTACAGGAAGCTGGGCGTAGGCCCTCAGTCCATTCAATATGATAATGGGACCGTTGTTGCAGCCAATCAGTTTGTTCTACCGGCCTACAACAAGAACATTCTCCCTCCTAAGGATGTGCCCAAGAGTTGGGAGGATCTTTTGGACCCCAAGTGGAAGGGGGGTAAGCTCGGCATGTCTACTGCGACCCATCACCCGGCCCGTCTGGCGGCCGGAGCTTGGGGCGAGAAGAAAACCACCGAATTCGTAAAGTCCCTTGCCAAGCAGGAGTTGACCCTGGGAACGCTCGGAGCGCTATACACCCGGCTGCAAGTCGGTGAAATCCTGGTCCTTGTCACGCTGACCGATAGCTACATCAACACAGCAAAAAAGAGCGGCGCTCCCATCGTCCATGCCGAAGGGATTGAGCCTGTGATCTCCCCCGCCTACAACGCCGGTGTGCCCAAGCGCGCGCCGCACCCCAATGTGGGACACCTCTTCGCCGCTTTCCTTATAACTCCCGAGGCGCAGGAGATATGGGAAAAGTATAACGGCCAGACCTCCGCTTTTATTCCGGGAACCAGGGCCTACAAGTACGTACAGGGAAAGAAGGTTCTTCATATGACCCAGGATCAAGCTGAGATGGTGGATAGGCTCACCAGAGAATATGGCAAGATTCTTGGTTTCTGAAAATTGATTTTACTCTTCAGTCACGAGCTTATCTTCCAATTCGTCGCGGTCGTCTGGCCGGCGCGGAAAGTGCGCTGCCAGGGTATCGCCGCAGCGCCCGATCGCCGCACAAAAAGCATCACAGCCGTTTCCAGATTTAAGCCCGGAAGTGAGTATCTGCACAACTTCGTCCCACGTCCCGGGTGTGACCTTTTCATTGATCCCCCGGTCGGCGAGCACTTCGACCCGGTGCTCGAAGTGCGAGGCTAGGATCAGAATACCGGTATGCGCCCGTGTGTAATGGAGACCATGGGCGATAAAGGCCGCGAGACTGCGGAGGTGAACAGCCTCGTCAATGCGCGCATTCGAGATGAGGCGGCGCTTGATGGAGGGGATGCGGCAAAGGATGAAGCCGAGCCCTGCTCCAAGGAGCGGCCAGGCAAGTTCCCAATCTGTGACTCCCCAGGAATAGCCAAAGAAAAGCGCGGCGGCAGCGCCGGTGACTAACCCAACGATCAGCCCCGCGAGCTCCACCTCGGTGTAGCTGCTGCTCGCGCCGATGATCATCGGCACGATTTCGCCCGACGTCCGTTGCTCGGCGGCAGCCACGGCCTGCCGGATTTTTTCCTGCTCGTTGGCTGTGAAATATTTCTTGGCGCGCATCTTAATTACCACCCTCCTGAGGCGCCTCCTCCGCCAAACCCGCCGCCTCCGCCACTGAAACCCCCTCCGCCACCGAATCCACCCCCGAAGGTAGGTCCTCCCCAACTTCTGTACCTGCGCGATCCCCCCGCGCTCCAGGCCTCCCCTGATCTGCGCCGGCTCAGGTTTCCTAAAACTCCGATGATGGGAATAGCTACTAGAAGGAGGATCAATAGTGCTCCAGAAAAAGGAGAGTTTCCTCTTGGGCCGGCGCGCTTTCGCGCCGCCTCTGGCAGGCGCTCACCGCTAGTTACTTTGAGGATTGCCTCTACGCCTGCTTCGATACCACCGGCAAAGTCGTTGGCGCGAAAATGCGGGACGATCACCTCGCGGATAATCCTGCTTGCGATTGCGTCGGGGAGAACCCCTTCGAGACCGTAGCCGACCTCAATCCTGAGCTTGCGGTCGTTTTTTACTATGAGGAGAATAACGCCGTTATCGAAGCCCTTTTTCCCTATCTTCCACGTATCGGCTACTTTGATGCTGAAGCCCTCCAGGTCCTCTCCCTCAAGACCGGGGATCGTAAGTACCGCGACCTGATTGCCCGTCTCCTGCTCGAAACGGGCCAGGCGCTCTTCCAGAGAGTGCGCTCGGTCAGCAGCCATCAAGCCGGCGTAATCGTTCACGCGACCGCGCAGCAGCGGCACTTCCAAGGCGCTTACGAGAGCGGACTCTGCGAAGGTAAGAAGAAGGGCGAGGAGGACTATGGACCGAGGATTGAGAATTGAGGATGGAGAATAGCGATTTTCTATCCTCCATCTTCGATCTTCAGTTTCCGCAGGAGCACGGGCCACGCGATGACCTACGCCGCCTAGAATTTGACTGGAGGAGGCTCAGCCACCTTTTCGTCCGCACTGAAGGTTTGGCGCACCTCGAGCCCCAAGAGATAGCGGGCCGTCAGGTTGGTAGGGAAAAAGCGCACGCCTTTATTGTACTCGGCCACTTTCTCGATGTAGCGTTTTCGCGCCACGGCGATGCGGTTCTCAGTCCCTTCCAGCTGTGCCTGAAGGTCGCGGTAGTTCTGATTGGCCTTAAGCTCAGGGTAGCGCTCGACCACTACGAGGAGTCGCGACAGAGCGCCGGAAAGCTCTCTTTGGGCCTCCTCAAAGCGCTTGAACGCCTCGGGGTTGCTGAGGGCTTGGGCATCGATTTTTATTTGCGTCGCTTTGCTTCGCGCCTCGATCACTTTCGTGAGAGTCTCCTGTTCGAACTTCGATGCGCCTTTAACTACTTCGATCAAGTTGGGCACGAGATCGGCGCGGCGCTGATACTGGTTTTGCACCTCGCTCCAGGCGGCCTTGACATCCTCGTCCAGGGCCTGGAGGGAGTTGTAACCACATCCCGCCAGCGCTAGCAGCGTAACGAGTCCAATGGTCATAGACACGTAGCGTTTCATATTTCTCTTCAACTCTCTAAGCCTCTATCGCAGAGGGCGACAAACTTGTCAAGTAATAGGGGCAGAGAAGGTTGTTACAATGTTGACAAAGTGCTATGCTTATTATACTTGATTAGCTGGTTAAGCAAGCTGGTTATCCATGAAGGCTAAGAAGAAAAAGAAATCCCTCAATTTGAGAGGAGCCGCCGAGAAAGTCTCTAGTGTTTTATGGGATTTTCTAAAAACCCTTCCACCTGAGGAGCGTAATAGGCGGCTTGATAAATTTCACGGATCGGTGCGGGCTAGAGTAGCTAGCGCAAGGGCTTCCTCCGCTGTGACCAATACTCATCAAAAGCACGGAGAGCCACCTCGAACTGTTCCGACCCGACTTGTTGCCCGTAGCGGGCGGTAAGTTTTTTCAGTTCTTTAATAAAATCCTCTCTACGCTCGACTGTTCGCAGTAATCTAAGGACATCCTGCTTAAACCTTTTTTCTCTTTCGACATCATCGAGATCGCGTACGGGCTTTCTGCGGCCCCTTGCCTGTTCCTGTCACAGCAAATGTCTTATATCTTTAGACTTAAAAGCCATACGTTTTTTTGTTTGTTTTGCCTTTCAACCCCTATCGCAGAGGGGGATAGTGTTGTCAAGTTTCGGCGTTGGTTGACTTTGAGGGGCAAATCTGGTTTAAAAATGGGTTAAGGAAAACAAAATCATGTACGCAGTTATCAGGACGGGCGGGAAGCAGTACCGGGTAAGCCAGGGGGATGTCGTCCGGGTGGAAAAGCTTACCGGTCAGGTTGGGGATAAAGTTGCGCTGGATGAGGTGCTCTTCGTCGGCGGCGATGGGGAGGCTAAGATCGGCACCCCGACCCTGCCTGATGTCAAGGTTACCGCGGAGATTGTCGACCAGGGGCGGGCAAAAAAGATTATCGTCTTTAAGAAGAAGAGACGGAAAAGCTACAGTCGCAAGCGCGGGCACCGGCAGCACCTCACC
>Ga0209212_1006564_pt1 | contig 13264 bp, 8 predicted proteins | sample RifGroC2_FD_183996 | JGI IMG/M metagenome (GOLD analysis project Ga0209212, IMG submission 183996) | Groundwater microbial communities from Rifle, Colorado, USA - Groundwater C2 (SPAdes) (version 2) | ecosystem: Environmental > Aquatic > Deep subsurface > Groundwater | place: Rifle, Colorado... | reverse complement strand
CGCGCTTATTCTTGAAAACTCAAAAGAACTGTTGAATACAAACGGTATCTTGTAAAACTTGGCTACCGCATCAACAGCCTCATACAGTTCGTCAAGAATAAGCGCGAACACCTTTTGCGTCTCTTCATGAGACGCATGTTCAGCGTATTCTGATTCCTGATTCAGTTTGGCAATACTGTTTTGCACCTTTTGCATCTCAATTCGCAAAGCACGAAGTTTGCGCGTAAATTCGAGATCGACCGACTTCCTCTCTTCATTATACTTCTCCATGGAGATTTCGCCAGACTTCGGACTGGTATTTTTCTGCTTAATCAAATTCTGCAGCTGCTTTGTATATTCACTTTCTTCCTTGCGGCGGTTCTCTTCGAGAGTTTTCAGTTCTTTTTGCGCCTGCTCGACTTCGCTTTTGATTTTTGCCAGATTTTGTGTACGCACCTTTTCGACATCACCCTTGATCGCGGTGATTCTGAACCGGCGGGGTTTTGCATCGAAATCTTTCATGAGCGGGTGAAGCAGGACCGCTTCAGCGAGGTTCACGTAGCCAAATTGCACCTGATCCTGTGCCTGCAGGGCAGATTGCATGTACAGACTGGCGAATACCAGCAGAAACACCATCAGTTTTTTCCCAGAGATCATTTCTACCATCCTCCGATATTGTTGTGTGGCACGAGTGCTACGTTAGGAGTACCTACCGCCTGCTCTGATCGCGAGGTTTCGCCTTTCGGGATCTTGCAGGTAATTCTTACCAGGAGTGGGCTGCGCGGGTTATCGGGACTGGTTGGTTCACAGGTCACCGATTCGACATCGCGCGCCAGAACAGAACTGAACGTGCTGGCGGCGCCGCCGGGCGGAATAGACGGCCGGGTCAGTCCTGCAATGCTGGGGCCGGCAACGGTTTCCTGTAAGCGGTAGTAGTGCAGTTTCCCTGTGTCTTCCAGTGAGACGATATGGTAAATCAGCACTGCGTCTTTGTTGTCTGCAGCTGCGAAGCCTGTTTTTGCCGGGGTTGACTCGGTCAGCGCCAGAACCTTGGCGCCGACAAAACCGGTGCCGCCGATTCCCGAAGTTTGAGTGGCGTACATGGTGCCGTTATAGTGATGCAGGCCAAAATGATTGCCGGTATTCTCGCTGATATCACCCGGAAACGTAAGGCTCGCCGGGTAAGTGCTTTTTTTTATGGCCGAGTTTATTTCCCGGCAGGCAAGTTTAAGCTGATTAGCTGTCTGTTGCGCCCATAGTGTGGCGTTGCTGAGATTGCTGCCGCCACGGTACAGACTGAACAGACCGGTCATGAACAGGGCGGTTACCGCTGAAGCAATAACTATTTCCATAATGGTTACGCCACGTCGATTTTGTCGATTAGTCACGGTTGATCCTCATGGTTTTGCGAATTTCATAGTCCCAGACTTCGCCGCGCGAGGTTTCGACACTGCTTTCGATGACGATCTCGACGATAGCGGTGTTGTTAACTATTCCCGCCGATTCAGCGATTTCCTGGGCGGCTATATTCAGCGTTTTAACGCCATATTCGGCGAGATTAAACGGATCGCGCATGCGGTTTTTGATTTCGGTCGGTAACGGTTTCATTGAGAGAACAGCGTTTGTTGTCGTGCCGTCGAATACGGTGGCGTCAGACTTGATATCTGACATGAAGGTGTCGAGCCATTGCCGCTCTGCTCCGCTGTTGATGGTGAAGCCGGGCGTGAAGAGTCGCGAAGGGGTGAATTGCCCGCTGCGATACAGGTATATTGGGCCAGGATTATAGCTTTTGATAGCGCCTTCAGGCGCGTTAAGGTCGGTAACCTGGGTGAAGTCAAAAAGCGGGTTGCGCCCCTGTGCCAGGCAGATTGCGTCGTAGAGCTCTCGGTGTAGAAACTTGATTTTGAGCATTGCGTGTTCTATGCCGGCTCTGGCGGTAAAATGTGCCTGGAGCTGGGCGAAACTGGTGACATTCGAGCGGTTATACTGCATGGTGTTCTTGATGATGTAGGTCGCAATGATTCCCAGTGCGGTTGCAAAGACGAGAACCAGAGGAATTGCCATGCCTGCTCTGTTTTTGCTAATTTTCATTGCAGATTTGCTTTCATCGTAAAGATGTCGATGGACCGGTCGTGTCCGCTTCTATTCTGCCACGAAACCCGCAGCAGGATTTTTTTCATGACGCAGTGACTGTTGCCATCCGGGCCGGCTGGCGCGCCCAGTTCGACCGCACCCAGAGTTTTCAGCGGCGGTTGAACCAGCTTTGAGCCGTCTGGCGTGTCGTATGGTGAGAGTGCTGTTCCGGCTACAAAGGCGTTGTCATAAGTGTACCAGATGTTTTGCCCGTTTGCGTCGACCTGGTTTTCGTAGATCGGCCGTGGTAGATGGGTGAAAGCGATCTCGCTGTCGGTATCAACCGTGTTTGAAACCGGAATCGGAAAGACATAGAGCTTGGTTTTGTAGACCAGACCGCGCTCGTCAATAATCTGGCCGCGCGCGAAGCTGTCGGCGCTCGCGTCGTTTCCAAGAAGTGTCAAAAAGGTTTTGCGATCAAAAACCGGGCTGGCCAGATCGACTATTTCGGCGACGTTATCTTCGGCGTTGTTACCATCGACGTCGGCTACCTGCCCGGCGGCTGGTTTAATTGCGTAAAACGGCACATCATCAAGCAGTGTGTCGAGGATATTGCGCACTGCGGTCTGCGCAAATACCACCGAATTGGCGACATCGGAGTCACTCGACGAGGTACCGATAACGCCGATCAGCGGAATAAACGCAAATGCGAGAATCAGCAGAGCCGAAATGATCTCCAGCAGGGTTACACCATTTTTATCAAGTCGCATTGGACAACGCCTCGTTCTGCTCAAATAATCTTCACTATGTACAATTTTAATTTATACTAACCCAGAACACAAGCTAATTAGCCTGTAAAAATAATTTAACGCGCCTACAACGATTTAATTTACGTATGCGATAAAATTGCTTGACTTTGAGCTTTTAGACTGATACAATGGAAATCGATCAGCCGGGATGGCGGAATTGGCAGACGCACCGGACTTAAAATCCGGTGGGGTAAAACCCGTGCCGGTTCAAGCCCGGCTCTCGGCACCCTACGACGCGGGGTGGAGCAGTCTGGTAGCTCGTCGGGCTCATAACCCGAAGGTCGGCGGTTCAAATCCGCCCCCCGCAACCGTAAAACAGGGCCTGGATTCATTCAGGCCTTTGTTTTTACCCGGCAAGGTAGCTCAGCTGGTCAGAGCTCACGGTTCATACCCGTGCGGTCGTCGGTTCGATTCCGACCCTTGCTAGTGTATTAAAGCAAAAACCCGCTCCAGTAGCGGGTTTTTGCGCGTATGGGCCCGGCGAAATTCGCCGTGTTTTGCCAAAAAATCTCGTTTTTAGAGACAAAATAGAGGCAGAACCCCATAATGATTAAAAAGTGGGTAAAATATGTTTCTACAAACCGAGAAAGTCAGCTCTGCAAAATGAAAGCAGCTAATTGACAATCTGGTTGAATCGCCCAGGGTTGGCAGCATATCGCAGCTTTAAAGCGGCAATATGTCGAGCTGACCAAAAATAAAAAACGGGTCAGATGCTATGACACAAACCCCGACTGGAAATTCTTATCTGCTTAGCTCCTGATGGAGCAATCAAGATCGATGTTCAGCTTGAGAATGACACAGTTCGGCTGACTCAGACAGGCATGGCCAGATTGTTTCAAACTACTCAGCAGGATATCGACCGGCATTCGCAGACTATATTACGAAGAAAAAGAATGAGCGCTCGAAACAACTTGCAAGAAAATCTTGTAAGTTCGCAAAATGGCAGCAGAGGGGGCAGGCGTGAGATTGAACACTACAACTCTACGATAAAGCCGGCAATCCAACCGGCGAATACCGCTTCGACTCCGCCGGCGCCGTCAGCGCCCTCAGAATCCTCGCCAAATTCCTCGGCATGGAAAAATCCACCGTCGAGCACCAAAGCACTGGCGGCCTCGGCATAGTCCTCAACCTGAACGGCCGCCAAGCGCCATAGAATTGCCAAAGCTGAATTTCACCGTTATAATAAAATCGCCAGAAGTGAAGAGCAGAAAGGTCAGCTGCCCCCTGGGAGCATGCTCCCTCGGTTATGAGGAATCGGCCGCCCTCCCTTCTGGTTCAGTTTTTGAAAGAGTCTGACGTAAGCACAGGACTATCTGACCGCTTCGGCGTGAAGACGTTCGCAAGGCTTCAAGGGTGACCTTGTCTGCCGTCGCTGTCAGGCTCTTTTTGTTGTAGGGCGCTGTGTTATGACCTGAATTCCCGGCTTTATTGTAACGATGGTGGTGCAACATCTATCGCTCGGTAAAGTTCGGCTTGTCGTTTGGTTATTTCACCGGGCCGCAGCTCATGACCAGGCTGCTCGAAACATTCAATAACGTCGAATTCATCGAAAAGTTCCTGCATGGTATATTTCTTGAACAAGTCTTTTTCCTGCATCTTTTTTTTGATGTATGAAAGAAAAATCAGAGCAATAAATTCTACGAATAGCTTCCCATCAAGGCTTTGATCTGAAGAAACGGCTGTTCTGCTAAAATTCAGGCGTTCTTTCAGGTTTCCGAACGCCTTTTCAACAAGGTCTTTGTTGCGGTAGATTTCAAGAGCCTTAATTGGGTCTTTAATTTCGTTGCTGAGCATTGCGAAGTAGCCGTAATTCTTTTTTGCTTCGTCAATGACATCTTGTTTGGCAGTAGCCTTTGCGCCTCTAACTGGAGTGGTTTTTACATCAAAATACTTGTCGTATAATTTCGCATGTTCGGGTTTTAACGTGCCACTTTCCAGCTCTTCCTGTAACGTACAGAGCAGATTATGGAGGTTTTTCTCATCTTCAACTGCTCTTTCGCTGTTGAAATAAAGGTGTAGATAAATGCGCCGCTGCGCCTTAAGCTTGTCGCCTTTGTATGGCCGCTCCTGAGAATAATCCCAGTTAATGGTGCTTGAGCTGGCGTAAAGGTCATACTTTGGGTTGTAATTAGTCCATGTGCGCATTTCATCGTGTTTCGAATCAAGCACGCTTTGCACCAGCTTCAGTGAAACTTTCGTTGCAATAAGAAATTTCAAGTGGTTCTTATACAGGTCGTTGATGTTGGCTTCGCTATAAAAGCCTCTGTCCATAACAAGTTTGATTTTATCAAAGCCAAGAAAATCAATGTCAGCAAGAAGATTCTTCACGGTTTTAACGTCAGATATGTTGCCGGCAAGTTTCCGGTAATAGAATGGCAGGTTTGACTCTTCGCCGAAAAGCATTGCAAGATTTATCTGGGGTAAGTGCTCATGATCTTTATTTACACCGAATCTGACCTGGTTAAGACACTTGGAATAGCTTGAAATTGAGGTTGTGTCATAAACCCAATATTCGTTCTCTATCCGGCGTTTGCCCTGCAGGCGAAAGAAATACTCACGGGACTCTTCAGAGATAGCAGCAAACAACTCACTGCTTCTTTGCGACGGTATGACTTTTCCGAAGGGGTGCTTATGCGTGGCCGCCCACCTTGGAAACCGACTCAACGGATTTTTATCTTCAAGAATGAGGTAGTATGCCATTGACAGCAGCTGTTTATATGTGTCGGGAAAACACTTTTTCAGGTCAGCGGTAATACCAATTTTTTCACCTATCGAATCGAATAGATAGGTCGCACCGTAAAAACTCCGTGAAACAGCGGTTATCGGAATCGGACCGCGTTTGCCAACATCCGCTTTTTGCACAGCAGCAGCTTTTTTGCGGGTCGGAATTATCTCCCTGGTTTCAGGATCTACCCGGCCGAGACATTTCCGCGTCGCGCGTGACTGCTGCTTTTCCTTGTCCCAGAATGAGACCGACTCGTAAGCATAAGTAATCCCGGTTTTCTTGCTGGTTTGATAAACTATTGCCGCCATTTAAGTTACCGCCTTTCATCGTTACCTAAAATCCCGCAGGCAATATAACTATGCCGGGACTTGAACGCCGAGTTTTTCAAGTATATCGCGCTGCCTTTTTGTTGATTCTGTAATCAGATGGCCGTATTTACCAGAATACTCAACCCTGGAAATCGTTTCCATTTCCTGAACAATTTCTCTGACAGAATAATTTTCGATTAACTTGCAGTTTCGCATGTCTCGTCTAAGTGCGCTCATATAGATCAGCGCAATAAACTGAATGAATAAACGTCCGTCCATTGTTGCCGAATTATGAACACGCAGTCGCTTCATGTCGAGCTGGTTCTTCAGGTCATCAAAGCTTTTCTCTACTACATCTTTGTTTTTATAGACCTGCAGTGCTGTTATCGGGTCTTTAATGTCGTTGCTCAGAATGGCGTAGAAGCCGGAATACCGATTACGCTGCTTCTGAATGGCTTCATTGTTGTATTGAACTTTCCGCCCACGAACAGGAGTTTCACCGATGATGAAAAAATCCCTGTAAGCATCTTCGTGAGCAGCAACGAGCAGATTGCTTTCCAGCTCAGATTTATATTTAAGCAGTTCTTCTGTAAAGCTGTCAAAGGCTTCTGCAGCAGCATGTGCATTGTAATACAGATGAAGATAGCATCTTCGACGATCTTCGCCCCATGGAAACAGTTTTGTATGCACATATAGTGTTTCGCCATCGATCTTGCGATAACCATCTGGACTCTGAATGTTTTCTCGCACCTCGTCAATGCTTTCCTGCAACCACTTTACCCGGTTCGGCACAGCCATCGTGAACCGATCTCTGGAAGCAAGAAGTGCATCGATGTTTTTATGGCTGAAAAAGCCTCTGTCCATGACCAGACTCATCTTTGGAAGCTCAAGAAAGCTGAACGTCTTGAGAAAATTATGTAGTGTGCTTACATCGCTGATGTTGCCTGGTAATCGCCGATAAAATACTGGCAACTGGCTTTTTTGACCGAACAGCATGGCAAGATTGATCTGTTTTAGCTTTTCTCCGTCACGATTGTAGCCATATTTAACATACTCGTTCAGCTCGGCATAAGACGATACCGAGGTGATGTCGTAACAAAGATAATCGTCCTCCAGAACACTGCGAATCCATTTATTGAAGAAAGTTTGCACCCCATCCTCAGTAACGGAAGAAAGAATTTCAGATATCCGCTGAGTGGTCAGCACGTCTTCGTAGGGATGTGAAAAGTTTTTGCTCCAGTTCTCACAGTGACTCAACGGGCCACCGCGGTCAACCAGATACTGCGCCATACTGAGAATCTGCTTGTAGTGCTTCGGAAAACTAGTCTTCAAGATCTTTTCCAGGCCAAGATCTTCAGTGATTTTATCGAAAAGCAGTGACGGGCCGATAATTTTTGATGTTGCAGTCACCTGCGGGTCTCTTGCTGCGGCCTGTTTCGCATCAAGACGTTTTGAGGGAATGAATTCGCCGGTCTTCGGATCAATCTTGCCTATGCAAACCTGCTTGTTGCGCGGCTGTTTCTTATCTTTATCCCACACCGAAACAGCTTCATAAACATAAACAACACCGGTTTTTTTATTGGTCTGATGAACTCGAAACGACATTTAATTTCCCCTGTATTAGATAGCTTCAATTATAACTATGTTTTCGGGAAAAGTCAAGTATTTAATTAATTTATTTTCTTTTCTGTTCAGCGTCTCCGAGGAAATAAGTTATAATTTCACCGGGAGATTAGGTTTGTAAGTATTGATATATTCAGGCCACCGGTAAGCCGAACCTCTATGGGTGCTCTGAAACTTGATTTTGCCGATCTTTACACGCATATCGGTATTTCGCGCAACTGCGGTTTTTTTAAGGAAATCCGTTTTCGCCATCGAACCCCGCAGAATTCAAAGATCAGGTCTGCCAGTGGTCGCAGTCACAATGATCGCGTTAAAAGCTGGCCAGTTTTAAACTGGACATTTTTAAAATTGGGATCAGGCTCGAATAGCTGTCTGTCCAAAGTCGCAAGTTCAAGTTGTCGGCTACCAGATCAGTCCAATGCTTGTTTTCAACTTTCCTGAGAGGCTCAATCGTGGCAGCTGACTTTGCCATGATTACGTATCGGCAAGGCAGGCGCATCAAATTGCTTTTGTCGGTTGTGTCGAAGCTGGTGTCGCTTACTATAAGCGCCTTCAGGTTATATGTGTCGGCGATTTTCTTCATGACCGGGTGCAGGTCGAGATAGCAGTTTGAAATGTGCAAAGCCATGATGCCGTCTGGCTTCAGGCGTGCAAGATATATTTCAATCGCCTCGGCAGTCAGCAGATGTATCGGAATTGCATCAGAAGAAAAGGCATCGAGAAAAATCATGTCGTAGTAACCTTCATGAGCTTCGCTTATTTTCAGGCGGCCATCGCCGCAGATTACTCTGCATTGCTCTGCAAAATCGCTGATGAAGGCAAATATTGGGCTCGCGCTGGCGGCAATATCAATAATGTCCGGGTCTATTTCATAAAAAGTGAACTCGTTGCCGGGCTTGGAATATGCCGCCATGGCGCCAACTCCCAGGCCAATGATGCCAACTTTCAGGTCAGTTTTCTGTGCAATCGGGAGTGAAAAAATATCGCCGGTAGGGCCGGCGCGATGATAATAGGACAGGGGATTCCTGCGAAGATCAGGAGTCATATCCTGTGCGCCGTGATTGGTTGAGCCATGGATAAGTATTCTTATGTTTGTGTTCTTGCGTGCCACGACGGTTTTTTTCCCGAAGAAATTCCGGGTAAGATACAGTAGTCCTGACGAAGTGCCGGTATCATGGGCGAAGAAGGTCAAAAACATCAGTAGAACCGCCGCTGCCAGATTGTATTTTCTGATCCACTGCATGAACAGCAACGGGGAGAGTATGATAATTACAAGCAGCGTTATGGAAACTACGTCCTGACCATTTTTGAGAAGATTCAATATTGCTGAAAACTCCTCAGATGTTACATCCTGATAATATCTGACCCCAATCCTGCGCACGATGTCAGAATAGTTGGCCGCTCTGACTGCTATAGCACTGGCAGCGACAAGAAATCCTGTCGTGGCAGAAATGAACAGCGCTGATGGTATCTGCTCATCTGAAGCGAGTTCACTCTGGTTTTTAATGTAATAGATGAATAAGCAGGCTGCATAAATCATGAGCGGGTATTCTGTGTAAGTTGAGAACAGTTGTGGCGCAATCAGGGTGTTAAAAATGCCACCCAGCATTCCGCCCACTGAAATCAATGCGTAGAAAGATGTCAGATGTTTTACCGAAGGTTTTGAACTTGCGAGATAGCTGTGACAATAAAGACAGATCGCAAAGAACACTAGCAGATGTATCGGGATGGTGAGTGCTAAATACAGGCTGAAATCAATGCCATAAAAAGCGGTAAACATTAAAACAGCAGCGATTGCGAACTTTTCTATGAGCCAGAATGGCAGGTTATGCTGCGAGAAAGCGATAACAAATGTAATGAGAAAAATCATCAGCGGAATAATCCAAAGCAGTGGCACTGGTGCCAGGTCGGTGGTTATAAAGAGTGTGCTTCCCAGAAGCAGGCTCGATGGAATAAATGCCGCGATTATCCATCTGGCAATGCTTGAGCGCTCGATTTTATCTGGCGCTGCTGCGGCATTTTCCGACACCTGATCATCAGAAGCTCTGATCTGGCGTCGGCATAAAAAAATGAGCACGATCAGGGCAAGGTAACCGCCTGCCCATACTTTTGTCTGATCGGCAAGATCGATAAAGGGTTCGATGAGAAATGGATAAGCCAGCAGTGCGCTGAAACTGCCAATATTACTGGCAGCGTATAGAAAGAATGGGTTACTGGATCGAGCGTGCCCGGTGTGCGCGAACCATAACTGCAGCATTGGCGAAAGTGTGGCCAGTATGAAAAACGGTATTCCTGCCGACCTGGCAAGATTTATCAGTAGCCAGAATGTTGGATCTTCAGGAATGCTCGTAGAATGAGAAAAATGAATTGGCATTAATAAAAGCGCTGCCAGCATCAGAATGACTTGCAAGCCTGATTGTTTTTGAACCCCCAGCTTTTTATGTGAAAAATGGGTGTAGCTGTAGCCGGCCAGCATCAGCGCCTGAAAAAACAGCATACAGGCGTTCCAAACCGATGGAGAGCCGCCAGCAAGAGGCAGCAGCAGTTTGCCTATTATTGGCTGTACCAGAAAAATCAGAAAAGCTGATAAGAAAATCGTTGTCGAGAATAGAAATACCAATTTGCTGCTCCCTGCCGAATCATGCTGACCAGAACGGTTTTAGCACGAAACCGGCAATAATGCAAAAAGGTAAGCTCCTTTGGCTTACCTTTTTTAATTCTCAGGCTTTTAAAGGCGTGCGATGTTCTATCTATGATTAAAGAGTCATAGTATAGCTGAACATGAGAAAATGGTTGTTGGCGCCAGTGAATTCGCCGACGCCATTCAATGGAGTCGTTCCTGCTTTGCCCTTTTCAAGCAGCATGAAGCTGTAGCCGATGTCGAAAATGTATTTGCCTGTTTTGCGTGCTGCGCCAAGAGAAAAGATGTGCCCATCAGTGCCCGGCAGTTCAAAGTTTCTGGTTTCATCAGGAATCGGCGAATTGTCGTATACGTAGCCACCGCGAAGAGTCCAGTGTTCACAATATTTGTATTCGGCGCCAAAGCGGTAAGACAGCGTGTTTTTCCAGTTCTTGGGCGCGGTAAAGCCGCCGTCAGCAGGCTGCCATGCGTAGCGGGGATCAATTTTGAGCTGTTCAAAACGGCTCCACTCGGTTCGCATGATGTCGCAGGAAAGCTGCCAGCGCTCAATGCTCGAATTAACAAAGCCAACCGTCAAGGTCGATGGCAGTTTAAGCGTGCCTTTCATGTATGTGTTGCCGGCAGTCGGGTGACTTTCTACAGTGCCGCGCATCTTAACGTCGGCGTTCGAGAGATAGCGAACCCCGAATTTCCAGTCTTTGCCGGTATTGTAATGCCCGGCCAGCACGTAGCCGAGACCCCAGCCATCGGCCCGGTATTCTACAAAGTTGTCCCAGGCGACAGTCGCCGGCAGGATGATGCCTCTCGACAGGAAGCGCAATTTGAAATCGGCTTTTATAAAGCTTAGTCCGCCAGCTACCGACAGCTTGTCTGAAAGTCGGGTTGCCACTGTTGTATTGAAATATGGCACTTTCAGGTCGGCAGTCGTTGGAACAGCCTTTGATACGAGCATTCCGGGGGGAGATGCCGCCGGGTCGTTGTAAAGCCCGGAGTCAATAAGTCGCCTGATGTCATGATCATTCCACTTCATGCCGAGCCCAAATGGTGTATAAAAAGAGAAAGCCGCAGTATATTTATCGTTGATCGGGTGAATAAGATGTGAACCAGGCACAATCTGTATTTTGTCCTTGACTTTAAGCTTCTGCAGGCCATTTCCCGGCTCATACTCCCAGTTGATTCTGGCCAGAGAATAGCCTGAATTATATCTGGTCTCTTTAAAATCCATTACGGCTGCCGGGTTGTACCATGCATTCGATACCAGGTCATCGCGCCCGACTGTTGCCGCGCCCAGCGCCATGGCGTCTGGTGCCGCCGCCTGATAGATTTGAAAACCACCTGCAAAAGCCATTGTCGCGCTGGTAAAAACAAACAGTGAGATTATTGCTGCTACTCTCAAACACACTTTTTTCATCAGAAGGTTCTTCCTCTTTATTTAATTTTGTCTAATTTATCACAGCAGGTTATTCCGGTCCTTAATTTATTCTTCACTGTATTATTTTTTTGCAGATTGCCGGCAGTTTTAAATGTTCCTGCTAGATCAAATCTGACAGGTGCTGCAATACAAACAGTCAGAAAAAGCCCGGCCTCACCTGTCACAGTGAGGCCGGGCGACAAAGGCAAATCAGTCTTCAGTAACGAGATTCTCTGCCTGTAAAGCTTGATTTTCAGCAGGCTTTGCCACTTTAATTTTGGCTTTTGTAACTCTGATGCTGCCAACATTTGTGCTCATCTGTATTTTTGCTGAATCAGCATCCGTAGTAGTGTTTTTGAATGCATTATGTATTTTGCCGATACTGCTTTTGGCAACCAGTGCCGGTTTGCTGTCTTCGGGCAGTTCTGCTCTTATTGCGCCGACTTCTGAGGTGATATTTAACTCTGAACCGGCTTTCAATGTGTCTGTTTTAATATCGATCGCTCCGGTTATGGTTTCTAAATTTACCTTGCTGGCAGAAAAGTTCTCCAGACGGATGGAGCCAACTTCACTGTTGGCGCTCAGTTCGTTGCCGACAAAACTATCAATTCTGATCGCGCCGACGCTCGTTTTGATCAGTGCCTTTTTCGCCTGCACTCCAGAAAATCTGACTTTGCCAACATTGCTGGCGACATCAAGACTGTCAGCTTGAACCTTTTGCAGGTCTATGCTGCCAACCTGCGATTTTACGGAGATGTCCGGTGAAGATACCGAGTCGAGCCTGATTTTGCCATTCTTCAAATCAATATTGACCGGCCCTGAAACTTTGCTGATATCTATATCGCAGCTGTCGCCGCCGCTTTGTTCACAAGAGATTTTCAGCAGCTGTTGCTCAGGAACTTTTACCAGAAACGTAATTTCAGGGAAGGGGTAAAGATTCCATGCCGGTTTATCGATGTTTCCGCCAAGTTTGAGTTTGCCGTCGTCGCTGAGTTCACAGAAATAGCCGAGGCTCTGCAGGTTGGCAGCAGCCTGATTTTCATTTCTGCCACCAACTTTTCTGACGATCTCAACTTTGATCTCGCTGGCCGCAGCGTCGCCGACCAGCTGCACTGATTTGCGGTAAAAAGGCATTTGGCTCCCGGGAAAAGCCAGGTCGATTGCGTGCACATCGCTGGCGGCAAAAGCGTGAGACAGGTTATCACTGATTGCATGTTCCCGCAGAGAGTTCGTCGCAAACCAGAAGGCAGAAAGAATGATGAGCCCGCTCACGGCAACGCTGGTTACCAGCTTTCGAGTGTTAATGTTGAGCAGGCTTTTGTTGAAAAAAGTTGAGGTGAAATATTGGGTCAACAGTGCAAAGAAGCCGAGCCCGGTGATCAGACCCGCCAGACCAGACAAATAGCCGGGAATTCCGGTCGCAAAGTAGAACCAGAGATCGTTAGACTGCCAGCCGGCAATGCCGAGTTCGCTCAATATTTTGAAAAAGCCGGCCGCTGCAACACCGAGCAGCGCCCCGCTCAATGGCAGATACAGTAACAGCAGCATGAAGATGACAAAAATAATTTTCAAGGCACTCTGTATTGTGCTGAAAACAGCGCTGGTGCGTGCAGGAGCAGCATTCTCGGGATAATCATCGGGGGGCATGATAAGGCCGATAACTATGTAGGCGAAAAAGCCTATTCCTGAAAACAA
>Ga0209212_1006561_pt1 | contig 13266 bp, 16 predicted proteins | sample RifGroC2_FD_183996 | JGI IMG/M metagenome (GOLD analysis project Ga0209212, IMG submission 183996) | Groundwater microbial communities from Rifle, Colorado, USA - Groundwater C2 (SPAdes) (version 2) | ecosystem: Environmental > Aquatic > Deep subsurface > Groundwater | place: Rifle, Colorado... | reverse complement strand
TGAGGATTGAGCGCTCTTCGGAAGATAGCTGAATAGGGTCCGCTTTCTTCATCAATTAACATTATAATGGAATCCTTTTACGGTGTAAAGTCATAAGTAAACTTATTTAAGACGCACTACACTAGCAAACGTTCACCGTAAAGGCACAAAGAGCGCAAAGAAGGAAAGCAGAGGCTGAGAAAATGAGAAGTTGGGCAATCGAAACAATCTCAACCCTTCAAATTCTATGCGCCATTGTCTTGTCATAAAATATAGCAAAATATCATTTTGTTGTCAACAATATAATCACTAATCAAGGTGTGACCCCACTCCCCCCACTCCAGCCCCCACTCCAGCCCCCACTCCAGACCCCCACTCCAGACCCTCCAGACCTCAGACCCCTGTTGTGAAGGGAATATTATGCACGTGTCAACTGCCAGTATTTGATCCGGTGCGGCTGGCTGGCATCTGATGGCGCTACTTCTTTAGTATCTCAATTTCTTCTTCTTTCAACTCTCTAAATTTTCCTAACGGTAAACTTCCTAATTTTAGAGAACCAATTGCTATGCGTTTAAGTTCAATCACCGGATGCCCGATTGCATCGAACATTCTGCGGATCTGACGATTCTTCCCTTCCACAATTGTTATCTCGCATTGAGAAAAATTGTTCTCTGAATACAATTTGGATATTTTTGCGGGAAGTGTTTTGTATCCGTCATCCAACTCTATTCCGTCCGCGAATTTACTCAAAATTTCTCTCGTGAGAATTCCCTTGCAAACAACTTCATACGATTTGGGAAATTTTGATTGAGGATTCGTGAGTTTATCGCCTAATTGCGAATCGTTCACCATCAATAGTGCGCCGGAAGTCTCTTTATCCAATCTTCCTACCGGAAAAAGAAAACTTTGGTCGAGGTGACGGTCGTCGTTCCGATGACCGTTACATTCTTGACTCAACAGATCATACACTGTTTTTCTTCCGCGCTCGTCACTGCGTGTAGTTAGAACATCAAGTGGTTTATTCAAAAGCAGATAGACAAACTCTTTTTTCTTGTTAACCAGTTCACCATCAACAGAAATTTTATCAACCGCTGGATCAACGCGAAATGAAATGGATTTTGAAATTCTTCCATTCACTGACACGTCGCCGTTAGCAACAAGTTTTTCCGCTTGACTACGGGAACAATATCCAAGTTTTGAAAGGGCGCGGGGAAGACTGACGATACGTTTTGGTTGATTCACAATTGTTTTAATTGAAATTAAATGGTGAAAATTCAAGGATTTGTTTCAGTTTGATCTGCACCAAAAAACTAATGGTGTCAAACCTAATCAGGCTGTCCGATTTATCATTTATCCTCTCTCTATTTATCCTCAGGAAATTCAATCTGGTAGCGCAACCGTCTCGGTTGCGCAAAAAATATTGCCGTAGTCCTGATTTAATCGTAGAGGAATTTCAAAGTTGCAGTTGTAGTGCGAACTTCAGTTCGCACTACATTGAAAAAGTCGCCGAATGCCTCATTTATAGGCTTATTTATCAACTATTGCCCGTTCAATAATTACGGGAGTAGCCGGAACATCGCGTTGTCCTGCCTTTGATGTGGTAGAGACGCTTTCAATGGCGTCCACTACATTCATACCCTCCACGACCTTACCAAATACGCAATAGCCCCACCCATTGGAGGTCTTTCCTTTATGATCGAGAAAGGAGTTGTCTACGGTATTGATGAAGAATTGTGCGGTGGCGGAGTGTGGGTCCATCGTGCGTGCCATGGCTACTGTACCGCGTTTGTTCTGAAGTCCGTTGTCTGCCTCGTTAGAAATCGGTGCGTGTGTAGATTTTTGCTGCATATCATGAGTAAAACCTCCGCCCTGAACCATGAATCCCTTGATTACCCGGTGAAAGATGGTGCCATCATAAAATCCGTCATGCACGTAGCCGAGAAAATTTTCCACAGACTTCGGAGCGGCCTTCGAATCAAGCTTCACGGTAATGACGCCTTTGCTGGTTTCCAACAAAACACGAGGCTTAGACGAGTCAGCCCATACAGCTTGCACAACACAGAAGAGAGTGACGATAAGTACAATTACGATCTTTTTCAAAATGGGCATCCTTTCATGAATGTTGTGAATGTGCAAAAGGGTAATTGGGATCAGGTCTTTAATCTTGCTATAAGTTTGTGCAAGAGATAGATTATGCTTCATGGCAAGACCTTTAAGAATAGAATTTGACAGGGCATTTTACCACGTTACATCAAGAGGCAACGCAAGAGAACCCGTATTTATTACTGACATAAATCGTGTCCTGTTTATTGATAAAAAACCAGCTTCAATAGCAAGATTAAAGACCCCTTTGGCCCCAGCCGTCCCGGAAATCGCAAAACCGTGTTTGACGGATCTCTCGATCGAGCCGCACGGGCCATCCAATGTCCACCCTGGTCCGAACGTTGCGCGATGCGTATTGATTAGAGCCTACAGATAGAGCCAGAGCGCGTCGCGACCCAGGTGTTGATCCCGTCGAAGACCAGCGCGGTATTTTTCCCACTGGGTTCATGATAGGGTGCAAAGGTACAGAGCGAACTGCCGTCGCTCGCAAGCAGCTTGCTTACCGTGGTTCCAAATTGACTTGTCACCCAGAGATGTCCGCCGTCAAACAACATGCGCTCCGGTACGCATCCGGCGGGATAGCGGTCTATCTCGGTGCCGCTGCGATTGTACTTTGCCACCTTGTAATTGGTAATATCGGCCACCCAAAGATGGCTGCCGTCGAACACGACACCTATCGGGGCGAAATTCAGGCTGTATGGCACTCCTAGCTGCCCGTCGGAAGCACGCAGGCTGATCAGTTGCCCCGTCGCACCAAGTTCCGAGGAAATCCACACGTGAGTACCGTCAAAGGCGAGGCCGGTAATCCATCCAGAGTACAACCTCGTCCGGGTCTGGAGCGCGTAGCTTTTCGCGTCCACAGACACAACTGAACTATCTAAACCGAACCACACACTCCGTCCGTCGAACAACATTGTGTTGGCTCCGCAACCCGGCAGTCCTGTTTGCAGAACGGTGCCGTTGGGCTGAACGACAAGCCCTCCTTGCGGACCGGACAGCCAAAACTTCTCGCCGTCAAAGACGAGCACTTCAATCGGCGGGAGCACCGTCGGTCCACCCGAGAGACTCACCGTCGTGATTTGACCCGAGCTCGGTTCTACCCTGGCTAACTGGTTCGCCCCGTTAAATGCAACCCACACGGACTGGCCGTCGAAAGCCATGGCTGTCGGAGTTGCTGGCGCGGTAAAGTTGATCTGTTGGACCGAGGCCACTTCGTGCCACCGGCGCGCGGCGATCTGGAGGAAGTTCGGACCTCCGGCGCTCGCGCCAGCCGGTCCCGGAGGCCCGGAGTGTCCTGCCGGACCCTGAAAACCTGTTGCGCCTTGCGGACCTGTCGCGCCCTGCGGGCCTGTTGCGCCTTGAGGCCCGGTCTGTCCAGACGGCCCCTGCGGTCCTGACTGGAGCGCCATAAACGCGACCGTGGTGTACGTCGGCGCAATCGCATCAATGCGGCCGGGTTGCTGGGGCCCGTAGGCGGCGACCGTTCCGAAGGAAGGTCCTTGTGGAGCCCGGAAACGGACGACGAAGCCAAAGCTCTCGCCCGGCGGAAAGGGCTTGGGAGAGCTGTTGTATTGGACTCGCACTACGCCGCTCGTCGTGGGCAGCGAAATTACAAAATCGCCCGGCTGAAGAGTCTGGGAGGGCGAGTTGACCAGCACTGCAGTGCTGGTCAACTGAAGCTTGGAACCCCACGGGGGTTGGAGGACGAACTGAAACTTGTCATCGTTGATGAGGACTTCTTTTTTCGACGAGGCCGGATTGCCGTTTATGACGGTAACCAGCATCTCCGCCCCTTGTCCAGCTTGGTATTGCCGTGGAAACACGTCTACGTGCGGCGCAATGCTTGTCATGGAAACTCTCCTTTCCCAATAGATAAAGGAAATAAAGGGGTCACACCTTGATTAGTGATTTAATTTCTTCTAATCGTTTATTAATTTCATTTTCTCCAGACATCTTTGATTTCATAATCGTCACTCGCCGACTTATGGAAGAATAACCAAGACCAAACAAACTGCCGATTTCTTGATTATAATACCAGCCTGTACTCCATAAAAGATAGATTAATAAATCCCGATTTAGCTTATTTGAATCGCTTATCCTGGAGGATTGCAAGAAATCATTTGTATCGCATTTTAATACCTTTGCAGCTTTCTTTAGGATGGTTTCAGGGTTGGTATCTCTTAATACGTGCCGTTTCTGGGGAATTTCAACATCAGGTTTTTCGGACAAATATTTGGACTTGATACGGTCGATAAACTTCTGGGATCCCAAAAAAAGACCATGCCGAAAATCTTCCCATATCCTTTTTTCTTCACTGGAATATCTTTGAACCATTTCTCTATATGCCTTGTTCTTGTCTTTTGTATCAAAATGAGAAAGAATTGGCGCCGTACGTAACCACTCCGGTGATTTTTTGCCATAGGCATACATTGGATAACTGCTCCATGGATAATCTACTAACCGCCTCACTATTCTGGCTCGCAACGGATTCCTGTGGATATAGCAGGAAAGAAGCATCAGGTATTCATCATTTTCAATAAGAAAGTTTTTGAACCGACCTTGAAAAAGGTGACCATTTCGCTTGTGTTTTACATTATACCGACGTGTGTACGTAGTTCCAAACCATTGCATGCTTTTAGAAATATTGGGCTTATTGGTTTTGAGGAGTAAATGATAATGGTTATTCATGAGAACATAGGCATAAACTGCAACCTCAAACCTTTCCGACATTTCTCCCAAAATCTCCAGAAACGAAATGCGATCATCATTATCATGAAAAATGTTCCTTCGCTCATTTCCTCGTGATAAGATGTGATAGTAAGCCCCTTCAAATTCTATGCGCCATTGTCTTGTCATGGCAGACAAGGTAGCAAAATTGCCTTTTATTGTCAATAATTTAATCACTAATCAAGGTGTGACCCCCACTCCCCCCACTCCCCACTTTAAGGCGTCGGCTGAACGCCTTTGTTAAGCCCATTTCAGTCCGTGCCACCCTGCCTATAGAACTGGTTGTAATAATCCTCCTGCGTCGATATGACCTCTCTAGCACATACCTGAGAAACCAAAATAATATCCATGAAACGAGCTGTTGAAATGTAGTCATTTACATTCAACAGCGTACCACTATCCAAAGCGAAATGAGCGACCGCGTCCCGATACTGAGGCGTAAACTCATCCTTGAAGAGTGTATGAATCGATTGACCAACATATGGAGAACTATCAGCTACAAGCTCAGCGTGCTGAGGTACAGTCTCTCGTCGTGTAGAAATTTTAATATTCTGGGAGCGAGCCTTCTGCATGAGCTGTGGACGTAGATGACTGAAGATTCCCTCTAAAATTTTGTAATAGCAAAGAAAGCGATAGTAATTGCTCTGGGAATTTATAGCTTCCCGATATAGGGCATAAACTGGGATGAGTTCTCGCGGAATTTCGCCTTCATGAGGATTCACTGTAGCGTGTGTGTATGGCGATCTGTAACTAGCCACGGACACTCGGTTTGCCGAGTCTATGCAATAAAGCCTCTGAATGACGACAGGGGCATCGGCATGATAGCAGAGGGTGTCTAAAAAAGGGGTAATTCCGGCGATAAACTTACGAAAGGCTTCTTGCCACGATGGAGCGATACAGCGGTAAGCGATCGTAGCAAGTTCGTTTCTCTGATTTTTGTATAGAGAGAATGGGCCTTCCGGGGTTGCAACATTGACGATCTCAGTCTCAGTGGGGACCAAAAAGTACGACTCTCCTTGTCCGTCTGTGACAGCAAACTCGATGGAGTCGAGAAATGGGTTGTATTTTGCTAAAGCGGCTTTGACTTCGAACTCACGTAGGGTGGTATCCCTGATCCGAGCTTCACTACTGCGGGTTTCCTCTTGGATTGAATCGACGATGATTAAATGACCCTGTATCCCGGGCGGAGCAAGCATATCATGATTGATTTGTGTGGTTGTGTTGTTATTCATAACGAGTCCACTGCTTAAGATACGGAAACTTTGCTAGCGGCCTAACTACTAATTATACAGAAACACTTCTATAATAATTGGGAAACACAGAAAAAAATCTGTCTATCACAATAATTACTTGACTTTTACGGAATTCATTATTAAGTTCATTCTAATTATTTAATTGGCTAAATCAAGGGAATTTTAATGCATAAGAGGCCTAATTTAGCAAGTATTTAAAAAGGTAACAAATGGCGCGTAGCAAGTGACGGGAATATCACTTGCCACCTGTCACTTGATACTTGCCACTTATGTATTGGTTGTTGCTTTGTTGTGTTATAGCATTGGCACGAAAATACCCCTCACCCAGACCCTCTCCCACAAGGGGCGAGGGAACTTTCCCTCCCTCGACTTCGTCGTGAGTCTTCGGCGTGAGCTCAGACGAACGCTCAGTCGAACGATGGGAGGGATTAAGGGAGGGTGATATATTTTCATGAGGACAAGTTTTATCAAGTTTTTTACAACCCCCTTCATTCCCCTTTGGCAAGGGGGACTTAATAGCGGCTATGCTGCGCTATGATATTCTGTGTAATTCCGTGAATCTCCGTGGTATACTTTAATTAATCATGAAAGTGTCTGTTATTTTAGTTGGGGCAGGTCTTGGACTGCGCATGGGCGGGGCTATCAAAAAACCCTTCCTGCAGATTCATGGCAAACCTATTTTTCTTCATACGATTGAACGGTTTGCCCAGAACGACAAGATCGGTGAAATTATTCTCGTTGTTGGTGAAAGCGAGATAAAATCCTTACGTGATACGTGGCAAAATGCCCTTGATACTTACAAGATAAAAAAAATTATCCCCGGCGGCAAAAGACGCCAGGATAGCGTATATAACGGGCTTTGCCAGGTCAGTAGCGACGCCGAAATTATCCTTATCCACGACATCGTCAGACCTCTGGTAAGGAAAGAGCACATCGATGCAGTTATCGATAAAGTAAAAGAAACAGGAGCCGCTATCCTTGCCGCACCCATGAAAGCCACAGTTAAGGAAGTGGGTGACAATCTTCGCATCCAGCGAACGATACCAAGGAACACCCTGTGGATGGCACAGACCCCACAGGGGTTCGAAAGCAAGCTGATTTTAAAAGTTTTTAGTCAGTTTAAAAATTCGGATATAGAATTTACAGACGATGCGCAAATGATGGAAAAGGCAGGTTATCCCGTTTATATCGTGCCAGGCACAGATGAAAATATCAAAATTACCACACCGGAGGATATTCGACTTGCCGAAGCCTTACTTGAGCGATAAATATCATAACCAGTCAAGTTAGAAAGTCCCCTCTTGGGAGGGGACTTCGTCGTGAGCGCTCAGTCGAACGATTTAGGGGTGGGTAAGTCGGTAATTCGTGAGATATTCACTGAGATTTCACGACCAAGGGACCCACCCCTAACCCCTCCCAAGAGGGGAATAATTCGTGCCATTATAAAATATTTGGCGCTTTAAGCCGCAAAGCACATGGAGAGAATTTTGGTGAAGGCAGGCTTGGTGATGGAATTAAACGAATTTCTTTATAACTCTGTATTACAAATTTATAAAACCGTGCTTTTTAGCAAAGATTTTTAAGCTGGTTTTTCAGAAAATTATATTACCACCCCTCAATCCCCTCCTTCGCAAGGAGGGGATAAAGGGGTGGTTAATTCGGTTGTGGCTTCGCCACGCTGTGTCCTCTGAGACCTCTGTGGCAAAACTATTTTAAATATCTAACTATGAAAAAGATTTTTATAATTATTGTTTTCGCCGCGTGTTTATGTGCCTCTGCATGTGTCTCTTCAAATAGCACCATGTATCTGGATACAAAGCGCGTTCAAAACTCAAATCAATTAGCCACCGAAATGTTACAAAGTGAATTCGAGATTACAAAAAGGGCGTTGAATATTTTAGAAAAAGCCTCGTGTTGCCTTGATGCTGATAAACCCGTTTCCAAAGAAACATTTTGTGAAATTATAGAAATTATCAGTGAATTCTCTGACAAATGTCATCAGGAAAAAGAAGATAAAGTGCTATTCCCGTTTCTAAAAAATGCGCAAGGAGGTGAAAAGAAGGATTTTCTGGGACAGTTGCTTATGGAGCATGTTTCGGCGCGTGACATGATAAGAGACTTATCCGAAGCTGTAAACTATATTCATCTGGGCAAAAAGTATAAAAAGAAGATTACTAAAATCGCTTATGCATATATAAAGCATACGGAAAGGCATATTCAAATGGAAGAAAAGAGCCTATTCCCATGGATAAACAAGGTATTGAGTCGTGATGATCAAACAATGTTAATTAACAAATTTGATGAAATGGAAAAAAGGGATATTTCTGCTGGTGTTCATGAAAAATACACTGCCATGATCGAAAGAGTTGAGGGACAGTTAGAGTTTTGTAATAAATAGTGGAATAGGATTTACTGATAAATTCGTAACTACAAAGGCACTCAGAGTGGTTAAGAGATATGAGATATGACCCATTGTCTTTTATCTCCAGCCTCCAACTTCCAGCGTCAAATCTCAAATTTCCTCTTCATGGTCAGTAAACACTTGCCAATGGAAGTCTTTAGAGCGGGGTACTATAAATTATACCACTCCAATTCCCAATGCAATTGACAACAAAAGCAGCAACACCCCAACGATGCGTTGTATTGTGCGCATGGTGATTTTTTTGACTAGCCGTGAGCCTATGAACGAACCAAGAAATGCGACCAGAATAGCTGCGACAATCAATCCAACCCCAACCTGATTTTTAAGTACGGCAAAGTTTTTAGAGAAAAATGTAATTCCATAGACAGTCAGTCGGGACACATCTACAATCACAGCAGAAACGACAGATGTCCCTATAAAAACCTCTTTGTTAAGCCCTGCTCTGATCAAAAAGGCAGAACGTAGTGCACCCTGTTGTCCCGAAAGTCCGCCGAAGAAACCCGAGAGCGCACCACCAAGCGGGATGTACTTCACATCGAAGGAAAGTTTTTCAAGGCGCGGACTGAGTTCAAGAATTGCAAAAGCTGCTATAAGAACGGCAATCACCAATTTTACGGCTGTAATAGTAAACAATCGTCCGGCCAGTGTGTATTCAGTAACAGGCTGTACATTCGCAAAATAATTCAATAGCAGCGCCCCGATTACAGCCATAATGGATGCAGGGATAGCGAATCTCAACACGATCTTAATGTCTGCCTTCCTCCCTACCAGCACTAATTTGAAAATGTTATTTGCCAGATGAACAATAGCAGTTGCCCCCACTGCAATTTCTACTGGGAAAAATATCGCAAATGCGGGCATAAGAAGCGTCCCTAACCCAAAACCCGAAAAGAGGGTTAAGGCAGAGACGACAAGCGCGACAATGCAAATAACCGCATATATCATTTAGAAGTCCTTTAATACACTAAACCAGACTCTGTTGTCGAACTCATCTCTGCCAATCACAGGAAATTCTATTCCGGGCATTAACCAAAATTCGTGCCCAAGATTCCATCTGACGCCGGGAAGGATGCTCACCAGTGTGTTATCGCTATGCGATCCTATGTCTGAGCTTCCGTTGAGTTCAACAAATAAGGTAAGGTTGCCAAAAAGATGTGTGTCTTTTGATGTGAGGGTCTTGGCTAGTGCGGTGGCATATTTAACGGTAGTATCAGGGTCTTCTTCAGATTTACCACCTGCGGGAATATCAAGTCCAAAATAGTTGTGGAGGGCAAAGTGTCTGCCGAGGTCTCTCCATAGCCCTAATCCCGTGATAATAGTGGTCATGCCTCTTCCTAGTTCATGATCTTCATTTCCTGTAGGAAATTCTGCGCCGAATACGGATAACAAGGTGGTGTTGCGTGTCTCAATCAGCATAATTTTAGATAATAATGAGGTGTCACCAAAGCCTATGTGATCGTCGTCTTCTTCATCGTTTGGAGATACCGACAAAACCTTCGGTTCTATTTCTATCAAAAATCTTCTGCTGACAGGCACCTCTAACTCAAACTCTAATTCATGCTCATCGTGCTTACCACCGTCACCGTTGTTGGTATATGAGTAATTCAACCGAACTTCACGTTCAAATACCACAGCAGGCATCTTGAGTAGCCTGAAGCGCGGGGACTGGTCAGGTTCTTGTTCAGTCTCTTCCCAACTGCCGAATTTCCAACCTTCAGAGAAGAAGTTAGAAAGTGAGAGGACGGGTTTATTTTCATGTTCTTCCTGTGCATAGAGAAAATTAATAGAATTTAAAACAAGGAAGAAAATAATAACGGATACTAAGCATACATAAATACAAGATGTATGATTAGAAAGAACAAATATTTTGTAATATTTTGTAAACCAAAATTTTAGTTTTGTTGTTAATATCATTTGAAGTTTCCTGTTGTAGTAGAAAATGTTTAGTTCTAAATGTACAAGTAAATATTTACGTAAGATTAATGTGTTTCGATGAGGTTGTCAATTCAATATATTCCAATATAAAATTGACATTGATATTAATTATTGTTACTATCATTACACATTGTAACATTTATAACATTTTACAAATTAGCAGATTATGAATAAATGGATACTATTAATACACCAGATTGCACAGGATTCACCTAATCTCAGGGTCAAAATCTGGAGAAATTTAAAAAAGCATGGGGCCGTGCTCTTTAAAAACGCAGTCTATGTGCTTCCCCATACAAATGAACATGAGGAAATCATGCAGTGGCTGTGTAATCAAATCAAAGAGGGTGGCAGTGACGCCTCATTATTTATCACTGAATCACTGGATAAAAAACAAGACGAGGAGATTATTAAGAGCTTCCATGAGATATGCGATAAGGAATATATTGCGCTAATCGAAGTATGTGACGCCGAATTAAAGAAAATAACACAGAGAGAGGAGACGGAAGGAATAAGCGAAAGCCTTGCGCATGAGTGCAAAAGAAAATTAAATGAAATACTCAAAAGCGCCGATGACATTTCTAAAATCGATTTCTTTCATGCACCACAAAAAGAGATACTCTTACAAAAGATCGCATCGTTACAAAAGACGATTTTGAAATGGACAAAGACATCTGAAAAGGAAATAAAGGTTACGGGCAAGGTATATCAGATAAAAGATTTTTTGGATAAAAAATGGGCGACACGAAAAGACATTTTTATTGACCGGATCGCATCAGCCTGGCTTATCAGGAGATTTATAGATTCAAAGGCAAGATTTATTTTTTCGCCAAAAGGTGAAAAAACAAAGGGTGCAATACCTTTTGACATGTATGGCTCAGAGTTTACCCATCACGGAGAAGATTGCACCTTCGAGACCATTATGAAGGCATTTGACCTGAAAGACACTGCGTTGCAGTCAATCGCAGAAATTGTCCACGATATAGATTTAAAGGATAACAAATACGGTCGAAAAGAAGCTGAGGGATTGGCTCAAATTGTTACCGGGTTGAGCCAGAAATTAAAGGATGACAACAAATTACTGGAAAAGGGACTGGAAATATTTGATGCACTCTATCAATATTACTCTTGAACTTATAACCTCCCCTTCATCCCCTCCTTCGCAAGGAGGGGAAAGAGGGGAGGTCTTCCGTGGACTATCTACTATACCCTATTGGTTGTTGACACGAAACCCGCTTAAATTAAATGAAAATTCTCCTATACATCAAGATAAAGAAAGAGGTAACGGACATGCCACCACTTGACGCACATTTAAAGAGCAGTAAACAAAGAACAGGGAAAGAGTATGAAGAACTCCACCACTGGATTGACGATGACAAACAAAAGGCCCCAGAAATCCATGATATTTCGAGAATACCAGAGAACATGAAATATGTTAATAAGAAATGGGGAGAAGAGGCAGTCCAAGAGTTTGTGCTTCACGTAAAAGAAGACATGGAACACAGGCTAAAAGAAAACCTTCAATATTTCTGGCTTTTCACATGACAAACAGATTGTTTTCTCCTTTTATTACCCTCTGCACTGTGGGATTTTTTGCCCGGATGAGCTATGCCATGGCAAGAACCCCTATACTTCCCTTATTTGCCCTGACTTTAGGCGCTAAACCGGAGGCAATTGGATTTGTTGTTGGCGCCTCTACGATAACCGGCATCTTCTTCAAATTACCAGCAGGCACCCTTTCCGATATTTATGGCAGGTACAAGATGCTGCTCATAAGTATCCTGGTCTTTGCCTTGACCCCATTTGTCTATTATCTTGTCACTAATTATTGGCAATTGGTGGGTATAAGATTTTTCCACGGACTCGCCACTTCAATCTACGGTCCTGTTGCTATGGCAATGATAGCAGATACCGCTGGCGAGAAAAAAGGGGAAAGGCTTTCATGGTTTTCCTCTATTACCATTATTGGAAACCTCATTGGTGCTCCTTTAGGTGGATATATTCTCATATACCTGGCAGGAAGTGGAACTAATTCTTTAGCCCATTTTCATATAACCTATATTGTCTGTGGAATCTTTGGTTTAATTTCATTAGCATTCACCTTGAAGGCACTCTCTTCGGGAAATCGAGAGATAAGGCAAGGTACAATCTCCCTGACAGACACCTGGCGGATGTTTTCCAAAGGCATAAAAGAGGTAATGAGCGATTATCGGGTAATCATCACCAGCAATATGGAAGGTATCCAAAATCTATCGGTAGGCGCATTAGAGGCATTCCTGCCTGTCTATGCAGTCACTGTTGCAGGTCTGAGTGCATTTCAAGCTGGGATTCTCTGGGGAGCACAGATTGTTACCACCATTCTGGCAAAACCGATCATGGGGAAAATTTCTGACCGATATGGCAGAAAGCCGATTATCTTCTCCGGTATGTGGATATGTGCGATCCCTTTTGCCTGCATTCCACTGACACGTGATTTTTATCTTTTGTTATCTTTGGCTGCCGTTTTTGGCGTTGGCGAGGCCTTTGTGACTTCCTCTTCTGCGGCCATGGTGGCAGGATTCTGCAAGGAGCAGCATTATGGCGCAGCGATGGGGACTTTTGGTAGTATTTTTGATATCGGCCATGCCGCAGGCCCTATTTTGGCAGGATTTCTGCTTGCACATCTGAGTTATCTGAGTTCTTTTTTCATTATTGCGATACTATTAATCTTAGCCTCGTTTGTTTTCGTTCTAACGGTATTCGAGAGAAAAATAAATATTTTTAAATCTGGAGGCATAACATGAAAAATTTGTTTGTAATTATGAGTGGTTTTACCTTATGCTTTTATGCACAATATGGATGGTGAGA
>Ga0209212_1006560_pt1 | contig 13267 bp, 10 predicted proteins | sample RifGroC2_FD_183996 | JGI IMG/M metagenome (GOLD analysis project Ga0209212, IMG submission 183996) | Groundwater microbial communities from Rifle, Colorado, USA - Groundwater C2 (SPAdes) (version 2) | ecosystem: Environmental > Aquatic > Deep subsurface > Groundwater | place: Rifle, Colorado... | reverse complement strand
TCTCACATGGTAGAGACTCGAATATCCAAGAAACTTCTTCCCTCTCCAAAAAAGGCATAATAAACCGAAAGGGATGAGAAGCAAAAGCAGCCAGGGGTTTTCAAGGATCATGTATTTCTACCAATCGTAGCCAATTTTATGATTTCTTCTATTCCCTGCAGCATTTTATCAACAGCTTCTCTTAAGATATGCTTGCTGTAGACAAGGATATCAAGTTGTTTTAATACCGTTTGGGTAATGGTTGAAGTTTCTGCAGATAATCGTTTTTGCGTATCGTAGTTCAGAAAACTCGATGTTGTGGAGGATTGTGCCGTTTCATTTGAAATACCCATAAGCGTTCCAACGTATGTCCTGAACGCTTTATTTATATTGTGTATGTTCCTCCGGTCTTTGGTATCCTCATTTGTAAACTGGAATGACTTTATGGCATTTTTCAGTCTTTCCAGCGCAATTTGGGGCGTTTCGCTCACGGGTTTTGGTAAAACAGGCGATAATCTTCCTGCCATTGAACGTAAGGCCGTTACGCCTAAAAAGAGTAATAAAGCCACCCCGATACCTATGGTTACGTATCCCCTTAGAAAGACATCCTTTTTTGAATAATACAGCGGACCCTTGAGTCCCTCCAAAGGTACGTCTACAGCCTTCAAAAGGCTATTAACAATAACAGGCATTGGGTCGATTTTGACTTCCCTTGTCTCGATGAGGGAGGTATCGCTCTTTGTCTCACCGGATGGTGTTTGCGATTCTTTGTAATATAAAATGGTAAGTTCAGGAATCTCAGGCGTCTTCTTTTTTCCTCCGATCTCATACAAAGAAAGCGTGTAGTTGATTAATATCTTTTCAATACTTCCTTCCGTCTGTTTTTCTATGTCTCTTTTCAAAATGTCAAATGGGGAAAAATTCAGTTTTTCAATATTTTCCCATACCAGCCTTACATTCTTCTCATGCCGGATGGTAAGGGCATAGTTGATCCGGTCGCCGATTGTGATGACGTCTTTATCTACCTTTCCTTCAACAAGTATGGGTACCTTTTTAATTGCAACGGGCGAGGAGGCGGATTTTCCTTCGGTCTTGTCGACTTCATTCCTGTAAGAAAGAGTAAAAGAGGGAATGGAATAGATACCTTCTCCAAGGCTCGAAGGTAATGAAAGTGTATACGTAATTACGATGTAATCATGCTCGTTATCGAAGATTTGACGATCTCCAATCGTTACACCTTCAATCTTACATGGAGAGAGGTCAATTTTATCAACTCCTTCCAAATTCACCGTTATCCCCAGCTTCCACATAACCTGAACGGTCAGATGCAGCGTTTTGCCCGTAATTACCCGGTAATCATCAATAAATGTCCATATTTCAAGCGGTTTATCTGTCAGATCAAATTCCTGTTCTCCTTCTGTCTGCTCCTGAGTTTGGGATTGCTCTTGTGCATTTACGTGAATAGAACCGATACCTAAAAAAACGGCGCTCATGAACAAGCTAATAAAAATATACCTCATCGTCTCCTTCTCCCCCCCCTCCTGATGCGTCTGTCAAAAAATTCCGAGATTTTTTTTATCCAGATTTCTTCGTCTTCCTCGTTAGATAGTGCAATATGATCTATGTTTAACTGTCTCAATAAAGCCAGGTAAGGTTTTGTTTTTTTTAGTGTTGTTGAAATGTCCAGGGATTTTATCGCACCTGTCTCTACATCCTGGACGGTCAGAAACCCCTTTGCCTCAGGCAAGTCCGTTTCCATCTTATCTGAAATGATGATAGGAATTACCTCATGTAAATAGGATAGTGTTTTAAGCGATTGTTCGTAATTATAAGGAGCTAAAAAATCTGACAGAATAAATACCAGAGCAGTTGACGGTATCTTTTCATTTAAAAATTTAAACGCAATATTTAAATCGGTGCGATTGCTTTGCGGTGTTTCGAGTAAAATATTTTTTATATTTTTTAAAGCTTCTTTTTCGCCGGCCTTGGGTTGAATATAGTTTTCTATCCGATCGGTAAATGTTACAAAGCCTATCTCGTTGCCTGTTTCAGATGCGGCGTGAACAATGAGCGAGAGAATGCTTGCTTGAATATCTTCTTTGGTATTTATAAAAGAACCGAACTTCTCCGACCGGCTTTTGTCAACGAGAAATACAATGGTTACTCGTTTATCCACCAATTTCATACGTACATGGAGTTTGCCTGTCTTTGCCGTTGTCTTCCAGTCAACAGACCTGAGATCATCTCCAGGCTGGTATTGTCGGAGTTCGTCAAGTTCCAAGCCATGCGGAGCGTTCAAATAGCTGGAAAATGTCCCATCAAAGAAGTTTCCAATCAATCGTTGTAAATAGAGCCTTATCCTCCTCTTCATCCGGTTTATTCCAACAGGGGGACACGATGCAGTATTTTATCTATGATGGCGTCAGAATCGATGCCCTGGGCCTCAGCCTCATGGGTAAGTATGATTCTATGCCGAAGGACTGGATAAGCCATTTTGTGAACATGATCGGGTAATACCATATCCTCTCCATGAATAAATGCATACACGCGTGATGCCTTCGCTAAAGCAATAGATGCCCTGGGTGATGCTCCGTACATCACGAGATTTCTTAACTCACCGTTACTTTCTTCTGGTCTTGTAGCCCTGACCAATCTTGTTGTGTATTTTACAATGGCAGATTCCTCATGCAAAGGCAACCATTCCGCTATCGTATGTCTTAATGAGAGTAATTCTTTCTGAGATAAAACAACGTTTAAATCCATCTCCTCGTCCCGGATTTGCCTTTCTGTAATTTCTCTTTCATCTCCATATGATGGGTAACATACTTTTAACTTAAACATAAACCGATCTATTTCTGCCTCGGGCAATAAATACGTACCTGATATCTCAATGGGATTTTGAGTCGCCAGTACGAGGAATAATTTCTCTAAATGATATGTCTCCCGGCCAATGGTTACCTGTTTTTCCTGCATCGCCTCAAGAAGAGCGCTTTGCACCTTTGCAGGCGCGCGGTTAATTTCATCAGCAAGTAATAAATTGGTAAATACAGGACCTTTTTGTATCCTGCTTTTCCTCGACTCAGGGTCCCACATTTCAAATCCCGTTATATCGCCGGGAATAAGGTCTGGCGTAAATTGTACCCTTTGAAATTTTGCATCCAGTATACATGCAATAGTTTTTACCGTGACGGTCTTTCCTAGTCCAGGATAACCTTCTAAAAGAATATGCCCGTCTGATAGAAGGGCAATAATAATACCCTCAATCATCTCTTCTTGACCTACAATGACCTTCCCGACTTCTCTTTTTATTTTTTCAATCTTTTCTTTAATAAATGTACTATTATCCTTCATTTTTATCTGTGGTTTCACAATTTTATTAACCCCCATTATGGTGTGTCAATCCATTGCTAAGTGTTGATAGACTTAGTGCGAGAAAAACTACCACTCTATAGGTTATTTTCAGCCAATACTTTACTTTGAAGTTTAGCGTCGATTATATATTTTCCTTTTTTTGTTTACAAATAAATTATAATTCTTTTTTATTGCAAGTAAACGCACTTTCATTATGATACAACAATGTCAGAATATATTTTCATTAATAAAATACTGACTTTTTCACTTTTAAAACATATTGGCATGTTTTGTGCTACTCTAAGATTACTTACGACTATTTTTACTTCTTAATAAAATTATATTGACAGTAAATTTGAAAATGTGTATATATTCGGAGTTTGAAATCATAAATAACTATAACGTTAAGATTATATTCGTTTACCATAATTACCTATTCATTAAGAAAGGGGTTTGAAAATGTCATTTTCAAAACCAAATGCATCGGCGGCAACACGTACAAAAAATAGAACACCTAATGACAGGACGCCTGCCAGTGGTATGTGTTCGGTTTGTGTGGATGAGTGTCCTGGTTTTTGCGAAATTGGAAAGTCAGCCTTCAGGGCTTCAGAAAATTTGTATCCACAACCTTTTGGAGTTATTACTGCCGGAGCAGATAAAGAATATCCCGTAGATTTTTCACATTTAAACATCATGGGTACGGCTGTTGGTGCAGTTGGAATTGCGGCTGACAGCGACAAGGCAATTTTTGAAAACGTAAACGCGGAAACGAGGCTGGGGAAAGACAAAGGAATTAAGCTCAAATTACCGATAATGATACCGGGGTTAGGTTCGACAAACGTTGCAAAAACACATTGGGATGGATTAGCCATTGGTTCTGCAATTTCTGGAACCGGGCTGACAATAGGTGAAAACGTGGGCGGCATGGACGTTAATACCAAGCTGGAAAATGGGAAAATAACCCACTGCCCCGATCTCGAAAATCGCGTAAAAACCTTTCAGGATTGGCAAAAAGACGGCTACGGCCTCATCGTAATGCAAGAGAATGTCGAGGACAGCCGATTAGGTGTACTTGAGTACGGTATAAATAAATTAGGCGTCCAGGCCGTAGAAATGAAATGGGGACAGGGGGCTAAGGATATCGGTGGAGAGGTTAAGATTAATAATCTCGAAAAGGCAAGATTGCTAAGAGACCGCGGCTATATTGTGCTGCCCGATCCATACGATAATGCAGTGGCATCGGTCTTTGGTAAGGCATTTAAGGAATTTGAAATATGTTTTCCTGAAGACGGGCGCTTACAGGCCTGCTGACCTTGCAAGAGCGGTTCGTTATTGTTCAATAGCTGGAGTTGATGTATTAACCGTAGATGGCGCCGGCGGCGGGACAGGCATGAGCCCCTGGCATATGATGAATGAATGGGGAGTGCCCACCTTGTACATCGCTGCCCTTACCTATAATTATGTGCATAAATTAGCATCAAAGGGTCAGTACGTTCCGGATATTATCCTTGCCGGTGGTTTTGCATTTGAGGATGATATCTTTAAGGCTATGGCGCTTGGCGCTCCTTATGTCAAGGCTGTGGGTATGGCACGTTCACCGCTCTGTGCGGCACACGTCGGAAAATTAATCGCCGAACAAATTAACAAAAATGCCGTCGACAAGACTATCGAACCTTATGGCAGAACAATGGAAGAAATATTCGTTTTAGCCTCCAGGACAAAGAGGCTATTCGGTTCTAACGGCAAGGAAGTCCCTGCGGGGGCGCTTGGAGTTTATTCATATTATCAACGCTTATCCCAGGGTCTGCGGCAATTGATGTGCGGTTCGAGAAAGTTTGCATTGGAACATCTAACACGAAACGATATTGTAACTTTGACACGTGAGGCCACAGAAGTAACAGGAATAAGATACATCATGGAGGCGGATAGCGAAGAAGCAGAACAGATTCTAGCCGGAAAAGAGAAAGCCAAAGCTAAAACGGTTGTGAAAACAATGCCAAAACAAAAACCAAAGCCAAAAGCAACTCCAAAACCCAAGGCAAAGCCAAAGGGCAAGGCTAAAAAGTAAATAAATTTAATTTCAAATTCCATAATTGAAAAGAGAACATAAAAAGAATACAATGATTTTGCTTTAGTAATACAAATCATTACTACATTTAAAGAAAGGAGACTGCCATGAGTAAGAAATGGGTTACGCTGTGTTTAGCGGGATGTTTTGGCGTGATGTTGGGAATAGCAGGGGTAAATTCATCTTCTGCGTATGCAGCAGAAGGTAAAAAATTGGCTATGGAAGGTACCGTTTTCGACCTTAAAGCCTCTTCATCACTAACAGTTTATGGATATGTATCAGATAAGGCATTTCATCCGGTTGAAGGCGCAAAGGTGACGGCAAAGCCTTCTAAAGGAAGCTCAGAATCTGCCACAACGGAAAGCAACGGTAGTTATAGTCTCAACGTTGTGCCAGGCATGAATTATACCTTGAGTGCTGCCAAGGGAAGCAAAAAGGCCAAGGCTGTTAAGCTTAGGATAAAGGATAGTGAAGAGAGCGACCTTATTGTCAATTTTCAGTTAAAATAATATTTCTAGATAAAATTCTTTTAAATAACCATCTTGGAATTTTTATTAAAAGGGTTTTTCGGTATCTTTTAAGGTATGGAAAAACCCTTTTTTATTCATTATGGAATATAGAAAAACCATCCCAAAGGCTGCGATATTTCTACTAATCGGTCTGCTAGCGACTTTTTCTTACGCTTCAGAAACAAAGAGTCTTATAACGAAAGAAAACCACCCATCGCTGCTCCTAATCACCGTAGATACTCTGCGCGCCGACCGCCTGCCGTTTTACGGATATAAAAGGAATACCGCTCCTTTTTTAGGAAAGCTCGCTGAGCATGGAATCGTCTTCACGAATGCTTACAGTACTTCATCATGGACAGTTCCCGCTGTAACTTCTCTGGTAACCGGCGTATATCCATACTCGCATGGAGTAACACACGGATTCATTAAAAAGAAGCATATTTACAAACAAGAAATTGTCCCACAGACGTTGCCTAATTTGCCTGAACAACTGCGCACTCTGGGATATCGAACTTATGGCGTAACCGCCAACTATCATCTTACGAAAGAACTTGGTTTTGGACGGGGATTTGACCGCTACACCTGCGTCGGGTTTTGTGCCGCAGAAAAAGTCAATCAATCCTTTCTCAGGTGGAAACACGAAATCGAAACACATAATGGCCCCGTCTTTATCTGGCTACATTACTTCGATCCCCATATCCCATACATAGCCAGACAACCATGGCTGAAACAATACCAAAACGACGAAACAGAAATAGAATCCGACAGGATTAACTCATTATATCGCCCTGTACTGCTGCGTCAGGAAATCAAAAAGAAAGGCCAGCGCATTCTCACTCTGGCTAAATCACATTATGATTCGGAAATCAACTATTGTGACGAGCAAATCAAAAAACTGTTTCAAGAATTCCCATCCCTGGATCAATATGTCCTTGTTTTCACTGCCGATCATGGGGAAGAATTCAGAGAACACGGGCAACTTGGCCACGCCAGAAATCTCCATAACGAGACCGTACGCATCCCTTTTTTTATACGGCTGCCAGAAGCAGTATCCGCTGCCAACTCTAAAGAAGTTGCCAGTTTAGTCGATGTTGCGCCTACATTGCTGGCTATTGCAGGAGGTAAAGCGCCGCTATCCTGGCAGGGGCGCGCATTGATCGATCAGAGAGGGCATGTTTCTCCACGAGAAGAAAGATATGTACTTACCCAACTTCATAATGGCATTGCTCCTCCACTGAATGCCATCATTGGGTCAAACTGGAAACTGATTGTTAATGATAAAACCCAGGATAAAGAACTTTACAATCTCGTAGATGACCCATCGGAGCGGAAAAGCTTAACGACTTTACAACCTGAAAAAACGAAACACCAGAGCGAAATCCTTCAAAAACTTGTTCTTTCTTTGGCGCCTGCACCCAAGACAGGAGAGAAAAAACCCCTTCAGAAAGACAAAGAAGAAATGCTGCGAAGCCTCGGTTACATACAATAGAACGGTGAAAACCGATTCGCCAAAAGACTCCACGGCTTTCCCCCTTTGACAGAATTATATAAATTCAAAAACGTGTATAATAATCAGCCATCTTTTTCATACTTCATTTCCATAACGAAATTCCGTACCCTGTTCTTCTCCCTCATTATTTTCTCTTCCTTTACTATTTTTTATCACTTGGGCAGCAACAGTATTCACAATGGAGATGAGGCGCTGTATGCCATTATTTCACGAGAAATGTTGATTACTGGAGATTGGCTTACCCCCCGTACCGGGGGAGAACCCTGTTTCAACAAACCTCCGTTGAAATTCTGGCTGACAGCAGCGTCTTTCCGTTTCTTTGGAACTTCCGAATGGGTAATCCGGTTCTGGTCAGCGTTGTCGGCTGCAGCATGTGTTTTTTTTACCGTTTTACTGGCGAAAGAATTATTTGGCGAGAAAGAGGCCTTATGGTCCGGGTTCTCTCTCACAACATGTTTTCATTTTATTTATGAGCATTGCGCCAGGACGGGCGAAATGGACGCTATCCTGTTATTCTTCCTGGTAAGCAGTATGTACTTATTGATTCTCAGCGAGAAAAATCCACGCTTGTTACTGGTTAGTTCGGCTGTAATGGGGCTAGCGTCGCTTACAAAGAATTTCGCCGGCTTTTTGCCATTTGGGATCGGGCTTCTATACCTGCTAGTTACCGGGAAATGGAGAAACTACCGTGTCTCCGGAGTCATCCAGGCCGTTCTCTTGTTCCTGATCATTTCTGCCGGCTGGATTATTGCAATGATACTCATGCATAAAAAAGCATTTCTTGACGAATTTTTTATACAACAGGTTTATAACCGGGCAACTTCACCAGAATACGGTATAGGGGTAAATGAGGCTAAAAGTTTGACCGGCGGAATTCTTTTTATCGGGAAAACAATTTTGAAAGGTTTTTATCCCTGGTCATTGCTGTTGCTGCCGTGTTCAGTCTGGGCATTTTTACAGATCCCCCGGTGGAGAAAAGACGGACGAATCCTTCTGCTCATATGGTTGGTAAGTTTCGGAATTGTGCTTCTTCTCTGTAAAAACAAACTGCACTGGTATGTGTTGCCGCTTTATCCGGCAGCTTCCATCCTGATAGGAAAATTCATTACCGAGGCCTTTTCTGTTGACAGAATTGACTGGAAGAATACACTATCTTGTGTATTCCTGTTTTGCGGATTTTTTCTCTTGCTCCCAAACTACAGTTATAATCTCTTTTCTCTCAGGGCAGTAGAATCAAGGGTTTCCACATTGGTTCTCAATCCACATCCTATAGCTGCACCCTTGTTCATCACAGGTAGTATTATAATCTGGATATTTATCGCCAGAAAATTTCCTCGCCTAATAAATTATTTCATTCCTGCGGTATTGTTGGTTTATGCAGCGACCTTTGTCATGCTGCCTTTACGTTATGCCTCCCATCAGTCAGAAATCCAAAAACTAACGACCGTGATTTCTCAACAGACCCGATCTTCCGAACACACACTTTATTTCTGGGGCATACCCGAAACTGTTTTTGAACATACAGATTTACTTTGTAAACCCCCTAAAATAGCAAAATGGTATTTCAGCATCGTACCAAATACCCATATTTCTTTTTTGACGGCAGACGAAGACGAGATATGCCGACGATTAGAAACGGGAGGAAGCAGCTTGTTTCTCATGCCCAATCGGTATTATCAACAAATCCAATCTGCCTGTCCCCATCAGGTGCTGGTATCCCAGCTTGTTCGTGGAAATACCTATGTCCTCGTAAGCCCTGTAAAAAAATGACAAAAAAGTTGCGGAGACAAATCGTAATTTAGCTTGAGAATGTTCCATGAAAGGCTTATATTTATAGGACAATGAATAGAATACGTTATTATTACCCCGTCCTTCTTATCATCTTCATTTCTTTCCTGGTTTATCTCAACGCCTTAAGAAATGGTTTTGTCTGGGATGACATGGTTTTGATTGCCGATAATGAAGGAATCAACAAATGGGGTGGCTTCTGGGAAAATTTTGTAAGGGATTTTTTTGACACAACCGATGATACCATCGAATTCAAATATGGTTACTATCGGCCCATTATAAGCCTCAGTTATATGATCGATTATACCCTGTGGGGGCTAAAACCGTGGGGTTTCCATCTTTCAAATATCATTTTTCATATTATTAGCTGTGTCCTCGTTTACCTGATATTTAACTCTTTATTCAACAATCGCTCTATCTCTCTCATCACTTCTTTATTATTTGCCTGCCATCCAATTCATACAGAATCGGTAACGTGGATATCCGGACGTACTGATATTATCGCCGGAATGTTCTTTTTATCCGCTTTTTACTTATACCAAAAAGCAATACATCCCCCGTTACCAGGCGAAAGAAATAGTTCTCTCTGCAATCGGGAAGTATTAAAACTATTTTTTAAACAGAGTAAAATATTTTATGTATGCTCAATTATCTTATTTGCTCTTGCGATGCTTTGTAAAGAAATGGTCGCAACGTTACCTTTTTTAATAATTGCCCATACTCATTACTTCGCGGGATTGAAGAATTGGAGGCAATGGAAAACATCACTGCCCTTAAGTATACCTTATTTTTTTGTCATCCTTTTATACGGCATCATTCGATTTACTATTTTAGGGATTCATACCGTAGACAATCCGGGCGGGGAGGAAATGAAGGGCTTTTACCCCGCCATTTTTTCTTTCACAAAAACCATTTTCATTTATTTATTTAAACTCGTTTATCCCGCACACCTGAACGCATACATTCAAAATCCCATGTCTTTTTCTATAACCGAACCCACGGTTTTTTCATCCGTCATCGGAGTTTCTTTTCTTATTTTTTTGATCGTGTGGTTGAAAAAACGATGGGCTGGTATGTCTTTTCTGATACTTTTTTACTTAGTGACATTATTACCTCTGTCTAATTTTATTCGTATCTCCGCCCCCTGGGATATGGGCTTTGTCACGGCAGAAAGGTTTTTATATATTCCTTCTCTTGGTTTTTGTGGCATAATATCGGTATTATTGACCGCTGCCTGGAAGAGCTCATTTTCAATATTGAGGTATACAACGATTTCGCTGTTCATAGCGCTTTTAATCTTTTATTCAGGTCAAACGCTTTTAAGAAATCGGGATTGGATTGATGAAAAGACCTTTTTCTCAAAGACCCTGAAAGAAGCGCCGAATGCGGCGTTGCTCCATCATGCAATGGGAAACGTGTATGTCAGGGAAGATAACTACGAGAAAGCGCTGGACTATTATAAAAATTCACTGGAATTGTATCCGCTCTACCATGCTGCATACAATAATATCGGTACGATATATAGCAAGCAGGGACTTTATGACCAGGCACTGGCTGCGTTCAAAGAAGCTATAAAAATAAACCCTGATTACATACAGTCCCACTTTAACCTGGGAACAACCTATTACCAGAAAGGAATGACAGAGGACGCCTCCCGTGAATTCAAAACAGTCCTTACCTTTAACAAAAATTACGTGAAGGCGCACAATAATTTAGGTATCATTTATGCTGAAAACGGGCAGTTACATGAAGCCATTGCAGAATTTGAAGAGGTGCTCAGGCACGAGCCTCACAATGAGAAGGCAAGAAATAACCTGGAAATTATCCAGGAAGAACTGGCCGGCAAACCTTCTGATAAAAATTTATGATATTATATAACGATGAAGATCGCTTTGATGGTATTTCAGTTTATAAGAGAAAAAGGTGGAGTGGAAAGTTACGTGTTCAACTTATCCAGACAACTCCTCAATCACGGTTATGAAATTCACGTATTCGCACACCGATTCCGTCAGGATCAAGAGAAGGGACTTGTTTTTCATTACGTCCCGGCCATTACCTTATGGTCTCCTTTAAAATACTGGACATTTGCCATAAATGCTCCAAAAATAGTCAAAAAAACGGGAATACAATTTGATATCGTTCATGGATTTACACAAACACTATTTCAAGATATTTACCGGGTCGGCGGTGGATGTCACTGGGATTATATGATGCACACCTACCCCCTGATGCGCACTGCCTTTGGCAGGATAGTCATGTGCCTGAATCCGAGGCACTCAAGCCTGCTCCTCCTTGAAAAGATTATTTTTAAACAAAAACGCTACAGGCAAATCACCTGCATTTCAGAACAATGCAAAAGAGAAATCATGCACCATTACAAATTACCTGCAAATGACATCGGGGTTATTTATAATGGCGTAGATACCGATGCCTTTACGCCTCGCATGAAACTGCAATACAGAGATACCTTAAGGGCAAAATACCGTATCACATCAGACGAAGTCCTTTTGCTGTTCGTTGGTTCGGGGTTTAAGAGAAAGGGTTTAAAATATGTTATAGATGCATTCCCTTTCATTAAAGACAAAAAGATAAAACTGCTCGTTGTGGGGAGAGGAAAAGCCCGAAAGTACCAGAAACTTGCAAAAGACAATGGCATTACTGAGAAGATAATCTTTGCCGGTGTTTACAAAAATATCCAGGAAATATATGCCGCAGGCGATATTTTTGTTTTCCCGAGTGAGTACGATGCCTTTGGCACGGCCTGTCTCGAGGCGATGGCATCGGGACTCCCGGTCATTGCCAGCAAAACCAGCGGGGTATCGGAAATTATAAACCACGGCTCGGATGGATTTATTATTAACCATCCTATCGCTGCTGAAGAAATAGCAAATTATATTACCGTCCTTTTGGAAAAAGAAAAAAGGGAGCAAATAGGCGCTGCCGCAAGAAAAAAATCGGAGATATTCTCTTTTAAGGCCAATGTTACAAAAACACTCGATATCTACCAAAAAGTATTAAATATCCACCGTTAAAAATCCATGACAAATTATCAAATCTTACATAATACCCAATGGATAACAAAAGACCTTCCTTTGGACATTTTGGAAAAAATAGCAGTCTCTATAGACAGCGGGGAAGATTGTGAAATCATACGGAACGGATATTTTAAGAAGGTGTTAAAATATACCCACAATCAGGCATCTTTCTATATAAAACAATACACTACAAGACACTTCAGGGACGCCATTAAATCAGTGTTTTCCCTATCAAAGGCACGGAAAGAATGGAATAAAAGTCATGAACTCCTCAGGAATCACATGCTCACGGCAGAGCCGGTTGCTGTGGGAGAAAAGAGACGTTTTGGGGTACTGAAAGAGTGCTATATAATTTCAAAGGCAATACCCGATACGCTGTCCGTGAAGGAACTATTACTGGCCATCCAACAATCCCCGTCCGCTTATAATCCATCGCAGAAAAATCTCTTGGTGAAAAACCTCATTTCTTACGTCAAGACGATGCACGATTGCGGCATTTTTCACGGTGAACTCCACGCTGAAAACATACTCGTGAACCCGTACGACACAACCGTATTTTACCTCCTCGATCTCGGACGCACTCAATTTACGAAAAAATTGCCACTATCCTGGAGAATTCAGGAACTATCGAGATTAGCATATTCTATTATCGATACTTGCACAAACGAAGAAATAAAAGAGTTGATAACCAATTACACAAACCAGCCATCGGAATCCAAAGACAGGGGGATTTTTCACAAGGCGGTCTTTAAAGAAATTTCCGGGATTAAACGCAGGCTCTGGCACAGCAGGGCAAAAAAATGTTTCAAAAACAATAACGTATTTAAATGCACGACGCATGGCAATTACAAAATACACACACGAAATGAATGGGCGGTAAACAAGCTGATTGATTTAATCAGAGACCATAACTTCTCCGTAAAAGAGAACCTCCCTGGCATCCTAAAAATATCAGCAAAAATAGCCATTACCCGTCTGCCGGCATCTCACGAGAGTACTGAAAGTGTATGCATAAAAGAGTATAAAC
>Ga0209212_1006558_pt1 | contig 13269 bp, 11 predicted proteins | sample RifGroC2_FD_183996 | JGI IMG/M metagenome (GOLD analysis project Ga0209212, IMG submission 183996) | Groundwater microbial communities from Rifle, Colorado, USA - Groundwater C2 (SPAdes) (version 2) | ecosystem: Environmental > Aquatic > Deep subsurface > Groundwater | place: Rifle, Colorado... | reverse complement strand
GTTTATCTCTCCCATTTGAGGCATGAGAATCCCCGCCGATAGCTTTAGTAATGTTGACTTCCCTGAGCCGTTTGCACCTAACAGACCAATGAACTCCCCCCCATTAACAGATATTGAGAGGTCTTTTATAAACTCGCCCTTGTTATAAGAAAAGGAAACATTTCGTAAATCAAGAATTTCCATAAAAACAAAAACCTAATAGGACGCAGATTAACGCAGATTTTCACAGAAAAATCAGAAAACAAAACTCATTTGTCATCTCAGTGACCTTTTTATTCTCACACCTTCAGGCGTAATAACAACGAGGTTTTCAAGTATATCCTTTTCTTGTAAAGATTCATAAAATCTCTTAAATATTGAGAGTGTTTCATCAACAGTCCGTTTGTAAATTTTAACAACAACTATTCCTCCACATTTCTGCGGCGGAAAACGGAACATCCTCGAAAAATCTTTATCCATCGTTACGATTACCAGTTTTTCTCTGCAGGCCCTCTGATAAACCTCATCATCAGATATTCCAGAAAGTCCTGAATCTCTTATACTAAGCACATCATGACCACGACTCCTTAGAAAATCAATAATCGGCTCAAAAAGGTTTTCATTGGCAAACATCTTCATACAGCAACACCCGCCTCTTCATCAGCAAGAATTGAAGCGTAAGACAAGCACGCCCTGATATCTTCATCTGTGATATTTGGATACGCCTTTTTAATTCCCGCAAAATTTTCTCCGGCAGCCAGAAGGTCAAGTATAATATGCACGGGAATTCTTGTGCCTTTTATACAGGGCTTGCCGCTGCAAACCTGTGGATCACTAACTATCCTCTCAATAAATTTATTCATCTCTCAACCCTCCTTTCCAATTTTTAAAATTTCTTCTCCATAATTTGCTATATCCATTTCTCTATGGGTTTGTAAAAGTTTTAAATATACTTTAATATAACACAACATCTGCTATTTTCGGCTGTTTCTAAAATCCATTACACCCCCAGTATCTCTTTTTTCCTCAGGAGATAGAGAAAGTATGGTGCGCCGATTATTGCAGTAATAATTCCTGCCGGAATCTCTGTCGGGGACATAATTGTCCTGCCGATTGTATCTGCCATACAGAGCAAAGTCCCGCCTGCCAAAGCAGACAGGGGTAATAAAAACCTGCAATCAGAGCCGACAAAATACCTTACTATATGCGGTATTAAAAGTCCTATAAAACCCACTATTCCACCGAGTGATACGGATGAGGCTGTCATAAGCCCCACTGAAATAAACAAAATCAATCTCTCTTTGACCGGTGAAAAACCAAGGCTATGGGCAATCTCGTCTCCCAGTATCAGGGCATTTAAACCCTTCACCCTCCAGATAGAAAGTAAAAACCCCGCAAAGATAAAAGCAAATCCGTAGGGAATCAATAACCAGTCTGCCATTGATAAATCTCCAAACATCCAGAGCATCGCCCTTTTCAGCCCCTCATCCGCAGAAATACTCATAACAAGCATAAGGATTGATGAAAAAAGAAAACCCATCCCAATACCTGCAAGCAGTAACCTCTCAGGCAAAAGCCCTCCCCTTTTATACCCCATAACACCAACAGCAATCCCGGTAAAAATGGCGCCAATAAATGCAAGTAATGGAATACTGAACAAACCAAATATAATTTTCCCGAATAGAAGACCTACAACAGCCATTAGGGTGGCGCCGCTTGATATGCCGAGTATATAGGGGTCTGCAAGGGGGTTTCTAAGAAGCCCTTGAAGGACAGCCCCTGATGCACCAAGGGCTGAGCCCATAAGGATTGAAACCAATACACGCGGAAGCCTTATTGAAAAAATAATCTGCCTGCCTGTATCATCCAAATTAAATGGGTTAATGAATTTTGGCCCAATTAAAACAGAAACAAATAATATTATTACAGACACAGTAATTAATAATATAATTTTTGGGCTTTTCATGAAATATAAAGGCATCAAGTTAGCGGTGACTGGTGACTGGTAAAAGACAGAATATTATCAAAAAAATAAATTACCTCATCAATTCGACAATATCACGATGCATTTCTATTATAGCTCCTATGAGTTATCATCCTATATCATTCCCTTCACGCTCAGTATATCTACAAATACATTTACAACCTCGGGGTCAAACTGGGTGCCTGACATCTTTTTTAGCTCTTTCGCTGCATCTAAAACAGAAATTGCCTTTTTGTAAGGTCTTACTGATGTCATTGCCTCAAATGCATCGGCTACTGCAATAATCCTTGCCCCAAGTAAAATCTCTTTTCCTTTCGCATTATTTAAACTGCTGCTTCCGTCAAAATATGTATGGTGCTGTCTTACAATGGCAGCCACATCTCCCAGTCCATCCATTTTATCCAGTATTTTGCCGCCGATTTCAGGGTGGTCTCTCATAATCCGAACCTCATCTTCATTTAGAGACCCCTTTTTTAGAAGAATATGGTCAGGGATACCTATCTTGCCTATATCATGGAGAATCCCGGCCCTGTAGATGGTCTCTATTTCCCGGCCGGATACACCCATCCTTACCGCGATACTCTTAGAGTACTCTGCCATGCGGATTGCATGACCGGCAGTATAAGGGTCCCTTGCCTCTATGGCGCTTGCGAGGGTTGCTATTATCCCGATGTATACATCCTGTACCCTGCCGTATAGCCTGCTATTTTCCAGAGCAATAGCAGCCTGACCGCATAAAACAGATGCCAGCTCCATATCTGAATGGGTAAACGGCTGACTACCTGTTGTCTTTGATAGGTTTAAAACCCCCTGCAGTTCTTCCTTGATAATAATCGGAATGCACAGGGCTGACCTTATCTCATGGCTTTTCATCATATCCTTTAAATTCCGGGGTATATCTGAATCTTCATTAAGGAGAAGCGGTTCTCTATTTTCCGCAACCCAGCCTGCAATGCCTTCACCTATTTTTATTCTGAGGGCAGTGTCTGAATCTACCTCAAGGCCAATGGATGCCTTCAGAACAAGGCTGCCATCATCCCCCAGAAGCATAAGGGATGCCCTGTCACATGATGTATATCTGCTGCTTTCCTCCACAATACTCTTAAGTAGCCTGTTAATATCCAGCTCGCTTAAGAGTTTTTTATTCACCTCAAAAAGCGGGAGAAACGCCTTGAGCCTCAGATTCTCTTTTATGATGTCACTTTTTTTTATGACATCCTCCACTGAACTCTTAAGCTCATGCGGCGTGAATGGCTTCAGGATAAACCCCTGGGCGCCGTGTTTCATGGATTCTATGGCAGTATCAATTGTCCCGTGCCCTGTAATGACTATAATGGGGATATCTGCTGAAACATCTTCCCTTATCTTCTTTATAAGGGTCATCCCGCCCATTCCCGACATCTTTATATCAGTAATAACAACATCAAACTCGCCTGCTTTAAGCTGCTCATACCCATCCTCTCCGGAAGATACGGTTATCACATTATAGCCCGCTCTTTTCAATATCTCGGATGAGGCATTGAGGATTACAGGCTCATCATCTACAATGAGGATATTTTTCTTTGGCATATTAGTGTATCCCGACTAAAAATAAGACTCCTTTATAGCCGTAACTCTTGTGCTGAGGGGAGGAACCTCTTCCCCGTCTATTATAACATCTATCACCGTTGATTTTCCCGTGGCAATAATATCATCCATAAATTTTCTGTTAATTTCTCCCGGTTTTGTAACCCTGATACCATTAGCCCCAAGCCCTTCAGCAATTTTTACAAAATCCGCCTGTCCAAATTCTGTCGCATTAGTATGCTTCATACCTGCAAGCCTGCGTCCATGCGAAACCATTCCAAGTTCAGAATTATTCTCCACAACCCATATAACCTGTTTATTGTAATTAACTGCTGTTGCCACTTCCATTCCGTTCATTAAAAAACCGCCGTCTCCTACAATTGCCACAACAGGTCTGTCAGGGGCAGCAAATTTACCACCTATTGCAGCAACAACTCCAAAGCCCACAGAGGCAAAGCCGAGACCGGCAAAGAATGTGTAAGGCTTATAAATATCGAGATAATGGAGTGCCCATACAAGATTGTTCCCAATATCTGTAAAAAATATTGTATCTCTTGGGAGGCTGTCCCTCAAATCTTTCATCAATCTCTGGGGTTTTAATGGAACAGCATCCGAGTCCATCTTCTCTTCCTCATACCTCCTCTTAATCTGGGCTTTAAAATTACTAAGTTCTTCAATCATCACTTCCCTTCTCTTTTCAAACCTTTTTTGCTCAAGAGCGGGGAATTTCTCAATCTGCCTCTGTAACTCGTATGTCAATTCTCTGATAATTGTCTTTGCATCACCTATTAAATCCACTTCAAAGGGATAATTTTTACCGAATTCATAAGGGTCTATATCCACCTGTATCATTGCATTTTCAGGCATAAGCCTCTTATCCCAGGCATTACTCCCCCATTCATTGAAGCTTGTCCCTATCGCTAACAGCACATCCACCCTTCCTCCCCTGTCCCCTCCTTTGTAAGGAGGGGACAGAGGGGAGGTAGATTCTTCTTCCTTACATTCTTCATTCAGAAGATACCCTTCTGCCTGAGGTGAGCCTCCTAATCCAAATACACCCAATGAGAGCTCATGGTTCTCAGGAAAGCCACCCTTTGCCTTAGGGGTGGTTACAACAGGGATAGAGAGCATTTCTGCAAATTTAATGACCTCATCCACCGCACCGGAAATTAATGTGCCATTACCAAGAAGGATGGCAGGTTTATTTGCGTTTAGCAGCATGGCTGCTGCCATCTTTACACTATACCTATCAAAATACATTGTATGGGGTATAAATTTATCATGGGGGATTACCTTCTCATCTACATCTTCCCTCATAACATCCATAGGGATATTGAGATGAACTGGTCCCCTTCTTCCGCTGAGGGCGATTCTCAATGCCTGTCTCATCATCTCCCCTGTCTTTTCAGGTGTTATAACCATTGCACTGTATTTAGTAAAATGCCTGAATATCTCCACAATATTTATCCCATCATATGTTGATTCCTGTAATGCACCCTTTCCAAAGCTTCTGGTCGGCACCTGGGCAGTGATTGATAGAACAGGAATTGAATCTGCATATGATGATGCAATACCGGTAATGAGATTTGTAGAGCCGGGTCCTGTGGTTGCACAGCAGACACCGAGCAGACCGCTCACCCTTGAATATCCGTCAGCCATAAATGCTGCGCCTTCCTCATGTTTTGACAGGACAGCCTCTATCCTTTCGCTTTTATTAATGGCATCATACAACGGCTCCAATGCACCACCGGGGATACCGAAGATATACCTCACCCCCATTTCTTCCAGATATTTTATTATCAGCTCAGCCGCTTTCATATAAGATTTCGTTTATTATTCCCATCTGAATATTGCCGTTGAAAAATTAAATCCAAGCCCCTGGGAGCAGAAAACTACAATATCGTTTCTTTTAATCTTACTGCTCCTCACAACCTCATCCAGTGTTACAGGGATTGAGGCATTGGAGATATTACCGTATTTCTTCAGGGTATCATAGGTCTTTTCTTTTGGAACACCGATACCTTCACGCCAGCAATCAATCAATAATTTGTGAGGCTGGTGCAAAAAGAGATGGTCAATATCGGCAGAGGTTAGTCCTGCTTTTTGAAGTGCCCTCTTTGCATTTTCAGCAGGTCTGTTTTTAGCCGCATCCTTTAATTCTTCATACCTCTTTTCCTTATCCACATAAAACATGACCCTTTCAGGCAGCTGCTCAATATAGTTCTTCATCCCCTCATACCCCCTCGGTTTCTTCAATTTCCTGCCCATTGTATAATAAAAACTGCCGTCGCTGAAAAAATCACTAACTATCAGTCCGCATCCCCTTGTTTTGGCAGGTTTTAATACTGCCGCTCCTGCCCCATCTCCAAACATTGTGCAGGTGGTATCTGTATAATCAAGAGTCCTTGTGGTTATTGCAGCAGAGATAACAAGAATAGTATTGCATGTGCCATTGGCAATAAGTGAGTTTGCAACTATCAATCCATTTATAAAGCTTGAACAGGCTGAATCAAGATTGATTGCAGCAGCACTTTTTGCACCCAATTTGTGCTGAATGAGAGCTGCATTTTGAGGCTGAATCTCATCTGGTATAAGGGAGCTGACAATAATGAGGTCAATTTCTTCAGGCTTAATTCCTGCTGATTCAATAGCCCTCTTTCCTGCCTCATATTCCATATCGGACGATTTCATATATGGCGGGGCAATCCGTCTCTCCTCTGCTCCTGTGTGGTCAAAATAGACTTCGTCAACAGACTTTAAGCTTAATCCTTCAAAAAAATCATTTCTCCTGACATCTTCAGGGAGATAAGAACCTGTCCCGACAATAGCAGCCCTTCTCATCCCTTTAGTCTCCCCCCGCATCTTCATAACTCTGGCGGGGATACCGCCCATAATAGTATTGGAGTGGACATCTTTTGTGCCCTTTCAATAGTTGGTGCTGGGTCAACCCTATTTTGCAATAGCCTTCAGAAATAAGCCCAGTTTATCGGCATCAAAGAATTTATTAATCAACTGTTTTATCCTTTCAATGTCTATATCTTCTACTGGGAATAAAACTAAATTCCTTATGTCTATCAAATCTATCTCCGATGAGGAATACAATTTTGTAAGTATTAAATGCTCCGGGCCTGAGACCTTCATATCAAAATCCTCAAGAGGCACTGCATTATCCAACAGGGACAACTCCCACGGCTTATCTGCAATCAATATGTCCACAGGCGGCATGGTATTTGAGTTGAGATGTAAAATTACAGGCACAGGGTCTTCCTTTCTGCCGAATTTCAGATGTGCCGTAAATCCAGCCTCTCTAAAAGCCTTTGCGATTTTCACAAAGTCGTCTTCCCCTGCCTCTACCATAAAATCCAAGTCTTGTGTGGCCCTTATCTTAGATTCATCTACCCACAGATTCATGGCATTAGCCCCGATTAATGCAAATCTATAATCTTTAAGTATATTCTTAACTATTTTTAAGACATTTTCTTCTTGAGCCATAAAAAGATTTTCTCATATTATAGATTAAACTATAAGCATTCAGCGACTTAACTATCCGTATTAAAACATACTCTTTAGTCATCCTTATTTTTTTACCTCTTTTTGCATCTTTTTTAACCCATCTCATGCTGAATTTGTTCATGTATGTATAGAAAATTTTAAAATCCTCCTCACCTTAATCCTCTCCCCCGCACATAGATTATGTGCGGGGTGAGGGGTTTGTTCATAAGATTTGATGTATAAAGGAAGCCATACTATAGTGAAAGCAATAAATAACTTGTAGGGCAAGACTATTTACACGGCTAAAGAACCTGTTGCACAAATACTGATTTGTCACCCTGAGCCTAAGGCGAAGGGTCTATAACTTATTGTTTTTATGAGATTCTTCGCTCCGCTCAGAATGACAAACTGGTCGTTTTTCATATTTGTGCAACAGGCTCCATGGAGAAGCATAAATTTTCCTAAAACATATATCTTGCTTCAAGGATGAAACTTATCCCCTCTCTCGGAAAGTCGTTCTTGACCTGATTGGTATTTTCAGGGTCAGTGTATTTCTCATCTAAAAGGTTATATATTGAACCCCTTATCTCAGCATTTTCATAGAAATTCTTACCTATCAAAGTTAAGTCAAGAACCTCATAACCTGATAACTCTCCCCTTGTGTCTGTCTTTGTCCGTGGTCGTGCTCCCACTACGAGGAGATTGGCATTGGCATTGAGATATTCATTCAATCCCATATTAACGCCAATATTCCCTTTATGGGCTGCCACATCATGCAGTCTGTAAGCGGCATTCACATCCCATGGATTCTGATAAGTATAATTGATATATCCGTAAGATAAATTTCCATATTTTGCCTTTAATTCTGTCTCTATTCCATTCACCTTAGCCTTGCCAACATTTTTAAATTTAGTATTTTCAATAGCTATAATATCCTCTATTTCAGTGTCAAAATATGTTACCGTCAACGAATGATTCTTGGTAAATTGGTATCCAAGCGATGCCTCATAAGTTCTGAGCTTCTCAGGTTTTGTATCGGGATTACCTGTTTGAGCAGGGTTGTTTGCGTTATAGAGTTCCTTAAAATTAGGCGCCCTGAATGCAGAGCCATAGAGGAGTTTTAGATTTGCTTTCTCAATGAAACTCCATACAAGACCCAATCTTGGATTTATTGTATCCCCAAAATCACTATAACGGTCGTATCGGACTCCAAAAGTCCCTTCAATATCGGTTGTAAATTTCCATACATCCTGAATATATAATGCCGATATATTCCTGTCCTTATTCTGATTCCAGTTCCCCCATGAAGTAATATCCTGAAGTGAGCCTAAAGGGGCGTTAGTATTAGGATTGAAATTACCTGTAGATTTTACATCATATTGGTTTATAGATTCGTAAAGCACCCCTGCCGTTACTGTATTTTTATCCCATAAAGAATAATCAAGCTGTAATTCAGAACCTAATGTCCTATTCTTTGCCTCAGGTATTCCAATAAATCCATCAGGAAAAAACGAAAGGGCGCCTTCAGGGAATATCTCCCAATCTGCCTTCCAGTAATAATTATCATAGTAGCCTTTTAATAAAAGGTGTAAATCTTCCTTCAAAGAATGTTTGTAAATAAGCTCACCAAAGAGATGTCCGGTCTCTATCTTGCTCTCGTCATTTAAGGCATTTAATACGCCTATATAGGGACCTCTCTCTTTATTTACATATCGTCCATTAAAAGAAATGTCTCCATAAGACATCTTAATGCCAAGGTCATATCTTTTCTTCCAGTCATCTGTTTGCCCACTTTTTTTAATACGGTCACTCTCAACATTTAATCTGGCACCTTTTGTATCTAAATAATCAAATGTCCCTCCTATTTTTAGCCCCGAGTATTCCTTTCCAAATAACAAATCATAATGCTGTGTTGAAAAACTCCCTCCTCCAGCCCTTACATCAACACCATCAATATCATCCACATCTTTTGTTATCACATTGATTACAGCAACGAAGGCATTGGCACCATGAAGGGCAGAGCCGGGACCCTTTATAATCTCAATCCTCTTGATATTCTCCACGAACATATCATCAAATACCCATGTCCCGCCGCCACTCAGGGTTTCATTAACCCTGTGACTGTCTATCATGACGAGAACCTTTTCTGTATCAATACTCTTGATTCCTCTGGATTCTATCCCATATTTTCCATATCCTGTAACTATGGAAATACCGATTCCCGGGACTGTTTTTAACACATCCATCAAATCCCTCGCACCCATATTCCTTATCTGCTCTGCCGTAATAACTGTTGCAATGGCAGGGGCTTTACTCACCATCTGGGCATGCTTGGTTGCGGTAACGATGAGGTCTTTTTCCTCAAAGAAGAGGAGCATCTCCTCTTCAGCCTTTGATGTGATTACCTTTTTGTCTTCGGAAGACACGCCGGCGAAATAATTGCCGCTTGTCCATGCCGCATCTTCGGCGATGGAGTAAGCAGTGGAGTAATCAGGATATATCAGGGCAAAGAGAGGCACGCACAAAATCAAGAAGAACCTTATATTCATATTGAATCTCCTTTTCAGTATAATAATACACAGCACAGCCAAAGCATAGGAAAAATTAAATTCTGGAACACGAATTTCACGAATATACGAATGGCACGAATAAAAACTAAAATCAAAAGTAAAAATATTTTCTGTAATTAGTAGTTATTCGTGTAATTTGTCCCATTCGTGTTATTCGTGTTCAAGACTTTGTTCCTAATTCTCTAATCTCTAATTTCATCTACCACCGGGAATCTTAGTGTAAATATACTCCCCCTGTCAATTTCGCTTTCCACATCTATGGTTCCGCCATGTCTTTCCACAATCCCATGGCTTATTGAGAGCCCCAGCCCTGTGCCCTTTGTCTGGGGTTTCGTTGTAAAGAAAGGGTCAAATATCTTATGGATGATATGCTCCGGGATGCCTCCCCCGCTATCATGGACGCTGACATTTACCCATTCTGCCCCTTTTGATACCATAACCTTCATGACCCCTCCATCCGGCATTGCATAAATGGCATTATTAAAAAGGTTTAAAAAGACCTGCTTCATCTGCTGGACATCAACAGATACCAGAGGCGGATTATCAATATATTCCTCAACAATTTTTATATTTGAAACCTTTGCCAGATGAGAGATGAGATTTAATGTATCCTTTATTACATCCGCAATAGATGTTTTATCCATCTTGGGCTCTCTCTGTCTTGCAAAATCAAGGAGGTTTCTCACAATGTGTTTTATGCGCATTGTCTCATTGAAAATGATATCCAATTTTTCCTTGTCAGGATTGGTATCAGGCATATCATCTCTCATAAGAGATGTATAACCCAGAATGCCTGTCAGGGGGTTATTTACCTCATGCGCCACATTTGCCGCAAGCTCTCCAAGTGATGCAAGCCTTGCAGTACGGATAAGTTTTTCCTGCCCTCTTTCAATCTCTTCAAGCTGTCTTTTAACCTTTTCATAAAGCATGGAGTTTTCCACTGCTGTGCCTATCTGGTTTCCTATGGAATAGAGAAGCTTCATCTCATCATGGGTAAATGAATGCATTGAGCGGGATGTTATGTTCATCGCGCCTATGATATTTTCTCTGGTTCTTAACGGGATGCTGGCAAATGCCCTGAAACCCTTCTCCCATACCTCCCCTCTGGAGACCCTGGAGTCGTCAGAGATATCACCTGTTATGATAGGTTCGCCAGAAAGGATTACCCTCCCTGCAATCCCTTCCCCTGGTTTTAAAGAGTCAATTTTCTTTACAAATTCACTGTCTACACCTTCATAGGCAGCAATGTTAAATAACCCCTTATCACCTGATGGAAGATATACCCACCCGGCCTCCATTCCTGTTATCTTTACTACCTCCTTAATCGCACACTGGAGTATGAACTTTAAGTTTAAGGATTTGTTTACTGCAGAGGTAACAAGGTTTAATGCGGAGAGTTCCTTCACATGGAGCATAATCTTTTCATCCTTAGTTTTTAGCGCCTTAACCATCCTGTTAAATGAGGAGGCAAGATCCTCTATCTCATCCTTTGAGCCTATATCAATCCTTTCATACCACCCTCCCTTTTCTACACTCTCCACGCCATTTTTAAGCACCAAAAGCGGCTTTGCGAGCCTTTGAGACAGAAAATAGGTAAGTATGAAACCCGCTGGAAGGAAAAGGATGGTAATAGATACACTTGTCCAGATGATGTCCTTTATACGGGCATTTATCCCTTTTAAGGATAATCCCATCTGCACCATGCCGATAGTTTTACCCCTTTTACCTTGAGGTTCTTTAATGTTAGAGATTGGATTATTTTCATCACCCTTTGTGTCTTGAAAAATCATATCCTCTTCTCTCTTGAACTCCTTTGATGCGACTACAGGCGACCAGAAATCATAGATGGTATCTTTCCCAAAGGCAGTCTTTTGCCAGAACGGCTCGTTTCTTTCCTCTAACTCTATTTTTATGTCTTCAGAAATCACTGCGGTAAAGCCCTTCGCACCTGCCTGTGTAACGGCAGACAGGTCTGTATGGACAGATAGGGGTTTACCCTTAAGGGTATAGATTGCTGCATACAAAACATCGCTTTCTAATCGCACACTCCGCTGTATAACAGGCTCAAGGAAGTTACGACTTTCTGTAAAGACACCGAGTTCACTATCATGGGCAAGGTTTCTTACCATAGAGAGCCCTTTATTTACGAGGTCTTGCTTTAAAAGTTTTTCCTGCTGATAGATAACAACCGCTGTAAAAAATACAGATATGCCTATCACAATGCTGGTTATATACCAAAATACCCTTGCCCTGAAACCGTGTCTGAAAGCGTATAAAATATTTTTCAGCATATCACTATTTATATACTCTATCAGCCAGCCGAATCACCCTTTCAGAAATCTTGATTCCTATCTTTTCCGCTGTGTTTAAGTTTATAGAAAATTTCACCATTCGGGGCTTAATTAGAGAAAACTCCTTTATATCCTTACCTTCAAGTATCCTATTTGCCATCTCTCCTGCCTGTCTTCCTATGTCTTCGCTGTCAAAGGAAAGGGCTAAGAGCACACCGTCCTTTACATATTTATCTGATATGCCAATGAGCGGGATTCTGTTTCTAAATGCAAATAAAAGCATATAATTTATGGACTCAGGGGTTATGGCAGTTGTATCAGGCGCCATCCAGATGGCATCTACATTACCCTCCATCCGGGAGATGGCATCTATTGCCTCTGTTTTTGAATCTATTTTTTTAATTACAAGGCTTACTTCAAGTTTTTTCGCAGCCGCCTCTGCCTCATTAATAATGGACTGGCTTTTGGAGGGGTCATAGATAACCCCAATTCGCTTAACCTGTGGAGCTACCTGCAAAAGGGCTTTGAATTGCTCCTCCGGCGGGATATTAATATCTATGCCTGTTATATGTGGATATCGGCTTTTAATATCAGCATCCGGATTGAGAACGAAGGTAAATACAATAGGCTTATCCTTTATCTCGTCTTTTACCAGTGTCAGGGCATCTGTGCCGAGGGTGAATATCAAATCGGTCCCCTTCAGTCTAAAAAGGATGGAACTATTATCACCATTCTCTATGACATACTCATAGACATTTGCCTTCACAGCGGACTTAAACCCCTTTAGTGCGTCCCTGTAAGGGAGTATGTCCACACTTTTAACCGCTGCTACATCTTCGGCATGGGAATGGGGTGAACTGGATAGAGTAATGAGTAATATAATGGAGGATATGAATATTGGGAATTTCATTTAAAAACACCTCCTACAAAAGATAAGGTGAAGGCAAAGGAAAAGGAAAAGGTAAAGGTAAAGGTAAAGGTAAAGGTAAAGATTTTTCTCTACCTATATCTTTACCTCTACCTGTCTTATAATATCGTTCAGGACTTATTAATCAATATAGCATATCTCTTATTCTTAAGCAAATCCATCCTTTCCCAAAACTTAATCTCCTTATACTCCCATTATCTCCCTCTTTCTCAGAAGATAGAGAAAGTATGGTGCGCCGATTACTTCTGGCTTCTATTTAAATACCCTGCCATCTCATCAATCCCTTCTATTATTCTTGGCCCAAGCCTGTAAAGTGTATCACCTGTATAGAAAACCCTCCCCTTCTTTACAGCCTCAAGCATATCAAGTTTTTTTAAAAGCCCCTTTGAGTTTTCCTTCGTATCAACACCCATACTCTTGCCGATTAAAATAACATCAGGTGAGCGAAGGATAACCTCT
>Ga0209212_1006552_pt1 | contig 13273 bp, 10 predicted proteins | sample RifGroC2_FD_183996 | JGI IMG/M metagenome (GOLD analysis project Ga0209212, IMG submission 183996) | Groundwater microbial communities from Rifle, Colorado, USA - Groundwater C2 (SPAdes) (version 2) | ecosystem: Environmental > Aquatic > Deep subsurface > Groundwater | place: Rifle, Colorado... | reverse complement strand
CCGCCGTTCAGAAAAAGAAGATCGACGCGCAGCTGAAGAAGAAGTGGCAGCTTAAGTAGTCCGGAACAGACGATTAGTAATCCTGTAGGGGCGGTATTCAGGCGCTATGGCAGCGTTGGAGTGCCGACCCTACAGGAGCGTGTTGGGGCCAGTCATCGGATTTGCAGCAGGCAGCATCAAATTCAACCACCACCGGCGCGACTCTTCCGACTCGCTCCCGCCGGTACGGAAACGGGCAAGCAAACGCATGACTAAAGAAGCAAAGAAGCAGATCATCGATGTGGGCGACGGCGCAGCCATCCCGCGCAAGAGCGACCGCGGCCTTTTCACCGCCTGGCGCATCGCATTTTTCGGGGCCATCGGCACCCTCGGCTACCTGGTAACCGTCAAGCCCGACCCGTATCTCAACATTCTGAAGTTCGTTCCCGACGGGATCCTGGTCACCTTCCAGGTCACCCTCGGGGCGATACTGCTTGCCATCGTGCTAGGCCTCATCACCGGCTTGGGCAGGATCTCCAAGAACCGCCTCTTCAACGGGGCCGCATCGCTCTACGTGGAGATCATCCGCGGCATTCCGCTTTTGGTGCAGATCTTCTACATCTACTACGCACTGGGCCGCATCGTACAGGTCCCCGCCATCCTTTCCGCCATTATCGCCATGGCTGTCTGCTACGGCGCCTACATGGGCGAGGTGGTCCGCGCCGGGATCGAGTCGATTGCCAAGGGACAGCAGGAGGCGGCCCTCTCGCTCGGGATGAACCAGCGCCAGACCATGATTCACGTGATCCTGCCCCAGGCCGTGAAGGTGATCCTCCCTCCGGTTGGCAACGAGTTCATCGCTCTTTTGAAGGATTCCTCCCTGGTCTCCATCATTGCCGTTGCCGACCTGCTGCGCCGCGGCCGTGAGTTCGCCTCCGAATCGTTCACCTATTTCGAGACCTACACGGTCATCGCGCTGATTTACCTGATCATCACACTGTTTTTATCGAAGATCATCGGCGTCATGGAGGAGCGTGTCAGTGTCAACAAATAAGCGCAGAAAGATGGTTGAGGCGACGGAGATCGTCAAGATCTACGGCTCGTTCCGCGCCCTGGACCGGGTTTCCTTCGATATCTACGACGGCGAGAAGGTCGTCATCATCGGCCCTTCCGGCTCCGGCAAGTCGACCATGCTCCGCTCCATCAACAGGCTTGAGGAGATCGACGGCGGGCGCATCGTGGTGGACGGCATGGATCTGCTGGATCCACGGACCGACATCACCAAGGTGCGTGAAGAAGTCGGCATGGTGTTCCAGTCCTTCAACCTGTTTCCCCACAAGACGGTGCTGGAGAACCTGACGCTGGCCCAGATCGTGGTCCGCAAGCGCTCCAAGAAGGAGGCCGAAGAGCGGGCCATGGTGCTCCTTGAGAAGGTCGGGTTGGTTGAGAAGGCCAAGGCGTACCCGGGCAAGCTCTCGGGAGGCCAGCAGCAGCGCGTCGCCATTGCCCGCTCGCTCGCCATGGACCCGAAGCTGATGCTTTTCGACGAGCCGACCTCGGCGCTCGACCCGGAGATGATCGGCGAGGTGCTCGACGTCATGAAGGACTTGGCGCGAGACGGGATGACCATGGCGGTGGTCACCCACGAGATGGGTTTTGCCCGCGAGGTGGCGGACCGGGTCATCTTCATGGACGCCGGCCGCATCGTCGAGGAGGGGACCCCGGAGCACTTCTTCACGGCCCCGTCGCACGAGCGGGCCAAGCTGTTCCTGAGTCAGATACTGTAGCGGCCTTTGCATGGGGCGTTGCAGATGGCAAATTGACGGCGAGGTTTTCGTAGGAGCGGCATTCCTGCCGCGATAACCGCAGCTTAGACTTGTCCGCCGTAGCCTGAAAGGCGAAGGTGGATCTCGGCAGGAATGCCGCTCCTACAAGAGGGTTCCAGGTATAGCTGGTCGGTTCCTAACGCAAGATTTGTGCTAACTAGGCTTTTTGAATCCAGAAAGGCGAAAGGTGGTGATAGTCCTTCAGTTTTACCAGGCAGGAAGTTTGAACGCAGGTTTGCAATTCAATTAAACACTGACCGAGGAGGAAGTAATGAAGAAAAACAAGAAGTTGTTGGCAGTAGCAGTCGCAGGCGCATTGACCGCGGCAACCGCCGTACCGGCACTGGCACTGGAGAACCAGTTCAATGGTGCATTCACCACCTTTTTCGACGCGGGCAATTTTGCCGGCAGTGGCGTCCTGGCTGACAACGCTCCCAGTGCGAACTACTTCGTGCAGCGCGTGCGTCTGGGCTACACCGCCAAGGCGGACGACCATGTCAAACTGGTCACCAAGTTCGAGTTCGACTACAACTTCTGGGGCAACGGCTCCTACAGCGTTGGCCGCGGCCAGGGCGGCGCTATCGGTGCCGACTCCGTCAACATGGAAACCAAGCACCTCTATCTTGACCTGAACTACCCGGCCATCAACGCCAAAATCGGTATGATGGCGAACAACGACTCCTTCAAAGGGGTGCTGTTCGACGGCGACATGGCTGGTATCCTCCTCTCGCACGATTACGACAAGGCCGGCATTTCCGCAGGTTTCTTCCGCTTCAACGACTCTAACGACTCGACCCCCACCAATGCTTCCAATGACCAGGATTTCACCCGCCTTGGGCGCAACACCAACGACATGTTCTCCCTGGACGGCAAGTACAAAGTCTCCAAAGACCTGAGCGTCGGCGCTGCCTACTACTACATCCAGGACGACTCCACCATCAACAGCGGCGGCGTCGTCAACGATGCCAAGGTTCACAACCTTGGCGTGAATGCTGCCGGCAACGTCGGTCCGGTCGCCCTGAGCGGCTTCTTCCTGAAGCAGTTCGGCGATCTGGCAGCCGGTGTCGATGCCGAGGGCTTCGCAGCCAATGTCGGCGCCAAGATGGCCCTGGGTGGCGGCACCCTGCGCTCCGAGTTCCTCTACGTATCCGGCGGCAACGACCAGTTCTACGTGGCAAGCGGCCCTGGCGGCACCGAAGGCGGACAGTTCTACGACGCGGAGATGATCATGCTCGGCCGCGACAAGTACGCCACCTCGATCGATAACGCCATCATCTATGACGTGAACAACCTGAACGAGGGTGTCATCATGGGTACCATCGGCTATGACTACACCTTCACCGACAAGATCTCCGCCAGCGTCAATGCAGGCTTTGCCGCCGTCGCCAAAGACACCGGCGCCAGGGCTGCAGTCAGGGGCACTTCCGACAGTGATTACCTTGGTACCGAGATCAATGCAGAAGCTTACTACAAGCTTTCTGCCAATGTCACCCTTGGAGCACGCGGTGGCTACTTGATGCTGGGCGACTACTTCGCGAGCAACCTCGATGATCCTTACGATGTAAAACTCATTGCCAAGTACAACTTCTAAACAGGGTACCCCCTCTCCGGTCTGTCTGTACCGGGGAGGGGATAATACATTGCCGCAATCTTGACAATTGTATAGTGACAATTAGAATCTGTTGACGTGTGGAAGCTGAACTTAACAATGTGATACATCACTCTCAAGGAGGTAGTCTGCATGAGCTTTAAGAAGATGAGCGCGTTGCTCCTGGTAGCAATGCTCGCAGCCGGCGCAGTCGGTTGCAAGAAGAAGGAAGAGGCGGCAGCACCCGCAGCACCGGCCGCAGCACCGGCTGGCAACACCGTCAAGATCGGCTTCCTCGGCGCCCTCACCGGCGACGTGGCCATGTTCGGCAAGCCGACCCTGGAAGGGATGAAGATGGCTGCCGAAGAGCTGAACGCTGCCGGCGGCATCCTAGGCAAGAAGATCGAGATCATCGAAGCGGACAACCGCGGCGACAAGCAGGAAGGCGCGTCTGTCACCCAGAAGTTCATCTCCCGTGACGGCGTGACCGCCATCGTCGGCGACCCGACCACCGGCATCACCAAGGTTGCCGCACCGATCGCACAGAAAGCGGGCGTCGTGCTCCTCTCCGCCGGCGCCACCGGCCCGGGCGTTGTTGAAGTGGGGGACTTCATCTACCGCGACACGCTGCTCGACTCCATCGCGATTCCGGCCTGCATCGAGTACTTCGCGAAGGACCTGAAGTACAAGAAGGTTGCCATCATCACCTCCGACAACAACGATTACAGCGTCGGTCTCTCCCAGACTTTCCGTGACGCGGCTGCCAAGGTGCCCGATATCAAGATCGTCGCTGACGAGAAGGTGAAGGACGGCGACAAGGACTTCTCCGCCCAGATCACCAACATCAAGGGGAAGAAGCCGGACGTCATCCTGTTCTCCGGTTACTACACCGAAGGCGCACTCATCATGAAAGAGGCCCGCAAGCAGGGTCTCAAAGCAGCGATGTTCGGCGGCGACGGACTGTTCTCCCCGAAATTCATCGAACTGGGCGGCCCCGCTGTTGAAGGGTCCATGTCCGCGCTCGGTTTCTCCACCGAGCAGGCAACCCCGGAGACCACCAAGTTCATCGAGGCCTTCAAGGCCAAGCACACCGGCGAGCTCCCGGGTCTCTTCGACGCCCAGGGTTATGATGCTGTGATGCTGCTGGCCGATGCCATGAAGCGCGCCAACAGCGTGGATCCCAAGGTCTTCAAAGATGCACTTGCCAAGACCAAAGGCTTCGCCGGCGTTTCCGGCACCATCAGCATGCAGGCAAGTCGCGAGCCGATCAAGAGCCCGCTCTCCCTTCTCGTAGTCAAGGACGGCAAGTTCGTCCTCAAAGCAAAAGTCCCCGTCAAAATGGACTAGAGCTTACCTTGTTTCACTTGCAGTGCCAGGCGGCCCCGTTTCGACGGGGCCGCTTTTTTTCGATCAAATCAGTCAACAAGCAATGGGACGCAGATCAAATCTGAAAAGGCGGCTTAAAACAAACTGACGTCATGTTTGCGGATTGTTTGATCAGATTTGATCAGGTAAATCCGCGTCCCATTGCCTTTTGCCTCTCTGTTTAGCCGTGAACAGAATTACCTCTTGACAAGCGTGGCGGGAATAATTATATTTCATTCCATTAAAGGGGAGTAGTTATCGGCCGGAGAAATGGCCGACCCGGATTCCGTCAATACGGTCGCAAGACCCGGAACCGGGGCAGTTAACCTGTCAACAAGACCTTTATCCTGGCAACCAAGCCGTGGGTAAAGGTCTTTTTATTTACCCCGGCGAAAACAGTCCCGACCGGACTGCATTTCCATCGTCGGAGTACACACCATGCAAAATCTAAAGACAACCCTTCTTCTCTCCTTACTGACCGTCCTCATGGTTGCCATGGGGAGCGCCCTCGGTGGCAGGTCCGGCATGATGCTCGCCTTTGCCATGGCCCTCGGGATGAACTTCTTCTCCTACTGGTTTTCCGACAAGATAGTGCTTAGAATGTATGGCGCGCAGGAGATAGGCGAGCAGGACCATCCTGTTTTTTACGGGATGGTGCGCCACCTTGCCGGCAGGGCAGGGCTGCCCATGCCCAAGGTGTATATCATTCCGTCCGACAGCCCCAACGCCTTTGCCACCGGGCGCAACCCCCAGCACGCCGCCGTTGCCGCGACTCAGGGAATCCTGCGCATCCTTTCACCCGAGGAACTGGAAGGGGTGATGGCTCATGAACTTGCCCATGTGCAGAACCGCGACATCCTGGTCGGCACCATTGCCGCTACCTTTGCCGGCGCCATCTCCATGATCGGCAACATGCTGCAGTGGGGCGCCATGTTCGGGGCCGGTCGCGGTGATGACGAAGAGGGGGGCGGCATCGGCGGCCTGGTCGGCTCACTGGCCATGGCCATTATCGCTCCCATTGCCGCCATGTTGATCCAGATGGCCGTGTCACGGTCACGCGAATACCTGGCTGATGCCTCCGGCGCTGCAATCTGCGGCCGTCCCCTTGCACTGGCAGCCGCACTGCGTAAACTGCATATGGCCTCTCAGGCCCTGCCGATGCACGAGGCCCGGCCCGCTACCGCGCACATGTTTATCGTCAACCCGCTGACCGGCGGTGGTATGATGGAGCTCTTCTCGACCCATCCGCCCATGGAGGAGCGCATTGCACGGTTGGAGCAGATGGCAAGGTAGCTCTGTCTTACTTTCGCAACCTTCACCAACTCTTCATCGCCCTCCGCGCCTGCACGCTGAAGCGCTTCGGCGCGCAAGCGGGAGAGGGCAGGGGTGAGGGTGCTTCTCGATTCAGGTTGTTGCCTATAGCTGCTAAACGCTTAGGCATCGCCCTCACCCTAGCCCTCTCCCTGAGGGAGGGGACTTAGTCCCGTTTGATGAACGTGTAATGAGAATGACTGTTGGACAAAATTGCAGATTTACACCTTAAGGAGGTTTTTCAATGGATTGGATGAGTGACCCGCAGGTCTGGATGGCTTTGGTAACGTTGAGCGCACTGGAAATAGTGTTGGGGATTGACAACATCATCTTCATCTCTATTCAGGCGAGCAAACTGCCTGCCCATCAGCAGGAAAAAGCCAGGCTCGTGGGACTCGGATTGGCGATGTTCATCAGGATAGCTCTGCTGTTTTCCCTTACCTGGCTTATGGGGCTGACGGCGCCGCTGTTCTCGATACTGGGCAACGACATTTCCGGTCGTGACCTGATACTTATTTCCGGCGGCCTGTTCCTGATCTGGAAAAGTACCATGGAGATCCACGAGAAGCTGGAAGGGGATGAGGTCGTCTTGTCGGCTGGCGTAGGGGCAACTTTCGGCGCCGTTATCGTGCAGATCCTCCTGCTCGATATCGTCTTCTCTCTCGACTCGATAATTACGGCACTCGGCATGGCGAGTCAGTTGATGATCATGGTCGCTGCGGTCGTCATCGCGGTCGGGTTCATGATGCTCTTCTCCGGCAAGATCAGCGCCTTCGTTGAAAAGCACCCGACGATCAAGATGCTCGCTCTGAGCTTTCTGCTGCTGATCGGCGTGGCGCTGATCGGCGACGGCTTCGACATGCACATACCCAAGGGGTATATCTACTTCGCCATGGCTTTCTCGGTCATGGTCGAGATGCTCAACCTGAGGCTCAGACGGGGTACGCCGGTCAAGCTGCATGAGCCGCACCTTGATTCAGCAGACAAATGAACGAATCGATCACCGGTCACGACCGGTGACGGTACAACCAAGGAGAATGCAACATGAAACGACACCTTCTCAAGGCTTTTACCATGGTGGCTGCCGTTATGTTTCTGAGCTTGACCGTACTCGAACTTAGTGCCGAGGCAAGGGCCGGTGGCAGCCGCTCCATGGGCAGCCGCGGTTCGCGCAGCTATTCCCGTCAGGCGTCTCCCACGCCGAGCCAGTCTCCGGCCTATGCGCCCGGGGCTGGAAGCTACCAGCAACCGGCGGGAGGCGGGTTCATGAGGGGGATGGCCGGCGGCCTCGCGGGGGGCATGCTCGGGAGCATGCTGTTCGGTGGCACAGCCGGCGCCGGCGGCGTAGGTGGCGGCACGGGCGGCGGTGGCATCGGCCTGTTCGAGATCATCCTTCTGGCCGGAGGCGGCTACTTCATTTACCGGATGATGAAAAGGGGCAGGCAGTAGCCGAGGAACGTTGACATATCAAGTCCTATATGTCCAAAGGGGGAGACCATGCTTAAAAACAGAATGATTCTTATTCTGGTGGCGATAACGGTAATTTTCCCGTTCGTTGGATACCTGCTTAACTTCTACACAGACTGGTTGTTCTTCGCAGAGACGGGGTTTTCCTCCGTCTTAGTGACGACGGTGTACGCGCAAACAGGGGCAGGGGTGCTCTTCGGCGTACTGCTCTTCGCTTTCCTGCAACTGAACCTCCACTACGCCAACAAGGGAAGCTTCCCCTTGTCCGGCATCTACATCGTGGGCGGCAATCTTCGCATCAACAGGAGCGAGGTCGCCCGCCTGGTTCGGCCGGTAGCGATTGTCGTTTCTCTCATTGTTTCACTGATGGCCGGCAACTGGGGGGCGCAGCGCTGGGAGGATCTGCTGCTGTTCGCCAACAGGTTGTCCGTGGGAATGGCCGATCCGGTCCTCGGCAAGGATGTCGGCTTTTATCTGTTCAGCCTCCCCTTTCTCGACATGCTTAAGGTTTTTGCCAGCTTCATGGTCCTGGCGGCTTTGGTCCTGTCGGCAGCCGTCTATTTTGTCAAGGGCGGCATCGTTTTGGATGACCGCAGTGCCGGCATGGATCATAAAGTGCGCCGGCATCTGGCACTTCTGATCGGCCTCTTCGCCCTGGTGATCGCTGCGGGGTTCTATCTGGACAGCTTCAAGCTGCTGCTAACCAATAACGGCATCTTCTCCGGTGCCGGATATGTGGACGTCAACGCGCGACTGCTGACCTACCGAATTCTCACCTTTGTGACGCCGCTGGCGGGGGTAATGCTGGCTCGCGGCATCTGGAAGGGGAACTGGCGCATGGCGTTGCTCCCCCCCATCGCGGTTGCGGCGGTGTACCTGATTGGCATTCGTGTCTATCCCGGTCTGTTGCACAAATTCAAGGTGGCCCCCAACGAGTTGACCCTTGAGACCCCTTACCTTGAGAATCATCTCAAATTCACCCGCTACGGCTACGATCTGGACAAGATCGAGACCGTTCCCTTCGATGTCGACACCAAGCTTTCGGCAGTCGACATAGCCAACAACGACGCCACCATCAAGAACATCCGGCTCTGGGATCACGCACCGCTTCTGAAGACTTATAGCCAGCTGCAGCAGATCAGGACCTATTACAAGTTCTTCGACGTCGACAACGACCGCTACATGGTGAACGGCCAGTACTCCCAGGTCATGCTGTCGCCGCGCGAGCTTTCCTACGCCGACCTCCCCAGCAAGAACTGGATCAACGAGCGGCTGATATTCACCCACGGCAACGGCATCACCTTCGGCCCGGTGAGCCGCATCAGCAAGGAGGGTTTGCCGGAGTTCTTCGTCAAGGACATCCCTGCGGTGAGCCTGGCCGACATCAAGGTGACCAGGCCCGAGATCTACTACGGCGAGCTCTCGAACGACTACGTTGTCGTCAAGACCAAGGTTCCAGAGTTCAGCTACCCGACCGCCACCGGCAACATCAACACGACCTATGCCGGGAAGGGCGGGGTGACCATCGATTCCCTGGCCAAGAAGTTACTTTTCGCAGCACAGTTCAAGACTGAGAAGATCCTGCTCTCCTCCGATATCACGCCTGAGAGCCGCATCATCTACAACAGGAACATAGGCGATCGGGTGAAAAGCATCGCTCCTTTTCTGAGCTTCGATATCGACCCCTACATGGTGGTGGACGACGCAGGCCGGCTCAAATGGATCATCGACGCCTACACCTTTTCGGACCGGCTGCCGTACTCCAAGCCGATCAAGGGGGGGATGAACTACCTGCGGAACTCGGTCAAGGCTGTCGTCGATGCCTACGACGGATCGGTAGCCTTCTATATCAGCGATCCCAAGGACGTCCTGGTGCAGGTGTATTCGCGCATCTTCCCGGGCCTGTTCCAGCCGATCACGGCGATGCCCGCCGATCTGCGCAAGCATGTCCGCTATCCGCACCAGTTCCTCCAGGTGCAGGCCGCGCTTTTTGCCGCCTATCACATGACCGACCCAAAGGTGTTTTACAACAAGGAAAACCTCTGGCAGGTCCCGGCACTGGGCGAGAAGCCGATGGAGCCGTACTACACCATCATGAAGCTCCCAGGGGAAAAGGTGGAGGAGTACATCCTGCTGCTTCCCTTCACCCCGTCCAAGCGCGACAACCTGGCCGCCTGGCTCACGGCGCGCTGCGATGGCGAGAATTACGGAAAGATCCGTGCCTACACCTTCCCGCGCGACCGGCTGATCTACGGTCCCAAGCAGATCGACGCCCGCATCAACCAGGACTCCTTCATCTCTCAGCAGTTGACGCTCTGGAGCCAGCGCGGCTCCGAAGTCATCCGGGGGAGCCTGCTGGTGATCCCGATCGAGAAATCGCTGCTCTATGTGCAGCCGCTCTTCCTGGCTGCCGACAAGGCTGGCCTGCCCGAGCTGAAGAGGGTCATCGTCGCCTTCGGAGACCAGGTGGTCATGGAGGAGAACCTGGAGCTCGCCCTGCAGAGGCTCTTCGGGGCCAAAAGAGCGATAACCGGTGCTGCCGCGCCTGCCACAGGCACAACCGGCGCACCGGCTGCGGGTCCCAAGTCTTCACAGGCCAACCTTGCCAAGGAAGCGATGAGCATCTTCGAGCGTGCGACCAACATGCAGCGCCAGGGGAACTGGACCGGCTACGGAGAGGAGTTGCGCAAGCTGGAGCAGGTCCTGAAGCAGATGGCGCAGTAGCGGAACCGCCCCCGGGAAAATGGGGGTGGGGTGGCTCGATTCCGTAGGAGCGGCATTCCTGCCGCGATCCGCCTTCGCCTTTCAGGCTATGGCGGACAAGTGAGAAAGGAGAATAAGATATGAAATGTCCCGTCTGCAACAACGTTAACCTCGTCATGTCCGAGCGTCAGGGGGTTGAAATCGATTACTGCCCCGACTGCCGCGGCGTCTGGCTTGACCGAGGCGAGCTCGACAAGATCATCGAGCGGGCCGCTCAGCTGGAGTCGCCGGTTCCACCGCAGGTTCAGCAAGCGCCACAACCGCAGTACGCAACACCGCAGTACGCACCACCGCCACCGCAGTACCAACCGCAGGGCGGTCAGGCTCCCGGATACCATCAGGGGCATTCCCACGGGCAGAAGCCGTACAGGAAAAAATCTTTTCTGGAAGAGTTGTTTGACTAGCATCGGTCACACCGGCAGGGGGTACTCCGGTACCCCCTGGTTCGTGACACCCGAGGCTGACGAGCTTTGCTGAAACACGCAGTTTGATCGCGGCAGGAATGCCGCTCCTACAACGTTATGACATATGCAAGATTGATGAGAGATGATGCTTATGTCTGTGCTTCTTTCTTGACATCGAATGCCTTACTTCGTTATATTCCCGCCCAGACTATGCGAAGAAAACTACAGATAAAAATATCTTCCTGGCTTCTGATCCTGGCTGTGCTGACTGTTGCGTTCAACGGTGTTTGCCAAAGCGCACACGCAATGCAGGATCATTTGTCATGCGCAACTGATGGGGCATCACAGTCCGCAGTTTCTGCCGCCAATGGCTGCCCTTGCTGTCCTGTTGAACACGATGACTCCGGTGCTTGCGATGACTGCGTCAATTGTCTTTGCCATGCATCTGTCATCCTGCAACCTTTTCGTCTGAGCTTCATCCCCGTTACCTTCGATATCGACCCCGCTGATCCATTCAACTGCTTCCCTGAAGTCTACCTGCCCAAGTTCATACCTCCTCAAAACCTTGCTTAACCCCTTATACTATAGCTTCGTCCGTTTCTCGAAAACTCTCTTACCTAGACCTTAGGCTAAACCTGTTTCCCTACTTCGCCCTTCAGTGATTGAAGTTCGGCTGAGGTGTTTTTGCGCTACGGCGGATGAGGGATCTGCAACTGAGCGTAAGAGTCAAACCCGAAATGTAGTTCCCTTCACAAGGGGACTGATCTGCTTTTCTTATGCCGGAAATTCTACAATTCAGGAGGTTTCACCTTGATAGCATCTGCTTTCCCCAAAAAGGCCGCGCTCCTTATACCGGGACTTGCCTGGCTGCTCTGGTCAGTTCCACAGTTGGTACTGGCGCAGCCTTTGGCGCTGCAGCAAGTACTTGAGTACTCCTTGCAAAACAACGGCGAATTCAAGTCTTTCCGCGAAGAAGTGGGAATCCGCGAGGCAGGCAAAGTAAGAGCCGGACTGCTCCCTAACCCGACCCTGGAAATGGAGGCCGAGACTGGCGCTCTCACAGGGAGCAGTGCTGAGAACAGCTTGTCACTCGGGGTGTCCCAGGAGTTTCTCCACTCCGGAAAGCGTGAAAAACGGCTCTCCCTGGCTGAGCGAGAACTGGAGATGTACCGCTTTCAGGTAGCCGAGCGCGAGAGAGTACTCCGTCTAGAGGTTAAGACGGCATTCTATGATGTAATTCTGGCTAGGCAGCGAGTCGGTTTGGCCGAGCGTGGCATCGCGCTCAACCGTCAAATCATGGAGATCGCAGGAGAACGGTTGACGGCAGGAGATATTCCGGAGTTGGAGCTGAATCTGGTCAAGGTCGAGTTCGCCAGGAGCCAAGGTGCCAAGAGTGAAATTGCCAATGTGCTGAATCAGCATCGGGCCAAACTCTCGACGCTTATGGGGCTCCCTGCCGGGGAATCACCCGAGATAGCTGGAACTCTGGAAGCAGAAGCTGCCATGACAAAGGCCCTGGTTGATCTGAAACAGCTTGCGCTAGGGAGACGACCGGACCTGAAGGCGCTGGAGGCTGAAAAGGGGAGGGGAGATGCCGACATCGCCCTTGCCCGGGCCGAGGCTACTCCCAACCTGACCGCGGGGCTGGCTCTAAAGCGCGATACCACGGCCATCGAGGTCGGCGGTCTCCAGGGAAAGGACACCGCCTATACCATAGGTTTCAAGTTGTCGATGCCGATTCCCGTATTCGACCAGAACCAGGCCGGGGTCCAGGAAGCCCGGACACGGCGGGACAGCACCGATAGCCGCCTGGCTGCAACCAGGAAGGGCGTGGAGCGGGAGGTCGAGTCAGCCTATGCCGGTTTTCAGAACGCCAACCATGTGCTTTCCCTGTACCGCTCCGAAATAATTCCCCAACTTGAAGAGAATCTGAAACTCACCCAGGAGGCTTATCGCCTCGGCGAGATCGGCATCCTCAACGTTATTCAGGAACAGAAGAAGTTCTTCGAGGTGAACGAAGGGTACCTGGCGGCGCTCCATGACCGTCAGGCTGCCCTCGTTAATCTGGAAACCGCAGTGGCAACAGAACTTACCGGAGGTGCCAAGTGAACAAGAAAGGAATCATCATCGGACTCATCCTGGCTGTTGCGCTAGGCGGCGGCTTTTTCTACCGGTTTACCCACCTGAAAAACGGCGGCGCTGAGCATGCCGAGGAAGCCGGCCACAAGGAAGAAAAAGCAGGCGGTCACAATGAGGGTAAGGTGCATAAGGAAGAGAAGGAAGGTCACGAAGGGGAAGGGCACGACGAACACGATAAAGCGGCCAGCGTAAAAATGGCCGTCGAGACACAAAAGCAAAACGGCGTGGTCGTTGTGGCGGCGAAAAAGCAACGGCTGGCCGGCGTGATCAGCGCGACAGGCAAGGTGGAGGTCAATGCAGACCGAATCGCCCACGTCTCGCCGCGCATCTCCGGCAAGATCGTCGCCGTCAGGGCTTCCTTGGGTGACAGCGTCTCTGCCGGGCAGATCCTGGCCAGCCTGGACAGCGTAGAACTCGGCGAGGCCATTAAC
>Ga0209212_1006550_pt1 | contig 13276 bp, 11 predicted proteins | sample RifGroC2_FD_183996 | JGI IMG/M metagenome (GOLD analysis project Ga0209212, IMG submission 183996) | Groundwater microbial communities from Rifle, Colorado, USA - Groundwater C2 (SPAdes) (version 2) | ecosystem: Environmental > Aquatic > Deep subsurface > Groundwater | place: Rifle, Colorado... | reverse complement strand
TCCGGGGGGAACTATAGCCCGAACACGGACAGGGAAAATTGAAATCGATGACAGAGAATATTAGACTTTTCATACGCTCTTTCAGTATGTTACGAGTTTGCGTCAATTCTTAACCGGACAGCAGTGAAAATGTATATATATTTCAATATATTGAATATCAACTCCTCTACTATTCACCTTTCACCCAGTGTCTCGATTCTCCGTCATCCGAACCCCTTTGCCCCCGTTTTCGCATGTGCGCGTAAGGGGGTGGTGAAAGGTGAAGAGTTTGGCAACGACCCCTATTTTTTTCGTTTTCAGGTGCAGTTGCAGCGACCCGGTTGTCATTGGAGGAGGCGCGGTATGAGTTGCCCTGGTTGCGGTAAGCCAGTTAGCTTTCCTGCCGTCCTCGGCGCCTGGCACGACCACATCACTGGCCGCCTGCTGGTGGTCTACGCCGTTTGCAAGGAGTGCATGGACATGCTGGAGAAGGCGACGCCGGAGGAGCGGGCGGCGTTCACCCGGGTGTGCGAGCGTGCGACGGGGAACGACAGGCTGCACTGATAGATGCTCCCGCCATAGGTACTTCCGGGGCCATTCGGAAGCGGGTGACGCGCGACCGCGGTCTCCGGCTAGCGATAGAAAAAATTTCATCAATTGCGTTTCTCTTTGGGAGTCCGACCCTTGATAAATAAGGAGAAATACTGACTTGCCGCGAAAGGGAATGCGACGTACCCGGAGGCATTTCGTCGATTTGTTTGCGATGGCCATGGAATTAGGCATTTCCCCTCGCCGGGTCCAGCAGCTCACCCGCGCCGGAATCCTCCAGCGCCTACGGCCGGGGGTGTACTGGCTCGAAGGCAACCTGATTTTCTACGAGGTCTACCTGAAGAAGTTCCGGGGAATGGAAAGGATACACGCCATGGGCCGGATTCCACGATGACTTCCTCGGAGGTGTCGTGAGGTCGCGATGAACGGGGATTCCGGACGAGAGGAACATGAATCCACTTGCGGTGAGATCGTCAGCCAGAAGGCAAATGAAAGGTAGCACGAAACCCGATAGGTCGATGGTTCCTTTTCTGGTATAAAAAGACATCAGGATTTTCAGCACATCGGGTGATACGCCCGGCGAAAATGGAATCCGGGAGCGGCTGAATTGCCAAGGGGGAAGAAGGGCACCGCCACCAAGAAAAACGCTTCGAACGCCGGGAACGGCGTCATGGACGTCATCAAGGAACTGTGGCAGGCCGCAGTCACGCTTCGGGGCTCGATCGAACCGGCCGACTACAAGAGGTACGTCCTCCCCATTATCTTCCTTCGGTTTCTCTCCCTTCGGTATGAACGGAGGCGGGAGGAGATCGGGCTCCTCATCAAGGAACCATCGAGCGAATACTACGGCGACACGCAGGCCCTGGACGAACCAGACGAATACCGAAGCGTCGGCGCATTCATCCTGCCGGAAGAGGCCCGCTGGGAGAACATCGTCAGGCACGCCCAGGCCGACGACATCAAGGTCCGCCTCGACAACATTCTCGAGCTCCTGGAAAGGACTTATCCGGACAAGCTTCGAGGACTCTTCCCCCGGATCTACGCAGGATCCAACCTCGCCCGCGAAAGCGTCACCGGCCTCATCAACCTATTTTCGAAAGATGCATTCCGGCGGGATTACAGCGGCGAGGACCTCATCGGCCGGGTATACGAGTACTTCATCGGAGAATTCGCCTCCTCGGAAGGGAAACGGGGCGGCGAGTACTTCACCCCATCTTCCATCGTCCGGACGCTCGTGGCGATGCTGGAACCGGACCACGGGATTGTGTTCGACCCCTGTTGCGGCTCCGGAGGTATGTTCGTCCAGTCGGACAAGTTCACGAAGCACAGCCGCCAGCTTTCCTTTGTCGGGCAAGAGAACAAGGAATTTACGTATCGCCTTTGTCGAATGAATCTCTTCATCCACGGGATCGACGGCAACATCGCGCCCGGCGACTCGTATTCCGATGACAAGCACCCCACGCTTAAGGCCGACTACGTCCTCGCCAATCCCCCTTTCAACGACGGTTCGAAAGGCGAAAACGGGTGGGGGTCCGACAAAATCCCCGACAACGATCCGCGCCTGGCCGTTGCGCCGGGGAAGAAGATGCCACTTTCTTTCCGTAACGCAAACACGATGTGGATCATGCACTTCCTCTACCACTTGAAGGAGGGTGGCACGGCGGGGTTCGTCATGGCCACCGGCGAGCTCTCCAATGGGGAGACGGCCCGGTTCGAGGTCCGCAAGACGCTGGTAGAAGAGAATTTCATCGACTGCATCGTGCAGCTTTCCGGCCAGCTTTTCGCCAATACCCAGATCCCGTGTTCCCTCTGGTTCCTCTCCAGGAATCGGGGGGGAGAGAGAGGTTTCCGGAAGAGGAAAGGAGAGATCCTCTTCATCGACGGAAGGAAACTGGGTTCTCTGATTCCCGGATCGCGGAAACAGAAGCAGCTCTCGGATGACGAGGTCGAAAAGATCGCCGCCGTCTATCGCCGTTACCGCCACACCGGTATGCCCGATGCCGTGCCGGGATTCTGCCGGGTGGCTACCGTCGAAGAAGTGCGTGATCACAAGTTTGCTTTAACGCCGGGGCGGTACGTGGGATCTGCTGAGACGGAAGAAGATGATGAGCCCTTCGAGGAGAAGATGCCACGGCTGGTGGCCGTTTTGAACGCGCAATTCGACGAATCGGCGAAACTTGAGCGGCTGATTCGGGAAAACCTCAGTAAATTCAAGTAGGAATGGATACTTGACAAGGATCGCGTACATGGATCATAGTAAGTACAGTTGGAGTAACGAGGTATTTGCCCCCCGCTGGACCAGCCTTCGGGCCTCTGGCGGGGTTATTATTTTTGGGGGCGATCATGGCAATTGAGCCCCCAGTAAAGCGCACTATCGCGTTCTTCGACGGCCAGAACCTCTTCCACCACGCCAAAGCAGCCTTTGGACATACGTATCCGAATTTCGATCCGAAAAAACTGACGGAAAATATCTGTTCCTCCCGGGGCTGGGCGATTTCCGGGGTTCATTTCTACACGGGCGTTCCTTCGTCCATGGATAAACCCTTCTGGAACCATTTCTGGACGGCGAAGATGGCGGTTATGGGAACGCGGGGTATCGTGACCTTTTCGCGGCCTCTGCGCTATCGAAACCAGACCATCAACCTCCCCGATGGGACAACAGCCGTAGCGCCTGTCGGTCAGGAAAAGGGAGTCGATGTCCGGATCGCATTGGACATCGTGCGGTACGCGCTCGACGACAAGTACGATGTCGCCCTGATCTTCAGCCAGGATCAGGATCTGTCCGAAGCGGTGGAGGACGTCAAGAAGATCGCGAAGTTAAAAGACCGTTGGATCCGGCTAGCATGCGCCTTCCCGGTGAGCCCGACCGTCCCGAAAACGAGAGGTATCAACGGTACCGACTGGATCCGGATCGATCGGGCGACATACGACGCGTGCATCGATCCCAATGACTATCGACCGAAAGGAAATCCCTGATCGATGGATCGGGAGAGTTGAAGATGGCAACCAAGACCGAACATGCCGGCGCAAAGAATGGCGGCGGATTCTGGGGCAAGAGGGCTGAGGCGAAGAATCGCGCCAGGCGACTTCGACGGAAGGAAGATCGAACGTCGGTTCTCAGGGGAGCAACCGAGAATTGCACGAAGGGGAACGAATCCGTTGGAAAGTGACTGGCCGGAATTGAAAGTTGCCGATCTCCAGCGGAAGGGTTGGTTATTGGTGGAGGATGGCAATCATGGCGAGTACAGGCCCCGACCGAATGAGTTCGGGACGGGGGAGACTGCATTTATCCGTGCTGCGGATATGGAAGGCGGGCGCGTCCTCTTCGAGAGCGCTCAGCGAATAAACGAGACGGCAAGGGAACGGATCAGCAAGGGGATCGGCGCGCCAGGAGATGTGTTGATTTCACATAAAGGAACCGTGGGGAAAGTCGCTCGCGTTCCTGAGGAAGCGCCGCCCTTCGTCTGTTCGCCACAGACCACATTTTGGCGCGTCCTTGATCCGAGGCGAGTTGATAGACGTTACCTGTACTGCCTTCTACGATCGAACGGCTTTCGGAGGCAGCTGGATTCCCGTAAGGGCGAGACAGACATGGCGGATTACGTCAGCCTGACGGCCCAAAGGGAATTGAAAATCTCGGTCCCGCCGATCGAAGTCCAACGTGGAATCGGCAATGTCCTCGGTGCTCTGGACGACAAGATCGAGCAGAACCGGCGGATGAACCGGACGCTGGAGGCGATGGCGAAGGCGATCTTCAAATCGTGGTTCGTGGACTTCGATCCCGTCGTCGCGAAAGCCGATGGCCGGACGCCGTACGGGATGGACAACGAGACGGCGGCGCTGTTCCCAAAAGGATTCCAGGACGCAGCTATTGGCCTGATTCCTCAAGGCTGGACGATTGCTCCTATCGGTGAACTGTTAAACGTCTTCGGGGGAAGTACCCCGAGCACAAACGAGCCGTCCTATTGGGTCGGCGGGACCATCCCCTGGGCGACACCGAAAGACTTGGCGGGATTAAGCGATCCCGTCTTGACGAGAACGGCGAGGCAGATCACAGAAGTAGGTTTAACGCAGATCAGTTCCGGACTCTTGCCCTCCGGAACAGTCTTGATGTCATCCCGGGCTCCGATTGGATATATTGCTATCTCGGAAACACCAGTGTCCATCAACCAGGGTTTCATCGGGATGGTCTGCGATGGTACTCTTTCCAACCACTACGTTGTCCAATGGTTGAAGGAAAATATGGACACAATCCTTGGCCGATCAAATGGCACAACGTTTCTTGAGATCAGTAAGGCGAACTTTCGTCCGATCCCGGCATTGAAGCCGTCGGAGCAGGTCCTCCAGCGTTTTGCGGAGTTGGCTGGAGGCCTCCATTTACTGCGTGTAAAGAATATCCGTCAATCTGATTCTCTTCGTATTCTCCGTGACACGCTTCTTCCCAAGTTCCTCTCCGGGGAAATCCGGTTGGCCGACGCCGAGCAGGCCGTCGGCGAGGTGGTCTGATGCCCCACAGGGGGACCGCATACCGCTGTGGTCCATTTGTCTCGAGAAGCGGACGCTGAAGGCCAGCGGGCGATGAGCGGCCATCGAGGTACCGAATCCGCCTTCGAGCTGACGACGATCGAGCGCCTTGAGCAACTCGGATACGCCTACTGCCACGGCGAGGAGATCGAACGCCCCCCGAACGAAGTCGTCTTAAAGAACGTCCTCAAGGACTTTCTCTCCCGCAGATACCCTGACCTTCCGTCCTCCGCTGTTGACGACGCTGTCACCCGAATCAGCCGACCGGTAGGGTTAGACACCCTCCGGCGAAACATGGCTTTCCACCAGGTTCTCACGCGGGGATTCGAGCTCCCGATTGAATATCCCGACGGTCGCAAGGAACACCGGCATATCTATCCGATCGACTGGGACGATCCGGCCGGCAACGATTTTCTCGTGGTCAATCAGTTCCCGATTCACGGACGGAACGACCGCCGGACGGACCTCCTCGTCTTCGTCAATGGTCTGCCCCTCATCCTGTTCGAACTCAAGAATCCCTATTCCGAACATCCGACCGTCGACGATGCTCTGAACCAGGTCCGCCATTACCGCAACGAGATCCCCCAGCTCTTCGAGTTCAACGCGATCACGGTCGTTTCCGACGGCGTGACCACCCTGCAAGGGATGTGGACCTCGCCGGACGAATGGTTCGCGCCGTGGAAGTCGATCGACGGCTTCGTAACGGAACCGCAGACCACCGGGTCGATGAAGATCCTTGTCGAGGGGCTCTTCCCGAAAGATCGCCTGCTCCAATACATCCGCGACTTCATCGTCTTCGACGTCGTCAACGACCGGATCGCGAAAAAGGGGGCGAAGTATCACCAGTTCTTTGCGGTCCGGCTGGCGGCGGAAAAGACGATCGCAACGGTAACGTCGGGCGGCGATAAACGGATCGGCGTCATCTGGCACACTACGGGATCAGGGAAGTCCCTGTCGATGGCCTTCCTGGTGGGGATTCTCCGCCGCAGGAACGAGCTGTCCAACCCCACATTTCTGATCCAGGTCGACAGGACAGATCTGGACGACCAGCTTCACGACCAGTTCGTCGCGGCCCGCACTCTCGTTGGAGACGTCAAGCATGCGGGAAGCGTGGAGGAGCTCCGCGAAATGCTCCGGACCGAGGGCGGGGAGGTCATCTTCACGACCATCGAGAAATTCCGGCTGAAAACGGATTCCGAAGAGATCGAGCACCCTGTCCTTTCGACACGATCGAACATTATCGTCATCGCCGATGAGGCTCATAGATCGCAGTACGGATTTGAAACGGGATTCGCCCGCTATCTCGCGGAGGCGCTCCCCAATGCCCGGCGGATCGGCTTTACGGGGACCCCGGTAAGTTTCAGCGGCGCGGACACCGTCGAGGTCTTCGGCGACCTGATTCATACGTATGATATCAAGCAGTCGCAGGAAGACCGCGCGACCGTCCCGATCTTCTACGCGCCCCGGCAGATCAAGCTCCACTTGAGCCGCGCCGACATCGACGCTGCTCTCGGCGAACTCACGGAAGGAGAAGAAGTCGGCGATCTGGAGAAGAAGAAGAGCCGATGGGCGGCGCTTGCCGCCGCTGCGGGAGCCAAAGAGCGGCTTGAGGAACTCGGTAAGGATCTGCTTGCCCACTTCATCGATCGAACCGCGACCCTGGCGGGGAAGGCGATCGCCGTGTGCATGTCGCGGGAGAACTGCGTGAGGCTCTGCGATGCGCTCACCGCCCTTCCTGGATGCCCGGAGATCAAGATAGTCATGACTGGGAACCTCTCGAAAGACCCTGAAGAATGGAGCAAGGCTGGGCACCTGACCACAAAGGCGCAGAGAGACGCCATCAAGCAGCGGATGATCGATCCCGACGACCCACTGAAGATGGTCATCGTCTGCGACATGTGGCTTACGGGAACCGACATCCCGTGCCTTCATACCCTATACGTGGACAAGCCGATGCGGGGACACAACATGATCCAGGCGATATCCCGGGTCAACCGTGTCTTCCGCGACAAGCCGCACGGCCTCATCGTCGATTACATCGGGATCGGCGACGAGCTCCGCGAGGCGACGGGAAAATACACGGCTGGCGGCGGACGTGGAGAGCCCGCTCCCGGAATCGAGGAGTCCGCGAAACCGCTATTCCTTTCCTGCCTGTCGGAAGTCCGGGATCTCCTCCCTGAGGGGAAGAGTTACGGCGGGTGGCGACGGATGTCGAAAATCGAGATGGAGGATCTCCACTCCCTGGTGTATGGGCACCTGGCGGAAAAGGACCTTGGGGACCAGTTCCTCCAGGGGGAACTTCGTCTCACCTCTGCCTTTCTGCTTGTGAAGCACCTGGAAGACTGCCGCATCCATGCGGATGAGGTGATTTTCTACCAACGCGTCAGGAAGCAGATCGTCAAGGCGCTCCCGGGGAAAAAGCCGAAGAAGGAAATCGAGCAAGCGGTCCGCGACCTGGTTGACGACCATGTGGAGTCGGAAGGGGTCGTGAACATCTTCCGGTTGGCGGGAATCGAGAAGGCGGACATCTCCATCCTCGACGACGCCTTCCTCCAGACGTTCAAGGACCGCCCCCACGAGGACCTGCGCCTGAAGCTACTCGAAAAGCTGCTTTACGACGAGATCCACAAATGGCAGAAGAAGAACCTGGCCAAGGCGCGCTCCTTCCGCGAGCTACTGGAGGCGACCCTTCGGAAGTACCATAACCGGCTGATCGATGCGGCAGCCGTCGTCCAGGCGATGCTCAGGATCCGACAGGAAATGGACGCCGACGATAGGCGGGGGAAGGAACTCGGCCTCGAGAGCGACGAACTGGCCTTCTATGATGCCGTCGCCGAGAATTACGACACGATCTACGAGAAATCCTTCCTGTGTGACCTGGTCCACGAGGTCGTCCGGACCGTCAAAGGAAACCTCAAGGTGGACTGGACCGAGCCGCACAGGGAGGACGTGAAGGCCGCGGTGCGGGCGGCCGTCAGGCGAGTGCTTCGAAAGCGAAACGTCCGGGAAGAGGACTTCGAGCCCTTCCTCGAACGGATCATCAAGCAGGCGGAGGCGCTCTACGCGAACTGGCCCACGGCTGCGTGAAGAGCGCTGTGAAGACCAGCCTGCTTGAGACGAGAGATTTTCAACGAGGCAATGAGAATGGCCGACATGTTTCATGCTGATCGCCCAATAGAAGACACCTCTGAAGATCGCCTTGGTCGGGCGGGGCTGGCACGGATGATTGCCGGGCAGATAACATCTGCACCTGCGAATGATGGATTCATCATCGGCCTGCTCGGACCTTGGGGAAGCGGGAAGACCAGCATCCTGAACCTTGTGAAGAAGGAGATCGAAAAGAGCGACAAGGCAGCTGTCATTCAGTTCAACCCCTGGCTGTTTTCTGGGACTGAGCAGCTTATGGGTCGTTTTATCAGCGCGCTGAGTGCCGAAATAAGACTTCGTCCCCAACTCGGCCTTGCCGATGTGGGCAAGCTCTTGGAAGCGTACGGCGTACTTATCGGGCCGCTCGAATTGGTTCCCTTGGCCGGAACCGGCGCCGGTCTGCTTGCGAAGGTTCTTCTGTCTGCTGGGAGATTTTTCCAAAACAGAAGTCGCAGCCTCGATACCGCCGAACGGCAACGGCATCGTTTATATAGTGCGCTGAGGAATGGAGAAAAGCGCCTTGTCATAATCTTGGACGATATTGATCGTTTGACCGACCAGGAGATTCAAGAGGTGATGCGCCTAGTACGTCTTGTCGCCGATTTTCCAAAGTGCATCTACTTGTTGGCATTTGATCCGCTTCGAATCGAAAATTCTCTATCAAAAGTTGGCGGAGATGGACGAGAGTACCTTGAAAAAATTTTGCAGCTGACTTTCGAGGTGCCCCCGGTGCGTCGGTCGGACCTCGGCAGGATTCTCGTCGATGGGATTCAGGAGGTTGTCGCAGGTCGGGAGGTAGGACCTTTCGACGAGGAACTTTGGCAGAATGTTTTCACGTTGGGCATGTTCCCGCTCTTCAAAAAAATGCGAGACGTTCGCCGGTATCACAATGGCCTCTCTTGGACATTGGAGATGGTTGGCGACGAGGTGGCGGCTGTGGATGTCATCGCACTTGAGGCGATCAGAATCCTGCACCCTCGCGTCTTCGCACTTCTACCCGAATCCGTGGAAGCGCTCACAAGTCTGTCATCGGATTCTGGAGGCTCCCCTAATGCTGTCCACCGGGAACAACTTGATCGCCTAATTGTGGCTGCGGGCGCGGATGCAGATGCAATGAAAGAGCTTATAACGCGACTCTTCCCGGCAAGTCAGCGACACTTGAAGAACGTCAGTTATGGTTTCGATTTTCAGGGGAAGTGGGCTACGGCGCGACGCGTTGCCCATGAACGGTCGTTGCGATACTACCTTGAAAGAAGCTACCCACAGGATGTACTGCCGAACAGCAGGATAAGGCAGTTTTTCGATGCCTTCGGCAAACGGGATGAACTTGAGCGTCTTCTCCTGGACCTCACGCCTCAGGCCCTTGAGCACGTGCTGGAGCGACTCATCGACTACGAGGAAGATTATCCGCTTTCCGCGGTTCCAGCGGCGATTGTCGCATTACTTAATCAGTTGCCACGCCTTGAAACACAGGTTCACGGCTTTTTCGGATTTGAGCCGGAGATGAAGCTCTCTCGTGTCGTGTATCGATTGGTGAGAAAAGTGGGCGAGGAAAAAGATCGGGAAGAAATAGTATCGAGGGCGTTACCGGAATTGACCACGTTGTCAGCGAAGATGATGTTGATTTCGATGGTAGGGCACCAGGAACACACCGGGCATCGATTGATATCGTTGGAATCAGCCTTGCAGCACGAACAAACGCTTGCTGTCGAAATTACTGAATCTGCGGCGGCTATCCTGTCAAAGGAACGTGATCTCCTTCGTTTGTGCCTTTGGGTTGAGCGTTTTGGAGGACAGGAGCAACTTGGGCAGCTTCGTGGAACGTTGCTGCAACGAGATGTGTTGGTACAACTTCTCATCAGTGGGCTCTCGGAAACACGGTCACAAACGATGGGAGATGTCGCTGTGCGAAGGAGCAAGAGGCTGGCATGGGATCTCTTGGAAAGGTTGATTGGGGCTGACGAGCTGCGTATCGCGGTCCAGTCGCTCGACGAGAAAGAATTCTCCTCGCCAGACAAAGATACGGAGCGGAACGCCATTGAACTGGCCAAGCTATATGCTGGCGGCTGGCGGCCCAAAGAACGCGGCGAAGACGACCCCCCTGCATTATCAGGATGATGAAAAACTCCACCTTTTCTACGTGACATAGATATGGTTCCCATGATAGGATATCGCATAAATTCCCTTCATTATCAAGGAGATGGATTTATGCGCGGATCGGACCTCCAGACCGACCGGATGTTCTGTTACAGCTCCCCGGAGACCTTCGTTCCGCCAGGTCATCCCCTTCGGCCGATCCGCACGATGGTAGAAAAGGCGCTTTCCGACCTTCATTCCGAGTTCGCGGCGATGTACTCCCACACCGGGCGTCCCTCGGTCCCGCCGGAGAAGCTGCTCAAGGCGCTTCTGCTTCAGGCGTTCTACTCGATCCGCAGCATCCGCCTCCTGATGGAGCGGATCCAGCACGACATCCTGTTTCGCTGGTTCGTCGGTCTGTCGCTGGAGGACGATGTCTGGGACCCTTCCACTTTTTCCCAGAACCAGGAACGACTGCTTGCCTCGGATGTGGCGAAGAAATTCTTCGAGAAGGTTCTGGCGCAGGCGCGTTCCGCGAAGCTTCTGTCCGACGAGCACTTCACGGTGGATGGGACGCTGATCGAAGCGTGGGCCTCGTTGAAGAGCTTTCGCCCCAAGGACGAGGACCCCAAACCGCCCATTGGCCGGAATGACGCGGTGGACTTCAAGGGGCAGAAGCGCAAGAACGACACGCACGCCTCCACCACGGATCCGCAGGCTCGGCTTTACCGGAAAGGGAACGGACAAACGGCGAAGATGTCGTACATCGGCAATGTGCTGATGGAGAACCGGCACGGGCTGGTGGTCGACACGCGCCTTGAACTGGCGACGGGGACGGCGGAATGCGAGGCGGCGCTGGACATGCTGCCCGGCGTGAGGAAGAAGCATCGCCGGGTCACGGTCGGGGGCGACAAGGGATACGACAACGACGCCTTCGTCAGGGCGACTCGCAAGATGAAGGTGGTTCCTCACGTGGCCCAGAACACCAGCAACCGGGATTCCGCCATTGACGGGCGTACGACGTGCCACCCCGGATACAAGATCAGCCTGCGTCTGCGCAAACGGGTCGAGGAAATCTTTGGCTGGATGAAGACCACGGGCGGGATGCGCAAGACGCGATACGTCGGACAGAGGAAGGTGGGCTGGCACTTCACGCTGGTGGCCACCGCGTACAACCTGGTACGGATGAGAAACCTGCTGAGCACGGCGTAGCACGGAACGACCGGGACCGGAGGCGAACAACCCCCGCTGGTTGGATCGCAAAGGGGCAGATCCCGAGGGCGATGACGATGAGGACCTCGTCACCGACCTTGAAAATTCATGATCGAGGATGAAGTGGCCGTGAACCATGTCAGTTTTTCAGCACCCTGTTAGAAGGACCTCAATGGAAACCGGTTTCCTACCGCGGATTGGAGTCGTCCCACCTCCACTTGTTTTGAAAATACCGACCGATGACCTCCCCGTCCTTCTCCCGACGGCATTCGAAGGCTTCCGGATATTCCGCTTCCCGCGCCCGGATCGCCTCCCTCAATGCGCCTAGCAGGCGGACCACGTCTCGCCACAGCAGGCGGATACCTTCCGCGTTCGATTCCCCGACCATCGCGTCGAAGCACGTGCGGAGGTCGCCTTTCAGCCGGAGGATGGCCGGGTCCGAGTTCACGGCGAAATACGGTTCATCTCCCGGGGCGAACATGCAGCCATATACTTCAAAGTTGGCCCTCGCCTCCCGCAGGGAGTGATGGAGGTTCGGGTTGCACTCGGGCTCCTCTTCGAATCCAAGGTCGTCTTGGTTGTGGTCGTCCCAGGTGTGACACATGTCTGCCCAGTCGCACAATATACAAATCTCGTAATCCTGTGGCTCCTCGGAGATCGTGTTGGGGCTGAAACGGAGCGCCGGATATCCGCAGCATGGACAGGTAAAGCGAATGCGCAATTCGCTCGGTGCCTGCGGTTCCTGCGAAGGAGGGATCGTTCGATATTCGGGATGCAGGTCGAACCACGTCCGCCGACGCTCGAAAGGAGCATTCGAGTCGTCGTCCGGCCGATCAGAGGGAAGGAGCCAAAGACCGTCCCCGTCCATGCGGAAAATCGACCGGTTCCATCCTCGCAGCCTCACCCGATGGCCTTCCATCCCGAGGACTTTCGCCGTTGGGCTTGATGAGACCCCGTCGGGGGCACGGATCAGGCGGACCCATTGGCCGGGGCGCAAATCCTCCTGTTTCTCCCATCGGAAAAGGGGAAGCTCGGCGCCGCGCTCGACGTGGGACATGAGCGCTTCGACTTCTCCGATACAGATCCTGACCTCTTCTGCCCAATCCATCCATGGATATTCGGGCGGCAAGGGGGAGATTTCGGGATAAATGACGGCGTAGAAGAGGAAATCGATCCGGTCGTCGAGGGATGACACCTTCCGGTGCAGGGATCGCGGAATCGCTTCGCGGAAGCGGGATCGAAGCGTGTACTTGTCGTCGAGGGGGGTGATCCCATGGCCGCGGGAAACCAGCCATGCTTCCTCGATCCGATTCCTGGCGGCCCGGGCCCGGTTGACGACGTCGGCCCGGCTGGAATCGTTCAAGAGGCCCTCTCGGGCGAGCCCGAGGTGGTATTCGGCCTTCCGGAGTTTGTCCGACGCGTCATCCACGACCCGTGATTTCTCCTTTCGCCTTCATCATAACCAATCATGCCGATCTCGCGGAACGATGATTCCGGTATGGCGCACTACGGCGGCCGCCCCGTTTGGCACGCGCCGACGATATCGTCCTTTTGGGTCGATATCCCTGTACGAAATATGTTGGAACCGGTGTTGGAACCAATATCGCTGGGATCTGGGCAAAAAGAAAGGGGCTACGCAACTATGCGTAACCCCGTGGTAATGCGTGGCGGTCCCAGCGGGGTTCGAACCCGCGTTTTCGCCGTGAGAGGGCGGCGTCCTGGGCCACTAGACGATGGGACCGATTGGCTGGGGAGCCAGGGCTCGAACCTGGAAACCGTGGGTCAGAGC
>Ga0209212_1006548_pt1 | contig 13277 bp, 20 predicted proteins | sample RifGroC2_FD_183996 | JGI IMG/M metagenome (GOLD analysis project Ga0209212, IMG submission 183996) | Groundwater microbial communities from Rifle, Colorado, USA - Groundwater C2 (SPAdes) (version 2) | ecosystem: Environmental > Aquatic > Deep subsurface > Groundwater | place: Rifle, Colorado... | reverse complement strand
CCCAATGCTAAACATTGGGGCTTGTCGTCGAAGTGTCAAATTTTTTCGCAGCTTTATTAAACCATTAATAAAGGCCAATTAATTTGACTAAAATAGGCTGTACTTCACCACAATTTGGGGAGCCGTTTTATGAAAAACCCAACCGGGTAATTAAGTTGTTCAACCAAACGCTACCCCAACTTCCGCCCGCGGTATCTTTTGGGCGCCCCGCCCCCAGACCGAGGCTTGTAGGGGAAAAGTATGCGATCGCATACTTTTCCCCTATCACATTTTTACTAATAACGAAACCAAGGCGCCACCTAAACCCCTTTACTCCGGCGGAGCTTGGTATAGTATTTTTTTGTCCAGGTGGACCAAAAACGCACCATTGATTCCACCCAGCTGGTTAAGCAGCTACCCCATCTAATCCAACCAGGTGGTAAAGTCGGCTATCAAACCATAAGCCAACGCCAACGCCGAGGTTATAAAAATAAATATGTTGTTCCACTTTTCTTTGCTGGATTCTAAAGTGGAAAAAATATAATTCATCGCCGCTTTATCGTCAGCCGATAATTCTTGCAGACTGGGTACTTTGGCGGCTAGCTGATGCTGGTGAATAATTCGGCGGCGGCGCTCGGAAATTTGGTAGCGGTGAATAAAATAAACCACAAAGCCCACGGTGCCAATATACCAAGCGATTTGCACGTACATCGGACTCCAACCGTTTAAGACCACGATAATGCGATAAGCCAAAGTTGCCACTATACCCGACCAAAAATAAAACAGCCGCAATGCCGGCGAGTGAACTTTAGTTTCTATCATAAACGAATTATACCAGATGCGCGCAGTACCGCAAAACCACTAATTAAAGTACTAAACAACCCTCTAATCACCATAACCACTTTTGTCACGATCGTGACAAAAGTGGTTATGGACAAAAATACGGCCTGGAGTTTAACTCCAGGCCGTAAAGAGTTACAATTGGTATCATTAAATAATTTTTCTAATATAATATTTCCAGATTCGGTAAAGCTTGCCTGGTGACTTCCAGGTCTTGCGCCGAAGGGTTATTGCCCCGCAAATCCAAAGTTTGTAAATTTTTAAGGTTTCCGATCTCATAGGCAAGCCAGTCAGTTGGTTGTTAGCTAAATTAAGTATTTTTAATTTAGATAATTGCCCCACTTCGGCCGGAACGCCAGTCATTTTATTGTTGCTGGCATTTAAAATTTCTAAATTTTGCAAAAGTCTAATTTCAGCTGGTAAGGCACCGGTTAAATTATTATAGGAAACATTTATTTGCTTTAAACTGGTATCTAACAACTAAAAACAAAAACACCCGCCGATATACATCGGCGGGTGTTTTTTAAAGACTGTTAGACTTTCTTTACATTGACGGCGTTGGGACCCTTGGGAGAGTCTTCAACATCAAAAGAAACGTTGTCGCCCTCTTGAAGTTCGTCAAAAGTAATACCGACTAGGGAATTACCATGAAAGAATAAATCTTTGGCTTGACCATCTTGGGAAATGAAACCAAATCCCTTGGGGGTCTTTTTCTTTATAACACCATTCATAGATTTATTGTTAATAATACAATGGCCAATTTAGATATACTAACGAAACTCGACGACGTTTCTAGATATAAATAATTTTGCTGTTTCAGTATAGCTTGAAAGGTTGGAAATGTCAAGGGTTTGTTATAAAGTACGCCGGATGCGCAAACTGTTAGCCACCACAGAGTGATACTACTTTCCTATTTAGGCAACTAAGAAACCAGCTTAATACACTTTAAAACTTAACATCATCCCCGCCTCCAAGTGCTCGGCAATGTGACAGTGCGCCATTTTTAATTCAACCGTTTCGGTCGGTTTAGAGGCGACCAGTCCGGCGATGTCAGCACTGGAATATTCGCGGGCAGTATCGGCCGTGGGGTTGTTTTGCCACAGCCAGATCGCACCTAGGACTATGACGACGGCCGCCCCAAGGATAAACGGTTTTCTCATAAATTATTTAGCGTTATTGATGATAGTGACGATTAAGCTGTCAATGGCGGCTGGCCCGGCGCCTAAATCGGCCTGTGGGAAAAATTGCGCCAGAACAATCGGCCGCAGGCCAGAAATATATGTTTGGCCGTCGGTGACGTACACGTTTATCTTACACGGCATGCACAGCCCGATTTTTATATCCGCCTTCAGAAAATCGTCGGCCAGCTGGGCGTTGCAAAACTCAATGATGTGAAACGGTTCTCTAACAAACCCTTTCTCGCCCAACGTCTTTTGCACATCATGAACATGCAAAACCCGCAGGCCGGCCCGGACAATCTCTGCTTGCACCCGGCGCGATGTGGCATTAAATTTTTTCGTAGTGGTTACAGTATAATCAAATTCCATGGTGTTATAGTTGTTAACCCTAAATATGGCTACTTGGTTTTAATCTTCTGCCACAGCCAAATGGCCAAGAAAATTCCCACGATCAGCCAAATCAGTAAATTAAGAAAACCCAGCGCCGCCAGCCAATTCCAACCACCGTACCACCCGCCCATCATGCCATAACCCATCATTTGTCCTCCGGACCCGTAATTTCCCAACATCGCTCGGTTCATCATCATGCTGTAAGGCGCCGGGTATGCATTCATCAGTTCTACTAACCGCGCCGATTCTTGGTCAGATAAATTACCAGCCATCATTTTAACCATCAGCTTCTCCATTTCCACTTGCACTTCGCCGCCCAAGGCCTGGCCTTCCACGGTTTGCATCATGCCCCAGCTTTGATTATTTGAATTATATCCCCCCATCATGTAAGCATTAGAAATTGATGGGATTAAGCCTATTATTACCGCCAGAACGAAAAAATATTTTTTCATAGTTATTATGATTAATGATAAGTAATTATTGATATTATATTTGTTTTCGTTTTAATAATAAAGCATTAAAGGCCACTATCACCGTGGATAATGACATAAATAACGCGGCCAAAGCCGGTTGTAACAAAATGCCTTTAAATGCCAGCACGCCGGCCGCTAAGGGCATGGCTACAATGTTATAGCCAGCTGCCCACCATAAATTCTGAATCATTTTAACGTAGGTAAGTTTAGATAATCTGATAATTTTCACTATATCGCGCGGGTCATTTTTCACCAAGATGATGCCGGCCGATTCTATAGCCACGTTAGTACCAGCGCCAATCGCTATACCCAAATCGGCTTGGGTTAAGGCGGGCGCGTCGTTAATGCCATCGCCAACCATCGCCACCTTAACACTATTGGCTTGCAGCAGTTTAACCTTATCAGTTTTCTGGTTGGGTAAAACTTTGGCAAAATACTCGGTAATTTTAAGTTCCTCCGCCACCCACTTGGCCACCTCGTCACTATCACCGGTAATCATACCTACTTTGATACCCATGGCTTTAAGGTCAGCGACCGCTTGCCGTGACTCTTCTCTAATAACGTCGGCCAACGCCATTACACCAAGCAGTTCTTTATTCCGCAATACATAAATAATAGTATGCCCAGCTTTACCGGCTGTCACAATATCTGACTGAATTTTTTCTGGCAGGTTAATGCCGCCCCCTTCCAACATAGCCTCACCACCAACACGTACCAATTGACCATTAACTTGAGCTTCAACCCCTTTTCCAGGAACGCGCAAAAAATTACTAACTGGCAATAATTTAACATTCTGTACTTGGGCCCTGTTTAACATTGCCTTGGCCACCACGTGCTCTGAGCCAGAATTTACTGAAGCTGCGAACTGAAGTAACTCAATGTCAGTTATACCATTTGACCATAAACCCACTACCCCATACTCGCCACGAGTTAATGTTCCCGTCTTATCAAATAGCACCGTATCAATATTTCTAGCTGATTCCAAAGCTTGGCGTTGTTTCACTAAAAAACCGTTTCGTGCGGCTTTGGTAGTAGAAATTGAAGACACTAGTGGTATGGCCAAACCTAGGGCATGAGGACAGGCAATAACTAGCACAGCCACCATACGCTCAACTGCAAAAGCCGTTCCAGTAGATGCCGCCAACCAACTAGCTAAAGTAACTCCACCAGTTACCACTGCTACGATAGTCAAATAAAAAGCTGCTCTGTCAGATAAAAGCTGCAAACGTGATTTAGAGGCCTGCGCTTCGGCCACTAGACGCGCTACCCCAGCTAAAAATGTGTGCTCACCTATTTTGGTAACTATAATTTTAAGCGACCCGTCACCATTTACCGTACCAGCAATTACTTCGGCTCCTTTTAATTTAGCAACTGGTTTGGATTCACCAGTGGCTAGTGATTCATCAACATCTGAACTACCGTCTATTACCTCACCATCTATGGGTATCTTACCTCCAGGCTTAACCAATACTATGTCGCCTACGACCACCTCATCCAGAGGTATAATTATTGACTTACCATCGCGTATGACTTCCGCGGTATCTGGCAGTAATTTAGACAACTCTTTCAAAGCCCCCTGTGCACCGGTTACAGCCCGCATTTCCACCCAATGTCCTAATAACATTATTACAATTAACGTACTTAACTCCCAAAATAATGTGTGCTCACCACCAGTCAAAACTACATAAACACTGTAAATGTATGCTGTCAGAATAGCCAAGGAAATTAAAGTCATCATGCCTGGTAATTTGGCTCGTAATTCTCTATACGCACTTGCTAAAAATATCCAACCACCATAGAAAAAAATAATGGACCCCAAAATAGCCGGCACGTACTGGGAGCCAGTAAAAACCGGTGCTTGCCAATCAAGTAATTTTTGCACGATATCAGAATAAGCCACCACCGGAACGCTTAACGCTAAACTGATCCAAAATTTTGTTTTAAAGATATTGGTACTATGGCCGGCGTGTTTATCAAAAGTTTCGGACTCATGAGAATGTTGATGACCTTCGCCAGCTTTACTTTTAATTGGCACCAAGTTCATTCCGCAATCCGGACACAGTCCCGGTTTGTCCTGACGCACTTTAGGGTGCATGGGGCAGGTGTAGATGATTTCTGTATCTGTATGTAGGTCATGATTATGTTTATGCATATTATTTATTCTCCACTGCCGGCTAATAATTTATTCTTTAAATCTTTCATCGGCTTCAACCGATAAACCCTTGGCCGTATCTTTATTAGTGGCTTGTTTAGCAATAAGATAGTTACAGCTGTCATGGGTACTGCACCAATTTTGACATTCCTTCGCGGTTTTGGCCTCAACGTACTCTAATTTACAAATTTTACATTGATAAACCATGAATTATTCTAAATTCCATCTAAAAGAACGCTCAGTGATGCCGCCAACATCCTTTATTTTCAACTCTACATACTTCGGCGTCGGATTGATGGCATTAAACGACAAGATTCCTTCACGATGATGGCCACCCGGCCCCGGCCCTTCCCAAGCTATCGGCTTATATAGATTACCGCCGTCATCAATCAGAGCTGCAACTTTAAGCAAATCATCATCTAAGCTCCCAGAATGAGTATCAAAAGCGATATCAAACTTCCAAACCTCTATGTTTTTGCCAAATTCTATTGGCGTCACCATAACAGTTACGGGGGGCTGCTCATCTGATTTTGTTTCCCACTCGTCTGGAGTGATATTGGCCGATGGTTGAATTCGTTGATTAGGTGGCAGTTGTTCGCGGTTAACATATACAAAATAGAGAGAAGCAACAGCGGCTAAACCAATAATAATGTAAAGCAGGTGCTTCATACTTGTTGGCCGCCGAAGGCGGAGGTGCTGGTGGTAGAAAATTTAATAATTCTGTTTAGGATATAGAAAATTCCTCCGAGGTTAAATAGCAGACCAACCCAAAACAACTCAATCTGATACTGCGCTACAAACGTTACCAGGCCGACTGTTCCTAGAATAGGAAGCAGATTGGCAAGATAGTGTGTGCAGCAAGATATCATAGCCGCAGTTGAAGCTGTACCGGTCACACCCAGAACTTTACCCCCACTGTACCCGCTGTGAATAAGATTTTTTAGATAGTTATATAATCCGATCTGCACACCAAACCCGCCGGCCAGACTTAAGATAAAATACCAAAATTGTGAAAATTGATTTTGAGCAAAGCTCCAACCAGAAACTAGTGTCAGTACCGCAAAATACAGACCGAGCAGAGTAGCGGCGGCCGCTAGGCCATAACCAATAGATCGAGTAATTGGGCCAGGCATGACTACGCGCGCCTAAAGCTGGCGGGATCTTTTTCAAATCGCTGCCGGCAGTGATCAGAACAAAAGTAATAAGATTGACCTTGGTAATCAGCAGTGATGGCATCGGTCGCCCCCATGCCACAAACGGGATCGCGGCGGCGCTTAGGCGGTAGGGTCTTTTTGAATCTTTTAAAAATTGAAAACATTTTGTATGCTTAACTATTATTTTTCGTCACGCTGATCGTGACTCGCCTGACCATGACCTTTATGCATAAACAAATGCACCAATGGACACGCTAATATAAACAAATATGGCAGAATCCCGAAAATATTGATCCAATAACTGGCGATTAGGGGGATCACGGCTATGGCCAAAATGCAGATCACAATCCAATGTGAACGCTGTAATGTCCGAGTGGCCGAGGTGTGATCATGCATATAATTATTTTCTTACAAGACTCGTGTTGTGCATCCAAACGTAATACCAGGCGAATACCCAAGCTAAAACAAGTAGATAGACCGCCCCCAAGATGAAGCTGGTAAAATTTATCCAGGTAAAACCGGGTAGTGTCTCAAACAGAGCGTGATGAAGTTCAATGCCCCGGCCGGTCCGCAGAGGTAAGAATCCGCCTAACAGACAAATAACGTAGACGATTTCCGCGCCCAACACACATTTCCAACCGTATAATTTTAGTGATAGTTGTTCCATAAAATTTAATGTTATGGTTCGACAAGCTCACCATAATCCTGAGCCTGTCGAAGGATTATTTATTTGATAAAGTGTATACCTTTATCAATTCTTTGACGGCTTTCTCATCGTCGCCCCGGCTCTGCATTTGGTGCTTGACATGAGTCCGCAGGTGATTCTCCAACAGAAAGCTGTCTAGGCTTTTGAGCGACCTTTGGATGGATAAGGACTGTTCTAGTAAAGTGGGGCAATACTCCTCGTTCTCAATAGCCTTTACTAAGCCATCCAACTGCCCGGCGATGATTTTTGCCCGGTGAATGGCGCGACCTTTTAGCTTTTGATTCAGCATAGAATTTTAGGGTATTTAATAATTAACCGTATTGACTTATTAATAGGCTATACCCCCATACCCTATATGTCAAGGCCGCTGCCTGTGCATAACTTTTATAGGACTTTACGCGCTGGTCGTCATTGCGACCCGGTCCGACTGGGTGAGGCAATCTCTGGTTAATATTAGTGCTTTACTAAGATTGCTTCGTCTCCTTCGGCCTGGCTCTCTTCGACCCTGAGCCCCCTTCGGGTCTCGGGGCCTCAGGGTCGAAGACAGAGCCGAAGGCGGGATCCTCGCAATGACCTAAAGAGGAGTCGAAGCGCGTCGGTCATATTTTAGTCAAAACGAAGCTCAATTTTATCCTTATCCCCCATAATATAATTCTCGTATTCTGTGTTTTCCTCCCCATTCACGGTCATCTTCATATTCGTGCCGAATGATTCCATACTCTTGCCCCAATTTTTGAAAAACTGGCCGAGCGTTACGTCTTGTTTCCGCGTCAGACCTTGAAATTCCATATGAACAATCCCCTGATCACTGTCATCATGGGTATGGATCGGCTGATGAACCGCGCCCAGGCCGATGTTTGGCGGCAACTCCTGTTTTTCACCTTTAACGTAGATAATCAGCTCCGGATGCCAATGGAAAGCGCCGCGGGAAACAATGTCGGATTCTAGAATCGGAGGCCGTGTGGCAACATACCAAATAAGACCGCCGATTGCCAGAGCGGCAAGACCGCCCCCGACGCCCCATGAGGAAATTTTCTTTAGGTGCCGTTTCTGCACAGCCACTTCTCTTGCCTCAAACTTCCCCTGACGCTTGGGCTCTTTCTTAGTTAATGGTATTTGAGAGTACATAATTATTTTCTGATTAAGGGTTAATTCTGCAGACCGCCGGATTTTGGATTTGCTTGGCAATGATATAAATCGAAATCATTAAGAGAATGACTCCGAGAATGCCAAATTCACTGCCACCCAACGGCAAAAATGCCAGAATGCTTGATGCGGCCAAGAGCGAGAGTCCGCTGGTTAGTAGTAAAGACCCGCAAGCGGCGCACCCCATACCCAGCGCGCCGCTGACTAAACCCAAAAAACCCATAGTGACCCCGCTCGATTTTACCGCGGCAACTCGGCGCCGCAAATAAAATACCATCATAGCGATATTAATTCCAAATAAAATTGCGATAGCCATGGTATAGGAAGCGGAAAGTAGTGTAAAGTTGGTAGCGATTGATCCTAGTAAACTAATTGGTAGATCAAACTTCTGCGCAAGAGATATTCCCGGATGCCCCATTATCCATACCAGTAAAGAAAAATTGGGTAGCCAAACCGCCAGCGCGAATACGGTTATACTAGTTGCGAGCGCCAGGATACTATAGGCCGGTTTCCGAAATACTTTTGCTAAGACTCCTATGACCATAATTATTTGTCTTGCAATGCCAAATCAATTAATTGCTTAACCGACTCGTAAGGCTGTGCGCCCGACAGTGGATATTTTTTTCCGCTGGCGGTAATAATAATACTCCAAGGGGTGCCGGCTCCGCCGGTTGCAAGCGCATTTTGGTAATCTTGTTCCACGTGTCCTGCGTACTTGCCACTGGTTAGGCAGGCATTGAACTTCTGCGCGTCCAGACCGATGTACTCAGCTATATTTAGGAGTTCGGCCAAATCAAGATTATTGTTTGACGGTGTTATTTCGAATAAACGATCAAGATAAGCCCAAAACTTATCTGGCCCGCCCAGCTCGTTAGCGCACTCCGTCGCCTCCGCTTCCTTATCTGCTTTCGGATGAAGGGAATCTAATGGAAAATGCCGATACACCCAAGCGACTTGGCCGTCGTATTCGCTGACCGCCTGCTGCATAATGGGATGAAAACGTTTACAAAATGGGCATTCCGTATCCGAATACTCAACGATTTTAACCGGGGCATCGAGATTGCCACGGACGTGATCACTGACCGAGATATCAGCCATTTGATCAAGCGAACCGGCATCCCCCGGGGGTAGTTGCTCGTTGGCCACCGCATTATTTTCTGCCGCCGTTGGCGCAGTCGTCGTTTTACCTGACGATAAGTACAGCGCGCCGGCAATCAACGCGCCGGCAATTACAATGGCTATGGGAATTGATAAATTATTGGTTGGTGCCGGAGCTTTAACTTCAGGCACTTTTGTTTCAAGTTCGTTATGGTGTTCCATATATTAATGACGCTTAAAGTTAATGTAATATACAAATAAAAAGACCAACCGGGAAAGGAATCCGTGTCTGGCCACGGATCAATGTTGGCGCCAAGACTATTAGTAAATTTTTGGGTTCAAAATGCCGCGGGCGTATGCCAGCTTGAGGTGACTAAAAGACAACTGGTCAGGATTATCTCGGGCGTAGAATTTGTCAGACAACAAATGACGATCAATAAAATCAGTTTGGCATCGCCAACCACTGACCATAAAGGCCATCGCCAGTCCCAAAATAAGTAAAAGTATTCCCGCGCGCGTTCCCGGGGAGGGAGCCGACAGAACACTCTTCCAGGTCTCAATGTGATTCAGTATGCTATTACTGCAACATTCCCACTGACTACTAATTATCATTAAATTGACAGTACTCATTAATTCTGATGGGGCGTGCATTGACGAATGGGTTGACGCATCCAGACAAACGAAGCCAAAAATAAGACTACCTAAAATAATTAGGGTAAAGACAAGTTTCAGTGGGGTGTGAATATTTATCGCCGGCACATATTTATTATAGATCATTCCGGCCAATTATAACAATTTTCCACACCCTGCATCGTCCCGGCTAGCGTAACATTTTAAACCCCACAACCACCGCCGCCCGGACTGGTAACCGGCTCGACTTCAGCTAATATCTGCTGATAACCTTGACTGCTAGAATAGGCTGAACCCAAAACCTCTTTGGCGTTAACCTGCGGCCAGCTAACACCGCGCGCGCTAAAGTATTTTGCCAAAGTTAAATAAGTATCCGGAAACCAATAAGCATTAACTTGCAAGGCCACTCGGTACATGTCGTCTTCGGACACGCCTTGCGCTGCCATTAATTCTAATAATCCCAACATGGCCAGGCCGTGGTTACAATCCGGAAAATGGGTGGCGTTGCCGCAACAGGGGCGATAGATATTTTGGGCCACCCGTTCCACTAACGCCTGCTGATCAGAATTTAGGGTTATAAATTGGTGTTGACTATAATGATCCATGGCGTCGCCCGACGCTACTGTCCAACCGCCCGTAGATGCAAAATTACCTGCCCCGCCATATTGTGGGTCTTGCATTAGCCCTTGGTCCAATACTGGATTTTTATTACCCAAGCCTAAGGCCCATAATAAATTTAATAATACGGCCGCCGTCTGACTATTGATGACTAATTGGTCATTGGCCTCGGCTAAAAGCAAATTTTTAGAATATGCATCCAACCCGCCGCGGCTAGCATACACCTCTTCAAAAGCTGACTGATTAATAACCCCCGCTGCCACCATTTGTTTACCTAAATTACCCCACCCGGCTGGCAGTTTTACTCCCGCCTCGGGCAGTACGGCGGCGACCAGCTGATCCACCGAAGCGGTAGCGGCTGCCTCATTGTTATTAGTAGCCGTCTGGATGTTGGTAGACGATTTTAAATTTATATCAACAAATAAAAATTGATTAAAAATAAAAATACCTATCATCACCAACGAGGCCGCTCGCCACAAATTCAATTGGGCTTTAAGCTTTTGCAGCGCTCTTTCGTTACCGACTGATGTTTCTTCAGTAAGCATAAATTAATTCTCCTTTGACATCTTTTTTACCTGATAAGCCAGGTAAACGAAGACGCCGATAATAATTAGACCCCAAAGTAGTTCGGGGAATTGTTGAGCCATTGACACAATTTTAAACGACCAGGCATTAAGGGCTTGGCCAATTTTTACTTGGTATGACGGCGCCCAATAAGCGTCGCCGGTTAGGCCCAGCCACAACAAGACAATACCCATTAGTAAAAACACTACACCCGCTAATAGATTAGTGGAGTGGACAAACAATGTCTTACTAAATATATTAACTTCCCAAAGTTTACCCTTGATAAAATTGGTTTCAGCCAGTTTAAATTTGTCATAAAAATAGGCGGTAATAAACAACGGAAAGGTCATGCCAAAAACATACACAAATGTTACCACTAAGGCTTGCCAAAAGCCGCCCGACAACACTGCCAAAGTAACGGCCCCGGCTAAAACTGGAGCGCAACACGAAGTGGCCGCGCCCGAAAACATGCCCAGCAAAAATACTGATTTTGGGTGGGTAGGATCAACTTTAGGTTTAAGCCGCCTTGCCATCGGGATTAATGCCAAGCCCTTGCCCAGTACTGACAACACGGCCAGCACAATCATCAATAGCCCTCCAATAATGTACATTTGTTGGTGCCAGCCCTGAAATATTCTGGCGAGCCAGGCCGCGCCCAGGCCGATTGGCACTAAGATTACCGCAATTCCGGCAAAGAAAATAAAAGTCATTTTTAGGATGTGCTTTTTTTCCCGAAAGGCCGACGCCAAATAAGAAGGCAACAACACGGTGATGCAGCAAGGCGCGAACAGCGCCACCATACCGGCGATAAACGCGGCAATGATAGACGCGCTAAATATAATATCCATCGGCGTTAATTAGTTACCATGGCCTGAAACCGCAGCTCTAATTTGGGCGATTGGGCAGAATTAGTTTCTAAGTAAATTGACCGCTGTGCCATCCCTACTCCCGATGGGCCATGAGCCGCCGGATCAAAAATTGCTTTAACTATCACTTCGTCTCCTGGATTTACTATTATGTTCGACTTTCCTGATGAACTGTGCCCAGGCATACCAAACGGACCATATTGCTTTCCCTTGGCATCGGTAATTAAAGCCTCGGTACACATACACGAGGTTAATGCTTTGTCGATTCGTAGTGGTTCGGCCCCATCATTTTTTAGAATATAATCATGCTCCACTTTGCCCGCCGCCATGGAAATAGTTTGAAAGTCATAATTACTGTCAGTGGTTGTGAGCGCGCTGGCGGAATAGGCTGACGCAGCGGCCGAATCAGACAAGGCCGCGCTATTGTTACCGGTCGCCAGCCACCACACCAACCCAACGAGTGCCACGAGGATGAGGCTGTAAATTGTTGATTGTTTAATTTGTTTGGTCATAATACAAAAACACCCGTCCTTTTAAAGACGGGTGCATGAAAATTAATAATTAACTCTACCTGTTAAAATCAGGTAGTTTCATACACCCTAAATAGACGAACTGGTATGCGACTATGAGTATGCGCCAACCAATAAAAAAACCGTTTCCAATGGGATGATTTTAATTTGTAATTTCTAACCACCTGATATTTAAATGACGATAAATTATAATTGGTTGCCGTCAGCGCTAAGAAGGCGGTAACTAACAAGGCCAGTGCGGCCGCCAATAAACCCAGCTGGCTAAGATTAACACCACCTTGAGCAAAATAGCCCAAAATCGACAAATGATTATTATAAACTGCCAAATCAACTTCTGGACAATCACCTAAAGTTAAAGCTGAAATCGGACAACTGTTATGGGTGGTGTGACTATCCAATGTCATACCCCACATACCAAAAATCGCCACTGTTAATAGGCTTAATATAATTAACAACGATACCAGGCGAAACTTCATAAATCCATCCTAGCGCGTATGGGCTTTTTTGGCAACTTCCCCCCTTTATTCACTGCCTGCTACCCTTCTCTCGCGCCCGGCGAATCCCCATGGCTCCAGGGATGGTATTAAATTATAGTATGTAAAATTTAGACGGCCGTCTAAATTTTACACCGCTACGATGAACGAAATTCAAAAGAAAAAAACCCGACATTGAGTCGAGTTTTTTCTTTGGCTCCGGTCTTCGACTCTGAGTGATGAGCCCCAGGCTCAGACTCGATGAGGGGAGGGATTCCCGTTCGCTCCGACTCACGGCCAGGGCGCTGCGCACCCTTTATACCGAATTGCCTGCCCCGTAGCGAGCTTTACTCTGCTATCGGGGACCAGAATTTGAAGAGCTGTAGCAAAAAACTCCCGTGATGGGAGTTTTTTGCCTGCCCGCAAACGCTAAAGCGTTAGCTTTTGCAGGTGGGCGGGAACAGCGAACGGGAGAGAATG
>Ga0209212_1006546_pt1 | contig 13280 bp, 12 predicted proteins | sample RifGroC2_FD_183996 | JGI IMG/M metagenome (GOLD analysis project Ga0209212, IMG submission 183996) | Groundwater microbial communities from Rifle, Colorado, USA - Groundwater C2 (SPAdes) (version 2) | ecosystem: Environmental > Aquatic > Deep subsurface > Groundwater | place: Rifle, Colorado... | reverse complement strand
GAAGCGCTGGATTTTCTGGCCGCTCAAGCCGACGGCGACGCCCGCATTGCCTTGAATACACTGGAGGTGGCGTCCAGTCTGGCGTCAAGCAGCATCATAACCCTGAATACGGTTCAGGAAGCGCTGCAGAAAAAGGCGTTGCTGTACGACAAAGGGGGCGAGGAACACTACAATGTCATCTCCGCCTTCATCAAATCGATCCGCGCCAGCGACCCGGATGCCGCCCTGTACTGGCTGGCCCGCATGCTGGAGGCCGGCGAGGATCCGATCTTCATCCTGCGGCGCATGATCATCCTGGCCTCGGAGGACATCGGCAACGCCGACCCGCGCGCCCTGCAGGTCGCGGTCTCGGCATTGCAGGCATTCCAGATGATCGGCATGCCGGAAGGGCGCATCACCCTGGGCCAGGCAGTGACATACCTGGCAACCGCTCCCAAATCCAACGCCTCCTATGTCGGCATCGACGCAGCACTGGCCGAGGTCCGCAGGAGCGGAGCCCTGCCGGTGCCGCTGCAGATCCGCAACGCCCCGACCAAGCTGATGAAGGAGCTGGGATATCACAAGGGGTATCAGTACGCCCATGACTACGAAGATGGCTATTCGGGACAGGACTGTCTGCCGGAAAAACTTGAAGGACGGAAGTTTTACGAGCCAAAGGGGCATGGCTACGAGAAGAATATCATTGAACGGATGGAATGGCTGAAAGGGAGGAGGGACAGATCCAAATGAAACCGTTTTCCCTGGAGCGCCGTCAGGTCCTGCCGATCACCCTGGAAGAAGCATGGGACTTCTTCTCCGATCCCGGCAATCTGGCCAGGATCACACCGCCCAGCATGGATTTCAGGATTACCTCGGCACCGCAGAAAAAAACCTATGCCGGCCAGATCATCACCTACACCATACGACCGCTTTTCAGCGTTGCCATGAACTGGACTACTGAAATAACCCATGTTGACCAGCCAAATTTCTTTGTTGACGAGCAGCGCTTCGGCCCTTATCGTTTCTGGCACCACCAGCACCGCTTCACCCCGGTGGATGGCGGTGTAGAGATGCACGATCTGGTGCATTACCTGTTACAGCATGACCAACTGGCCGGACTGGTCAACCGTCTGTTCGTGGCGCCGCGCCTCAAGCGGATTTTCGATTACCGCAGCACTGCATTGAAAGAAATCTTCCCGCATAAAACCGACAACAAATAATTCCGCCGCCAACGGCGGTTTCAGGAGGCAACAGATGAAACGACTCGCAATTCTTACCAGCGGGGGTGACTGCTCCGGTATGAATGCCGCCATACGGGCCGCAGCTCGCACCGCTATCGCCAACGATATAGAGATGATCGGTTTTCGGAAGGGGTATGCCGGTCTGCTCAAAAATGATTTCATCGTCCTCAATTCCCAGGCCGTATCAGGAACGCTGCAGCGTGGCGGGACATTTCTGCAGTCAGCCCGTTCAGCGGAATTCCGAACTGAAGAGGGGCGTAAAAAGGCGCTGGACAATCTGCTGGCTGACAAGGTTGAGGGGCTGATCGTGATCGGCGGCGATGGCTCATTGAACGGCGCCCTGGCGCTTGACAGGATGGGTTTCCCGGTGATCGGCATCCCGGCCAGCATTGATAACGACATTGCCTATACGGACATGGCCCTGGGGGTTGACACGGCCCTGAACAACATCATATATGCTGTTGACTGTATCAAGGATACGGCCAGCTCTCACGACCGGGCCTTTATTGTCGAAGTCATGGGCCGCAACTCAGGTTATCTGGCATCCACAAGCGCCATTGCAACCGGGGCCGAGTTTGCCATTGTACCTGAGGTGGAACTCGACCTGGCAGAGATGTGCCACCAACTGCGCCAAAGATATGACGAGGGGCGCACCAACGCCCTGATCATCATGGCAGAGGGTGCCGGGCATGCGCAGGAGATAGCGGACGGAATCAAGAATGCCGTCGGTTTTGAAACACGGGTAACCGTGCTCGGACACTATCAGCGGGGAGGAGCACCATCGGTCTTTGACCGCCTGCTCGGCAGCCGCTTCGGGATGAAGTCAGTGGAACTTCTGCTCTCCGGCACAAAAGGTATCATGGTCGGATTGTCTGCCAACTCCCTGACGACAACACTGCTGGAAATGGTCATCAACGGCGGTCAGAAAAAACTGAATCAGGATATTCTGCATATGGCAGATATCCTGGGTATCTGAGATGAAGCGCCGCAAGCTGTATAGCGGGAGGTCACGCAAGACTGGCCTGCCACCAGGAACCATGGTGCACATCGGCGATGTCCCCGCCACCGGTACAACCACCATCAGCAGCTTTGTTTATTCTTCTGACGGCTGCCAGGAAAAACAATTAAAAGCCCTGGACCAATGTATCGAGGCACAAGGGGCTGGCAGTGTTGTCTGGATCAATGTTGAGGGAATCCATGATGTGGGGGTGATCAAACGTTTCGGTGACTGTTACGGTCTCCATCCCCTGGTACTGGAAGATATCGTCAATACCAATCAACGCCCAAAAATCGAGGATTACGGCGACTACATCTTTATTGTCGCCCGGATGATCAACCTTCATAAGGACCAGAGTATTGAGACAGAGCAGATCAGCCTGATCCTTGGCTCGGGATATGTACTCTCATTTCAGGAAGGGGTTAAAGGCGACGCGTTTGAACCGGTCCGCGAGCGTATCCGCACTGATCGAACCCGCATCAGAAGCATGGGGGCCGATTACCTGACTTACGCCTTGATCGATGCAATTGTGGACAGGTACTTTGGGGTGCTGGAGGGGATGGGTGAACTGGTGGAGGATCTGGAAGAAGAGCTGGCAGCCAGTCCATCCCAGATGGTCTTGAAAAGAATTATTGCGCTCAAACGTGAGATTATCTTTCTGCGCAAGGGGGTATGGCCGCTGCGTGAGGTGGCATCTGCGCTGGAACGGGGTGAATCGAACCTGATCAGCAATGAAACCCGCATCTTCTACCGCGATATCTACGATCACACCATCCAGGTTATCGATGGAGTGGAGACCTTTCGCGACCTGCTTTCGGGTATGCTGGACCTGTATCTCTCCAGTATCAGCAACCGTACCAATGAGGTGATGAAATTTCTGACCGTGGTCGGCACCATCTTCATTCCATTGACGTTCCTGGTGGGGGTCTACGGCATGAATTTCAAGCATATGCCGGAACTGGAGTGGTACAACGGCTACTATGCCCTGTGGATATTCATGATTATTATCACCGTGGGCATGATCGCCTATTTCAAAAAAAAGCGGTGGTTGTAGGAACATCCGCGAGGAGAAAATATGACGCGACTGCTTCTGAAATGGGTACTTAATTCCTTTGCCCTGTTCCTGGTAATGAAACTGGTCCCGGGTATCCAGATCGACCGCTTTCAGGATCTCCTGGCAGGAGCCCTGGTGATAGGTCTGCTAAACACCTTTCTCCGGCCCATTATCACCCTGCTGACCCTGCCGGTAACGGTGCTTACCCTCGGCCTGTTTACCCTGGTTATCAACGGGTTGATGTTCTTCCTGGCCGCCCATTTGGTAACCGGATTTCATGTGACCGGCTTTTTTGCCTCTTTCGTGGCGGCACTGTTTTTCAGCCTGTTCAGCTTCATTCTCAACATGCTCTTTCGCACCGGCAATAGTTAACCGTACACGGAAAAACCTTTCGGGGTAAAATCTGAAGATAACAGGGCCTTTTTCTCGGCATTGCTAACGGCAACAGAGCGTATCTTTTTGGTGGCTGCCCCATCTTCGCCTTTAACTGCCGACGAAAGGATCACAACGTCTTCAGGCAGGGTAATGGGAGCAGCGGTGGAGCGTGAGATTTCTTTACCGGTAGGAGTTTCCTTTTTGACAGAAGAGGCACGAACCTGATTCAAGGTTACAACATCTGCGGGAGTCTGGCGGGTACTGTTGATGAGAGACGACATAATCGAGGTTCTGCTCCTGTTTTAGTTCATTAAAATGTAACCCTATCCACAAAAACTCGCAACATTTTTTCTCACAGGCTCAGGTGCGTCAGCGAAAGCTGCTTAATTTACCAGCGAGGTATTCATTCCCATGACAATCAGATCACTACACCTGCCGGTTGTTCTTTTGATTGGTTTCATCATGCTGACAACCCTCTCGGGCTGCGCCACGGTCGACCAGAATATAGATCTGAATTACGCCCCGTTTGACCGCTCTTTTGGCCGCAACAGCGGCGATATTATTGTCTCGCGGGTTGATGCGCAAAAAATTTCCAAAAACAGCAGGGGAGAGTGGATCGTCGGCTCGCTCAACAATGTGCATGGTGTGCATCAGGCCGACATTCTCAGCGACCGCCGAGTGGATGATTGGATAACCGAAGCGCTCCTGCTGGAGTTGAAACATGCCGGTTATACCGTAAGCTATAGCGCCAAGATCCCTTCGAGCACAGGACTCGGCATACTTGTCAGCGAAATCAACTCGTTGTTACGGGTCAATCAGGGGACGGTCAGCGCGGATGTCAGGCACGAACTGAAGTTCAACGTGGATATTTTCCTGAACGGGTTCAAGGTCAAGTCATTAACGGTGGCATCCCGCAACAGCAAGACACTCCCTCTATCCACATCAAAAGAAGAAAAGGAGAAGATCATGCTCCAGTCGTTGCAGGATGCCGTACAGCAGATCATTCCAGAGATCACCACCATTACCGGCCAGAAGTGAAATCCAGCCCACTTAACGCACGGGTCAGCCGAACCATACGTGAACACAAGCTGTTCACTCCCGGCGACACGATCATCGTAGCGATCTCAGGCGGAGCAGACTCCACTGCCCTGCTGGACCTGCTTGCCAACCTGCCTGAATTCTCGCCGCGCCTTGTGGCGGCGCATCTCAACCATTGTCTGCGCGGCGCTGAATCGGATGCGGATGAGGAGTTTGTCCGCAGCCTGGCAACACGCTATGACATCCCCATGGAGTCCCGGCGTATCGATGTGAAGGACATGGCCCAAAAACAGGGGCTCAACCTGGAGGATGCCGGGCGCCGGGCACGCCTATCCTTCCTGAACGAGGTGCGTACACTTCGGCAGGCAACCGCAATCGCCCTGGCCCACCATGGCGACGACCAGGCCGAGACCGTCCTGATGCGCCTTTTGAGAGGTTCAGGCATGACCGGTCTCGCAGGCATGTCCTGCCAAAACGGTCACGGCATCATCCGCCCTTTGTTGGACATCAGCCGTGCCGAGATCGAAGAACACCTGAAACTGCGCGGGCTCGGCTACCGTGAGGACGCCAGCAACCAGGACACGACCTTCCTGCGCAACCGCATCCGGCACGAACTGCTGCCGCTGCTGAAGCAATATAATCCCGCCATTCGTGATCGCTTGACCGCCACAGCCGCGCTGCTGGCAGATGAAAACGAGCTTCTGAATCAGCTCACGGAGAAGATCGTTGCCCGCGTCTGCCGTTTCGATGGCAACACCGCTGTCTGCGACATCCGTATCCTGCAGGAAGAGCCGCTCCCCTTGCGGAGGCGATTATTCCGTCAGGTTCTGGGAAAACTGGTCGGCTCCCTTGACCACTTTTCAAACAGGCATATCACCTCCCTTGAACATCTTATTAATTCACCCCGGCCCAACGCGACCCTGAATCTGCCCCAAGGGGTGGTTGCGCTACGGGAATATGATACGCTCAAGTTCCGGCTCTCACGTGCTGTACCTGCTGCCACGGCATATGAGCTCGCAATTGATAAACCTGGTCGCTACGAGCTTCCGGATGGCAGTTCCCTGACAGTGGAATTTGTCACAGACCCGATTGATTTTTCAGATTCAGCAGCCAATTTTGCCTGGTTCGATCTCCACAAGGCCCCCTTCCCCTGGCACGTGCGCACCTTCCGGGACGGAGATCGCATGGTCCCGCTCGGCATGACCGGCAGCAAGAAGGTCAAGGAGATCTTCATCAATGCCAAAATCCCCCTTCCCCAACGCAGGCAGATCCCCCTGGTATTCTGCAACGACACCCTGATCTGGATCTGCGGTCTGCGCACATCCCAACTCGCCAGGGTGGACGACTCATCGTCCCGCATCATCAGCGCGGTTTTCACTGGCAAGTGATCCCAGTAGTGTCGATGCGTTTTTATTCCTTTTTGCCATTCAAGATGTTACTGGCAGGGTGGTAGGCTTCCAGCCTGCCTAGCCAATGTCAACTGAGTAAAACCAATATATTCGTTTCTAATTATCTGTAACTATGCTAATTAAATTACCATAAACATTCAAACATACCGGAGTGTTAATGGAAACGCGGGTTATTTTAAAACCGTGGCAAAAAGGGACAAAGAGATTGTCTGAGCAGTACGGCGATGCCCTGATTTGGTGAGGGCATAAAGGGGGAAGCTACTTTATTGGGAGGGCCTTTATGATTTTGTACCATTTGGGTGCATTGCCGGAACGAAGCTGGAAAAGCATATAGTAGTAGAAACCCCAATGGCCGCAAAAAATGAAGAGAGTTTAAAGATGTATAAAACTGGCTCTAACCGGTGATTAACGAGTTGGATTAAAAAAAGGAGAAAACATGAAAAAGTACGTAAGTATCATCGCACTGCTGACGTTTTTATCCCCTTCGCTAGTTTATGCCGACCATGAGGACTGCGAGGAGGCCGTTAAAAATGGGAAGGAAGCGTATCATCTCGCTAAGAAGGCCTACAATGCGAAATCCTTTTCCAAAGCATTATCGTATGCGGAAAAAGCCGAGGAAGCGGCCGAAGAAGCAAAGGAAGAAGCAGATGAATGTGATTGCGACAAGGCTGAGAAAGATTTTGAGGACGCATACAAATATGCGGAACGTGCAAGCGAAGCGCATTCCCAGGAAGATCTCCGGAAATATGCAGCGAAGGCCATGCATGAAGCCAAAGAAGGTATTTCATATTCGCAGCACTGCAGATAATTCTTAGTTGCCGTGAACCTCAGTACGACACACATTCAGTTTACAGCTGTCATTGATCGCAAACCTTCCTCTCTTACCCTCGGTGGCCAATAGCTGCAACCGTGCAGAAGCTGCATGGAAAAGGAGGGTTACCAGATGGGGGGGAAACAAGGGGGTTTTCTTTTTACACTTACTTCTTTTAACCGAGGCGCATCTATGAAGCCAGATTTTGATACAGCTCTACAGACAGCATTTTGCAGCGATCTCCAATCGGGATATAGAAGGCATTCAAATCACATCTCACGCGCGGCGACACGCTTTATACAATTGTTCAAAACGGGCACGCATTCACGACACCCTCGGAAACGATTGACATTCATGAGCAATGGTTTAAAGACCCGGACTGGATTTGGGAAGGATCAGTTCTTCATAAAGTAGTCGGGGAAGACATGGCTATGGCACTTGTCAAATATCTTTATCGCGCAAAGGCAGATGATGCTCCAACCAGCACCTGGCTTACACATGTTTTTCAGCTGCAGGAAGGTCAATGGCGAATCGTGCACAACCAAAATACAGCACTTCGATTATGCTGCTTTTGCTCGTGCAGCCGGAATAGACATGTAATGAGACCGCCTAACAAGTCATTGCACCAGAAAAACACTAGGGGCACTTTCCCCAAGCCCTGGTTTTCCCAAGTCTGACATCGCTGAATACTCCTCTTGTCAAATCCCCTGCCGACGGTAAACTTCATTATCAGACAGATTTTTCGTGAGGCACGCCCCATGTCCCAATCCATATGGAAACAGTTGCTGATCATTATGCTGTTCATGCTCTTGTTTAACGCGTTCTTCGCCTACCTTGCGCAACAGGGAACCCAGACGGCGAAGATCAGCTACAGCCGCTTCCGTAGCGAGCTGGCGGCGGACAATATCAAAGCTGTCAGGGTCAAGGGACCGGACATCAACGGTGAATTCCGGGCTAAGATCAAGGTTAACGTACAGGTACAAGGAAAAGCAGCGGTTCGGGAGGCCAGCTCCTTCAGCACCGTCATGCCGGCCATTGCCGATCAGACCCTGATGCCCGACCTGACTGCGCACAATGTGGAGGTGACGGCGACATCGACGGAGTCGTCGCCTCTTGTCAGCACCCTGATCTTTATGGCCCCGTGGTTGATCATGATCGGGATTTTGTGGTTTGGATTGCGGGCCATGCGCAGCCAGGGACCAGGTGGAATGCTGGGCGGTGTCGCCCGCTCCGGGGCCCACATATACACAACACAGGACAAGGTTTCCGTGACCTTCGAGGACGTGGCCGGCATGGAAAACAGCAAGCAGGAGCTGAAGGAGATCGTTGACTACCTGCGCAACCCCAAACAGTTCGAACGGATTGGCGGCAAGGTTCCCAAGGGTGTGCTGCTGGTTGGCCCGCCAGGAACCGGCAAAACCCTCCTGGCCCGGGCGGTGGCGGGAGAGGCCGGGGTAACCTTTTTCAGCATCTCCGCCTCCCAGTTCATTGAGATGTTCGTCGGGGTCGGTGCCAGCCGGGTGCGGGACCTGTTCACCAGCGCCAAGAAGGCCGCCCCCAGCATCATCTTCATCGACGAACTGGATGCGGTGGGGCGCAGTCGGGGCGCCGGTTTCGGCGGCGGTCACGACGAACGGGAACAGACCCTGAACCAGCTCCTGTCGGAGATGGACGGCTTCGACAGGCACGAGGAGGTGATCGTTCTGGCCGCTACCAACCGCCCCGACGTGCTTGACCCGGCCCTGCTTCGCCCCGGCCGCTTCGACCGGCACGTGGTGATAGAGCGCCCCGACTGGCGCGACCGAGAGAAGATCCTCAAGGTGCATTGCCGCAAGATCACCCTGGCCGAAGGGATCGATCTTAGTGTCGTTGCCCGCGGTACGCCGGGCATGACCGGCGCCGACCTGGAAAACCTGATGAATGAGGCGGCCATCTTAGCCTCGCGGGAGGATGCTGCGGCGGTCACCATGGAGCACCTGGAAAAGGCCAAGGACAAGATCCTGATGGGGGGTGAGCGGAAGATGTTTATCACCCCGGAGGAGAAGCGCATCACCGCTTACCACGAGGCTGGCCATACCCTGGTGGCCAGGCTTCTTCCCGGCACCGACCCGATTCACAAGGTGACCATCATCCCCCGCGGCATGGCGTTGGGGATAACCCAGCAGCTCCCCGAGGACGACCGTTACCACTACCCGCAGAGTTACCTGGAAAAAAGGCTGGCGGTGACCATGGGCGGCCGGGTAGCGGAGCGGCTGGTATTCGGCGAGGTTTCCACCGGTGCCCAGAGCGACCTGAAGGTTGTCACCGATCTGGCGGAGAAGATGGTCTGCCAGTGGGGGATGAGCGAAAAGATTGGTGCCATGGCCTTCAGCCGGGGGGAAGAGCACCCATTCCTGGGGAGGAAGCTCGCCGAGGAAAAGACCTTCTCCGAGGCCATGGCCTGGCGTATCGACCAGGAGGTCGCAATGTTTATCCGCAAGGCGGAGCTGCGTGCTGAAGAGCTTTTGAGCGCCAACCGCGCCAAGCTGGATCTGCTTGCAGAGGCGCTGCGGGAGGAAGAAACCCTGGACGGGGCGCGGGTGGACGAGATCATCGGTCGGAAAGTCTGAATGCTCGAACCCTCACAAGGTTCTTGACAGGCCGCCCAAAAGAACCGCCGGCGTCAGCAGAACCATCGCTATCAGGCTTGACATTTGAATCGACGACATAACACCATGAACCATTGCTGCGGTCTTCTCCGCAAAACACCAATCCGGATCTGTGGCTAGCGCACCTCCCAGCTTGCCCGCATCGTACAAGACAACCTCCCGCATAATTACCGCGATTTTTCCTGCAAGTGACCTTATCACGCCTGTCAAATGACTTGTCAACCGGCACCCGGTATGGTATTTGATATTGAATTTTATATGACTTAATCTTTACATCTCGTTTCGGGGGTAACTGTGAATCAATTTTATAAGAATCTCGCTCTCTGGCTTGTCATCAGCTTAATGATGATCCTGCTCTTCAACATGTTCAACAAACCGCGGGCAACTGCTGACAAGATCAGCTACAGCGACTTTCTCACGCAGATAGATGCAGGTAAGATCACTGCCGTTACTATCCAGGGAAACGATATCCTCGGGAAATACGATGGGAAGGACGGCAAGGATTTCCGCACCTACAAACCATCTGATGCAGATCTGACCGATAAACTCCTGGAAAAGAAGATCACCATAAACGCCAAGCCCGAGGAGGAGAAGTTCTCCTGGTTCTCCATATTCATCTCCTGGTTCCCGCTCCTGTTGCTGGTAGGGATCTGGATATTCTTCATGCGCCAGATGCAGGCGGGCGGCGGCAAAGCAATGTCATTCGGCAAAAGCCGCGCCAAACTGCTGACCGAGTCTCAGGTTAAAATCACCTTTGAAGATGTTGCAGGCATCGAAGAGGCAAAAGAGGAACTGCACGAAATCATCTCATTTCTTAAAGATCCCAAGAAATTTACCCGCTTGGGCGGCCACATACCCAAAGGTGTCCTGCTGATGGGACCTCCGGGCACAGGCAAGACCCTGCTGGCCCGGGCCATTGCCGGCGAGGCCGGGGTACCCTTCTTTTCCATCTCCGGCTCGGACTTCGTGGAGATGTTCGTCGGCGTCGGCGCCAGCCGCGTGCGCGACCTGTTTCTCCAGGGCAAGAAGAGCGCCCCCTGCATCATCTTTATTGACGAGATCGATGCCGTTGGCCGCCATCGCGGCGCCGGACTTGGCGGCGGTCATGATGAGCGTGAGCAGACCCTCAACCAGCTGCTGGTGGAAATGGACGGCTTTGAATCCAACGACGGCGTCATCCTCATAGCTGCAACCAACCGGCCGGACGTACTTGACCCTGCCCTGCTGCGCCCCGGCCGCTTTGACCGCCAGGTTGTTGTTCCCCGTCCGGATGTCAAGGGACGCGAGATGATCCTCAATGTCCACGCCAAGAAGGTTCCGTTGTCCACAGATGTTGACCTGGCAGTCATTGCCCGTGGCACCCCCGGTTTCTCCGGCGCCGATCTTGCCAACGTGGTCAATGAGGCGGCTCTGCTGGCAGCGCGTGAAGACAAGAATCTCGTTGAGTCCATCGACTTTGACAATGCCAAGGACAAAGTATTGATGGGCGTTGAACGCCGCAGCATGGTGATCTCCGATGAGGAAAAAAAGAGCACCGCCTATCACGAGGCTGGCCACACCCTGGTTGCAAGAATGATCCCAGGCACCGACCCGGTCCACAAGGTCTCCATTATCCCCCGCGGCCGCGCCCTGGGTGTTACCATGCAGCTGCCCATCGAGGACAAGCACAGCTACTCCCGCGAAGTCCTGTTGGCCCGCATTGCCGTGCTGATGGGGGGCCGCGCCGCAGAGGACATTATCTTCAACACCTTCACCACCGGAGCGGGCAACGACATCGAGCAGGCTACGGAGATGGCCCGCAAGATGGTCTGCGAGTGGGGCATGAGTGACAAGATGGGACCGCTCTCCTTTGGCAAAAAGGATGAGCAGATCTTCCTGGGACGCGAGATGTCCACCCACAAGAACTACAGCGAAGCAACTGCCGTGGAGATCGACACCGAGATCAAGCGCATCGTCGACGAAGGTTACTCCCGTGCCCTGACCCTGCTGCAGACTAATATCCAGAACCTGCACAACCTCTCCGAATGCCTGATCGAGAAGGAAAATCTGACCGGCCCCGAGGTGGACGAGATCATTGCCGCCGGCAAGCCGATCTACGGACACAATCCGGAGGAACAAGCACCGGAGCAACACACCGATATCCAGGCATAACATGAGCAGCACTTCCAGCGGCTTTTCAGCCAGGCTTCTGGTCATAAGAACGCCTGGCGATGCTGAAAGCGCGCTGCGGCGAATCAAGGTTGACGCATCCGGCATCGGCATGATGATGCCCAAGATGAACATCCGCTGTGTACATCTCAGTGGGCTGCAGTGCAGACAGGCCAACATACTCAAGCAAGAGATGCTCTCCCTGGGAGGGGATGCAGCTGTTGCCCGCGGTGTGGTGGCCTGCAGCATTAAGGAAACCGATGTCATTTTGATCGGCACCGACAAGCAGTTACACAAACTCTGCGGCAAGCTCACCCTGCAGCCTTTCGGGCTCCCTGCCCTGGCAGCGGAGCTTCAGTCAGTCCTGACGAACGCCGTGGCAACACCAAAATTCTGGAGAACCGCTCACCGCGAATTATCCCTGGCACGTCCGCTTATCATGGGTATCCTTAATGTGACACCCAATTCCTTTTCCGACGGCAACTGTTTCCTGGATCCCGAACGTGCTGTTGAAAGGGCGTTTGAGATGGCGGGTCAAGGCGCGGATATCATCGACATTGGCGGCGAAAGCACCAGGCCGGGGGCAACACCCGTGGATTCGGCTGAAGAACTGGGCCGGGTAATGACCGTACTCCATAAGCTTGTCGGCAAAATACCCTGCGCAATATCAATCGACACATGGAAAAGCTCCGTAGCATGTGCAGCCCTTGCAGCCGGAGCTGATATCATCAATGATATTAGCGGATTCACCTTCGATCCGGAAATGGCGGCACTGGCAGCCGGCACCGGTGCCGGAGCTGTGCTCATGCATACGCGCGGCAGACCTGACAACATGCAGCAGAACACCAGCTATACGGATCTGATGACAGAGGTTATCCAAGGCCTGGGCAATTCGGTACGGACTGCAGTTGAAGCCGGTGTCGAACGTGAGCGACTTGTTGTCGATCCCGGCATCGGTTTTGGCAAGGACAGCAACGGCAATCTGGAGATCCTTCGCCGGCTGCGGGAATGTACCGGTATGGGGCTGCCGGTGTTAATCGGAACATCCCGCAAGGCATTTATCGGCAAAACCCTGTCGAGAGACATCAACGAACGCATTTACGGAACTGCCGCCACGGTTGCCCTTGCTGTCGCCAATGGTGCCTCCATACTGCGCGTGCACGATGTCCTGGAAATGCGCGATGTGGCCTACATGGCCCATGCCATAGTCAATGGAAATTATGAATTGTGAAGTTAGAAATCGAAACTCATAGTTCAGATTTCACAATTTTATCGCGAGGGGCCAGATGCCCGCACTTTTGGACAGTTTCACCCTGCTCGATCTTTTCGACATCCTTATTGTGGCTGTCATTATTTACAATTTCGCTCGCTTCCTGAAAAAAGAGATCGCTATCAGATTGATGATATTCCTGCTGATCTTTTTTGCAGGCTTCTATTATTCGCTATTTTCAGGTTTTTCTTCCACCACATGGCTGCTGCGCAACATCTTTTCGTCGTCCCTTCTCATCCTGGCGATCATCTTCCAAGGCGATATCCGCCGGGTCTTTCTGGCTCTGGGGCGGAGACAGTCCGAACAACCT
>Ga0209212_1006544_pt1 | contig 13283 bp, 15 predicted proteins | sample RifGroC2_FD_183996 | JGI IMG/M metagenome (GOLD analysis project Ga0209212, IMG submission 183996) | Groundwater microbial communities from Rifle, Colorado, USA - Groundwater C2 (SPAdes) (version 2) | ecosystem: Environmental > Aquatic > Deep subsurface > Groundwater | place: Rifle, Colorado... | reverse complement strand
CGAACGCCCGCATTATCTGGATGTTTACTTGCCTGGCGCGCTTGCTTTTTAGAACACTAGAGAGCATCGCCACACCCTGCTCCATGAACACCCGGGGCAGATACTTGGAATGGGCCCCTCTTTCTAAGGTTCCAAATTGGAACCTTAAAGATCGGGACTCTTCCGCGCTGAGCTGGAACATAAAATCAGCCGGGAAGCTTTCAATATTCCTTGAGACGGCTTTATTAAGATTTTTCGTACGCACTTCATACAACTCCGCCAAATCGCTATCCAGCATAACCCGGTGCCCGCGAATGAGACAGATCTTCTGTTCGATGATCTCAGCCGGTATGATCTCTTCCATATGCCCCCCTTGCCGCTATAATATCCTAGCAGACCAACCCGACAAGGGCTTGTCGGGTTCCTTTAAGATGCCATTTTGGCATCTTAAACAAATTGACATAAATTTATCCCGCAACAAAACAAAACCGCCGGATTCCCCGGCGGTTATGCCTGACTTGTTAGCAAATAGTCATTTAGTCATCAACGCCCCCTACCCTTCAACTAAGTCCCCTATCCCCTGGCTATTTCTTTCTACGCTCCAGAAGCAGGCGTGAAGCTACTAATCCTAGCCCGGCAAAAAAGTCATACGACTCTTTTTCAAAAAGGTCCAGCGTAACTGAAACAGGCTTTTTCACCGTCTTTTTGAGCCACAACGCCGCCTGGTACCTGGCGGCGCGTTTCTCCGCAGCGGAAAGACCCGGCAAAAGATTATGCCAGGTTATATGGGCATACTTCTTTTTAAAAATGTCCGTGTACGCCACATGCGAAAACAGGCCGCAGGGTGCACCGTGCCTGAACACTATCAAAGACTTTGACTTGGGCAGATAGTCAGCCTCGTACTTCGCGGCGTTCTTAATGAAGGCCGGGCCGAGTTTCTTCCCCCACTCCTTCACATAGCTAAGATATCCCTGGTGGTAGACCTTTTTCAACTCAGCCAGGTTTTCTGGCAGCCGTGAGGATATGCCTTCCGCCATGACAGGTTGCGCAGTGACCTGTAGGCTTTTCACCGAAGAACACCACAGCACGGGGTTATACCCGCTGGAAATCTTAAACTTCGGGACCCGGCCTCTCCTGAGCGGAGCCGGCTTAAAACAGATCGACAGCCACGGCGCGTCCGCTGCCCAGTCCATGGTCTCTATGCGCGGCTGCGTTATCATCGACATACTCTTCACCCGGTACACCGGCCCGGACTTAGCCATCATATACGGTTTATTTATTTTCATATTCCCTTTTGATACAGTAGCTTCAAAAACTCTCCTGGTACCTTTTCCCACAAATTACGCCCCGTATCCCAATATGCTTATTCTACAAAACAAAACCGCCGGGCTTCCCCGGCGGTTCGGTCGCAAGTCGAACTTCCGTTATTTGCGCATCTGGCCCACTATGAAGTCCCAGCAGGGGATCTCAATATCGGGACCGCCGCCGCGCTTGTAGGTGAACTGCACCGGGCTTTTGAAGAACTCGTCCATGCTGACGGTGTAGTTGGCGCCGTAGTTGGAATCCCACTGCGGGCCGGAGAAGAAGGCCACCTCTATGCTATTGAACGCGCCGGCGAAACCCTGCGGGATGAAGTCGTAATAGCTCAGGCCGGCGGTCATATAGCCGGTGCCGTTCCATTCGCGGGGCAGGTCTATGACGCGCTCTACGGTCTTATGGTAACCGGAATAATATTCCACCGAGGTCATGCGCACCACCGCCTGGATCCGGTCGCGGCCGCCCAGGATGCCCTTGCCCTTGTAGCCGATGACCAGCTTGCTCATGATGCCGCTGTTCACGGTGGCTATGACAGCCGGCCCCTTAACGACCACGCGCGCCGTCTGGTAGGTGTAATCCGGCGGGTAATTGGAAGCGTCCACGGCAGCCACCGCCGAGAAGAGTGCGAGCGCGAATACGGATAAAAACTTTTTCATTTGTTCAGGTCTCCTTATCTGCTGTCTGAACAAATCATATCGAATATCCCCGCCCCCTCAATAGAAGCGAAAGGCCCACCCGCCCGCGCTCTTTTGGTCCCCCAGCCGGTACTGACTGTCGTCAACACCCCCCCAAAAAAACCGTCACACCCCCTTAAAAAGTCTCCTGGAACCTTTCTAAGTATAGCAGGCGACCCCGACAACCGCCTGTCGGGGTGCTTTTCGCCTATGAATGTATGAATTTACAGCACTAACCTAAAAAACTCTCCTGGTACCTTTTCCCTCATTAGAAGCAACCGGGGAACCGTGCGACGTCCCTATCCCCTCTTTTGTATTATAGATGAGGAAAAGACGGGCGAAACACAAGGAATATTTAATGCTTTCATTACCGGGACTGATGACCGAGAGAAAAGGGTTCAGCGCGCTGGCGATGGGGAACCACGCCCTGGCCCGCGCCATGGCCGAAGCCGGCACCGCCGTAGTCACCAGCTACCCCGGTTCGCCCACGCCCGAGATCGCCGACGCCCTGCTCGCCCCGCCGGAAAAAGACCGCCCCTGCCATTTTGAATTCGCCGTAAACGAAAAGGTAGCCCTGGAGATGGCCGCCGGCGCCTCCCTGAACGGCCATCCCTCGGCCGTCTTCTTCAAATCCGTGGGGCTGAACGTCGCCGCAGATTCGCTGGTGCAGCTGGCCCTGATGGAGCTCCCGGGCGGCATGGTCGTCATCCTTGGCGACGACCCTGGCGCCAACTCCTCCCAGAACGAGCAGGACAACCGCTGGTTCGCCCGCATGGCCTATATCCCCGTCTTCGAGCCCGCCTCGCCTTCGGAAGTTTACGCGATATATAAAGAAGCCGCCGCCCTGGCCCGCGAACGCCGCGCCCCGGTTTTCCTCCGCCTCACCACCCATGTCTGCCACGCCCGTGAAACCGTGAAGTTCGGCGATCTGCCGCCGCGGCCTGACTGGACGCCGCGTTTCGACGCCGCCAACGGCCCTTATGTCCCAATAACCACCGCCGTCTTCCCGCTAAAGAAGCGCGCGCTTGAAAAACTGCGGGCCTGGGCCGGTTACGGAGAAACGAGTTCCCTTAACACCGAGCACAAAGCCGCCTCCTCCGGAGAAAAGCGTTTAGGCGCCATAGCCGCCGGGCTGCCGGCGCTCTGCCTGCTTGAAACCCTGCGCGCCGCCGCCGCCCCGGTAGACCTGCTGAAGCTGGGCCTCACCTATCCCCTGCCCGAAAAACTCATCCTGGACTTCCTGCGCGCCCATGACGAGGTCTACCTCCTTGAGGAGCTCGACCGCGTAATGGAGACGGAGATAAAAGCCCTGGCCTTCGACCATGGCATCGCCTGCCGGCTGCATTCCCGCCGCGGCCACGACGCGCTGATGGGAGAAATGACGCCCGAGCGCGCCCGGGCCGCCGTCGCCGCCGCCTGGCCGGCCCTTTTCCCCGCGCCTGAAAAACGCGCCTTCCCCGCGCCCGCCCCGCGCATGCCGCAGATGTGCCCCGGCTGCGGCCACCGCTCCGCTTTCTACGCCATAAAGAAAGCCCTCCCGCCGGGCGCCATAACGGTAGGCGACATAGGCTGCCATTCCCTTGGCTTCCTGCCGCCGTACAACATGGGCGAGGTGCTGTTCTCCATGGGCCATTCCGTCTCCACCGCCTCGGGCCTGGCGCTGAACAATTCAACCCGCAAAGTTATCGCCTTCGTGGGCGACTCCACGTTCTTCCACGCCGGCATGCCCGGTTTAGTCAACGCGGCCTCGCGCGACAGCGACATAACCCTGGTGCTGCTGGATAACGGCACCACGGCCATGACCGGCCACCAGTCCCGCCCCGGCAACGGCGAGACCGGCGACCGCCTGGCGCTGTTCGAGATCATGGAGAAACTGGGCGTTAAATTCCTGAGGGAATGCGACGCCTACGACCAGCGCAAACTGGCCGACCACCTGAAAGAGGCCATGGCACACAAGGGCTTCTCGGTGATCATCGCCCGCCACCCCTGCATGCTGAAATTCATGCGCGAGCGCCGCCGCGCCAGCCCCGGCCTGAAGGTCCAGCCGGTGCACGTGGCGCAGGGCAGCTGCGCGCGCCATTACGTCTGCGCGGCCGAGTTCGCCTGCCCTTCGTTCATAAGGCACCCGGACGGCTCCGTCACGGTTAACGCCGAGCTCTGCATAGGGGACGGTTCCTGCATGCAGACCTGCCCGTCGCAGGCTATCGGGAGGAAAAAATAATGGCGTTCAATATTTATATCTGCGGCGTGGGCGGGCAAGGCATAGGTTTGCTGGGTGCGGCCCTCGCCCAGGCAGGCGAAAGGTCCGGCCTGACAGTCCGCTCCTGCGACACCCACGGCCTGGCCCAGCGCGGCGGCGTGGTGTCCTCGCATATCAGGCTCGGCGCGGACGCCCTGACCCCGCTGGTCCCCGAGGGCGGGGCTGACCTCGTGCTGGCGCTCGAACGCCTGGAGGCCCTGCGCGGCGCTGCTCAGTACCTCAAGAAGGGCGGCAAAGTGATCTATTACGACACCGCCTACCAGCCGGTCAGCGTGCGTACCGGCCAGGCGCAGTATCCTTCCGGCGAAGACATAGCAAAACAGGTCGGCGAGATAGGCGGCGAGGTTTCCGTGGTAACCCTGCCCGGGATCCGCGACCCGCGCATGCAGAATTCCGCCCTGCTCGGCCGCCTGGCCGCCCTGAAAGCGGTCCCCGGCCTAAAAACCGAAGTGATAGAGGAAGTTCTAAAGGAAATACTACCGCCCACGGCGCTGGAAGAAAACCTGCGGATCTTCCATTCAGCCCATTAGCCCCTGACGCGGAAAAAGGGACGCTGAACAACATTCAGCGTCCCATTTCTTTTTCCTGCCATAAAAATAGAAAAACTCTCCTGGTACCTTTTTCCTCTAGCCATACCCCCCCTTAAAAAGTCTCCTGCTACCTTTCTAAGTATAGCAGGCGACCCCGACAACCGCCTGTCGGGGTGCTTTTCGCCTAAGAATGTGGAATTTACAGCACTAACTTAAAAAACTCTCCTGATACCTTTTCCCCTTTTCTCTCTATCCCCCATTAGTTAGCAGCATCCCGTATCTCCGCTTATATCCCTTCGGTTTTTAGTGCAGCTTTTTTGGATATTTCCTTCCAATCTGTGTGTTTGGATTTTGTTGAATTTACAATATCTATATTTACTGCAGGATTCACATCGCTGCTTGAAAAAGCCACCTCATAAATATTTATCTGTTTTTGTTCTTTACCATTTGCAGCACTGCTGCTATTTTGGCCACCCTTTGAATTTGAATTTTGAAAAAAATGGAATTGGATATATAACCCCACAATTACAACTATAATTCCAGTAACAATTGCGACCACCCAGGGATGCATCAACACCCTGCCAATCTCATATTTAGGCATTGCCCTCCTACGCATTTCTGCGGCAACAGAAGAGGCAATTTTATACAACAATTTACCGGAATATGGATAATGATTAGGGTTAATAGCGTTTGGGATTATTTCATCAATTCCGACTTCGAATAAATATTTATCGAACACTAACAATGCCACGACTTCGGCATATGACTTGTCATACTCGACTTGCTTATTAAAAACTTCTTTTAACTTGGCTTGAAACACACCACTGAAAGACGCTAAGGGAATACTTTCCATATACACTTCATTTAGCTGCTTAGCAAGCCTATTTAACTCCTGATTAAATTCATGTGCAATAGACGCAATCGATTTCTGTTTAATTTCTTTGCCGTCTACAAAAAGCATCAACACTTCTACTCCCTCTTTGGAAGAGATCGCCTCTTTCTCTAATTTCACAAATTCTTTTCCGAAAGCTTTATGCTCCTCAAATATATTTACAATAGCTCTAAATGCGCGTATAGCCTCCTCCCTGTACCGACAATCCTGTGACTCTTCAAGTTTTACTAACCACTGCGCTAATTCCTGATCTGCTGAAGGATAATCACTCATATGCGGTGAGAATAGGAGGTTCTGTATAGGGATAAGGGGAACATAGGGGATGTTAATCTTCCTCTTTTAGAATATCACTTTAGATATTTTGGATACTCCTAATATTAAATCATTGACTTGATCCACGGTCGGCTCCTGTTTTTTATTGTGGTCACACATGTTGCGTATATCCGCAAGATGTTGGGTAAATCTCCAATTTGGCACATCTATTACTCCTGAATTTTTCAAAGCATCATTTAAGTCCGAAATTACAGGATTCTTCTTGCCAATTACAAGCAGATGGTTTTCACACACCTGTGTCAAATGCCTTTCCAGCACAACACCTGCAAGAGCACCAGCAGCCCGCATGAACCCATGCGTTAGAAGTGCAGTTGCCGCATCCAATTCGGAATCGAATAGATCAGCCTGGACCAACTGCTTAATATCATAAAGGGAACTTTCAAATCGAGCCTTTACAGCATTCAATATTGCTAATTGTTGATCAAACAGCGGGCCCCCGGCCTTGCCATCAACCACAACCTCCCCAAGGCGCGTGACACGCAACCCATGGAGGCAATCTTCTATGCGATAGTTTTCATAATCAATATTTTTTCGTGACTTTGGCTTTTCGTAGTAACGAACAAAATCTTCAAGTCGATTTGGTAGCAATTGGCAAATTAAAGATTTTGCCTCTGAATTGTAGACGCCGGTGAGATTATCCCCAGTTCTGGCCGGTTTGTCGTTCCCCAGTTAGCGCCGGCGACGCCGGTTTAATATTCCCCACCTGCCCGTTTCCAATTTTCAGCCATAATATAGATGCGCGGACAAAAGCCTGCCGGACGGCAGTGATGCGCCGCCCGGAGTCCATTATGGCCAAAAAGCGCTGCATCATCTGCGGCAGTTGGTTTATTCCCAATCCCCGCACTGTAAAAACCCAGAAAGCCTGCGATAAGCCAGAATGCCGGAAAGCGCGGAAACAGCGCGCCGACAAGGCATGGCGCGAGCACAACCCGGGCTGGGACGCCGCCAGGCGGCCCAAAGTGCGGATCTGGAGCGCGCAATATCCGGATTACTGGCGCCAATACCGCGCCGAGCACGCCGAGTATCGCAGCCGCGAACGTGAACGGATGCGGTGCAATCGCGTCTTAAGCGTCGCAAAACAAGACGCGATACGGTCAAACCCCGTCGGGTACCTGCGCGATATCCGCCATTTCGGGGCCAAAACCGTCGCAAAACAAGACGCGATAGCTTTCCGGCTCGACGGAGTGCTGGACTACCTGACCGTCCGTGCGGGCGTCGCAAAACCAAACGATATGGCCGACAGCCCGCCAGGCGGATAAAGTATATCCATGAACGGAGAAACCTGGGCTGAAATCAGGCGGTTGAAGGCCGGGGAAGGCCTGGCAGTAAGCGAGATATCGCGGCGGCTTATGTTGGACCGCAAGACAGTGCGGGCGGCGCTGCGTTCTGAAACGTGCCCCGCGCCCGGTCGGATCAGCCGGCCATCCAAGCTGGACACGTTCAAGCCGTATATCCAAAACCGGGTGAAGCAATATCCTGGCATAAACTGTGTGCGGCTGCTGGGCGAGCTGCGCCCCATGGGTTATACCGGCGGGATAAGCATACTGAAAGAACATCTGTCCGGGGTGCGCCCCAGCCATAACGAGGCGTTTTTGCGCATAGAGACCATGCCCGGCGAGCAGGGGCAGGTGGACTGGGCGCACTGCGGGACCATCCGTGTGGGCGGCGCGGTCAGGAAGTTGTCCGCGTTTATCATGGTGATGTCATACAGCCGGATGATGTATGTAGAAATGACTATGTCGCAGTGCCTGGAAGATTTTCTTGGGGCACATGTGCGGGCCTTCAGGTATTTCGGCGGGGTACCCGCCAAGATGCTGTATGACAACCTTAAATCCGTCTGCCTGGCGCGGTTCGGTTCCGAGATCCGGTTCAACCCGAAGTTCCTGGAGTTTTCAGGGCATTACCTGTTCCAGCCCGTGCTGTGTCGGCCGAGGCATGGTAACGAGAAAGGTAAAGTGGAGTCGGGCATCAAATATTTGCGCGGGAGTTTTCTGGATGGGCGGCCGCCTGAAGATTGGGTGCGGTTGCGTGCGGACCTGAGCGAGTGGCTTGAAAACACAGCCAACCGCCGTGAGCATGCCACTACGCGCATGCAGCCGGCGGCACGGTTCCTTGAAGAGAAAGGCGCGCTGCGCCCGCTGCCTGTGCGGGAGCCGGACACGGATATTGTTCGGGCGGTACAGGCGACCAGCCAGGCGTACATTCACTTTGATGGAAACATGTATTCGGTGCCGTTCGTATTTGCGCGAAAGATACTTACGCTAAAGGCCGGCACGCATGAGGTAGCGGTATTTCACAGGACCAGGCCGGTGGCGCGGCATACGCGTTCTTACGGGCGGGGCGTGATAACCGAGAACCCGAAGCATTACGCCGGCCTGCTGGAACTTAAGAAAGCGGCGCGGTCGGCCAAAGCCTCGGACGGATTTCTTTCCCTTGGCGCCGGTTCGGAGCCGGCGCAGGCCATGCTGGAGGCTTACATGAAGGGCCTGCTGGGCGCTGACATAAACATCCACACGGATCTGGCAAGAATACTGGAGCTTGCGGGGTTGTATGGCCGCACGGAGATTTTGCAGGCGGTAGAGCGGGCGCTTAAATATTCGGTGTTCAGCGCCGGCTATATTGAAAACATCATCGTCCAGAGCCGTGCGGCCCGGGGTGAGCCCGAGGTTGAGCGGTTAAGTATCCCCGCCAGGCCGGATTGGGAACACGCGGATATTCCGGAGCGAGATTTATCGACCTACGATAAGATCTTCGAGCCAACAAATAATGAAAAGAAAAACGAAAACACGCCTAAACCCTGAAACGGCAGATCTGGGCGAGCTGCTTGGCTATCTTGGGCTGCGCATTACGGCGGCCGGGACCGACGGGCTTATCGCGGAGGCCGTAAAGCATAACTGGTCGCATTTGAAATTTCTTGAAGCGCTTGTAAGCCGCGAGGCCGCGGCTAAGCGTGAGCGGTCCATCGCCGCGCGCGTAGCGCAGGCGGGGTTCCCGGTGATAAAAACAGTAGATTCGTTCGACTTCGCGTTCCCGAAATCAGTGCCGCGTGACCGGATATTGGCGGCCATGTCGCTTCGCTTTATAGAGGGCAAAGAAGGCTTTATCTTTCTGGGAGAACCCGGAACAGGGAAAACCCACCTCGCTACAGCTATCGGCTACGGCGCGTGCCTGGGCGGGTACAGCGCGCGCTACACCACCGCCATAGACATGATAAACGATCTTCAGGCCGCGCAGGCGGGGCATCAGTTGCGCAAGGCGATGGGCGCATATAAGCGTCCGGAGCTGCTGATAATAGACGAGGTCGGGTATCTGCCCTTCGACGATAAAGGATCCAACCTGTTCTTCCAGATCATCAGCGCTCGTTATGAAACCGGCTCGACTATTTTAACAACCAACCAGCCGTTCGCCAAGTGGGGCGAGACATTCGCCAACAACACGGTGGCGTCGGCCATTGTGGACAGGCTCAGCCACCACAATGAACTTATACGTATCACGGGGGACAGCTATAGGGCGCACAAACGCAAACAGTCAAAAGAGTAAAGCGGTTTTGTGCTAGAAAAGGCCGCGCCGCAGGCCGCTGTTATATGTATTTCCTTTACGCGAAGGCACGGGTGGTCATTTTCAGGCGGCGCAGGTGGGGTAGTTAGACCGGCGAAAACTGGGGAATTCCTGGCCGGCGTCTACAGAATACCAGCTTTGGTATTCAGTTTTAAATTTTGGCGTCAACACTTTCACCACATCGTTCAGTTTGACCTTAAATTGACGTTCGGCCTCAGTTGGATTATGTTCAATCGCCAATGCCAGCCTCAATTCCTCGCCTTTCTTAATCAAAGCATCTAAGTCCTTTCGATACTTCTCAAGATTTGATTGCATTTTTACCTTGTTTCTATTCGGATTACGATAATATACGGGGGTTAGGGTCATGTTTTGATTTTCAACTTATCCCCCAGAGAATATTCTACAAAACAAAACCGCCGGGCTTCCCCGGCGGCCTCCTATACCTTATTAATAAACCCATCAAAAGGTGCGCGCCACCTTTTCACTATATTAATCTAATCCAAGCTCTTTTAATCGTTTTTTTTGCGCCTCAATAAAATTAGGGGAAGACCGGGCAGCGCTATAGTTAGCCGCATCCAGCCGGTCCCGCTGCCGCTTCCCCTCATGCCTAGGATGGGGTTTCTCCCCGGCAGGAAAAGCTTCTGGGCCGATGGCACGCGGTATTGCTGGCGGCTTATGTTCCAGAATGCGCCCAGTGCCCAAGGCGCCACATTCTTGACAAGTTAGGGAGTTAAGCTTCGCCTCAATAAAGCCTAGGATGTCTTGATCGTCAGCCAATTTATAACTAATCCTGATTTTCTCAAGGTGTTCGACTGTAAGGAATTTTTCAAACTTGCACACGGCGCATACAATCTTTTTCATGCCATCCCCCATAAAACTCGGCACCCCACTACTACGCCACTTAACAAATGACCAACTAGTGAACAAACCCGAGGAAACTCTCCTGGTACCTTTCTCCCCGACAACCGCCTGTTGGGGTGCTTTTTGCCTATAAAGATATGATTTTGCCGCGCCACCCTAAAAAACTCTCCTGGTACCTTTTCCCCTCATCTAAGTTAAGTATACAATCAAAATGTGCGTGCCACCTTTTCCCCAAGGTCAAAAGTAAAGACCTGACTCCATCCCCGTCCCCGGGCTTCCCCGGCGGTTCCACATTCGATGTCAAGATTCAAGACCTGACCCCATTCCCCCTCGCGTCCCTTATCGCCCCTCACTAGTAGGTGGTGGTAATCTTCGCGACAGCACCACACCCTTTACAAGTCGCAGCTTTAAGCTCTGGCTCATGCTTGGGCTGGACTTTTCCCCACTTTGCTTCAAACTTCTCAAATTCCGGAGCACTGTCCCAGCTCGACCGCAGACCAAAACTTTCTGAAACAGAATGACTCTCCGTCACATTACATTTAGTGCATTCTACTGTGAAATATTTTCTATCAGTACTCATATATTGCCCTCCTAAAACACATTATCACGACGTCAAGGTCATAGGGGCGCTAATGATTAAATGACTAATTGCGCCCAGTATCCCAATAAGACTATTCTACCAAAACAAAACCGCCAGGCACCCCCGGCGGTTCCATCAGAAAATGTCAAGATTCAAGACCTTCCCCCATCTCTCCCCCAGACGGACCTAGCCGCTCTATTTAGGCTTTTGCATCCTAATTTTCTTCATTTGGATTAGCTCTTCTGCTTTTCTCGGCATTTCATATAGACTGACTAAGATGTGTTCCACAATATCAATTGCAAGATTCAACTCATCATATGATGGGATATTTAATTCATGGATAGCATCATTACCCAGGAATCTATGCTGATGAAGAATAGCAGCCTGACTATCAGTCAAAATCTTCTTCTCAGCAAGACCCGCTATTTTACCCTCAAGATTATCTTTACGCTTAATCGACGACGCCCCATCTTTGCCTATGATATTTACTGGGCCATCGGCAATTTGTTTATCAGCGCAAATCCCCTCAATTATTGCACGAAGACCTGAAGCACACAAAGTAAAGCTCTCATTATTAAAACACTCTATTGTTTCACGATAAATCCTGCGGATTTTCGGAGTAGCGTAATAGTGGTCCATGAGAGTTCTAAATTTGTCCGAACGAATTGGATACAGTTTTACCGACGTTCCATCGTCCTCCTCGTCTTGAGCTTCAGAGAACCAACTTTGATGACGAAATGTCAGGGTATCACAACCTTGACACTGAATAATTTGGAAGTGATCTACCCAGTCCACACTCGAATAAACGTTGCCGGACTCATCGCTATATGGCTCGGAAGCATCGACATCTACAGATTGCATCACTATCTGATTAGTCTCACGTTTGCAATCAGAGCAATAGCACTTAAACTTTAGGTCTTTTGTTTTATTCTCGTATTTTTGAATAGATATTGACATAGGAGATCCAGTTACTTCCGCGCAATCTTATGAACTCTGATTATTGACTTGTACCCCCTGCAAACATTCTAGCAAAACAAAATCGCCGGGCTTCCCCGGCGGTCTCAAATGAGTTGTTAATAAATAGTCATTAAGCCATCTACGTCCCCTATCCCCATAGAAGCCATCTAACCGCTTTCCCTTCCTTCGTTCGAATACTAGAAAGAATGAATGGCAGAACTGGCCCGTAAAAAGAAGTCCAATAACTACAAGAGGCTTTTGCCAGAAACACTTTGGTGAGCTGATGGCTGTGCCTGTGTTATTTGAGGTTGAGACATAGCTATGTAGTTGAACACAGCACAAAGCCCAGAAAGCTAACGGGAAAGGCACATGGAGCTTTTTGACTCAGTACAAACAAAACTCTTTAGGTGCTTTTTCTCACTCACTTATTTTCCTTAATTTTTGCAAGTAGTTCTTCGACAGTCATTGCCCTACTACAGCCCCACCAGGCAATTACTAACCAAATAGCAGATAAGACCGTTGCCATAAAAAAGACAGCACACCATGTAGGAGCGCTTATCCCCAACGCCGCCTTAAATTCTGTTGTCGAAAAAGACAATATTAAAGATACAACTAGGGCAAGCGGGGTATGCCATGAGGATTTTCGCCCAATAGAGTCCAAATAGTCTTTAAGAATTATTTCAAGCTTATCGGTAGTTATTTGAACAATTTCACTAGCAATATTAGTATAAACCTTACTAACATAAGCATTTTTTCCAACATGATTATGCTTGTTCATTATTCCTCCCAAGCATAACCTGAAGAATAACTTTAGCGACAGTTTTACTCTTCATACAGTCAATCATTACATTAATTTTCTTTTTATCCTCGGTTGTTCCAATGTTAAAAGGGCCAGCTACACCACCAAGCGGACCGCTCCAGTTCGTTAAAACTATCCTAGCATGATCTTTTTTTCCTTCAACTTTCACAAATGAAGAGTCTTCTTTTTTAGCAGTTTTATCTACAATTTCCTCAAACGCTATACACATCTTAATAGGATCATTCTTATGAGGTATTGTAACCCATGTTTCAGCTAAGCCATCTATCAATATGCACTCTGAGAATATTACTTCTTCATTATTGATTTTAATCATTTTCACCTTTACTAATATTTAAGGAGTGTCGAAAACTTTGTGATTATTACTTTTATCCCGCAAACCCAACTTTTATATTCTAGCAAATGGGTACTGGTATAACTTTGGGAGACATCATGGGTGGGTCATTCGGATGTATCTTAAATGGGCGGGGACATTAAACTTTTAAATATATTGGGGGCTGGGCAATAAACCGAGATGGATTTAAA
>Ga0209212_1006542_pt1 | contig 13285 bp, 12 predicted proteins | sample RifGroC2_FD_183996 | JGI IMG/M metagenome (GOLD analysis project Ga0209212, IMG submission 183996) | Groundwater microbial communities from Rifle, Colorado, USA - Groundwater C2 (SPAdes) (version 2) | ecosystem: Environmental > Aquatic > Deep subsurface > Groundwater | place: Rifle, Colorado... | reverse complement strand
GGTGATCCCGGCCTGATCACGGTCAAGGGCCTGGAATGCGTGAAAAAGGCCGACGTGATCATCTATGATTACCTCGCCAACGAGCGGCTGCTCGACCACCGCAGGACCGATTCGGAGCTGGTCTACGTGGGAAAGCAGGGCGGAAAGCACACGCTCCCCCAGGAAGAGATCAACGACCTCATCGTTCGCAAGGCAAAAGAAGGCAAGATCGTGGCCCGCTTGAAGGGCGGAGACCCTTTCATCTTCGGCAGGGGCGGCGAGGAAGCCGAGGACCTCGTGGATGCGGGCATTCCCTTCGAGGTCGTGCCGGGCGTGACCGCAGCCACCGCAGTTCCCACCTATGCCGGCATTCCCCTTACCCATCGCGACCATACCGCAAGCGTGGCTTTTGTGACCGGACATGAAGACCCCACCAAGCCTGAATCCAAAGTGCACTGGGACAAGATAGCAACCGGTGTGGGCACGCTGGTCTTCTTCATGGGCATGAAGAACCTCCAGAGCATCGTGGACAACCTGGTGACGCACGGCAGAAAGAAAGAAACGCCCGTAGCCCTTATCCAATGGGGTACCCGCACGGACCAGCGCGTCGTGACCGGGACACTCGCCGATATCCTCCCTAAAGTCAAGGAAGCCAAACTCGGTCCGCCGGCGATCATTGTTGTGGGCGATGTGGTGAAGCTCCGGGATAAGCTCAACTGGTACGAATCCAAGCCCTTATTCGGCAAGCGGATAGTCGTGACACGCTCCCGTGACCAGGTCAGCATCTTTGCCGAACAGCTCATCGACCGGGGCGCTACCACCATTGAGTTTCCGACCATAGATGTGGTGCCGCCGTCGAGCTGGGATGAACTGGACAGCGCGATCCATGCCGTCGAATCCTATGCCTGGGTCATCTTCACCAGCGCCAATGCCGTCAAATACTTTATGGAGCGTCTCCGAAGCCTTGGCAAGGACCTGCGCATGCTGAAAGGCGTGAACATCTGCGTGGTCGGCCCGAAAACAGCGGAAGCACTGGAACAGTACGGGCTGAGGGCGGACCTGGTGCCAACGGAATTCAAGGCAGAAGGTGTGCTCGATGCGCTGGGCGGCAGCGCCCAGGTCAAGGGCCTGAAATTCCTGATCCCGCGCGCCAAAGTGGCCAGAGAGCTCATCCCGGACAAGCTTCGCGAAATGGGTGCGGACGTAACCGTGGCAACAGCTTATGAAAATGTGAAGCCGGCAGCTGATGTGGAGCGCGTGCGGAAGCTCTTTAGCGAGCATAAAATCTCGACCGTGACGTTCACGAGTTCCTCAACGGTCCATAATTTTGTTGAAATACTGGGCCAAAAAGAGTATATACCGTTAATGGCAGGCGTTCACGTGGCCTGTATCGGGCCGGTAACGGCAAAGACTGCGGAAGAGTACGGCATGCACGTCGATATCATGCCGAAGGATTATACGATCCCGGCTTTTGTCGAGTCCATTGTAGAATTCTATAAAAAATAACAGGTTTCTTTAAATTCCCGCAGAGGGGAATGAAGGGACAAAAAAGGAGAAGAGTATGAGCATGATCACGATCGCGGACCTGGCAGCAGACAAAATAAAAGAGATTCTTAAAGCGGAAGGGATGCCGAACCATGGTCTGCGCATAACAGCTGCAGCCGGCTGCGGCTGCGGCCCTTCCTATGAGATAATGATCGACGACAAGTCCGGTGACGGAGATACGGTCGTTGAAAAGAACGGCGCAAAGCTCTATGTGGATGAATCTACGTCAAAGACCCTTGCAGGTGCGGAGCTCGGATTTGTGAACGACGAGCGCGGTGAAGGTTTTGTCATAGGCTTTCCGAACGGCGCGCCGACAGGCGGCAGCTGCGGCTGCGGCGGGGAAGATTCCCAGCCGAGCAAGAAGAGCAGCGGCGGGTGCGGTTCCGGGGGATGCGGCTGCAGCTAAGATGCAAATGGCGAGAATCTTTTAGCCACGAAGGCACTAAGACACGAAGTAGATTAATGACAGATTAATCAGAATGAAACTGAGCTCTTGGATTTCTTTGTGCCTTCGTGACTTCGTGACTTCGTGGCATAATTTGGCTAGGCTTGTCCGGGTCAGGATCTAGTCATTCTTTCAGTACAGGAGATACCATGTTCCAACCCCTTTACCGGCCGAGAAGACTGCGGCTCAATGAAAACATCAGGCGCATGGTGCGGGAGACGAAGCTTTCTCCCGACGACTTTATTTACCCCATGTTCGTGTGCCATGGCAAGAGCGTAAAAAAAGAGATCAGTTCCATGCCCGGCAACTACCAGCAATCCATCGACAATCTGGTGAAGGACTGTGAAGAAGTGAAGGACCTCGGCATTCCCGCGGTCATCCTCTTCGGCATACCTGAGCATAAAGACGAGGTCGGCAGCGAAGGCTACTCCGACGAGGGGATCGTGCAGCATGCCATCAAGGCCATCAAGAACAAGATGCCGGACCTGACGGTCATCACCGACGTCTGCCTCTGCGAGTATACCAGCCACGGCCATTGCGGCGTGATCAAAAACGGCACGGTCGAGAATGATACAACGCTTGAACTGCTTGCCAAAGAAGCACTTTCCCATGCCAAGGCTGGGGCCGATATGGTCGCGCCATCGGACATGATGGACGGCCGGGTAGGGGCCATCCGCGAGACGCTCGATGAGCACGGCTATTTCGATGTCCCGATCATGGCCTATGCCGCGAAATACGCATCAGCCTTTTACGGTCCCTTCCGTGAAGCAGCCGAATCGACTCCCCAGTTCGGCGACCGTCGTTCCTACCAGATGGACCCACCCAACAGCCGCGAAGCCATGCGCGAGGTAGCCCTGGACATCGAAGAGGGCGCCGACATCGTCATGGTGAAGCCGGCGCTTGCCTATCTGGATATCATCTACCAGGTAAAGCAGCAGTTTAACCTGCCCGTTGCAGCCTACAATGTGAGCGGCGAGTACTCCATCATCAAAGCTGCGGCCAAAATGGGCTGGATCGACGGAGAACGCGCCATGATGGAATCGCTCGTCTCGATCAAGCGAGCAGGTGCGGACATGATCCTTACATACTTTGCCAAAGAGGCGGCAAAGGTCCTCCAGAAAACGTAAAACACTCTGTATAATATTTGAAAGCCGGTCACCGAATGGTGCCCGGCTTTTTTATGGCCGGCAACGTTCCGTATTCGGCATTTCGCAGTCCGAAATCGGTATTTCCATCCCCTGACGTTCATACCTCATTTCTATCCTTGCCCTTTGCAACCACTTGTAGTAAAGTTTTTGATGTAAGCAGCTGTTTCCGGCAGATTCATACTTGTATTTGATCCTATCTTAACGGGGGTGCCAAATGGCCAATACATCAGCAACGAGCCCATGTCCGGAATGCAGCGGTAAGGGGTCCATAACCTGTCCTGCATGCCATGGGCAGGGAAGACAGGCCAGCACGAATGCAACCGCACGTCCTTGTCCGAGCTGTCACGGTACGGGAAAAAGCGTCTGTCCCATCTGCCGGGGCGCTAAAAAAGTGACCAGCGTCAAATAAGGCTTCGATCGGCCGCTGCTAGAGAAGAAGGGTAATGCGAGGGTCCGAACCGAAAAATATACAATCTGCAAGGGGCATAGCTATGGGAATGGAGGATAGAGACTGGTACCGGGATAAGCAGATCGACTGGATTCGGGGTGGGTTACGAAAGAGAAACTCATCAAGACGTCGCTTTCCCAAGTACACCTGGTGGCTCCTGGTCACCATCCTTTTGTTGGTTGCCGCTGCCCTGTTCAGGTCGCTTTAGCGGGTGCAGGAGGAGGGGGTATGGAGAAAGCGGACATAATCGGCAGCGAAACACTTTTCGACTGTATTGTTGTCGGCGCGGGCCCGGGAGGCTTGCAGGCCTGTATTCACCTCGGCCGGTACAACTTTAAAGTCATGCTCTTCCACAGTCCCGGTGGGCGGACCTATCACGCGAAACACATTGAAAACTACCTCGGCCTTCCTCTCGTTTCAGGCCCTGATCTTCTGGAAACCGGCATCACCCAGGTTAAGAACTTCGGTGTGGCTGTGGAAAACGCCAAGGTTGAGCGCGTCACTGCCCGCGAGAGGCACTTCGAGGTGCTGGCCGGAGGGAAGACCTATCTCTCTCGTTTTGTCATTGCCGCCTCAGGTGCCAGGGAAACCCTCGCCCCCTTCAAGAACCTCCTGCGCTTTTTCAGTATCTCCTATTATACTTGCATGATCTGCGACGGCTACCGCACCACCGGCAAGAAACTGCTTGTCATTGACCGCACTGCAAACGGGGTGCGCATGAGCATCGGCATGAAGCAGATGTTCACCAAGGATGTGACCTTCCTTGCCCACGGCTTTTCCCTGGCGCCGGTGTACAGGACGCTCCTCGAGGACGAGGGGATCGGTTTGGTGGAGGGGCGGCCTGAAGAACTGCTCGGCGAGAAGACCCTCGAAGGCGTGAGGCTAAGCGACGGGCGCGTCATTCCTTGCGAGGTCATCCTGGGGTGGGGCAGTGTATCCCTGAATGACGATTACCTCGAGGGCCTTGCCCTGGAGCGCGACCCTGAGGGGTTCAAAATCGTGACCAAGGGCTCGGGCGAGTCGAGCCTCCCGGGCCTCTTTGTTCTGGGCGCTCTTCGCCACGGCCACTCCCAGGCGATCATCTCCGCTGGCCAGGGCGCCGAGGCAGCGATCGAGATAAGCACGAGGATCGTTGAGCTGTAGCAGGGGGCAAAATACTCTTTCAGCAGCCCGTAAATCCGGACAACTCGGTACACTGAAGGTCCTGAAAACAAGAAAGGGCACCTCTAAGGGTGCCTTTCTCTGGTTGCAGTGTTGCGGCTTATAAAAAAGATCATTTTTCCATTGCACTGTGCAGCGAGGCTGCCACAACCGCCTCACCTCGTTGGTGCACAATGCGCTGCTTCTTCCCGCGTCAGTTCTGGATCTAGCTGTGCGATGAAGCGGATGACGACTGCGACGGCCTTGCCGGCCTCGGCCCTGAACCTGAACCGGATGGCCGTGGTGCGCGTTTAAGGAGTTTCCGCCTTCGCTTCTCAGCCTCGACCCGCTTGGTCTTCTTTTTCACCGAGGGCTTTTCGTAATGGCGGCGCTTCTTCAGCTCTCCCATAAGGCCGTCCACCTGGATCTTCTTTTTTAGGTCCCGCAGGGCCTTTTCGATGTTCTGTGACTGGACTCTTATCTCCACGACTTTCCTCCTCCGCCGCCGTATCCGCCGCGATCACCTCTGCCGCCGCCAGAACCGGAGCGCTCGGTCTTGGGCTTGGCCTCGTTCACCGTGATGGTCCGGTCCATGAAAGATGTGCCGTTCAAGGTAGCGATCGCCTTGGCAGCATCCTCGTCCTGTGCCATCTCCACGAACCCGAACCCCTTGGACCTGCCGCTTGCCTGATCGATGATCAGTGTTGCCGACAGGACCTCGCCGATCTTCGAGAACTCCTGACGCAGATCCTCCTCTTGAGTGTTATACGACAGGTTTCCTACATACAGTTTCTTGGCCATGCTGCCTCCTGTGTGACTTCGGTTCACGCTGTGGGTCAATGCCGAGCAGCGCGTTGTGTCTTTTCCATAATTAATTATACCGCCACCCTCAAACAAAAGGAGCGGACCGTGTAAACATCCCAAGCCCCATCTTTCGCCAACCTGGCATGCTGTCGCTTTTTTAAAGAGAAAAGGTGATAGCAGGGAGAGTCAGTTACCGTAGATGAGTCGCGGACGGTTTATTTATTGTCAAAACAAGAGGGGCTTGCCCCGTTGCTCATAATATGTGGCTATTATACCGTTTTCCCTATAAAATGCAAGGGCCCTTTATGAGGAAATATTATGGGCGATCATTTACTGAAAACTGCCCATTTCCAACCAACAGGGCGGCCCTGCTTTAAGGAGAGGCTGAAAAAACAGCCGACGACGATGTGAACATGCGCCTGCAGTCCGCAGTCCATTGACAGGTATGTTCAGCAGCCTGCAAACGATACCTGAACGATCTTCAGGCCTCGTCCGACTCCCGGTTTTCTGATTTACTGCAGTCTTCCGGCATTTTTTTCTTGCATTCCCGGCGCTGGTATGTTAAAAAAACACCATCACTCTGGGGAACATCCTGAAGGGTGGGCATTTCTTTTGCCCACTCTTTTTATTTGGGGGACACGATGGCTGACGTCGTTGACCATATACGACAACTCCTTGACCCGATCCTGGCCTCCCTGGGACTGACGCTCTGGGACCTGGAGTTTCAGCGGCAAGGTCCGCAGTGGCTCCTCCGGATCTATATCGACCGGGAGTCCGGGGTGACCTTGAATGACTGCGAGTCGGTGAGCCGCGATCTGAGCGCAGCCCTCGATGTGGAAGATATCATCGCCCATGCCTACTCCCTTGAAGTATCATCGCCCGGCCTGGACCGGACGCTTTCGAAACCGGATCACTTTACGCGATTTGCAGGAAGTACGGTCAAGATAAAGGTCTTTCAGCCCATTGACGGTCAAAAGGTCTTTCGGGGCAGGCTGTTGGGGATCTCCGAAGCGGGCAATGTCAGGGTCGAGATCGCAGCCGGGACGATCATGGAATTCGCACTGAATGCGATCACAAAAGCGGCTCTCGAAATAGAACTGTAGTACCACAGCAATACAGAGATCACATCTTTAGCATCCACCGGATGCACATAGAGCAGCCTTGGTTTGACAGTAGCCTGATAAGGTCTGCATATATATTCAGGAGGCAACGGAGTTATGAGTCAAGAACTGGTTCAAGTGATCGATCAGATCAGCAAGGAAAAGGGCATCTCCAAGGAAATGGTGATCGAGGCGGTCGAGTCCGCTCTCGTAAGCGCTGCCAAGAAGAAGCATGGCGCCCAGCGCATCGCCGTTCAGATCGACCCCAAGCGCGGCGACATCATCATGTATGCCTACAAAAAGGTCGTGGCAGAGGTGGTGAACCCTGATGAGGAGATCACGCTCGAAGATGCCCAGGCGCTCTTTCCCGATGCGCTTCTGGACGGCGAAGTGCCTCTGCAGATCGAGTTCCACGGTTTCGGCAGGATCGCGGCGCAGACGGCCCGTCAGGTCATTGTGCAGAAGGTGCGCGAGGCAGAGCGCGATGTGATACTGAAGGAATTCAACGACAAGATCGGCCAGCTGGTGAACGGGATCGTCCTTCGTCATGAAAAAGGCGCTTACTACATCGACCTGGGAAAGACCGAGGCGGTGCTCCCGGCTCGCGAGCAGGTGCCGCGCGAGAGCTATCGCAGGGGAGACCGCGTCAGGGCCTATGTCATGGAAGTGCGGGACACCTCCAAGGGTCCGCAGGTGGTGCTTTCAAGGGCCCATCCGGACTTCGTGTCGCGCCTCTTTGAGATGGAGGTCCCCGAGATCTACGAGAATATCGTTGAAGTTAAGGGTGTTGTGCGAGAAGCCGGGGACCGGACGAAGATAGCAGTTTCATCGAAAGAGTCCCAGGTAGATCCCGTCGGCGCCTGCGTCGGCATGAAGGGTTCGAGGGTCCAGGCGGTCGTTCGGGAGCTTCGCGGCGAGAAGATCGACATCATCCCCTGGTCGGCTGATCCGCGCATCTTTATCGCCAAGGCGCTGAGCCCTGCCGTGGTAGAAAAAGTGGGCGTCACCGAAGAGGACCGCTCCGCCCTTGCCGTGGTCGCTGATTCCCAGCTTTCGCTGGCCATCGGCAAAAAGGGACAGAATGTCCGGTTGGCTGCAAAACTGACCGGATGGAAGATCGACATCCTGAGCGAATCCGAGTATGACCAGGAGCGCCAGAAAGAACGCGAGCAGGAGATTGAAGCTGCTATCGTTGAAGAAACGCGCAAGATGGCGGAAGAGACCGAGGCCGCTGAGACACTGGAAGCTGAGGCAGCTGCGGCACCGTCTGCAGAATCGCCCTTGATGAGCATCGAAGGCGTCGGCAAAAAAACAGCTGAGCAGCTGGCGCAGGCCGGTTATGATACCGTGGCAAAGGTCGCCGCAATGACGGACGAGGATATTCTGGCAGTTCCCGGCATTGGTGAAAAAACAGCGCAAAAGATCCTGGTGGCTGCCCGGGCCATGCTCAAGAGCTGAAGGCCGGTAGAGCGGTGAAGGAAACGAAACGTCAGCCGGAACGGACCTGCATAGGTTGCCGGGGCGTGTTCAAAAAGGACGAGGTTGTCCGTATCGTGGCCGGCCCCGCGGGGTTCGTCATCGATTACCGCGAGAAGCTGCCTGGCCGTGCCGCCTATGTCTGTCCGCGCATTGACTGCATTCGCAAGGCGCTCGGCAAAGGGAACTTGTCACGGTCCCTGAACAGCAAGGTCAGCCCTCCGGGAGAGCAGGAGTTCATCTCCCGGCTCCTGGCCAGCAGCGCGGAAAAGATAAAGTCCCTGATCGTGATGGCGGCAAAAGCAGGCATGTTGTTGTCCGGGTATTCTGCAGTGCATGACGGCGTGGAGAAGGGCAGGGTCAAAGCGCTGATCTTTGCCGCCGACCTTTCCGACGGCACCCGCGAGAAGATCATGGCCCAGGAAGCCGCGCCAAAGCGGCAGGCTTCGTTCCTGACCAAGGATGTCCGTAATGCCTTGCTCAACAGGGAGTTGGTCGGGATCATCGGCATTACGGACAACGGTTTTGCAGATGCCATCTTCACTGAGACCGACAGATTAAAAAACTTGATAAGCGGCGCAAAATAGAGTAATATAACCACCTATTTTCAGGAAGTTTCGGGGGTATGTGAGTTTATGACAGTGATCAGGGTACATGAGTTGGCCAAAAAGATGGGTGTCGAAAGCAAGGACCTTATCCTCGTGCTCGAAAAAATGGGCATCACGGCAAAGACCCCGTCCAGCGGTCTCGATGATAAGGAGTCAAAATCCCTGATCGAGAAGCTCAAGGCCATACGCAAGGAAAAAGAAAAAGACAAGATAAAAAAAGAGACAGCGCCTGATCCCCTCGCTTCAGGAGAGGAACGGAGGAAAAAAGCTGCTGCTCTCATTGGCAAGTTCTCTTCTACCCTTGAAAAACCGGGCGCCAAACCGAAGCCGGCCCCCGTCATCCCTCCGCTTCCGAAGCCGGAGATGCCAGCTCCTCCTGTCATTCTGCCTCCCGGACAGGCGGTCAAGACTGTTGCCCCGGCTCCGGTAGAGGCCCCAACTCCAGCTGCAGCTGCGCCAGCTGCAGCACCAACACCGACACAGCCGGAAAAAGCCGCGACCATTCCTGCGGCAGCCCCCATAGCCCCGCAACGGCCTAATACCCCTTACCCTGCCGGAATGCGTCGTCCTTTCCCGGGCCCGGGACAGCCGCGGCCCACGGGCAGCGGCCCCCGGCCTTCGCGGCCCTCGGGCTTTAGTTCGCCTGTTCTGCAGCCCGCACAGGTTCCGCCTTCACTGATTCCGACGAAACCGTCCAAGAAGAAGTGGCAGAAGAAGGAGTTCGAGACCAAGACCGACCGCGAATTCCGAGAAAAGCCGTCATTCAAGAAGCTGCCCGACCTGAAAACGTTGCCTGCAGGCAAACGGCCGCACAAAAAAGACGACCGCTATGCTCCGCAGACCGACGTTGCCGAAATAACCAAACCGAGAAAAAAGGTCGTCAAGATCCAGGAAGGCTGCACCATAAAGGAGTTCGCCGAGGTCATTGGCCAGAAGGTGAGCGATGTCATCAAGAAGCTCATGGCCAACGGCATCATGGCGACGCAGAACCAGCAGATGGACACGGACGCCGCCATGATCCTTGCCGAAGGGTATGGCATCAAGGCCGAAATCATGAACATCGAAACAGCCGAGGATGTACTGGAAGAAACGGTTGATACCGCCGAATCCCAGGTGCTCCGGCCGCCGGTGGTCACGATCATGGGCCACGTGGACCATGGCAAGACCTCGCTCCTCGATGCTGTCCGCGAGACGAACGTCGTTTCTCGGGAAGCAGGAGGCATTACCCAGCATATCGGCGCCTACCAGGTGAGTCTGAACAACAGGGATATAACCTTCCTCGATACTCCGGGACATGCGGCGTTCACGGCAATGCGCGCGCGCGGCGCCCAGGTGACCGATATCGTGGTTCTCGTTGTTGCCGCTGATGACGGCGTGATGCCGCAGACGCGTGAGGCGGTCAATCATGCAAAAGCCGCCAATGTGCCGATCATCGTGGCGATCAATAAGATCGACAAGCCCGAATCCAAACCCGACCGCATCAAGCAGGAACTGGCCGAGTTCGAACTGACGCCGGAAGAATGGGGCGGCCAGACGATCTTCTGTGAAGTGTCGGCCAAGAAGAAGATTGGCCTCGAGCATCTGCTCGAGATGATCCTCATCCAGGCCGACGTGCTGGAACTGAAGGCCAACCCCGACAAGATGGCGCGTGGTACGGTCATCGAAGCCAAACTCGACAAGGGACGCGGTCCGGTGGCCACGGTGCTCGTCCAGTCCGGCACGCTCAAGGTCGGCGATTTCTTCGTGACCGGCTCCCAGTTCGGCAAGGTGCGTGCGCTGATCAACGACAAGGGTGAACGGATCGAGAGCGCCGGGCCGTCCATGCCGGCCGAGGTCATCGGTTTCTCCAATGTGCCGCTGGCAGGCGATCGTTTCGTCGTGCTGGAGGAGGAACGCAAGGCCCGTCAGATCGCGGAAAGCCGCCAGGCCAAGCAGCGTTCCACGGAGCTTGGCTTGATGAAAAAGGTCACGCTTGAGGACCTGCACACGCAGATCCAGGAGGGCGTGGTCAAGGAGCTGAATATCGTGATCAAGGCGGACGTGTCAGGTTCCGCCGGGGCCATCGTCGATTCGCTCGAAAAGCTTTCCACGTCAGCGGTCAAGCTCAAAGTGATCCATACCTCGGTGGGCGCCATCACCGAGACCGATGTCATGCTTGCCGCGGCCTCAAACGCCATCATCATCGGGTTCAGCGTCCGTCCTGAGCCGAAGGCAGCCGAGTTGGCGCAGCGCGAAGGCGTCGATATCAGGCTCTACAACATTATCTACAACGCTATTGACGACATCAAGGCGGCCATGGAAGGCCTGCTCGAACCGACACTCAAGGAGCGCATCCTGGGTCGGGCCGAAGTGCGCCAGACCTTCCATGTCTCCAAAGTCGGCACCATCGCCGGGTCCTACGTGGTGGAAGGCATGCTCAGCAGGCAGTGCGATGGCGTCCGGATCATCAGGGACAATGTGCTGGTCTATACCGGCAAGTTCCATTCGCTCAAGCGGTTCAAGGACGATGCCCGCGAGGTGCAGGCGGGATACGAATGCGGCATCGGCATCGAGAATTTCAATGATATCAAGGTAGGGGATTTCGTCGAATGCTTTGTCATCGATAAGGTGGCGGCAAAGCTGTAAGGTTCTTTTCTCCCGCGAGCCGGATCCCGGGTGTCTCTATGCCAATGTTCATCGGTGTTTGCACCTTTGAAGTGCACATCCCCGACAGCGGATCGCTGAAGACAAAACGTCAGTCGCTTCGCAGTCTCAAGGACAGGATCCGGAACAAGTTCAACGTATCGGTGGCGGAGATCGAGGACAACGACCTCTGGCAAAAGGCCACCATGGCTGTGGCCGCCGTCAGCAACGACAGGACCCATTTGAATCAGACCCTTGACCATGTGCTCGACGTGGTAAGGGCCGTTCCCGAACTGGACCTCATCGATCATCATATCGAGCTATTCTGAAAGGCAGAACACAGACTCCAGAAGCCAGAGCTTAGAAGACATCATCCTGAATACTGGCTCCTGACTCCTGTCTCCTGATTTTATCATGTCTAAACCAGCCTTTAAAAGATCGGATCGCGTAAGCGACCAGATGAAGCAGGAGATCGCCGAGATCCTCATGCGGAAGATCAAGGACCCGCGTATAGGATTTGTCACGGTCACTGATGTGGAAGTATCGCATGATCTGCGCAATGCCAAGGTCTTCGTGAGCATCTATGGGGACGAAAAGAGCAAAAAAGAAACGCTCAAAGGCTTGGAGAGCGCTATTCCCTTCATTCGGTCCGAATTGGCCGGACGCATGCGTTTGCGCATCGTCCCGGAACTGTTGATCCGCTTCGATCCGACCTTAGAACGGGGCGCGCATATCATGGATCTGCTGCATTCGATCGAAGAAAAGAAGGATCCGAACAAGCCGCACGATGAGTGACCCCCGCACGATCATAGCAGCCCTGCAATCCTGCAACACGATCCTTATTTCTGTGCATAAAAGTCCGGACGGTGACGCGCTGGGATCCCAGCTTGCGCTCATGCTTGCCCTTGAAAAGATGGGCAAGACCGTGACCGCCCACAACCTTGACCCGGTTCCTGAGATTTACCGGTTTCTTCCTCACCAGGCCCGGATAGCCTCCGGACCGGTCGTCACCGGGCGATTTGACGCGATGATCGTCCTTGATTCCGATCCTCCGCGCACAGGACTTTTCGCAGGCGATTATCCCGCCGCTAAGCTTATCAATATCGACCACCATATCACGAATCCGCGTTTATGGCCGCTCACGTGGCTTGACGCTGCCGCCTCTGCCACCGGAGAGATGATCTACAAGCTCCTCTTGGAGGCAGGCCTGCCCATTGACCGGGATATGGCGCTCTGTCTCTATACCTCCATTTTTACCGACACGGGCTCTTTTCGCTATTCCAACACATCACCTGAATGCATGCGGATATCTGCTACACTGCTCGAAGCCGGTGCCGACCCCTGGCTGGTCACTGAGAATGTGTACGAGTCCTATTCCTTTAATCGTTTAAAACTGCTCGGCACCGTTCTGGGAGATATGGAGCGTTCCCCGGACAAGAGAATGGCCTGGGTCGTGGTGACCGACGAGCTTTTTCATAAGACCGGCACCACTGCCGAAGATACCGATAATTTCGTCAATTATGTCAGGTCGGTGAGCGGTGTCGAGGTCGCCATCCTGTTCAGGCAAACTGCCCAAAAGCAGTACAAGATCAGTCTTCGCTCAAAGGGACGTGTAGATCTTTCGAGCCTGGCGCAAGCCCTGGGAGGCGGAGGCCATAAGAATGCCGCGGGAAGCACCCTGGATGGAACACTCGAGGATATCAAACGCAAGGTTCTCGGTGAAGTAGCGAAGATCATTCTGTCGCAGATGGGAAACTGAATTCCCATGGACGGAATTCTGAACATAAATAAGCAGTCAGGAATGACATCGCACGACGTAGTCCAGGCTGCGCGAAGGATCCTCAAGGAAAAACGGATCGGACACACGGGCACGCTGGACCCCATGGCAACCGGGGTGCTGGTGCTCTGTGTCGGTAAGGCAACGCGCATCGCCCAGTATCTTGAAGCAGGTGAAAAAGAGTATCAAGCGG
>Ga0209212_1006541_pt1 | contig 13286 bp, 15 predicted proteins | sample RifGroC2_FD_183996 | JGI IMG/M metagenome (GOLD analysis project Ga0209212, IMG submission 183996) | Groundwater microbial communities from Rifle, Colorado, USA - Groundwater C2 (SPAdes) (version 2) | ecosystem: Environmental > Aquatic > Deep subsurface > Groundwater | place: Rifle, Colorado... | reverse complement strand
ACACTTAAATTTTTAAATTCATTTTCAAATAGTAAACCCATATAGGACGGTAAATATTTTGGAATACCTATTATTGAGGCATGTTCTCTGTGTGAAACCGAAAAAGCATCATTCACATAAATATCTCCCATCTTTGAAAGTTTTTTAGCAAAAACGGGGTCATTTTTTTCTTCTTCCGGAAATTTTCGCACATTTTCAAAAAATTCTATTTTATCTTTTTCAAGTTTTGAAATTTCCCAAAAACGTCTAATTACCGGTTCCAAACTTGCACTACCATCTTCACCTAAATGTGTAATTAAAATTATTTTTGCGCCTTTTTTTAATAAAAATTTTATTGTCGGTAATGCCTTTCTGATTCTAAAATCATCTTCTACCTCCCCATTTTTAATGGGCACATTAAAATCTACCCGCAGGACTACCGTTTTGTTTTTTAGATCTTTTATTTGTTTAACGTTTCGCATATTTTTACAATTCCTATAAACTTTTTTGCATCCAAACTAGCGCGACCAGACAACAAACCATCCACTCCTCCATTCTGGAGAAAATCAGCTGCATCTTTTTCACTCACCGAACCACCATAAATAATTCTTATCCTGCCTGCGTCAGGACCAAATTTATCAGAAAGTATTTTACGAATAAAAATAGTCATTTCTCTAGAATTATCCGCCGTAGCATCTTTTCGATTAGCGGTGCTAGAAATTGCCCAAACTGGTTCATAGGCAATTATTATTTTCGAAATTGAATTTTTAGAAACTCCCACCAAGCATTCTTCTAGCTGTGTCTTAACTAAATTAAAATAACTATGACTTGCGTCACGCATACTCTCCCCGACGCACAATATTGGCCGAAGTCCCGCTTCAAGCGAGGCTTTTATTTTTTTATTAATTAACACATTTGTTTCTCCTTGCGTACGTCTTTCAGAATGACCTAAAATCAGATATCTGACACCTATGTTATAAAGCATATCCGAAGAAATTTCTCCAGTAAAAGGTCCCGAATCCATCCAAAAAGCATCTTGCGCGCCAAGTTTTATTTTGCTAGTTCGAATTTTTACCAGTTTTTCTAAGTAAATAAAAGGCGGACAAATTACAATTTCCGTTTTTTTAACAGAAGCTAGGTTCTTCGCTACATTAGCAAACAATCCTTCCGCTTCTTTTAGGGTAAGCGGATTCATTTTCCAGTTGCCAATAATTATTTTCTTAGACATAAAATGATTGTAACATATTACACATTAAAAAAATTTATTGACTTTCTTGCCAACCAATTATTTCATATCCCCCTCCAGGACCTGACGTAAACAAAGTACTCATTAATCCAGTATCATAAATAATATTCGAGGAATTTCTAGCTCTTAGTTTATATCCAGTTACTTCTTTTAAAGTTGCGCTGTTATTTATATTTATCAAACCATGACCAGCATATAAAATTAAAGCCCCGCTAGAAGAATTATCCATCGAAATAGCTTCTTCGTTTCCTCCTAATTCAGCGCTGTTGTTTTGAGAGATTAAAAAAACAAACGAACCAGCAGATCCAGAACCAAAAAATTTAGAGCTATTTTCCAAATCGATTTTACTACTTGATGTCCTGTTGCTTGGATTATCAGCAATAATAACAACACTCTTGTTTCCTAAACCTGCAGAAGCTCTAATAATAGAGCCATTCTTTATCGAGACATTGCCAGTTACCCAGACTGAACCATTAAGGGTAACCGTGGGATCACCACTAATTTCCAAATCACAATTTATTTTTTTAGGACCCAAAGTTACATTAGAAGTAATTCTATACGGGCAAGGAGAACTGATAACTCCCCCCGCCAGAGCATCAGCCTCTAGTTCAGCAATTTGCTCATCTGAAATTGGTAAATCGGCCATAAGTTGGTCTGGACTATTTGGATAAGAAATTCCACCAACTGTGGTATTTGTTTTTACCGTATAATAGGCATCCATATCTACTTCAGAATTTTGGATTGTATGGGCATAAGCAGAGCCTGTAACATGAATATTATTTATCAATCCTGTTGCTCCACTTGAGACTGCGTCACCGTACACCGTATTGTCAGAAGCGGTAATAGTTCCGCTAGAATAGACATTGCCTGTTATGCTAGCGCTATTTTCCAAAACAAGCCCTCCTTGTCCAACCTGGACGCCATAATTAAAAGAAGCGCCTTGTCCAACAACAAGAGTGAGATTTACCCTTCGTTGCAAATTCCCAACATCTCCAAGCGAACTAATTTCTTTATTGCCAAGAACCGTGTCCGTTGTCGTCGTAACTGAATTAGAACCAAGCACGATTGTTTCATTATCAGAAATCGCCATATTATTTATTATCCGATAAAATGCATCTTCACTTCCTGACTCAGCTAAAAAATACGATTGTTTTGAATTCAAGTTTGCGCTAGCATTTTTAAATTCACGCACCGTGGGTCCGACTAATCCAGAAATTATGGCGAGAGAAATAAAAAGAAAGAAAACAACAGATATAAGCATCGCCGCCCCGCCGTTTTTTTTGATTTTTTTTAAATCTTTTTTCATGGTTTAATAACTGCCTCGAAGCACAATAGTATCGTAAAAATCGACTGTTCGATTTAATTTATCGTTATTGGATTTGATAGAGAGAACAATTTTCACGACCTTGCTTTTTGCCGTGGTAATGGATGTAAAAACAAGATTAGTTACTGCGATACTGGGTGAATTCAAATTTCCTATATTGCTACCAGTATCCCAAAGCTGAATATCAGAGCCAGCAAACTTAAATTCCATAGTTTCATTTACCCCAGTATTAAGCACTAGATCATTTATGCCAATTGAATTGATATCATTGGCTTGACGAATTTCTCTGGATATTCTTTCCATTATAGTTCCACTTTGGACAAACTCCGCTTGGATGGCAGTTTCTCTAAACGACCTGGACATTGTAATCATTGCGTTAATCACTATTAAAGAAAAAATAGCGAAAGAGGCAATATAAAAAAGAAGTTCTAGGACAGCGTAACCATTTTTCTTTTTATTGCTAATTAAGGTCATGAAAAAATATCCATTATATAAAATTGTAATGCTTTACTAATGGTCACCCCTCCTTCTAGCCAAGACACGGTTATTGTTATCAATTTTGTTCCAGGATCATTTGTTCCAGTGCTAGAAATATCTTTAGTGGTATTATCACGATTTACGCTAGAGGCAATAACTGTTCTGGTAAAAATACCTATTTGTTCGGAAGAATTAAGAGTAGCCACATTACTCCAAGCATTATCCCGCGCAATTCGCGCATCCTCCGCTCCTTCTTCGAGCAGAAAGGCGGCTTGCGTCGTATGAAAAGCTTGACGAGAAACATAAACAGATTTTTGGGCAACTGCCATCGAAACTAAAATTGAAATAGTAATAATAGAAACGGCCACTAATATTTCAACAACCATAAATCCCTTGTTTTGGAAAGAAAATTTCATTTTTTAATTTACGCTAGCAACGCCAGTCCCATAAATAGTAATAATTTTAGAATAAGAAGTTGTAGAAACAGTTATCGTGCCAGTTTTGCTAGGAGTTCCAGAAAGACGATTAAAATACACATCACCCGAAGTTCCACTGACCCCATTGAGTGTGACGTTCGTAATGCTCGCGGGTGTTATAATCCCAATTGTTTCATTATTCAAATCAACATCAGAAAAAACTATTCCTTTGAAGATTATAACTTTATCAGACTCAAAATGCGCTCCATATTCGGAAGAGTTTAGAGATGCGAGAGTTTTTCCTCGCGCGTTGTTTATAGATGATAATAAATCTTCCACTCCATTTTTTAGCACTTGATTTTCCCTAATTTTTGAAAATTGCGGAAGTACAACTGAAAATATAATGCCAAGCACGGCGATTACAACCAATAATTCTACAACCGTTATTCCTTTTTGATAAAAATTTCTCATTAATTTATACTACCCAAAATTGAATAGAGAGGTGAAATCATGGAAATAGCGAAAAATCCAACCCCTGCGCCAATAATAATCATCAAGAAAGGCTCAATAATGGTGGAAAGATTTTTTGTTTTATTTTCAATTTCTTCTTCATAAAACAAAGCAATTTCAAGCAACATTTCTGACAATTCCCCAGTTTCTTCTCCAACTTGAACCATCTCTGACATCATCAAGGGGTAAAGATCGTTATTTGTTTCAAAAGCTTTAGAAAATGGAGCTCCTTTTTCGATTGCTATCTTAGCTTCATTTAAAACTTTTTTGTAATAAACATTTTGCACCACATCTTCAGTAATTTCTACGGCGCGAATGATAGAAACTCCAGCTAACAAAAGTGAGGACATGGTGCGAGCAGTGCGAGCGGTATTTAATTCTTTGGCTAAATTTCCAATGATCGGAATTCTGATGGTAATGTAATCAATATATTTGGCCATAAATTTTGCGTGAAAAAGCAAGTATAAACCAAAAACTAGACCAATCATGATAACAAAAGTCAGGATTAAATTATTTGAAAAAAAGTTACCCAAAAAAATAAGAACCCGAGTAGAAATAGGCAAAACAACGCCAAGTTCTTTGAAAGTACTCGCCAGGGTTGGGACTACAAAAGCAAACATTAGCACTCCAATCACAACCATCGCAGACAAAATAACTCCTGGATAAATGAGCGCTCCGCGTATTTTTTTGGTCAAAGAATGTGATTTTTCTAAATTTAATCCAATATTAGAGAGAGCCCCAGCCAGATTCCCAGATTCTTCACCAGCGCGAACCATTGAAACAAAAAGTTTTGAAAAAATATTTGGAAATTTTGAAATTCCAGAAGAGAGTGTTTCTCCAGAACTTATATCCCCAGAGAGAGATGTCAAAATACCACTGAGTTTGGAATTTTTTGTCTGTTTTTGTAAAACCGATAATGCTCGAGAGAGGGAAAGCCCAGCTTTTAGCATTCCACTTAAATTTTTTGTTAAAATAATCTGTTCAGAAACTGAAACCCCAGAAAATATATCTGTGACAGAAGACAGCTTGCTCCTGAAACTTCCACTTTTTTCTGTGACGGAAATAGGAATAAACCCGCGACTCCGTAAATCATGAGCCACCGAAAAACGATCTAGGGCTTCTAACATCCCTTCTGTTATTTCACCTCCTTTTGATTTTGCTTTGTATAAAAAAAGCATCCCAGTACTAAAATTTAAAGTTTTTATTTATAATGGTCATTTGTTTTAATCAAAAATTTAGTATGGGATAAATATTTTATTCCGAAACAACTCGAAATACTTCTTCTAAAGTAGTTACCCCCAAAATCGCTTGATAAACTCCATCTTCCAACATTGTCATCATTCCTTCTTTTTTCGCTTGGATTTCTATCTCGTCTTGAGATTTTCCACTAATAATCATCTCCTTTATCGTAGGTGTAACTTTCAAAACTTCATGCATCCCCATACGATCTAAATATCCATCTTCCGACTCCCCGCTTTTTACCGCTTTATAAAAAGGAACTTTATCAAAAGTATCTTTTTCTCCTACAATATTTTCAGTTTTTAAAAAAGCTAAGACCCTATCTAAGTCGACAACTTTGGCCAAATTTTTTATTTCAACAGATGACAAAAAATATTTTTCTTTATGGGAAGTAAGTTTACGCACCAATCTTTGAGCAATAATTGTTTTAACAGTTGCGGTTATTAAAAAGGGTTCAATTCCCATATCTATCAGTCTTGGAATCGCGCCCGCCGCGCTATTGGTATGAATTGTTGAGAGAACTAAATGACCAGTCAGTGAAGCATTCACTGCCAAACCGGCGGTCTCTCCATCTCGAATCTCTCCAACCATGATTATATCCGGGTCTTGACGAAGAAGAGAACGAAGTCCATTAGCAAAAGATAAACCAATTTCCGGCTTAACTTGGGTTTGATTAACTCTCGGCATTTGATATTCAATCGGATCTTCCACGGTGGAAATATTGACTTCGGGTCTATTTAAAATATCCAGCATGGTGTAGAGGGTCGTCGTCTTTCCGCTTCCAGTCGGTCCAGTCGCCAGCACCATTCCTGTTTTTTGTTTTAATGAATTGTGTATTCGCTCTAGTCCTTCTCCGTGAAAACCAAGTGTTTCCAAAGAAAATCCATGCGCATTTTCTTTTAAAATTCTCATCACCGTTTTTTCTCCAAAAAAAGTTGGCAGGGTGGAAACCCGAAAAGAAATTTTTTCTCCATCTTGTTCTTTTTTAAATCTACCGTCTTGCGGCAATCTTTTTTCATCCAATTTTAAATTAGCTAACACTTTAATCCGAGCCGTGATTCCTGCGCCCGCAGTTTTATCCAACACCATGGCATCATGCAAGATGCCATCTATTCGGTAACGCACCGTGAGTTCTTTTTCTCCAGGTTCAATATGAATATCCGATGCATTTTGTAAAATTGCGTGAAAAATTAAAGAGTCCACAATTTTTATAACTGGCAAATCTTCCGCCAGATTTTTCAATTCCATTTCAGATTTTTCGTCCGTTTTTTCCCCACCTCCGCTCGGAGAATCCTCTAAAGTTGAAGATTCTTTTTGAATGATGTTTTGAAATTCCGCTTTCAAACTTTTCCGATATTGCACCAGCACCGCCCTGATTGAAACTGTATCAGTCAATCGAGGTAAAATTTTAAGTCCAGATCGTTTCTTGATAAAATCAATGATCGGTAAATCATCCACATCCAACATTGCCACTTCCAACCCCTTTTCGCTTTTTTTGTAGGCCACTATATTGTAATTGCGAGCAATTGGTTCCGGAATAAAAGAAAGCACCGAAAAATCAATTTTTTGATCAGCTAAACTAATAAATGGTATTCCTAAAACAAAAGCCTCCGTCCGCTTTAAATCGGTTTCAGATATTTTTCCTTCGGAAAGCAAAATATTGCCAATTTTCTGTTTTTTCGTCTCGGCTGTTTTTACCGCAACCTCAAAATCCGTTTTAGAAATTAGCCCTGATTTTAAAATAAATTTTTTAAATTGTTCTTCATCAATTAACATATGTAATTAAGTATAACAAAAAATCTCTAAAATAAACACTGCTTGTCCTTAAGTTCAACAATCAATTGCAACACTTGTGTTAAGATTGAAATGTTATGCAAAAAAACCAGAAAAGAAATTATTGTACCCTCTATTTAGTACGTCATGGGGAAACAGAAGGGGGAGAATAAAATTTATGAAAAAAATAATTAACAAATGGCACTCGATTTTAGATATGCCTAAAAAAGATCATTATTGGCATCAAGCTGATGTTTTAGATGAACTGCAAGAATATGATGAATCAAAAGGATTGATAAATAAATGGAGTGAATTATCGGATGTTGTTTATACATACACACGAGCACACTGGTCTGGTCACAAAACTATAGAATATCCTTTTGGAAAAATTAGTTTTTACGTAGGACTTTTATATATGTTTCCTAAATACACTCTTCGTTGGAAATTTTACAAAGTTTTAGGGAAGAAAATTGATAAGAATGTAAAAATTACAGAAGTACGTAACCCTAAAAAAATTGAAAAATTAGAGCATATTGCAAAAAAATATAATTTAGATCCAGCAATATTCAAATATGAGGCAGAAAAATTGATGAAAAAATGGATTTTTCTAAAGTAAAAATTCAAAATCTTCTTTTCTTAAATATCTAATCAAAATATTTTTCAAAGCATTTGTTATAAAAGGCTTGCGATAACGAATTATATTATCTATATATACACTAATAGGATCTTTCGCTTTTTTAGAATATCCATCTAAGTTATAACCTAAGTATTTACCACTGCCTAAAATTTTTTGATGATATTCAGGTAATAAAAATTTATATGATTGATTAGATATCTGATAACCATGTTTATCGAGAACGGTTGTCCAACAAAACATCTTGTATTTATTTTTTAAATACTTATGATATCCAACTTCTATACCTAAAGCAAAATCAGCGTCTTTAGTTTTTTTTATTGCGTTTTTAGCCCGATTGATAGACCCTATTTTGGTTTCCCTGGATGTTGTTGGCTGATCAGAAACTTCACTTTTTATTTCAACAGGTTTAATGACTGATTTGATTCCAAATTCTTTTAAAACTTCCTTGAGATAATTAATTTTTTGAGGAGAGGTTGTCCCGATAGCTATTATAAACTTTTTCATATAACAGAGTATAGTACTTTCTTTACATTTTTCCAATTTCTCTAGCGCAAGGACGGTTCTTGCGAGACCCAATAATAGCAACTAAAAATACCGGTAAAAGGAATGTTTGTGTAACATAAAGGCTCCTTTTTTCCTTGATTTTTCGTGCTTTTATGTCATGCTAAACAAAAGACTCAAACAGAGAACCAATTTTGTTCTTTGAAAATCACATATTGCAGTTAAATGACTCTCCCTGTCAAGGAGAGACATGTGGTTTTCAAGGAGTAACGGAGGAAAAATTTATGCTGAACAGAAAGTTATATTTCACCCAACGTGGCTTGGCAAAATTACATCAAGACATCGAGAAATTGGAAGGAAAACTCAGAGAACTCCAACTTCAAACTACCGAAGTAGCTGAGACAGGTGGTGATCAATGGCATGACAATCCTGGGTATGATTCGTTAGTCATTGACATTCGCGGTATCGATCGAAGACTCTCCGACGCACACCAATGTCTCAATCAAGCGATACTCGTTAAACTGCCAATCAATCTTGATAAAGTGGCCATTGGGGTTCGCGTTAAGATTTTTCAGGATGGAGAAGAAACCATTTTGGAGATTGTTGGTTTCGGAGAGTCAGATCCTGATCAAGACATGCTTGCTTACAATACCCCACTTGCCTCTTTGATCATGGGAAGGGGTAAGGGAGAGGTTGTGAGTGGCATCATTGTAGACAGACAAACTGAGATCAAAATTCTCGAAATCTCGAAAGGAGGGGGAGAATGTTCTTAGTTCTTGAAGGTGCCGATGGTTGTGGTAAGACAACACTATGTACCGCTCTTGCGAAACGTTTAGAGGCGACGGCGTTTGCAACACCCTTAAAGGGGCACATTAAATTGCGAGGAGAGGTTGGCAAAAACGCATCTGCCGGTGAACACTATCGTTTCTATCGAAACAGTGTGCATGCCGCTTCCAGAGAAATTGAGGCATTACTCAGAAGCAATGGTAAGGTGGTGTGCGATCGGTACTGGCTCACCACATATACTTACCATAAAATAATGGGCGTGAAAGTGCAAAAAAAAGATTTTCAGTCCATTGTTGTTCCAACATTGACGGTTATACTTGCGCTTAACCATGAAGTTCAAATTGAAAGGATGCTCCGCCGGGGAATGTCTGTCGAAGATCGTCGTGTTTTCGGCAAGCAGCAAGAAATCGCCAATACTCTTCTCAGGGATGCTGTCAGATTCAACATTCCGTTTATTCTCATAGACACACAACGTTTCTCCCCAGAAGCTTGTGCTGAGCTGGTCGTCAAAGCCATGAAATTTTGACACCACAATCCACAACAGAGCCGCCAGGTATCACTACCAGTGGCTCTTTCTTTTACAAATTGGTATGATTATTTTATGCAAAAAGAAAAAACAAAAAACAGGTCAAATAATATAGAACTTGAATTAAGAGCAGAAGTTACATTTGATCAACTTGAAAAACTCTATTTTAATTTGAATAAAAGAACTAAAAAATTATCTCAAACAAGAAGATTATCAGTTATGTTTTTAGGTAAAATAAATAAATCTAATTTTGATATTAGGGTTCGCATTAGTTCGAATGGCAAAGCAGAAATAGTTGTAAAAAAGGGCGATTTTCATGTTCATGACCGTATTGAAAATTCACAAGAAATTACGAAGAATCAATTTATTGGTATTGTAAAAATTTTAGTATTGTTTGGTTTTAAATCAAAAGTTACTGAACGAGAAAATTTTGAGTTTGATTTAGATAATAATATTACATTGGTACTAGTAAAAGCTAGATCAATCGCTTATGTTGAAATAGAAAAAATGTCTAATATTAAAAATTTGGAGAAAAATAAATCTGAATTATCAAGTATTGTCAAAAATTTTGATCTGAAAATCATCAAAGACGATAAGGAATTTAATAAGTTATGCAATCGACTTACTAAGTATTCAGATTGGGTATTTGATGGATCAGATGATCATATTGCAAAATTAACCTCAATGCTTAATTTATATTAATTTTTTTATTGTAGCGTAAAAATAGTCACCCTTGATCGTCTTAATTATTCCAGTTGTAACTTTTTCACCAGCACTTTTTGTTTCAATAATTTTTTTGAACTTTTTAAATTTTAGAAAAGTATTTCCTTGATCTCCTAGTAAATAAACATAATAGTTGTTCCATATTTTTGATAAAAAACTCGAATTTTGTGGATCATCGATATCTACTATAATTAGTTGTTTCGCAAGGTTTTTTAAATCGATTAGGACTTTTTCTTGGTACATTTTTTCAATGTGATGGAGAGTATTTTTAAAAATAACTAAATCAAATTTCATTTTATATGGCATATCTAGAACATTGTGGTTCGTAAAAATTACTTCTGGGTATTTCTTTTTTAAGAGGGTTATCGTCTTCCACGATATGTCATTTCCGATACAGATATCAGGATTATAGTACTTACAAAGTTCATTAATGATTGGGCAGTCTCCACACGATACATCTAATATTGTTTTTGGTCTACCCTCAATCAAACTGAATATCACCTTTTTTATTTTTCTAGATGAAAAATTTCCAATATATTTTACTACATATTTATGCAACAAATAGAACAAAAAAAATTTTCCATCTTTTATACTGTCGATTTCTTCAAAAGGTGGATTGTATTTCATAAAATCTATTTTTTTTCTGACGAGCTTGAGAATACTATCGTTTTGGTAAGCAATTTTTTTGGGAATTTCTGTCGAAAAATGTGTTTGAATATTTTTAGAATAAGATTTTAATTTTCCGCGGCTGAGGGCCATAAATGCAACACCACGATGAATAATGCTTTGTGTGCCATATTGAAAAATATTTTTAACAATTGCCACAGGGGAAAGTTCATCAATCTCAAGGTTCGTTTCTTTGAGAACAATTCTATTGACTGCGTTTTCAATACTTTCGTTTAAATTTATACTACCCCCGGGCAATTCCCAACCAATCCCTTTGTTAAAATCTCGAATTAAAAGATGTTCATGTTTAAGATTGTAAATTGAGACAATAACAAAGTAATTATTTTCTTTGTAAAGCTTTAAAAAACCATCGGGCACTTGTTCCCCATATTCCAATTCTGGTAAATCATATATCTTCTTATATATATCAATCACATTTCCAATAGTCATAAAAGGAATTTATCTAATATATAGTCCATAGAAATATTCTTTCAAATTTTTTTTCTAATCCCTCAGAATGATCAATTTTAGATTCAAAAAGTTTCTTACTTTTCAAGTAATGTTCGTAAGAAACGTATTCTTGCCCATCAATTTTATACATATTAAGAACACCCTCAGGAATAGCAGGATTAGTATTTATTTTTTCATTATTTATTTTCATTATTCTATCTTCTTCAAAGATGGAGTCAGTATAGCATGATTATTAAATTTGATTAGGAGAAGACTCCCCCAAAAACTTTTTTTTGCATATCTGGACTATCTGTGCTATAGTGTGAAAGATTACAATCTGGTCCATTGAAAACAGAATAGTCACCGGCTTTCCATTGGAATGGAGAGAAGGGTGATTGTTGGACAAGGTTGGGAAAGGTAAACATGAAAATGAAAATCGGCAGTCTGCTCTTTGTTGTTGCCTTTCTTTCCGCTAACGCGGGGGGAGGGTCAGCGACTTCGACGAACTTCGCAGGTTTCGTAGGGTTCGGTAGCGTTTCGAACGCTATTAACCTTTACGCCCTACCGAAGTCAATTGCGATGGTGGTAAACGTTTACCAATACACCCCGGAGGGTGATAGCATCCAGGTGAAAAGAGGGTGGAGTGGAAACATTGGCTTCGAGACGAAGGGAGCGCTTGACGCTTTCTTTCGTCAACAAGTGTGTTTAGTTGCGCAGGGAGCGCTCACCAATGTCCTAGTGGACAAGGATGAGATCTTCAGGATCTATGGGAAAACATTTGGGGGTAGTCAGAACCTCGGGATCCTGAACTACTTGTACTGCTACCACGAGTTCAATCTGGTGAAAAACCCAAACGGCTCCTACAGTCTTCCGGACTTCTCCAGTCTCGAGATGGGACTGGCGACCACAATGCTGTGGGAAGTGCAAGGTCTGGAATGGGGGCGGGTGGAGGTATCCTACGCTTCCTCGGGAGCAGTCTTCCAAGAGGAAGATTCCAGATACCATTCTCCAGAAATGATCTCCACTTGGGAGAACTATTTGGAGATTCCAACCGACCTAGCGGTCGCTGGAACGAACGGTCCCAACCGTTTGAAGATTTCATTGGTCACCGTGAATGGAGCCAACACCAACTTCTGGGTCTACGGACCCATGGGAACTCAGGTTCCCGAAACGCCGGTTCTCCTGAAGGATTTTAGGCGGACCAATGGACGAGTATCCTTCAGCCTCTCTGGAGGCGACCCCGGAAGAGCTTTCAAGGTTCAAAAGGGGTTAACTCCCCTCGGTCCTTGGACGGACGCCATCGGAGAAACAACCGTCGTGAGACGGTACGGGCTTCCCTCCTATTGGGAGGGACCCGAAACGGGAACACACTATTTCTACCGGGCTTGCTCGGTAGACTATGTTCCTTGAATTGAATATCACGAGAGCCTGGCGACGCTAACCACGTTGCTGGGCTTTTCCTTTTTATATTTTAATATAAGTGTTGCATTAAGAAGTTAAATCTGCTGGCTTTCCCCTTTACTTTTGCAATTAAATATGCTATATGTATAGCGAATTGGTTCATTGTTCGTTGACAATCGTTTTGTCTGACGAAACTCGACCAGTACTAACCCGCTCTCCCAAAAGGAGGGCAAACAAGAAAGGAGGACCGCATGAAGAATGCGATCCGCAGTTTCAGTCTCGTGGCGCTAGTAGCCACTTTCGCTGCCTTTCTTTCCGCTAATGCGGGGGGAGGGTCAGCGACTTCGACGAACTTCGCAGGTTTCGTAGGATTTGGTAGCGTGAGCAACGCGATCAACCTTTACGCCCTACCGAAGTCAATTGGGTTTGTTGTAGAGGTCTACCAATACACCCCGGAAGACGATGTCATCCATGTGAGGAGAGGTTACAATGCTGGCATCAACTTCACAACGAAAGTGGAATTGGATATCTTCTTTCGTCAAAAAGCGTGTTTAGTAGCGCAAGGAGCGCTCACTAACACTCTAGTGGATAAGGATGGGGTTTTCAGAATCTTTGGGGTAACATTTGGGGGT
>Ga0209212_1006539_pt1 | contig 13286 bp, 16 predicted proteins | sample RifGroC2_FD_183996 | JGI IMG/M metagenome (GOLD analysis project Ga0209212, IMG submission 183996) | Groundwater microbial communities from Rifle, Colorado, USA - Groundwater C2 (SPAdes) (version 2) | ecosystem: Environmental > Aquatic > Deep subsurface > Groundwater | place: Rifle, Colorado... | reverse complement strand
AGTCCCAGGAAGTTTGACTTGCTACCGAGTGTTCGCGGCATGTTGTTTCCTCATTTGAAAAATCGCGGGCAATATAGAGGAATCGCAATGGAAATGCAACCAATGGGTTCGCATCAATTCCTGCCCTCTCGTTCCAGAAAGAGACGCAGGGATCCTGAATGCCTGGCAAGTGTTCGTAAGCCGGTTGAATGCAGCGGGTCGGACAAATAGGAATAGAGGATCTTGTAGCTGTCGTAGTCAAATCGGTGAGCGTCGTACACGTTGTCAATACGCTCGTTCTCGCGAAAACGGGAACTTGCCAGGAGACACCAGTTGTCGATGAAGAACGATTCCCGGTCGACCCCCGACTCGGATCGTTCCTCGACGATGACACTCCCTTCGAAGGGCCATGCCCTGACCCTTCGTTCTTCAAAGGCCGCCTCGAGTCGCTTGTTGTACCGTGCCGGATCCTCTTCCCCCCCGCAGGCCCCGTCGCAGCGGCCCAAGTGATAGGAGAAGCAGTGCCCGCGGGTTTGTTCAATGCGCAAGAGTTTCGGGCACAGGCGATTTGTTCGCGCAATTCCCGCAAGGTATTCTTTTGCCTGGGTGGTGTGCTTGAAGATCCCGAGGATGAGTCCGGCATCGGAAGGAGTGAGGTGGTCGACAGATTCGAGGGCGACTCCCGTGTATCCGCCCCGCAATTCAATCCGCCGTGCAATGACGATCCTCCTTCGTCTCTTTGCCGCAACATTGTGGAGCGGCCGCAGCTCCTTGATGAGCCTCGATTCAAGGAGGAGTGCTCCAAGCTCGCCCGGCGTCTGTCTCGCTTCGATGCGTTTGATTCTGCGGCAAAGCCATCGTTCCTCGGATGAAGAGAAATGGGCACGGATGCGGCTTCGGATGGCCTTGCTTTTTCCGACATAGAGGAGTTGATCGGCCGGGCCGTAGAAGAGGTACACTCCCGGCGAGTCAGGGAGTGTGGCGATGGAAGAGCGGAGGTTGGACTTCGCCATATGATTGGAATTCAGGTCTTTGGCAGTTCGCGGTGCATTTTCCCCCTTTGGTAAAGGTGGACGTCTGTCTGGTGCACTACAGGGATTAGCAGATGCCGGGATCCATTCTCCCCCTTTACTGAATCTGTTTCTTTGGCGCCCACTCTTTCAAAAAAGCAAGGACCTTATCGTGACTGTGTCCTTTTCCCTCTTCCAGAGCGCCCGTCTCTTGCGAGTGAAGGAGCTTTCCGTTCGGATCCAGAACAAAGAGATGGGGATACCCTTCAATCTTCGGAAGTTTGGAGAGGAATTCCTCGTTTTTGTTTTCCTTGCTCATGTTGATCTTGAGGGGCACGTAATTTGCGAGCAGGAACGCGGAGACGTCTTCATTCGTTTCAAAAAAAGCGTCCAGCTTGTGGCACCAGCTGCACCATTCGCCGCCGACATCGAGAAGAATATTCTTGCCCGATTCCTTTGCGACAGCTACAGTTTTTTGAAGCTCGACGGCCGGGTCGGCCTTCGGATCGTATTTGACTTTGTAGAATGGCGTCTCGCTCTTCTGACCAAACACGCTGAGAGAAAAGAGAACAAGAACAGCAAAGACAACAAATGATCGAAGCATATGACGTTTCCTTTCAAGGGTGGGGGAGCCGGTTTAATGTAGGGAGAAAAAGAGGAAAAGGGGATTGGTCAGAAGGGTATCTGAAATACTTACGGGGACGCAATGACATCCATACTACACCCATTTCGTGGGCCTTTTCACTTTGTGACCATTTCCCAGGTCAATTTCGTCGGGAAACATGCTGGTTCTGAAATGCTTTTCTTTCAGCTTCAGATAGAAATTCGCCACGTTCTTGACATCTTCAGCCTTTCTTCCAATCGGAATTGCTACACCCACTCGCTTGGCTGGAAAAGTCAACCTTACAGCTTTGATTGACGGAACGATGTCACTGTCGCCTGTGATCACAAGTGCTGTGTCGAAGCGATCTTCAATTGCCAATGAAAACAGGGAAATAGCAATGTTGACGTCAGTCTGTTTTTCTTCTCTGCTCCGGAATGATGCATTGCAGTTAGGACAATGTCTTTCCCTGATCCTGAACTCTCCATATTTGACCTGAACTCCCGTCGATTCCAAGGCCCTGATGAAAATCAGATGCCTGGCCATTTTTTCAGGGAGCCATTTCATTAATGAGGTAAAGTAGAATAATTCCTTTATCTCGTAAGAACTAGGCGTGACGTTCCTGGCGAGCTTCATCAAATCCAGCCACTTATATTTGTGGTACTCGGGGTTGTCGTCAAGGGCATGATACAGATTGAATCCATCGATGAGGACGACTAGTCGGTTTTTCATGGAAGGCCCCCCTATAAAAAAAGAATCCCGGGCGCACAGGCGACCCGGGGCCAATGAGACACGAGGTCCCAAAGGGATGATGCGCTAATATATATATTCTCATATCTTGTGTCAAGAATATTCTGAGGGAATCCGGGACGTTTTCGACTTCACGCCCAAAATCACCCGCCTACAACCTACCATGTCCTTTGCAACGGATGAGCTTCTGTGTTAAGAATGACCTTGTTGAGATCCAGAGTCTCTTTGGGCGCAAAGATGAGATAGAGATATTTCAACGTTTCGGCAAAAAAGAAGCTCTCCATTGCATCCGCCTTTTCCTTCGTTGTGACGTCCTTCAAGGCGGCGTATCCTGCATCGGTACGGCAGTACTTGACCAGATTTCGGAAGAACGTGCTGCCCATTTCTCTGTAGCGCTCATCACCGGTGAACTGCAACAAATAGTAAGCGGATTCAATGATCTCGGGCCTCAGATAGTATTCCTTCGACGCAGGTTCCATCGTTCCATAATCAAGTTCCTCTGGTTCTATGCCGTAGAGGTTCCACATCCGAAAGCCGGATTCCTGCAGCTCCCGCGCGCGGGCCAAGTCACCCGAAAGACAGAGTACCGCCGGGAAAAAAGCGTCGAGTGAGCCATACCGCGTAGCTGTTCTCTTTCCGGTGTTCATGTCCGATCGGCCGTACCACAGCGACCCCTTTATTGTGTCTGCAAGAGAGGCGTGTATGGCTTTGATGCTCTCATCCCACATCGCCTTAAAGTCCTTGTCCCCGAAGAGGAGCCAGGACTTGATCAGGTACTCGTAGTACGAATCGATCGCGCCGCTGATGTGGCTTGACGCGTTTGTCCATTCGCCCGTATTGACGTTGATCCACGTTCCCACCAGCCCGATCGAAGAGCGCCGGTTGAAAACCTGGATGGCTGCGAGTTTTGCCTTCTGGTAGTAGACAGGATTGCCAGTTGGCTTGCTCAGGGTGCCGTACTCGAGCAGAGCGGTTCCGATTTCGGCGGGATTGTTTACGGAGTCGCGCTTCGCACCTGTGCGGAGATTGATATAACGATAAGGCATGCCGGTGGGGGAGTCGTAGATCGGCAGGAGCCGTTTTCCGAGGTCCTCTGCAAGAGCAAGGAACTTCGGATCCCCATCCATCTGGTATGCCGAGAGAAGCCCGCCGAGCAGTCGGATAATGATTTCGAATGCCTGCACTTCAATATTATGGTCAAAGGAAAGCCTCTCCAGAATCAGCTGTTTTGTCTCTCTTGCCTCGTCGGAAAGTCCCATCAGGATCATGGTGTCGTAGGCGTCGACGGGAGTCATCAGGAAGGAGACGGAATGCCAGTCGTGGGGTTTCTTCGTCAGGGGCTTCAGCGCATCGTGCCCCCACGCGTATTGTTTGTACGCATTCCATGCATGCAGGAACTCGGCTTTCACATCTTGTGCCGTCACGGGACCATTCTGGCCCGGAGAGTCCGCAATGGTGGCTAGCAGCAAGAAGAACGGAAGTGCAAATCGTTTCATCATGAGTTCCTCAAACGGGAAGAGCAGATTGGCGACAATTTTTCACAAAAACAATCCCCATCTGCCGAGGAGCAAATGGGGATTTGAACGCGATCAGAAGCTGCAATCACTTCTTTTTGGGCGGCTCCGGTGCGGGGACCGGCAAATCGCTGTTCCAGGTTTCCGCGTAAACCTTCCATGAACCATCCTGGTGTTTCCTGAAGAGTGCAATGTACTTTCCTGTGTCCCTCATTTCACCGATCGGAGGGACCTCGAATGTCATGTCAAACTCCCCGATCTCGTAACCGATGTCGCCGGCTGCATTGACTTCAATCGATGTGAACTTACCAGATATCATTTTGACCCCTGCCTGTGCACTCTTCTCCATCCAGGCCTTGATATTCTCTTTCCCTCTTATCGCCGGCTGGTTGGGTGGCATTTCCAGCGCATCGTCGGCATAGTACACCAGGGATTTCTCGAAGTCATTTGCTTTCATTGCTTCGATCGATGCCGTATTGAAGTCATCGACCGCCTTCTTGAGGCCCTCAACGTCGGTCTTCGGGGCGCAGGAAAGGAGCAGGAATGGAAGAGTGAAGCTGACAATTCGAATGAACGATCTCATAATAACCTCCTGTTTGAAGTTGAAGATGCAGTTCTGGGTTCCGAGTTTCGGGTTACGGGGTGAGGTTTGAAGAATCAAGTTTGAGGTTTCAAGTTTCATGCTTCAGGTCTGACCTCTGATCTCTGACCTCTGATCTCTGACTTCTGATCTCTGACCTCTGATCTCTGACTTCTGATCTCTGACCTCTGGATTCTACCTTCTACATTCTAACTCCTCAATTCCAGCTCCTGTCATCCGGCTTCCCGTTCTGCCCTCCGTCTTCTCCTTATTCCCGCAAATATCTTCCATCCGCCCCATCCGACTCCGAAAACAACCACAACGATACCTCCAACCAGGAGCTTTGCCAAGAGAGGAAATCCCCAGCTTACCTCGAATGAGACGGGTGTGTATCGAACAAGGGACGTATCGATGTCTCCATTCTCAAGAAACGCCGTGAGAAGCCTGTGGGTTGCCGCAGGCTGTGAGCGCCAGAGATCAAGGACATGCCCGGCCTCCGAGAGAATGACATGGTGGCCGTTTGGGAAATTGGGCACAAAGAGCCGCTCGACGTTTTCCGCAGGAGTGGAGAAATCCAATGAACCACTGAGGAAAAGTGTAGAGACGTTGCAGCGTTGAAGCCCGCGCATGAGCGCGTCCGCCGGCGGAACAGGCCATTTTCCGGACTGGGCCGGAGACCAGAGGAATGCCCCCAAAGGAGCCCCGAAGAGCGCATCAGGAGGATTCAGCTCATGCAGATAGTCACGGGTTGAATCATAATCGAGGCTCACCGCTTTGCTTGCATTGTCTCCCCAATTGACGATGTCGGGGAAGACCCGCTGACCGACAAATGAAAACAGCCACAGGCCGCTCGCGTCTCCGTTGGCTGCAGCTGCGTATGCCTCGAACGCTTGTGCAGCGGACTCTCTGTGGAAAAGAAACGCGTTCATCGACGCTTTGACAGTCCCCTCGTAGATAGGGAAAATGAGCCAGCGCTTTGGGAAATTGCGTTTGACTGCTCGGAAGACCTCGACAAGGTCAGGATGGAGGGCTTTGGCATCGGGATCTTGTTTCCACAATTCGCCGTACCGAACAAGCAAAGAATCGTATTGGTATGGATCCCAGACCATGCCGCCCGGCGGATTGCCGCCAATCATGATGAGCCGGTGAAGACGCTCGGGATATCTCAACGCGTAGAGGTAGGCCACCCGCGTTCCATAGCTTTCGGCGATGATATCAATGGTTTCGTACCCCAGGGTCCTTCTGGCCTCTTCGATGTCATCGGCGACCTCAACCGACGTATATCCGCTCAGATCGACACCGCTCGACGCGAGACGCTCAGCACATGCGCCGAAAGCGTCGCCGACTCCCGCAACGGCAACTTCGGAAAGAAAGTCGCCACCCCGCTCGAGGACTTCCACCACTTCGGGACAATCCAGCGAAACCTCCCCGTCCACGCCGCGGTAACCGACCATGACGTGATCATGCCTTGAGAGAAAATAATCGTAGGCAAAGGAATGGAGATTCGACTGGCCCGGTCCGCCCGAGAGCCAGAAGACGGGAACAGTGGCAGTTGTGTCCGGCGACAGGATTCGCAGGATGGGAATTCTGATCCCGCGCGCTGAAGGATTGTTCCTGTTCTCAGGCACGACGATGGAGCCTGAGTCGGCTGCAAGTTCGGACTCTCGTGATTCAAGAGTTCCCTCTGTACGCAACGAGCGGTACTCGAACGACCCGACAAACCGCGAGAGTTGAACCTGTGTCTGAGCATGGACAGGCAGATGAAGAACAATGGAGGCTGCAAGAGTCTTGAGAAGGAAGGAAGTGGACTTCATGATGTGACCGCGAAGGATGAAGGGGCAAACAAAGTGACAGACAGCACAACTTAGTCATTCTCCGGAAGAAACGAAAGGCCCGGATTTCGCCTAAATCATATGAAACTGAATGACGGCGAAAAAATCACCATTTCACGATATTGCGGAAACGAGAGACAAAGTGTAATTTTGTACAATCTCTTTCCGTCCAAAACGGGAATCATTTTCACAGTGCATCTCCGAAAGGCTTCTCATGAGAATCTTGCGGTTTGCTACAGCAGTCTTCTTCTTGGCTCTCTTTGCGGCGCGCGTTGAAGCGCAGATTACAGTCAGTCAGGCTACGTTTCAGCAGACTCTCGATGTCGGGAGGATCATGAAGTTTCAGATTGACACCCTATCGACGCGAACGATGATCAACGTCGGGAAAAAGGGGGGATCGAATACGTACGACTTCAGCAATCTTAATTTCGCCGATTTGTCTATCGATACCGTGAGGGATATCTCATACTATCCTTACCTTTCCTCCCGCTTTTCCGCCGGAGCAATGACATTCAAACTTCCCAAGCACAGCTCGGGATATGAGCATCCGATCATCTACTTCGAGAACTCCTCAATGACCCAGGGCGGTCATTACAATTACTTTGTCGGCGACACCGTTGAAGTTTCACACTCCAATCCTCACGAGCTCTTTGTGAAGTTTCCCATAACGTTTGGCGATTCGACACGACAAACAAGTACGATAACGGATACGGCTTATGCGTCGGGGAGCCCTTTCAACACAGGCTCGAATAGCATTACATCGACGGTCGTTGTTGATGGATGGGGAACACTGAAGCTTCCGGGCAGCGTCACGGTCAATTGCCTCCGGTTTCGTTTCGTTGAAGAGATGCCGTACAATTACAAAGAATTCAAGTATGTCACAGAATCGGGGGGATTGCTTGTCGTCGGATCCGCCAACACGCAAGCGGACACGGGTAACGTTTTGCTGGACGGTCCAATTCAATATGTGACATCTTCAGGGGTCGTCTCAGTCGAGAGGGATCGCCCCTTGCCGCTCACTCCCATGCTCGACCAGAATTATCCGAACCCATTCAATCCATCGACCGACATCCGATATTATGTTCCGTCGGAGTCCAACGTTCGCCTTAGTATTTTCTCCATTCTTGGCGAAGAACTGGATGTGCTGGCAGCCGGGAGAACATCTTCAGGGTGGCATACGCTCAGATGGAGCGCTGCATCGCGTCCAAGCGGAATCTATTTCCTTCGGTTTGAAACAGGCACCATAGTGACGACGCGAAAACTCGTCCTGATCAAATAGAACCTCAGAAAGTTCGAATTTGGCGGGGTACGTCCACGATTCTTCCGGACTGCCCCCCTTTTCTTTTCTCCTTTTCCTCTCTTTTTTCGCCAATTTCCATCGACCTTCATCTTGATCTGTTTTTAACCTCTTTCCGTTTCAATCGTATCACTGTCACCAGGGCCTATGAACAGGCGACCGAAGGATCTGTCGGATAATGAGATTGCACGTCTTGCCGCGGCTGCATCGGGCGGTGATTCCTCTGCTTTCGGCGCGCTCGTACGGGCCACGCAATCGTATGCTTACGCGCTTGCGTTCAGATTTCTGTGCAGCGAGCCCGAAGCGCGGGATATTGTTCAGGAAGCATTTGTGAGAGTGTGGCAGCATCTGGGCGAGTACGACAAGTCGAGAAAATTCACAACCTGGCTCTATACCATCGTCAGCAACCTCAGCATGGATCACATTCGGTCAAGAAAGCGGCGGCTGGGATTGTTTGTCTCGAACTTGGAGGAAGAACCCGTTGATCCCGTGGATTTTGAGACAATTCACTCTAATGCCGAACTCGCGTCCATCGTGCAGAACCTCACCGGGCAACTCACGCCCACCCAAAGGCTCGTTTTTGTCCTGCGGGATCTTCAGGATCTGTCAGTAGGCGAGGTTGTGAAAGCAAGCGGATTGTCGGAGGCGAGCGTCAAGACAAACCTGCATCTGGCGCGGAAGCGCATCCGGGAACTGCTTGTCAGGTACGAATATCTGAAGGAGCCATCGCGATGACATGTGCCGAATCGAGAGATCTGATGTTGATGAGGAAAAGCGAGTTGACGAAGGAGCAGGAAAACCAGCTGCGCGGTCATATCAAGACCTGTGCAGACTGTGCGGCGTATTTGCAGGAGAGCAGGGACGCAATGCGCAGAATGGAGGCTCTTCGTGCATTTGAACCGGTTCTGAAGAACGCGCAAGACCTGACGTCTGATATTCTGAATGCGGTGGAAAGCGCGCGACGCAGTGCCTCTCAGGCCGCTGCCTCGGGCTCCGGCCGCGTGTTTCAGGTTCTGTCGTATCGCACCATGCGAATCCTTTATGGAACCTTCGTCCTTGGCTCGGTCGGGCTGTTCCTGGCTCAGCAGCTCGCTGTGGCGACGGACGTCCAATCGCTCGAGGAGAAATTGGCACAGAGACGAGGCGGAAAGGCCGGGATTCAGGTGATGTATTCGGTGCCTTCGAACCTTGTCAACCGTTTACCGAAATCAAAACAGATACTCTCGTATCTCGGGACGGCGGATGCCGGGGAGCGGGATGGACTCTTTGTCATCGACGGGAGCAGCCTTTCGAGGGCCGTCGACGTGGTGGGGAGTGTCATATTCCGTTCCACCGATGCCTTCTCGGATGATGTGAGCCGAAAAAAACTTGAGGCCCTCGCTGAATCCATTCAACGATCGGTGTCGGCACGAGTCACAATCCGTTCAAAGGAGCGATGATGAAGAACCATCCGAATATTCTGAGTGTCACACTGATGATGCTCGCCGGCCTGGCGTTTTCGGGCTGTCTGGATGTGGAGACAAAGACGACGGTGAATCGGGACGGAACACTGGCCCGCACGATCACCTTCACCGGCGATTCCGCCAGAGTGTATCGCGGAGACTTTCCGCTGACGATCGACTCTCTCTGGTCTGCATCGATACGGAAAGTGGATGACAAGAAATTCGAATACTCTGCTTCGCGGACGTTTGCAGATGCCGAGGCGCTGAACGAGGCAATCAAGAATGTCCCCTACAAGACCCTCCCCGTGCAGGTGGAACTTGAAGAGAGCTTCTGGTGGTTTGTGACGGATTACCACTACAAGGAGACCTACAAGCGATGGAACCCGTTTGATAATGTTGCTCTGACGGACTTTATCTCGCCAGCCGAGCTCGAACTTGCGATAAGGCATGAAATGGAAGACGAGCCGTACAACACGAAGGGCGACAGTCTGGCCCTGACGGATGCGGGAGAACGGTTTGAGAAATGGGACGCACGGAATATTTTTGAATCCTACTTTTTGGTAATTCTTGAGGGAGTTCGGAATCTCAATGATCCCACGCTGAAGCAGGAGACCATGGTTTCCCGTAAAGAAGACCTCTTCAATGCAATGCAGATTCCGCTTCAAGAGGGAAAGTTTGACACTCTGTCGGTGATCCTCAACAGGGTCCTGAAAACACGGATTGCTTCAAGGGCCATGGCGGCCAACAAGGAGGGATTCAGTCTCTTTGACGAACAACTGGACTTCAAGGGAGCAATCTCCGCCAACTCCTACAAAGTCAGCATCGAGATGCCGGGGATCATCACGGAGACAAATGCGAAAGAAATCGAGGGAAACACGGTCCGATTCGACGACTTCAAGCAGATTGCCTACATTATGGATCACGAAATGCAGGTTACTTCGAGGGCGATCAACTGGTGGGCTGTCATCGTTACGGCTCTTCTGATTGTGTTCGGAGCAGTTTTGTTGGTGGTAGGGAGAAGAGGAAAGGGGAGATGAACAGGGACGAAACAACGAAAGCTGTCAGCTATCAGCAATCAGAGTTCGCCGGAAACCCGACTCCGATCACAAACGAGCTACGGCGGTCAAACCTGAAACGTTGCGCCATAGGCGCATCCGCATTCGGCGGAGAAACCTGAAACCGTCTCTTGACTTGAAACCCGGAACTGTTCTACTTAAACGGCGAGCCGATGAGATTCGTCACCCGTTTCCTCAGCTCGTCGTGGTTGATGGGTTTCGTCAGAAAATCCGTTGCTCCGCTTATTCTTCCCTCCTGCGCATCCGTTTCCCCGTGAAGTCCCGTGACCATGATGACTGGAAGCTTCTTCCACGCAGGATTTGCCCGAATTGCCCGGCAAACCGCGAACCCGTTCATTTCGGGCATCATCACATCCAAGAAGACCAGATTGGGATTCTCTTTTTCCATTGTCGCCAGCCCCGCCTTGCCCGACGAGGCGGTAACCACGTCGTAGCCGGAAGCGTTCAGGTGGGTTTTAAAGATAAAGAGAACAGTCTCTTCGTCATCGATGATGAGAATCTTTTTTCTTTTCTCTTCCATAGCAGGTACCTCTGTAACGACAATGATAAGCTATCGAAGTAAGAAGAGAGAAACAAGGTCAACGTGTGAGGTCGAGCGCAGGTTTCAATTGCCCCCGGTGGCATGTTGTGCAGTTGACGACGGGATTCTCGCTCTTGAGATCCGCAATGGAACGAAGGAGGTCCTTGTTGATGGTCGCGACCATTTGCGACATGGCCCTCGCCGTCCGTTTCGCCGGCTTCTCGTCGATTTCCCAGCGATCGGGAACGTGGCAATGAGTACAGGAAACGCCAAGCGATTGGCTGAATCCCATGTTCATGACACCCAACAACCGCCCTGCGGTTGACCTGGTCATGATGCGAATATTCTCAAAGACCTCTGACGCCGGCAGGTTTTCCTTTCCGGCAATCGATGACCTCAAGGCTTGCAGGTATTGATTGTTCTCGGCCTGGATACTGTCCGCGCGCGATTGCGGCTGCTCTTGACCAAGAGAAACCTCGCCTGGAGCAAGACCAAGCAGGAGGAAGAAAAGGATGAGGGGAGATTTCTTCATAAGGAGTCCTCGGATGGTTAGGGGTTTTCTGGCGGAATCGGGCTGAGGATCTCTGCGACGAGTTTCCACTTGCCGCCTTCATTTCGTTTCCATACATGGCCGAAGTAACCGTTTTCCTTTACCGGTTTCCCTTTGCCGCTTTCGTAGCTTCCATAACTGAAACCAAGATCATTGGAGCGCGAAACACCCGCGTGAAGCAGCTTCCCCTTGTCAAATGTTGACCTGACACCGAGAAACGCAACAATCTCTGTCTTACCCAGAATCGGTTGTCTGCCGTCCAGGTGCAATCTGCAGTCGGCTGCAATGTTCTCCTTGTATGCTGCCACAGAGCCTTTCGTAAGCACAAGGGAAAGAAAATCCTCTTCTGCCTGCTTCAGTTCATTCTTCGCGGGCTCAGCACTTTTGCCCGTCTTCCCCCATGACTGTGCCTGTCGGAAATCGAGGGCGCCCTCATAGTTTGTTGGTGTTCTTATTCCAATATCGACTGCGACCCGCCATTGACCTGACACTTTCTTCCATACCGAAAAATAAAAACCATACCGGGTCGGCTGCTTCCCTGAATTGTCGACCAACGAATAAGGTCCTGTTGTGTATCCGAGGTCGCCGCTTTCCGAGACATCACCAAAGACAGGCTTCCAGTCGAGCGTGAATGCTTTGGGATTGGCCGGAAGGGGTCGGTTCTTCATTGCTTCCTTGTATACAACCGGATGCGGCTGGAAAGCGATCCCGTCGTCGGCAAAATTCGCGGTGAATGCTTCCCTCGCTCCTTTTTCGACGCTTGCCGCGGCGAACGCCCGCTCGGCCTCTACCAGAGACCTCATTTCCGGCCGGTCTTGAGGAATGATGGCGGCCAGGAAAATGAAAAACATGGCATGATGCATGATGGTACCTTTCCGAATTCTTCGACTGCTGCTTCTATTATACGCGCAGGATTGCTCGGACGAAAGAGCTTATAGTAGTGTATCAGTTAGCGTCTTACGGCCTGTCTGTCTGAAACCATGTTTTGATGCCGGCCTCCCCCTTTTCAAAAGGGGGATTAAGGGGGATTTGATCCTTGACCGTGATGAGTGCATGGCAAATCCCCCGCGTCGTGCACCGCGGGCCCCCTTTGAGAAAGGGGGAGTCAGCACCGAAGGTCGACGACTCGACTCGTCGAACGCATGAGCTTGCGGCTCAGAACCTCTGCTAGTTGGTTGCAGCGATGGACCGCGGTGAAAATGATACACTACCGAGCTTATCGATCCCTTGACAAACCGCGCATTTGTTGCGATACTGCCAACACCGATGGATACCTCTCGCAGGATTTACGTATTTTGCCTCCTGGTGGTTGCACTGTGGTGCAGCCTCATTCTTCTTGCCCCTCTCTCCAAACTCGCCGGTTTTCCTTCGGCCATCACATCTGTGCTGTACGGGTCATTCGCCCACGTTTGCCATCAATTTCCCGACAGGACTCTCTTCCTGGGTAGGGAACCGCTCGGGGTGTGCGCAAGGTGCACGGCCATCTACTTCAGTTTCCTCGTGTCGATGGTTTTTCTCCTGTTTCGGAACCTGCAGAGGGGAATAGTGCCTCCGAGATGGGTTCTTCTGATCGCCGCAGTTCCGATGGCGGTCGATGTCGCTCTTTCGGTGGCCGGAATCCATGCAAGCACGATCGAAACAAGGCTCGTCACCGGAATTCTTGCCGGGGGTGTTCTTCCGTTCTATATTCTTCCGCCGTTTCTCGAAGCGGTCCGACAACTCATGGTTCATCGCGGAGATGCTGTTCATGAAAACCAAGCCTGACAAATTACGTGTTTCATTGATCTGCGGAGCAGTCATTGGCGCGGTATGGGCGATCCCCGGACTCAACCTCATCAACTGTTGCTGTTGTGCGGGAGTCATACTGGGCGGAGTGCTGGCAGTGTACCTGTACCAACAGGAATTTACCGAAGAGATGCAGCCGATGGAATCCTCTGATGCCGTGATCCTGGGTATCATGACGGGCGGGGTGGCGGCTGTGTCCGCATTAGTTTTCAACTTACTCCTTATGGCCCTCTTTGGCGATGTTGCGGGAGAGATGGCTCGCGAGTTGGCCGGGAGCCTTATCGAACGACTGGAGGAAAGCGGAAGCTTGCCTCCCGAGGCATTGGATCAATTGAAGGAGGAATTCGAGC